>MTLD01001411.1_pt1 | contig 168778 bp, 154 predicted proteins | sample 1982471 | NCBI WGS metagenome assembly MTLD01 (sample SAMN05712604, study PRJNA340218) | biofilm metagenome | isolation source: sample SPM anode biofilm adapted to -50 mV | place: USA | collected 2012-02-03
CTTCATCCCCTGGATGTAGGCGTGGGGCTGGATCTTGTTGGTCGGCATGGTGTCCATGGCAACCCAGGCCATGGCGTGTTTGCCGGACGCATACTGGTCATGCTCCTTGGTGTGGCACTGCCTGCAGGTCTTCTCGGTCGGCATGGTGACCTTGGCCACGTCCTTGGCATTCTGATGCTCTTTGCCATGGCAGTGGAAGCAGTCGACACTGCCGCTTTTGCCCATCTCCCCTTCAAGGAAGTCCTTGACGATATTCGGAGTGATCTTCTTATGGCAGCTGATGCAGTTGCTCTCCGCAGCCAGTGCAGGCAAAGTCAGCATGAGAACCAGCGCCATCCCTCCAGCTAATTTTTTCAGACATTGCAGCATTGAAACCTCCTCGAAATAAAAAATGGTGACCATGTAAACCACATGCCCGAGGGGATTTCTTTGATCGAGATCAAGAAAGAAAGGAAAAGCAAAGGGCCGCTCAAGGCGGCCCTTCTCATTTAACAGTTGTGGAAAGCGGCGGGAAATCTTCCTGGGTGCATCGATCGGTTGTCAGCCGACCTGCACCTCGATCCGTCTCGGCTTCGCGATCTCAGCCTTGGGAATCCTCAGCGTCAGGATGCCGTTGACGAAGTCCGCCTTGGCCTTTTCATGGTCGAGGCTCTCGGGAATGGTGAACTGCCGGTAGTAGTTGCCGAGCTGGAATTCACTGTAGACGGGTGTCCCCATCGTGGTCGATTTTGCCGGAGCCGTGATGGTGAGGATCCCTTTCTCCACGTTGACGTCGATGTCCCCCTTGGCAACGCCTGGGAGGTCGGCGGTCAGGAAGAGCCCTTCTTCGGTCTCCACGATGTTCACGGCAGGGCGAATATACCTTTCGTTAGACCTGGTTTCTTCACGGGCCTGGACGTTGCGTTCGTCGTTTCTTTCGGTCAAGCTGTTGGGTGCCATTTTCTAAGACCTCCTTCCTGATGGAATTGATCCATTACGAGAGCTTGATGTCGATCTTCTTCGGTTTCGCGTGCTCGGCTTTGGCCAGCTTGATCTGCATCATACCCTCCTTGCACGAGGCGGTAATGTTGTTCGGGTCGATGTCGACGGGCAGTTCCAGCGTGCGGCTGAACTTGCCGGAGCCCAGTTCGGATCGGTGGATCACCCCTTTGACCTCGGCGAACGGCCTCCTCTCGCCGCTAATCGTCAAGGTGTTCCTGAGGACGGAAAGGTCGATGTCCTTTGGATCGACGCCTGGTACCAGTGCCTCGACATAGACGCTGCCTTCATCCTCGCTGAAGTTCACCAGCGGGAACCGGCGGGTGGCCACCGGCGAGAGGAATGCCGGGCTGAAGGGGCGGTTGTACCCTGCGCCGCGAAATGCTTCGTCGATCTCTCTTCTCAGGCTGTCCAACTCTTTGAAAACGTCCCACGTTGCCATGTCGATTGCCTCCTTTCGAGAGTGATTTTCTGACGGGAAGATAAGCATTGTTTTTGTCTTGTCAAGGGGGGCGGTAGAGGCTCAAAAGTTGGCACGATCAAAGGTTTGGCGCATATCCCTCCCGCAACCACTTGTCCGGGAATCCCGCTCTTTACCATCCGTTGCCGGCGAGGAAACAAGGCTGAGCCAGTTTGAAAAATGAGGAGGGGTGGCGGTGAGCAAGGCCGCGGCATTACAGCTATACTTGGGGTTGCTCGCGGGGCGTGGAAGGGGGGAGGCTCATGTACTCGGTAGGCAACGAAGAGCTCTTGATGCTGCACAAGATCGCTTTCCTTTGTTCCCGGAAGGTTCCCGACGGGGTCGCGGCGAAGGTGCGTCGGTGGGCCGACGAGCAGCGGGAACAGGGAAGGTGCGTCATCTCAGGCTACCATTCGCCGCTGGAGAAGGAGGTGCTTTGCCGTCTGCTGCTGGGGTCGCAGCCGATCATCGTCGCCATGGCGCAGGGCCTTCGTAAGATCGATCCTGAATGGGGGAGACACATCTCCGCTGGGCGCCTGCTGGTGATCTCACGCTACGCCGAAAGCGTGACCCACCCCTGCGAGTCCAAATGCTATCAGCGCAACAGGATGATGATGGATCTTGCCGACCAAGCAGTCATTGCCCATGCCTCTCCAGGAGGAAAACTGGAACTCCTTTGCGCAACTTATCCGGATAAGGTCATACTTCTGTAGCGGCGGCTTCCAAAACTGGCAAGCGGGCGCACTGCATGCGAGTAAAAAAGGTTGACAACTCACAAAACCTCCTCTATAAACGAATTCAATTTTCAAAACCAACAGCCTCTCTTGTCATCGGTAGAAATTCCCAACATTCAAGAGGTTCTATGTGACATCTAGTGCCACGGCTGCTCGCTATGTTGTGTGAGAGCTGCCAGGGAATAGTTTTGTTGAAACGGTGAAACTGACATTCATTCTTTTTATGCGAAAGCAGTACCACTTTGATCCAGAAGAGCGAGCGTTATGCAAATGAAGCAGCAGGTGAAGGAACAGTTCAACCATTTCCTCTCCAGAAAACATCTCAAGACGACTTTGCAGCGCAACCTGGTGGTCGACGCGATGGTCGAACTGGACCGGCACACCCACGTCGACGAGCTTTACCTGTTGCTGCGGGCGAAGCATCCCTACATCGGTCATGCCACCGTCTATCGCGCCTTGAGGCTTCTTGCCGAGTCGGGCTTGGTCCGGGAGATCAACCTGGGCGACGGTATCACCCGTTACCGGTTGGCCCGGCAGGGTGAACGTCGCGATTATCTTGTCTGCAGCGACTGCGGCGGCGTTACTGAGTTCGAAAACGGCCTTGTTGAGAAAGAGCAGCTAAAACGTGCTCACAGCCTCGGCTTCATGGTCGAGAGTTTCAAGATCGAACTCAAGGGGCTTTGCCGGCACTGTCAGGGACGCAATTCCCGCACTCACTACTAAAAACCGAAATAAATCTGCTGCGATAGTACCTTTAGTTCGACCTCGGTGTTATCTGCTGCTAAAGGGATGACTGTTTTTTTTCTCAAATGAATGAAACTAACTTTCAGTTTTAGATCTGCTGGCCGATATGTGACATGCCCCCGGTTCACATCTGTGGGACTAAGAAGAACAACTATTTCGTTAAAGAGTGTCTAGCTGAGAGCAACCGCTCCGAATGAGAAAGGGTAACTGCATTAGCTAAGAGGGGGACCAGATGGGTTTCAAGAAGATTTCCGTAGCAATTACTTTACTGTTGGGGAGCATTTTGCTTTCTTCCGGGACAGCGTTCGCCCTGCATCCGGATCTGGTCGTTCCCGAGAGGGTGGAACTGAAGCACAAGGCCTGCCAGGAGATAGTACGGCTCGGCGCCAAGTACAAGGTTGAGGGGCTCTTCTCGCCGGAGTTCCTGGAGGGAAAGCAGCACGATTGCAGCCGCATGGACGTGGCTCTCGCAGTGCAGCTTTTGACAGAAAAAATGGCTGAGAAAGCGGTTAAGGAGGGAGCCGATGCCGTGGACAGGGAAGACCTGCTGCTGCTCGCCGACCTGAAGGAAGAGCTGCGCGCCGAGATGCTTTTGGTGGGCACGAGGACCTTCCAGTCCCGCTACCAGGACTTGGGCACCAGGTTCACCGCTCTCACCAAGAACATCTCCCTTAGTGGCGGCATGGTGGGCGTGCTCCAAGGGACCGTCGGCCACAGCCCGAAAAACCACGCCGACACCGTGGGGCGCGCAGATCTCGTCTTCAACTTCAAGGTGGGGGAGAACACCATCGCCGTCCTCGACCTCGAGGCGACCGGGGGCGACGGCCTCGACACCACAGCAGGGATCTACTCCTTCTCGGGGCTGAACGGTCTGGCGGGATCCACAGGCGACCGGGTCAGATTCCGCGAGGCCTGGGTCGAACACTCCGCACTCGATGATCGCATGTTGCTTACCGCCGGCAAGGTCGACCTTTCCAACTACTTCGACTCCAACGTGGTCGCCAACGACGAAACCGGGCAGTTCCTGGCCGGGGCCTTCGTCCACTCCGCGGTGCTGCCGTTCCCAGCCAACGGCCCCGGCGCGCGGGTGGCGGCAAAGCTGACCGATTCCCTCGTCGTCGGCCTTGGCTATGGCAGCGGCGACGCCGACAGCGAGGATAGCTCCGATTCCGCCGACATCTTCAGTCATGGCTTCGGCATCGCGGAGCTAGACTACAAGGTGAAGACTGGGGAGCTGGAGGGGAACTACCGCATTTACGCAGCTTTGGACGGCGCCTTGGCAGGGAAACTGGAGCAGAAAAACGCCTGGAACTTCGGGGTGAGCGTCGACCAGCAACTGACCGACAAGCTGACCCTCTTCGCCCGCTACGGGCAGCGCGACAAGGACGTATACGAGGTCCAGCAGGCCTGGAGCGCGGGTGGGCAGTACACCGGGCTGATCCCTTCAAGAAAGGACGATGTCCTCGGCGTAGCCTACGGCCAGATCAAGGCTCACGGCTCAGTCGCCGATTCCCAGGAGAAACTTACCGAGGTCTACTACAGGTTCAAAGTGAACGACCAGATCGAGATCGCTCCGGTGGCGCAGTACCTAGTCCACCCGGCAGGACTGCGCGGCAGCGACGACGTCCTGGCCCTGGCGCTGCGCACCCGTATCAGCTTCTGATCGGATAGGGCAGGGAACTCCCTGCTCGTCTTTTTGTCCTTTGGATGAAAATGAATATTAAAATTGAAGCAAGGAGGTTCTCATGATACCACTCGGAATCCTGGGTGCAGGCGAAAGCGGCGAGATAGTGGAAATCCTTTTGGGCAAGGCGGAAACCTCCGCCGCGCGCGGTGAGCTGGAAAAGACGGTGGTCCGGGTCGAGGACATGGGGATCCGGGTGGGAAGGAGCGTGGAGATGCTGAAAAACGGCGGTGCCACGGTCCTGCTCAGGGTGGATGAATCGAGAATCGCCATCGCCCGGCGCATGGCAATGAAAATCATGGTGAGGAGGTATTGATGAATCTGGCAAAGCTGAAGCCGGGGGAAAAGGGGAAGATCACCGCCATCGGGTCGATCGGCCCCCTGAAGCGGCGCCTCATGGACATGGGGGTGCTTGTGGGTGAAGAGGTGAAGGTGCTGAAAGTGGCCCCGATGGGGGACCCGATAGAGGTAAGCATAAAGAGTTACAGCCTGTCGCTGCGCAAGAAGGAGGCTGAAGGGATCGCTGTGGAGGTGGCAGGGTGAGCACGCAATTGAAAGGCAAGGAGAGAGTGGAAGAGGCGGAGGAAAGCCTTTCCGGCGCGCAGCAACCGGCTCAGGATCGCGTCATCACGGTAGCCGTCGCCGGAAACCCCAACTCCGGGAAGTCCACCCTCATCAACGCCATCGCCGGCACCAGGCTCCACATCGGCAACTGGGCGGGGGTCACGGTCGAGAAAAAAGAGGCACAGCTCGAGTACGCCGGCAGGAAGATCAAGCTGGTCGATCTTCCCGGCACCTATTCGCTTTCCCCCTACACGCAGGAAGAGATCGTTGCGCGCGACTACCTGGTCAGCGAGCGCCCGGACCTGATCATCAACGTGGTCGACGCGACCAACCTCGAGCGCAACCTCTACCTCACCGTGCAGCTTTTGGAGCTGGGTATCCCGGTGGTGATGGCGCTCAACATCTACGACGAGGCGCAGGCGAAAGGGTACCGGATCGACGTCGAGGGCATCGGGAAGATGCTGGGCGTCGCCGTCGTCCCTACCTCGGCCACCAAGAGGACCGGCCTCGATGAGCTGTTCCGGTCGGTGCTGGTCGCGGCGGACGATCTGCCCGGGCACGCGCCGAGGAAGCTTGCCTACGGAGAAGACATCGAGGCGGCGGTGGCAGAGGTGGCCGAGGAATTGCGCCACAGCCACTGGCCCCTTTTGGGGCGCTACCCGCAGCGCTGGCTTTTGCTCAAGCTGATGGAGGAGGACAGCCACGTCCTGGAGCAGATGAAGCTCGACCGCATCGACTTCCTGGACCAGGCGCTGCAGCACCTGAAAAAGGCTCACGGGGACGATATAGAATCGATCATGGCCGACGCCCGCTATTCGCTGGCCTCCGGGCTCACCCGCGAGGTGCTGCAGAAGCCGGAGTTGCGCCAGACGGAGCTGACCGAGAAGATAGACCGCATAGTTCTGAACCGCTTCCTGGGAATCCCCATCTTCCTCGTCGCCATGTGGCTTCTGTTCAAGCTGACCTTCGACCTGTCGGCCCCCTTCGGGGAGTGGATTGGCGCCATGACCGAAGGGCCCTTCAAGCGTTGGGCGTCGGCGCTTTTGCTCCCGCTGGGAGCACCGGATTGGACGGTTTCCCTCATGAACGACGGGGTGATAGCGGGCGTGGGGTCGGTGCTGGTCTTCGTACCGGTCATCTTCGCCATGATGTTCTTCATCACCTTCCTCGAAGGGAGCGGCTACATGGCCCGGGCCGCCTTCGTCATGGACCGCACCATGCACTCCATCGGCCTGCACGGCAAGTCGTTCATCCCCATGCTGCTCGGCTTTGGCTGCAACGTCCCGGGGATCTACGCCACCCGCACGCTGGAAAACCCCAAGGACAAGGTGCTGACCGCGCTGCTGGTGCCGCTCATGTCCTGCGGCGCAAGGCTCCCGGTGTACGTCCTCTTCGTGGCGGTCTTCTTCCCGGACAACTCCAGCACGGTCATCTGGTCCCTTTACGTGATGGGGATACTGCTCGCGGTGCTGATGGGGCTCGTCTTAAAGAAGACCCTGTTCCGCGGGGAGGCCCCGATGTTCATCATGGAGCTCCCCCCCTACCGGATGCCTTCTTTCAGCAGTCTCTGCGTGCACACCTGGGAGAAGGGGAAGCACTTCCTTTTCAAGGCCGGCACCTACATATTTGCCGTCTCGGTCCTGGTCTGGTTCCTTTTGAACCTCCCCTGGGGTGTGGAGCACAAGAGGGATTCCTACCTCGGGCAGGCGGGAGCGGTGATAGCCCCTGTGTTCGCACCGGTAGGCTTCGGCACCTGGGAAGCGGCTTCGTCGCTCATAACCGGCGTCATCGCCAAGGAGATCGTCGTCGGCACCATGGGAGAGATCTATTCGCCCAAGCACGACGAGAAGAAGGAGGTCCCGACGCTGCAGGAGGACCTTAAGGAGATGGCCGTTTCGTTCGGCGAAGCCTGCAAGAAAGCGGTATCGACCCTGCTCTATCTCCGGGGGGACCAGGAGAAGGAGGAGGATCAGTCGGCGTTGAAGCAGGCGATCCACGGCGCCTTCACACCGCTTTCCTCCTACGCCTTCATGGCTTTCGTCCTGCTCTACATGCCGTGCATGATCGCCATCGTGGCGATGCGCCAGGAGTTCGGCACCTGGAAGTGGGCGGCGGTGGGGCTCGTGTACCAGACGGCGCTCGCCTGGACTGCGGCGCTCATCATCTACCAGGGGGGGAGCTTCCTGGGAATAGGAGGCTGACATGGGAGTCGCGGATATCATCATTGCATCGGTCATCGTGACCGGCGCGCTTTACATCCTGTATCTGAATCTCTGGAAGAAGAAGGGGTGCTGCGGCTGCGAAGGCGGGAGCTGCTGCAAGAAGTAGTCTGACGGGAAACGACGGCGGGCCGGGGAGAAACCTCGGCCCGCTTTGAATTTTCAGCTGGTGCAGAGGGGCAAAAGCTAGTCGTTTTCCCGCAAGCTGGTCTCAATGCGGATCTCCCCGGAGAGGGTTCGATGCACGGGGCACTTCTCGGCGATCTCCAAGAGCCTTTGCCTTTGGGTTGAATCCAGCTCCCCGAAGAGCTCGATCTCGCGGCGGAACATGTCGATGCGTCCCTCCCTGGTTTCGCAGTCCCGGCAGTCCTCGGCGTGGATCTTGTGGTGGGACAGGCGTGCCAGTGCGTCCCGCAAGGGCCATCCCTTCTGTCGGGCGTACATCTGCAGCGTCATGGTGGTGCAGGCGCCGAGCCCCGCCATTACGTACTCGTAAGGGGAGGGGCCTTCGTTGCTGCCGCCGTACTGTAGGGGCTCGTCCGCCACCATGCTGAAGCCGTTGGCGAATATGTCGGTGCGGAAACCCTGTGCGCCGGTGTGGGCGGTCAAGCGGTTGTCTGCAGGTTCCCGCCGCTGCGCCGCAGGCGCACTTTGGGAAGGCGGAAGGTAGCGCGAGGCCCAGGTGGCGATGACTTCGCCGGCGTAGCGCGAGTCGGCGGGGTCAGAAAGCAGGTGGTCCGCCTCGGCGAGCGTAAAGAAACTCTTGGGGAACTTCGCCGCCTCGAAGATCCTGGAGGCGTTGTCTATCCCTACAATCGTGTCCGCCGGGGAGTGCATGACCAGTAGCGCCGCCTGGAGACGTTCCAGGAACTCCTCCGGCCTGTGGGCTACCAGGTCGTCGAGGAGGCTCTTCCTGATGGTGAAGTCGTTTCCCCCCAGGTGCACTGTCGCCTCCCCCTTCCGTTCGATCTGCTCGGCTGATTCGCCCAGCAGCTCCCGCAGGTGCGCCGGGGCGAAAGGGGCCGCTATGGTGGCGATGCCCAGCGCCGAAGGGATTTCGCCCGCCGCAGCCAGCACCGCCGCTCCTCCCAGCGAGTGCCCGACCAGTATGCTCGGTGCGGCGTACTCCCGCTCCAGAAAGCGCGCCGCCGAGACCAGGTCGCTCACATCGGAGGAAAAGGTACTCCGGGAGAAGTCCCCTTCGCTTTCGCCAAGGCCGGTGAAGTCGAAGCGGAGCACCGCGATCCGCTTGCTGCTCATGGCGCGGGCGATGTTGACTACGGCCTTCAGGTTCTTCGTGCAGGTGAAGCAGTGGGCGAAGATGGCGTATGCGATCGGCTGCTCGTCTTCTGGCAGCTCAAGCCGTGCGGCCAACTGCTCTCCGCGTGAATTGGGAAAGCTCACTTTCTTCGTGTTCATCTTCATCTCCTTTTCCGTCCGCCCAGGGTGCGGCGGGGTAGCAATGGGGCGGCAATCCTCGCCCTTGCGCCCTTTCAATAGACCGGCCAGTTCAAAGTTAATCTTCCCGCGGGCCAAGTCAAGAACCCTGCAGCGAAGGCGGCCGCGCCTTCAGCCCAACATATGCCGCGCATCGGGCGCTTCGGCAGGGTCCTGTCCCTTCTGCAGCAAAGGCGCGTCAGCAGCGGACAGCATGGAAAAACCATGTATAATCTTCTGCGTCGTCAAAAGGGAAAGTGGAAGCAGCCAAGGACGCGGGGTGGCGCCATGTCCGACCAAGACCGCTCCTTCACAATCATGACCTACAACGTGCACCGGCTGATCGGCAATGACCGACGCTCCTCAGCCTCACGCATAGCCGAGGTCATTTACAGCTGCGGGCCCGACATCGTCTGCCTGCAGGAGCTCCCGGGCGCGAGGGTGCGGCCGGAGGTGGGCGGCCCCTGTCAGGACCTGGTCCATGAACTCGCCCTCCTGACCGCGGGGGAGCGGCATTATTTCCTGGAACGGGAACGCTGGGGGAAGGTGGTGTTGAGCCGGTTTCCGATGCGGCTGGTCCAGGCAGGCGGGCTGCATCCCCAGAACAGGTATCGTACCGTGGTGCCGCGGGGGGTGATCTGGGTGGAGGTAGACCTTTTCGGCCAGAAGCTGCAGGTGGTGAACGCACACCTGGGATTAACCCCCCGGGAGCGGAATTACCAGGTAAGGGTGCTGACCGGGCCCGAATGGCTTTCGCACCCAGACTGCCGTCCGCCGGTGGTCCTTTGCGGGGACTTCAACACGCTGCCGAGCTCCACCATCCATAAGCGGCTCAAGAACGCGCTCATGGACGAACAGGAGAAGCTCAAGTTCGGGCACAACCAGTTCACCTTCCCGAGCAAGCTTCCGATGGTGCGCTTCGACCACGTTTTCGTCTCGCCCGACCTCGTGGTGGAAGATGAATTGATCCCTCGCACGGGGCTCACCGGCGTCGCCTCCGACCACTTGCCGTTGGTGGTCAGACTGCGTCTGGCGGTTACCCCTTAGATATAGGTTAGTTGGACAGCGCCCGGCGAAAAATCCTAAAGTCTGGGAAATCCCGTCCGAAGAGAACGCAATAAAGCACAACCGTCCCCTGGGACGAATAATGGAGAGAGCCATGAGTTACTCGGAGATGCCGGCGGATATGGAAGTTCAGGAAGTGATAATAGACAGGGTCCTGCAGAACACGGGGGCTTTGCTGGAGATATGCCTGGTAAAGCACGGCAGGCAGTACGAAGCCGCCATCTTCGTCGACAGGAAGTACAAGCCGGGTCCGCCTTTGCCCCGCCCGTTGGAGTCTCCTTCCGGGTCGGCGACCCATTGGATGGGCGTGCGCCCCAAGGTGGGCCTGTCGGATGAGGAAGCGGATAAAATCAACGAGGAGGTCCTCGGTATCAACGCCGCCAACAGGATTACCATGAAGGACTCCTGGGGGAAAATGCTGGACGATTACTAGGTACGTCGCTACGGCCGGTAGGTCGCGCCTTGCCTCCTTCGAATAAACGGGGTGGGAGTGCGATCCGCCTCGACCTTGCCACAGAATCAAGAAAGGCCGCATCGGTTTGACGATGCGGCCTTTCTTTGTTGCTCCTGTCACTATTGGCAAACCCTTCCCTTATTACATCTCCACCCGGGTCATGACCCCCTGCAGCTTGGTGGCAGGGAGCTTGTTGAACTGCACGAAGTTCGGGGTCAGCTTTTTCATCAGGGCGAACAGCTTCCAAATCGGGTTCTTGGTTTCGATATCCTCGATGCCGTAGAAGATAACCTTCTCCTGGATGCCGTGCTCTTTCAACTGCTTCTCGATGTCGAGCACCTCCATGTAGCCGGCGCTGATCTGGAAGTATTCTAGCCCCGTCCCGACGTCCTTCTTGTGCCGGGCGATGTTGCCGAACGGCTCGTCGGTACGGACGATCGAGATCAGTATGTTGCGCTCGTAGATGATGTTAGAGCGGATCATGCAGTGCACGATGTAAGGGGGGATGACGTCGAGCGCCTTGAGGAAGAAGAGCGCGGTCCCCGGGATGTTCTTGCTCTTGCCGTAGATCTGCTCGTAGGAGAGCATGAAGGTTTCCAGATCCAGCGGGCGCAGCGCGCGGTAGAGCTGCCGCTGCCCCTTGGTCCAGACCTGTATGGTGATGAACGGCACCGAGGCGAGGGCGATGGACCAGTAGGCCCCGTGCACGAACTTCGGGAAGGTGGAGGTGAAGTAGATCAGGTCGATGACGGCGATGACGGCGACGATGGGGACCTTCCATTTCTTCGTGGTCTTCGAGAAGACCATGATCATCATCAGCGCCGTGATGGTCATCGAGCCGGTGACCGCCATGCCGTAGGCGGCGGCGAGGTTCACCGACCTCTGGAAGAAGAACATGACGAAGATGACCGCGCACATGAGGGTCCAGTTGACGACACCTATGTAGATCTGGGACTGGATGTGCTTAGAGGTGTAGTCGACCTTGAATAGCGGCATGAGCCGCGTGGTGATTCCCTGGTAGACAATGGAGAAGACGCCGCTGATGATGGATTGCGACGCGATGATGGTGGCCATGATGGTGAGCAGCAGGAACGGGATGTAGAGAAGGCTTGACTGCTCCTGGATCATGCCGAAGAGGATGTTCTTCGCGTCCGGGTGCTTGAGCAGGAAGGCCCCCTGTCCCAGGTAGTTCAGGTAGAGCGCCGCGAAGACGAAGTACCAGGCCCGGATGATCGGCTTCTTCCCCAGGTGCCCCATGTCGGCGTAGAGCGCCTCGCCGCCGGTGGAGCAAAGGATCACCTCGGAGAGGACGAAGTAGCCCGCGATGCCGTTTTCGTGGAAGAAGTCGATGGCGTACATCGGGTTGATCGCGGCGACGATGCCGGGGGTGCCCGAGATGGAGACGAGCCCAGAGACGAGGAGCGAGCCGAAGTACAGGATCATGACCGGACCGAAGACCCCGGCCATCTTGTCGGTGCCGCGCGACTGGAAGAAGAAGAGCGTGAAGGCGATCAGGGCCGCGATGGCGACCAAAACCCCCTGCCTGGTCGCCTCCAGCCCGGGAATCAGCAGAAGGCCCTCGACGGCGGAGAGGATGGAGATGGCGGGGGTGATGACCCCGTCCCCCAGAAGCAGCGAAACGCCGAGGAAGGATAGGAACCCCGCGAAGGCCAGCACCCGCCCCTGCTTGAAGAGCTTGATGATGATCTCCCTCAGGACGATCTCGCCACCTTGCCCCTTCTTGCCGAGGCTCATGGCGAGCCAGGCGTACTCCGCCGTCACCAGGATGGTCATGGTCCAAAAGACAAGGCAGAGGATGCCGTAGACGTTGGCTTGGGTCGGCTTGGTCAGGGTGAAGACGACGGTGAGGGTGTATATGGGGCTCGTGCCGATGTCACCGAAGACAAGCCCCAGTGCCTTGACGATGCCGCCCCAGAATGAATCCTGAGTTTTGTGGATCATAGAACTCCCTTGAGACAGTGAGACGCCGGCGCCGCGGGGGAAAAGCAGTGCCAACTCTCCCGGCGCCAACGCTTTATACACCATTCCGGCGCCGTTTGCCACCTTCGCATGAAAACCGCCCTCTCAAGCCGCCTCTACAACCCTGTGAAAGTGCCGGAAATCCCCGTTTACCCTTGACATTCTGCGGCATAGCTTGTAGTTTATGTCGTTTCTCTCAAGGCTTTAACTGACAGTGCGGAGGCCGTTACATGGACTACAAAGATACATTGAACCTGCCCCAAACCAACTTCCCCATGAAGGGGAATCTTCCCCAGCGCGAGCCGGAGATGCTCAAGCATTGGGAGCAGGTGGAGATAGACAAGAAGATCGAAGAGGCGGGCAAGTCGAAGCCGCGCTACGTCCTGCACGACGGACCTCCCTACGCCAACGGCCACATCCACATCGGCCACGCCCTGAACAAGATCCTCAAGGACATCGTCCTCAAGAGCAAGAGGATGGAAGGGTTCGGCGCCCCCTACGTCCCGGGGTGGGACTGCCACGGGCTTCCCATCGAACTGCAGGTGGAGAAGAACCTGGGGAGCAAGAAGCACGAGATTTCCAAGCTCGAGATGCGCAAGCTCTGCCGCGAGTACGCGGCCAAGTTCGTCGCCATCCAGCGCGCCGAGTTCGAGCGCCTGGGGATTTTCGGCGAGTGGGAGAACCCGTACCTGACCATGAACGCGAGCTACGAGGGGGCCATTGCCCGCGAGCTGGCGCGCTTTGCCGAGAACGGCGGCCTCTACAAGGGTAAGAAGCCGGTGCACTGGTGCTCCTCCTGCGGCACGGCGCTCGCCGAGGCCGAGGTCGAGTACGCCGACCACAAGTCCCCCTCCGTGTTCGTGAAGTTCCCGCTCAAGGAGGAGTTGGGTAGCGTCGTCCCCGAGCTTGCCGGCAAGAAGGCCTCCATGGTGATCTGGACCACCACCCCCTGGACGCTCCCGGCGAACCTCGCCATCGCCATCCACCCGGAACTTGACTACGTGGCGCTTCAGCTTCAAAGCGGCGACGTCGTCATCGTGGCGGACGGCCTGAAGGAGAGCTTCCTGAAGGAGATCGGCGCCGAGGGCGAGGTGCTGGCGAAGTTCCCGTCCAGGGTGCTTGAGAAGCGGCTCGCCCGCCACCCGTTCTACGAGCAGGATTCCGTCATCCTCCTGGGCGAACACGTGACCCTCGAAGCCGGTACCGGCTGCGTCCACACCGCCCCCGGCCACGGCCAGGAAGACTACGAGCTGGGGCTCAAGGAAGGGCTCGACATCTACAACCCGGTCGACAACCGCGGCCGTTTCTACGAGAACATCCAGTTCTTCGGCGGCCAGTTCGTTTTCGACGCCAACAAGAACGTGATTGAGAAGCTGATCGAGGTCGGGGCGCTCCTGGGGCAAAAGGAGATCTCCCACAGCTACCCGCACTGCTGGCGCTGCAAGAAGCCGATCATCTTCAGGGCCACCGAGCAGTGGTTCATCTCCATGGAGAAGAACCACCTGCGCGGCCAAGCGCTGGAGGCGATCAACAGCGTGAACTGGATCCCCAAGTGGGGGCGCGAGCGCATCTACGGCATGATCGAGAACCGCCCCGACTGGTGCGTCTCCAGGCAGCGCTCCTGGGGGGTCCCCATCACCGCCTTCTACTGCAAGAGCTGCGGCAACGTCCTGGCCGACGGCAAGATCATGCACAAGGTCGCCGACCTCTTCGCCGAGCACACCTCCGACATCTGGTACGACTGGGAAGCGGCGAAGTTCCTCCCGGAAGGGACCTGCTGCCCCTCCTGCGGCAAGAGCGAGTTCGACAAGGAAACCGACATCCTCGACGTCTGGTTCGACTCCGGCGTTTCCCACGCCGCTGTTCTGGAATTGCGCGAGAACCTTTCCTCACCGGCCGACATGTACCTCGAGGGAAGCGACCAGCACCGCGGCTGGTTCCACTCCTCGCTTCTGGCGAGCGTCGGGACCCGCGGCCGCGCCCCCTATAAAAACGTGCTGACCCACGGCTTCGTCATGGACGGCGCCGGCAGGAAGATGAGCAAGTCCGTGGGCAACGTCGTCGCCCCGGAGGACGTGATCAAGAAGTTCGGCGCCGACGTGCTGAGGCTCTGGGTTGCGGCGCAGGACTACCGCGACGACCTGCGCATCTCCCAGGAGATACTGACCCGTCTCTCCGAGAGCTACCGCCGCATCAGGAACACCTGCCGCTACATCCTGGGGAACATCCACGACTTCAACCCCGACACGGACCTCGTGGCGTACGCCGACATGCCGGAGCTCGACCGCTGGGCCATGCACCAGCTGGAGCTTCTTAAGGAAAAAGTCCTCGCCTCCTACAAGGAGAGCGAGTTCCACATCCTCTACCACGCGGTGAACGGCTTCTGCACGGTCGAGATGAGCGCCTTCTACCTCGACATCCTGAAGGACAGGGTCTACACCAGCAAGGGCAGCTCGCAGGCCAGAAGAAGCGGCCAGACCGTGATGTACCTGATCCTGGACGCCCTGGTGCGCATCGTGGCGCCGGTACTCTCCTTCACCGCCGAAGAGGTTTGGGCCGAGATGCCCGGTACGCGCGAGTCGAGCGTGCACCTGGCGCAGTTCCCGGCGCTGACACCCGAGGTCAAGGACGAGGCGCTGGCCCAGCGCTGGGAGAAGATGATCAAGGTACGCGCCGAGGTCTCCAAGGCGCTGGAGCTGGCCCGCGTCAAGAAGGTCATCGGCCATTCGCTCGATGCCGCCGTCGCCCTCAAGGCCAGCGGCGATACCGAGGCCCTTTTGAAGGAATTCGAAGGGGAGCTGGCGCAGATCTTCATCGTCTCCAAGGCGGGGCTTGCCGCTGAGGTCGGCGGCGAGGTGTATAAGGCCGAAGGGGTCGAAGGGCTGGAGGTCGGCGTCACCGCCGCTCCGGGCGAGAAGTGCGAGCGCTGCTGGTGCTACGACGAGCAGATCGGTCAGGACAGCGAACACCCGACCCTCTGCCCGAAGTGTCTGGCTGCCGTTAAATAAATTCCCCTTGTTCCAACTCTCCCCCTCCCTTGACGGGAGGGGGACTTTTTCGGCTACCAAGATTTTTTCTTGCTTGAAATAAACCACTGAAGAATCTTTTTCTCGGCAGAACCTTCTAAGGACTATATGAAAGCAAAGTACATCATATTGCTGGCGGTATCGACGCTGGTGCTGGTCCTGGACCAGTTGACCAAGGTCTACATCGACAAGACCATGCGGTTGCACGACTCGATACCCGTTATCGACGGGTTCTTCAGCATCACCTACCTGCGCAACAAGGGGGCGGCCTTTGGCATCCTTGCGAATTCCACCTGGCGGCTTCCCTTCTTCCTGCTGGTATCGGCCGTCGCGGTCCTGGTCATCCTCGTGGTGCTAAGCCGTCTGCGGGACGACCAGAGGGGGAGTGCGGTCTCCCTTTCGCTCATCTTCTCCGGCGCGCTGGGGAACCTGATCGACAGGGTGAGGCTCGGCGAGGTGATCGACTTTCTCGACGTCTACTGGAAGGGGCATCACTGGCCCGCCTTTAACGTGGCCGACTCAGCGATCTGCGTCGGCGTCTTCCTGCTGGCCATCGAGATGGTGCTGGAAGAGAGAAGGGAAAAGGCGCAGAAGCAGGACTAAAGTCAAAGATAAGATCTTCGCCACAGAGGTCACAGAGGGCACAGGGGATCTCACAGAGGAAAAAACAAAACCGGAAGGCTCTAGGGTTTAAACCCAAAAAGCCTTCCGGTTTTTGCTTTTCCTCTTTTTTGTTTTCCCCAGTGAACCTCTGTGACCTCTGTGGTAATGCTTTGTTTTTGGTTTTAAGGGGTTTCTTCCATCAGCGAGCTGAAGAGGTCGCGGATCTCCTGCGGCAGGCGCCTGGGCTTCATCTCCGGGTTGACGCAGGCAAGCGTAACCTTCGCCTCGACCAGGAGCTTCCCGTCATCTTTTCTCACCACCTGCTGCGCTGCGGTGAAGGAGCTATTCTTCAGCGCAGCGATCTGCGTCCGAACTTCCAGGAGGTCGTCGAGCCGTGCCGGCGACCGGAAGTTGGCCTCTATCGACACCACTGGGAAGATGATCCCCATGTCGTGCATCTCCCGAACCGACAGGCCGTGCTTTCTCAGGAATTCAGTCCTCGCGCGCTCCATGTAGCTTATGTAGTTGGAGTGGTACACCACCCCCCCCGCATCGGTGTCTTCGTAATAAATCCGTACTTCCATCGGTCCTCCAGAATAGTCAGATGTTCGGGCTTTGCGGTTCGGCCTTATCCCCTGCATCCCCTTCATCCCTGTTAGCCGCTTTCGGGCTTTCCCCGCCACCGAGGATCCTCTCGTACACGTCCCTGACCGCGCCGGTCACGCGCTCGTAGTCGGCCATTAGCGCCTCTCCCGGGTTTTTCAGCATCGGGGCGTAGCCGAGCCTCCTGGCCAGCTTGTTCAGGTACTTGAGCGGCCCCCCCAGGTCGTTCATCGAGTAGTCGTGGATGATCCGCAGGCGGTTCTCCAGGCGGCGCAGGAACTTGTAGCCGTCGAAGAGGGCGTGGTAATCGCTGTCGGTAAGTATTCCCAGCTCGTGCATCGCATTCATAGCGCGCAGCGTGCTGGTGCTGCGGATCTCCAGGTGCTCGTGCCCGTGCTTAAGCTGCAGGAACTGGATGATGAACTCGACGTCGACCATCCCGCCGCGGCCGGTCTTGATGTTGTAGCTCCCGCTGGTCTCCTTGGCGAGCTCGTTCTCCATGCGCATGCGCAGCCGGTGGATCTCGCTGCGCACCGTGTCGTCGGCGCCTGAGCCGTACACGGTATTCTCGATGATCCCCTCGATCTTACGCTTGAGCTCAGGGTCGCCGTAGGTCACCCGTGCCTTGGTCAGCGCCTGGCGCTCCCAGATCTGCGCCTCTGCCTCGTGGTACCCCTGGAACGCCTCCAGCGACGTGACCAGCGGCCCGGCGTTGCCGGACGGGCGCAGCCGGGTGTCTATCTTGTAGGCGTACCCCTCGCGGGTCTGGCTGGTGAGCACCAGGATGATCTTCTGACCCAGCTTGGAGAAGTACTCGCGGTTGGTGATGCTCTTCTCCCCGTCGGTGTAACCCTGCCCCTCGTAGATGTAGATGATGTCGAGGTCGGAGTGGTAGTTGAGCTCGAAGCCACCGAGCTTACCCATGGCCAGCACGGCGAAAGCCGCCTCGCGCTCGGAGCCGTCCTCGTCCTTCACTATCGGGCGTCCGAAGCGGGCGAGCTCGCCGGTGGCAAGGCAGCAGGCCGCGGCCAGGCAGACGTCGGCCAGGTCGGTGAGCTGCCGCGCCACCTCGGGCTGCTTCATCTTGCCGTGGATGTCGTTGATGCCGATACGCAGGAACTCCTCGTGCCGGTAGCTCCTCATGGCGTCGAGCTGCTCCTCGAAATCGTCCGCCTGGGTCAGGAACAGGTCCAGCTCATGGGCCATGGCGGCGCGCTCCTTCTGCAGGTACGCGTAGCCCCGCGTGGTCATGTTGTCCAACAGTTCGGGGTGTCCGATGAAGATCTTGGAGAGGAACTCCGACATCCCGAAAAGCGAGGTGAGGAGCTTCAGTATGTCGCGGTTTTCGGCTAAAAGCGCGTAGATCGAGGCCCGGGTCCTCGTGGAGGTAAGGAAGCGCTCCAGGTTGGCGAGCGCGAGGTCCGGGTCGGGCGCCGCGAATACCTCCTGCAAAAAGAGCGGGGCGATCTTCTCCAGCGTGCGGCGCCCCTGGCTGGTGAGGTTTACCTTGGCCGGCCCGTCGCGCAGCACCAGGAGGTTGTCGTAGGCGACGTCCGGGTTCTCGAAGCGCCGCTCCTCCAGCATGTCCTTGATCAGGTCCGGGTCCGCGTTGTGATCGAAGAAGTAGTGCACCTCGGGGTGCACCTCCTCCTTGATCTTCTCGTCGCGGGTGAGGAACAGGTCGCCGTAGATGGCGGAGACGGCCTGCCGGTGCAGCTCCAGGGTCTCCTTGAAGCGGAGCAGCCCGTCCTTTCGCAGGTAGCCGCAGCGCCTGGCGAGCGCCACGAATTCCTCTTCCTTTCTGGGCAGGGCGTGGGTCTGGCGCTCCTGGACCACCTGTATCCGGTGCTCGACCGTGCGCAGGAAGCGGTAGGCGTCGGAGAGGGCTACGCAGTCCGCCTCCTTGATGATGCGGGACTGCCTGAGCGTCTGCAGGGCGGCAAGGGAGTTCTTCACGCGCAGGCTCGGATTCTTTCCCGCGTAAACCAGCTGCAGCGCCTGGATGAAGAACTCGATCTCGCGGATGCCGCCGCGCCCGAGTTTGATGTTGACCTCCCCCTCCTGGCTCCTCGCCAGCGAGGCGTCGATCTTCTTCTTCATCGCCATCATGTCTTCGATCAGGCTGTAATCGAGGTAGCGGCGGTAGATGAAGGGGGTGAGGGCGGCGAGTATCGCCTGTCCGAGTTCGATGGATCCAGCCACTGGGCGGGCCTTCATCATGGCGGCGCGCTCCCAGGACTGCCCCCATGACTCGTAGTACACCTCGGCCGAGCGCATCGAGGTTGCAAGGTCACCGGCCTTGCCGTCCGGGCGGAGCCCCATGTCGACCCGGAAGACGAAGCCGTCCTCGGTCACCTGCGAGATGGCGCGGCTCACCATCTCGGCGAGCTTGACGAAGAAGGCGTGCAGGGAGAGCTTCCCCTTGAAGCCCCCCCTGCCGTCGGGAATGCCGGTGCTCTCCCCCTTGTCGGAGGAGTAGAAGTAGATCAGGTCGATGTCGGAGGAGAAGTTGAGTTCCCGCCCGCCGAGCTTACCCATGCCGATGATGGTGAACTCCGCATCCACCTCGCCGTCGGGGATGGTCTGCATCGGCTTGCCGTGATCCCTGACCAGTTCGGCAAGGGCCGCCTCGTAGGCTAATTGCAGCGTGACCGCGGCAAGGGAGGCGAGCTCCCCGGTCACTTCCTCCAGCGGGGAGAGCCCGTTCAGGTCTCGGGCCGCGATGCGGAGCATCTCCGCGTACTTGAAGCGGCGCAGGTGCGCGAAGAGGTCGGCGTACCCGGTCCCCTCGGGCACGCGGCTGCGCAACGTGTCGAGCATCTCCGACTCGGAGCGGCTGCGCATGATCTCGCGGTCGAGAAAAAGCCGCTTCAGGGCTGAGGGGTCGCGGCAGATGAGGTTGGTGAGGAAGGGGGAGGAACCGCAGATGTTCATCAACTGGGTGAGGAGCGCCCGGCGGGAGCAAAGCTCCAGGAGGGTTTCCTTGGGGACAGCGGTGCTGATGCGCTCCAGGCCGTTCAAGGCCATGTCGGGAAGGGGGGTCGACAGGGCGGCGATGGCGACTTCGATGAGCCGCTCGCCGGGGAGGACATCGGACAAGAGGCGCAGGTTCTCGACCGAGCGGGCGCCGTAGCCGTAGCCCCCCTGTTCGAGCAGTTGCGCGAGTTCTCCCCCCTGGCGCTGCGACAGCGCGGCGAGGAGCGCCCCGGCCAGATCCGAGCGGCGGCTCATAGCCCGACCAGCGCCTTGAGCTCCCTTTCGTAATCGCCGCGCACCACACCTTTTTCGGTGATGATGCCGGTGATGTAGCGGGCGGGTGTGACGTCGAAGGCGGGATTTCTCACCTTCACCCCTTCCGGCGCGATCTGGATCCCCTTGATCTTGGTCACTTCCTCGGAGGCGCGCTCCTCGATGGGGATCAGGTCGCCGTTGGCGAGCTTGAGGTCGAGGGTGGATATCGGGGCCGCCACGTAGAACGGGATCCGGTTCTCCTTGGCTAGGACGGCGACCGAGTAGGTCCCGATCTTGTTGGCTGTGTCGCCGTTGGCGGCGATGCGGTCGGCGCCGACGACGCAGAAGTCGATCTGGCCGGTCCTCATGAGCCAGCCCGCCATGTTGTCGGAGATGAGCGTAACCGGGATCGAGTCCTTCATCAGCTCCCAGGCGGTGAGACGCGCCCCCTGGAGCCAGGGGCGGGTTTCGTCGGCGAAGACGCGGATCCCTTTACCCGCCTCGTGCGCGCCCCGGATCACCCCGAGAGCCGTGCCGTAGCCTGCCGTCGCCAGCCCGCCAGCGTTGCAGTGGGTGAGGATGGAGGCGCCTTCCTTGACCAGAGCTGCGCCGTGCCTGCCGATCTCCTTGCAGATGGCGAGGTCCTCCGCCTCGATGCTGATCGCCTCGGCCTTCAAGAGCTCCCGGATCGAGTTGAGGTCGAGTTCCTTGTGCTGCAGGGCGACCCGCTTCATCCGCTCCAGCCCCCAGAAGAGGTTGACCGCAGTGGGGCGGGTGCGTCCGATCACGTCGCAGACGTTTTCGAGCTGGCGGTAGAAGGTGTCGAAGCTGTCGGCGATGATCTCCCGGGCGCCTAGCGCGACCCCCATGGCGGCGGCGATGCCGATGGCGGGGGCGCCGCGCACCACCATGCCGCGGATCGCCTGGGCCACACCCTGGAAGTCGGTGTACTCGTTGTAGACCTCCTCGGCCGGGAGCCTCGTCTGGTCTATCATGATCACCTTGTTGTCGCGCCACTCTATGGTTCTGAAGGACATCGTCTACCTCGAAAAAAGTTCAAAGGCTTTTGCACACGGATTTGACTGCAACGTGCGGATAAAGGCAGGTACTTCTTTAAAGGCGCTGCACACGGATGTAACGGAAACGACGGATAAAGACAGGTACTTCAAAAAGTCTTTTTGGTTCAAAAAGATTTCAAATCCTGCCTTTTCCGTTTTTTCCGCCTGATCCGCGTGCGGCGCCTTTGACTTGGTTTTTATCCCTGTAACTTCTTGAGCAGCATCTCGTTGACGACCGCCGGGTTCGCCTTCCCTTTGGAGGCGCGCATCACCTGCCCCACGAAGAAGCCGAAAAGGGTCTCCTTGCCCCCGCGGTACTCGGCGACCTGACCGGGGTTCTTCTCCAGCACCTCGTCGATCATCGCCTCGATGGCCCCGGTGTCGGATACCTGCACCAGCCCCTTCTCCTCGACGATCTTCTCCGGAGCCTTGCCGGTCTTGTACATCTCGTCGAAGACGGTCTTCGCGATCTTCCCAGAGATGGTCCCTTTCTCCATCAGCTTCAGGAGGTCGGCCAGGAGGGCCGGGGTGACCGGGCATTCGGCGATGGAGCGGTTGTTGTCATCGTTCAAGGCGCGGGTGACCTCGCCCATAACCCAGTTGGAAACGGTCTTCGCCTGAGGGAAGAGGGCGACGGTGTCCTCAAAGTACTGCGCCAGCTCGCGGCTTGCCACCAGTACCTCGGCGTCGTACTCGGGGAGTCCCAAATCCGACATGAAGCGGGCGCGCTTCGTCTCGGGAAGCTCGGGGAGTCCGCCGCGCACCTTCTCGATCCAGTCGTCCGAGATGATCACCGGGACAAGATCCGGGTCCGGGAAGTAGCGGTAGTCGTGCGCCTCCTCCTTGCCGCGCATGGAGCGGGTGGTGCCGGTGTTCGGGTCGAAGAGGCGGGTCTCCTGGACCACCTTGCCGCCGTCGTCGAGGATCTCGGCCTGGCGCTCGATCTCGTACTCGATCGCCTGCTTGATGAACTTGAAGGAGTTGATGTTCTTAAGCTCCGCGCGTGTGCCGAAGACGGTGGAGCCGACCGGCATCAGCGACACGTTGGCGTCGCAGCGGAAGCTCCCTTCCTCCAGGTTGCCGTCGCAGATCCCCAGGTACATGACGATCTGGTGCAGCTTCTTCAGGTAGGCTATCGCCTCGTCCGGGGAGCGCATGTCAGGTTCCGAGACGATCTCCAGAAGTGGGGTGCAGGCGCGGTTCAGGTCGACACAGGAGTCGTCCACCCCGGGGATGTCGGCGTGCACCAGCTTCCCGGCGTCCTCCTCCATGTGGATGCGGGTGATCCCGATCCGCTTCGTCTCACCTTCCACCTCGATGTCCAGGTGGCCGTGCTGGCAGATGGGGAGGTCGAACTGGCTGATCTGGTAACCCTTGGGGAGGTCAGGGTAGAAGTAGTTCTTCCGGGCGAAGACGTTCCTTTGGGTGATGGAGCAGTTGGTGGCGAGCCCGGCGCGGATGGCGTATTCCACCACCTGCTGGTTCAAAACCGGAAGAGCGCCGGGGAAGCCGAGGCAGACCGGGCAGGTCTGGGAGTTGGGCTCCGCGCCGAAGCGGGTCGAGCAGCCGCAGAAGATCTTGGTATTGGTGGTGAGCTGGGTGTGGACCTCTAGCCCGATGACGACCTGATATTTCATGTTCGCTCCGATCAAAGCAGTCGAAAACTATTAAAAGCATGTGCCAGGAAGGACGCGGGGAGTTTCGAGGTTCGGCCTTCTCGGTTCAGCCTCTCCCCTGTGTACCTCTGTGTCCTCTGTGGTGAGTGCCTTTTTTGAGGTTTTACAGCGGCGCCTTCTTCAAGTGCCACTGCGTCTCCTTTTCGAAGGAGTACGCGGCGGTGAGGATATCCTGCTCGCCGAAGGGTTTACCAACCAGCTGCAGTCCGATGGGCAATCCCGCGGCGCTGAACCCGGCGGGAACGGAGATGCCGCAGGTCCCGGCCAGGTTCACCGGAATGGTGAAGATGTCGGAGAGGTACATCTGCAGCGGGTCTTCGAGCTTTTCCGCGATCTTGAACGCCGGGGTGGGCGCGATCGGGGTCAGGAGCACGTCCACTTCCTTGAAGGCGTTCAGGAAGTCCTGCTGGATCAGGGTGCGCACCTTCTGCGCCTTGACGTAGTAGGCGTCGTAGTAGCCTGAGGAAAGGGCGTAGGTCCCCAGCATGATGCGGCGCTTCACCTCGGACCCAAACCCCTCGGCGCGGCTCTTGGCGTACATCTGGGCCAGGCCCCTGGCGTTCTCGGCCCGGTGCCCGAAGCGGACGCCGTCGTAGCGGGCAAGGTTCGCGCTCGCCTCGGCGGTGGCGATGATGTAGTAGGTGGCGACGGCGTACTCGGTGTTGGGGAGGCTCACCTCCCTGATCTCGGCCCCGAGGCTCTTGTAGAGGGCGATCGCCTCGTCCATGGCGCGCTTCACGTCCGGGTCGAGACCCTCGATGAAGTACTGTTTGGGAAGGCCGATCTTCATCCCCTTCACGCCGCTCCCGAGTCCGGCCACGTAGTCGGGGACCGGGGTGTTGACTGAGGTGGAATCCATCGGGTCGTATCCTGCCACCGCCCCCAAAAGAAGCGCCGAGTCGATCACGTCGCGGGTGAGCGGGCCTACCTGGTCCAGCGAGGAGGCGTAGGCGATGACGCCGTAGCGGGAGACCCTGCCGTAGGTAGGCTTGAGGCCGACGCAGCCGCAGTGCGAGGCAGGCTGGCGGATGGAGCCGCCGGTATCGGTCCCGAGCGTTGCGGTAGCGGTGCGCGCGGCGATTGCGGCAGCGGAGCCCCCAGAGGAGCCGCCCGGCGTGCAGGAGAGATCCCAGGGGTTCCTGCAGGGGCCGAAGTAGCTCGACTCGTTGGAGGAGCCCATGGCGAACTCGTCCTGGTTCAGCTTGCCGACGATGACGGCGCCCTGCTCCTTGAGCTTCGCGACAGCCGTGCCGTCGTAGGGGGGGACGAAGTTTTCCAGGATGCGCGAGCCGCAGGTGGTACGGATACCCTTGGTGACGAAGATGTCCTTGAGGCCGACCGGGATGCCGGTCAAGGGTGCGATATCGCCAGCAGCGATGCGGCGGTCGGCTTCCTCAGCCTGAACCAGCGCCTGCTCCGGGGTCACCGTGATGTAGGCGTTTACCTGGCTGTCCACCGCCTCGATCCGGTCCAGCATGGCGCGGGTCGCCTCGACCGAGGAGACCTCCTTCGCCTTCAGCTTCTCATGCAGCTCGTGTATGGTAAGGTCGAAAATTTCCATTGCAAAAACTCCGTGTCTCTTAACCTCCCCTTTGCAAAGGGGGATCGAGGGGGATTTCGTCTTTCAGCCGCAGTAGCAAATCCCCCCTGTCCCCCCTTCACAAAGGGGGGGACGCAAGCGGAGGGTCTCTGCCACTGAGCTACTCGATGACCTTCGGGACCCTGAAGAAGCTCTGGGCGCGCAGCGGGGCATTGGCCAGGGCCGCCTCGACGCCGATCGAGCCGGTGGGCTCGTCCGCCCTGAAGGCGTTCTCCATCGGGACCGCGTGCGAGGTCGGCACGATCCCCTCGGTGTCCAGTGCGTTCAGCTTTTCCACGTAGGAAAGTATCGAGTCCATCTGTCCGGTGAAGGTGTCCAGCTCGGCCTCGGAAAGCTCCAGCCGGGCAAGCCGCGCCACGTGCTCCACCTGTTCTCTCGTGATCTTCATGACCGCTCCAAAAGGCGCCCAGACGGCGCCGGAAAAGGTTAATGCGTGCCCCCGGTTATTATCATGAACCTCTTAAAAAGGCAAGGAGACGGGGTTATTCGGGAAGTGTCAGTGCCCCTTCTGCGACGTTCGACGGCGCGCTCTCGACGCTCTCTCCCTCTACGGTGGAGACGCTGGTGACTACATAGCTGAAGGGGACGCCGAATTGCGGGAGATGGTCCACGTAGCTGTTGGCGGTTATCGGCGTCGCGTTGAGCGGGAAAAGGGGGAACTCCTCCCCCTTCTTGCTGCGGTAGATGTTGTACCCGGCGGGCGTTCCCTGCTCCGGGGGGAGCCCCACGAAGCTGAGGGTCACCGCTTCCGCGGATGACGCGGCCTCCAGCACGGGGGGGAGCGGCGGGATGGCCGCGACGCGGCGCACGCGGTTCGAATCCTTGCTCTGAACGCCTGCGGCCGTGAAGGAGCGGAGCTTGTACTGGTAGAGCTTCCCGGTAGTCAGGTCCCGATCGTCGTAGATCCAGAAGTTCCCGGAGCGCCTGGCAACCTTGGGGTACTCGATCTCTATCTTCACCGGCTCCCCGTAGGCGGTCGGGCACTCCTCGCAGTCCTCGTTGGGCGGGAGCACGATGCGGCGGAACAGGAGAAAGCCAGCGAGGTCCTTCAGCGACGCGCCTGCTTCCTGCCTGGAAGGCGCAGTCCATCTTACCTGGAAACGTCCGTCCTTCTGGGCCAGCGCCAGGGTGGTGACCGGCGCCGGAGCCAGCGCTTCAGGCGGCACCAGCGCCCCCTTCTTGCCGCAGCCGGAAAGAAGCGCCAGTCCAGTTGCCAGGATCAAGCAGCAGCGGATTACCCTAAAGGTCCTCACCGGTTACCTGCCTTCCCTGGCCCGGGCGATCTCTGCGCGCACCCGCTCCAGGGCGGTGCCGCCGGTCGCGCGGCGGGCGTTCACCGAGGCCTCCAGGGTGATCGATTCGAAGATGTCCTCCTCGATGCGCCCGGAGAAGAGCTGCCATTCGGCAAGCGAAAGCTCGGGGATGTCCATATCGTTCTCGATGCAGTAGCGCACCGTTTTCCCCACGATCTCGTGGGCGTCGCGGAACGGGATCCCCTTGCGCACCAGGTAGTCGGCCACGTCGGTCGCGGTGGAGAAGCCTGCGGCAGCGGCGGTCTTCATCCGCTCCGGGTTGATCTTCATTTCGCGCACCATGTCGGCGAAGACCTTGAGGCACCCTTTCACCGTGTCGATGGTGTCGAAAAGCGGCTCTTTGTCCTCCTGCATGTCCTTGTTGTAGGCAAGCGGAAGCGATTTCATCAGGGTCAAGAGGGCGATGAGGTTGCCGTTGACGCGGCCGGTCTTGCCGCGCACCAGTTCCGGGACGTCCGGGTTCTTCTTCTGCGGCATGATGGAAGAGCCGGTGCAGAAGGAGTCGGAGAGCTCAACGAACTTGAATTCGCTGGTGGACCAGAGGATCAGTTCCTCGGAGAAGCGGGAGAGGTGCACCATGAGGATCGCGGAGGCGGCGCAGAACTCCATGGCGAAGTCGCGGTCCGAGACCGAGTCGAGCGAGTTCTTGGTGACATCGGCGAAGTCGAGAAGCTCCGCCACGAATTCGCGGTCGATGGGGAATGTGGTCCCGGCCAAGGCACCCGCGCCCAGGGGAAGCACGTTGGTCCTCTTCAGGCAGTCCTCCATGCGCGCCTTGTCCCGCTTGAGCATCTCGTGGTAGGCCATCATGTGGTGCGAGAAGAGGATCGGCTGGGCGGTCTGCAGGTGGGTGAATCCCGGCATGATCACGCCGAGGTTTTCTTCCGCCTGGTGGATGATCGAATCTATCAGGAGGTCGATGTACGCCGAGATCTCCACCAGCTCGTCCCGCAGGTAGAGCCTGATGTCGAGCGCCACCTGGTCGTTTCTGGAGCGGCCGGTGTGGAGCCTCTTGCCGGCGTCGCCGATCTTCTCGGAGAGCCGTGCCTCGATGTTCATGTGGATGTCTTCCAAAGAGACCGAGAAGTCGAACTCGCCCGCCTCGATCTGCTCCAGGATCGCCTTAAGACCCGAGACGATGTTCTCGACGTCTGCTACCGGGATGATCCCCTGCTGCCCCAGCATGGTTGCGTGGGCGATGGAGCCGCGGATGTCCTGGTGGTACAGGCGCTTGTCGAAGTTGATGGAGGCGGTGAATTCTTCTACGAACTTGTCGGTGGGTTGGGTGAAGCGCCCGCCCCACAGCTTGTCTTTGGACATGTTTAGCTCTCCTGCTGGATTTGAATCGCTCCCCCCTCCCGCAAAGGGAAGGGGGGATGCGTCATGTAAAATATTTTGCTCCCTTGGAAAGGGCACCGGGGATTCCGGGGAGCTTCGGGTCCCTCCCCCTATGGGGGAGGGACAGGTCCACTCTCTCCCTCGCCGTCCCCGACCTTGACCCATCTCTCGGCGTCCCAGCGCATCACAGAGTGAACCTTGAGGGGAACCCTGGAGGTGCGGGGGTCCAGCTCGTGGTGCAGCGGGAGGTTGAAATAGAAGAGCCTGGTTCCCGAACCGAAGCGCAGGCGGCAGACCGGCGCGCCGTCGAAGTCGTCGCTGGAGAATTCGCGCTCCTGGTAGGGGAGCATCTTGTGCCTTCCGCTGATGGCCACGAAGGAGATCCCGTAGCAGGGCTGACAGCGCACCCCCTGGATCTCGCTTTCGTCGGAACAGTTGCCGAAGACGGTCACCGTTTCGCGTACCCCCGGCGTGTCCTCCAGGTATTCGCCGTAAAAGCCCGTGAGGACCTCGCGATAGGAGCGGTGCTCCGGTTTCGGGTTGCACTGGATCACGAAGAGGGCGTCCAGGGACTGCCTCAAGGTGAAGAAGAGGTGGTTCGAGTGATCGATGATCTGCTTGATGTTCGACGAGTAGAGGTCGCGGTACAGGTAATCGAGGCAGATGATGGTCATGAAGTTGAAGCAGGCCGGTTCCCCCCTGAAGAGGTAGAAATGGCGCCCGCGGTACAGGTCGTGGTCCTTGTCCAGGAACTCCTCGCCCCGGAAGGGGTGGGTCTTCGCTTCCAGGAAGACCCTGAGGTTGCCGTTTGACTCCTTGACGGCGATGCAGCACCAGTTGACCGGCATCCCGAGGATGTCGCCGGAATCCACGTCGTGCTCCACGCATTCCAGGGCCTCGGCGTTGTCGGCGTGAAAGCGAATCAGCAGGCTGCGGTACTGCTCCAGGGTCACCTGCTCCAGGCCGAACATGGTAACCGTGTTGGGGCGGAAACGCTGCTCGATGGTCGATAGCATCTCGTCGAAGCGAGACAGCGGCACCGAGATCTCCGGGAACATGAGAAAGTGCAGCCGTTTCAGGTTGCCGTCGCCCGCGGCCACCAGGTCGAGCACGCTTTGTACCATGCGCCACTGTTCTTCGGGTTGCTCGAGCGTGAAGAGGTGGTCCCGGCGCCTCAGCCGGTTCGGGATCTGGGCGATGAGACAGTGCAGGTGATGACCCAGGGGAAAATCGAGCTGGACATGTTTCTCGATGATCTTGACCACTTTAACCCCGTAAAACCAATTGACAATTGACGATTGACAATTGACAACGAACAGCAGCTTAAAATCAATATGGGCAGCTGAACTACACTAACCAATGCACGATGGCAGTTGTGGATTGGTAATACCAGAACTGAACACTAAAAGAACAAATAGCCGCACTAAATGATGAGAAAGAACTGCTGTTCAATTGAAGGTGGACAATTGACAAGTAGCGAACCGATGATGGGTGCCCGTTGTCAATCGTCAATTGTCCATTGTCAATTGCCTTTAGGCGTCAATTGACAAGCGATCTTAAAGGTCTTTCCGAGAATGAACCTGGCGCCGGCGGGGATCTTGTACTCCGCGAGTTCTTCGCAGGTTACCCAGCGCGCCTCGGCCACCTCGTCCCGGTTGTGCTTCACGTCGCAGTAAAGCGGGGTGCAGCGGTAATAGATGATGATGAAGTGATAGTTGTCCTCGCCGGGCGTCACGTGCTCGAAGACGTCGATCAGTTCCCCCACCTCCACCTCCAGGCCCACTTCCTCCCACACCTCGCGCTTGAGGGCGGCGACGATCGGCTCCCCGAGATCGATCTTCCCGCCAGGCATCACCCATTCCCCCTGGAACGGCGGGACGTTGCGTTTGGTGAGGAGCACCCTGTCGTCAGCGTCGATGATGACCGCTACCACCGAGGTGACGATATGACTCGCCTTGAATTCGTTTTGCTCCATATAAAGCGAGATAGGGGCACGAAATTTTCGTGCCCCTATGGACCCTCCTGTACTGCCAGATGCCTTACTTTTTCTTGTTGGCCAGCATGAGCGAACGGATCCTGAGCCTCAGGGAGTTCAGCTTGATGAAGCCCTCGGCGTCCGCCTGGTTGTAGACCTGGTCCTTCTCGAAGGTCGCGAAGTCGAGGTTGAAGAGCGAGTCGCTCTCGGACTTCCTGCCCACGGTGCGGCAGTGACCCTTGTAGAGCTTGAGCCTTGCCACGCCGTTCACCGTCTGCTGGGAGTTGTCGATCAGGCACTGCATCATCTCGCGCTCCGGCGAGAACCAGTAGCCGTTGTAGATCATCTCGGCGTAGCGCGGGATCAGGGAGTCCCTCAGGTGCATGACCTCGCGGTCCATGGTGATCTGCTCGACCGCCATGTGCGCTTCGCGCAGGATGGTGCCGCCCGGGGTCTCGTACACGCCGCGGGACTTCATGCCGACCGAGCGGTTCTCCAGGAGGTCGACGCGGCCGATGCCGTGCTCGCCGCCGATGGTGTTCAGGTGGGCCAGAAGCTCGGCCGGGGACATGCGCACGCCGTCGACTGCCACCGCGTTACCCTTCTCGAACTCGATCTCGATGTACTGCGGCTTGTTCGGCGCCTTCTCCGGAGCCTTGGTCAGCACGAACATGTTCTCGGGGGGCTCCAGCCAGGTATCCTCAAGGATGCCGCCTTCGAAGGAGATGTGCAGAAGGTTCCTGTCGGAAGACCAGGGGCGCTTCTTGGTGATCGGGATCGGGATGTCGTTTCTCTTGGCGTAGTTGATCAGCGCCTGGCGGGAGTTGAGCTTCCATTCCCTCCACGGGGCCACGACGGTGATGCCGGGGTTGAAGTGGTAGTAGGCGAGCTCGAAGCGGACCTGGTCGTTCCCCTTGCCGGTGGCGCCGTGGGAGACCGCGTCGCAACCTTCGATCTTGGCGATTTCCATCTGGCGCTTGGCGATCAGCGGACGCGCGATCGAGGTGCCGAGGAGGTAGGACCCCTCGTAGATCGCGTTGGCGCGGAACATCGGGAACACGAAGTCGCGCACGAACTCTTCGCGTAGGTCGTCGATGTACACCTTGTCGGCGCCGGTCTTGAACGCCTTCTCGCGGACCGGCTCCAGCTCGTCCCCCTGTCCCAGGTCTGCAGAGAAGGTAACCACCTCGCAGCCGTACTCGTTTTTGAGCCATTTGAGGATGATGGAGGTGTCAAGCCCGCCCGAGTAGGCGAGAACGATCTTTTTCACTTCTTTCTTTGCCATGGGTTCTCCTTATCTTTGTTTGATCGGTCGGATCTTGGATCGGTCCGATTACTTCATCAAGATGGCCATGATGGCCTTTTGCACGTGCAGCCGGTTTTCCGCCTCGTCCCAGACGGCGGAGTGGGGCCCTTCGATGACGTCGTCGGTGATCTCCTCGCCGCGGTGGGCGGGCAGGCAGTGCAGCACCATGGCGTTCCCGCGGGCCAAGTCCAGGAGCTCCTCGTTCAGCTGGAATCCTGCGAAAGCCTTCTCCCGGATCTTCTGCTCCACTTCCTGTCCCATGCTGGCCCAGACGTCGGTGTTCAAAACGTCCGCGTCCTTCGCCGCTTCCTTCGGGTCGCGGGTGACGACGATCTTGGAACTGGCATGCTTTTGCGCCCATTCCAGCACCTGCGGGTTCGGGTCGTACCCTTCCGGGCAGGCGAGGGTCAGGTCGAAGCCGAAGATGGCTGCGGCCTCGATCCAGCTGTTGGCCATGTTGTTGCCGTCGCCGATCCAGGCGAACTTGAGCCCCTGGTACCCCCCCTTGTGCTCGATCACGGTGAAGATGTCGGCCATGATCTGGCAGGGGTGGTGCAGGTCGGTGAGCCCGTTGATGATCGGGACGGAGGCGTACTTGGCGAACTCCTCCACCGTTTCCTGGGCGAAGGTGCGGATCATGACGCCGTCGCAGTAGCGGGCCATGACGCGGGCGGTGTCCTTGATCGGCTCACCGCGCCCCATCTGCGAGTCCTTGCTGGAGATGAAGAGCGGGTGCCCTCCCAGCTGGTACATCCCGATCTCAAAGGAGAGCCTGGTGCGGGTGGAGGACTTCTCGAAGATCATGGCGAGCGACTTGCCTTTCAAAAGGTGATGCTCTTCGCCCTTTTTTTGCTTTTCCTTGAGCTCTTTGGTCAAAAGGAAGATCGCGTCCAGTTCGGCCTTCGAGAACTGGCTCAGCGCGAGGAAGTCTCTTTTCATTGGTGTGGTCTCGTTTCTCGTTTTAATGGTGCCGGCCTGGCCGGCACCTCATTACAGTTCCTGCAGAATCCCCGTCAGGGTGGCGAGCATCTCGTCCACTTCCTTCTTCCCTACGATCAGGGGGGGCACGAAACGTAGCACCTTCTCCTGGGCGCAGTTCAAGAGGAGCCCGCGGGACAGGGCAGTCTTAACGATGTCGCCGCCGGGGATGGCGAGTTCCACCCCGATCATGAGGCCGATGCCGCGCACGTCGGTGATGACTTTGGGGAACTTCTGCTGCAGAGCCTCCAGCTCGCCCATCAGGTACTCGCCGATCTCCTCGCAGTGGTTCAGCACTCCTTCTTCCATGATGGCCCGGATGGTGGCGACCGCTGCGGATGTGACCAGCGGGTTCCCGCCGAAGGTGGAGCCGTGGGTTCCGGGGCTGAAGGAGGCCGCCAGCTTCTCCGTGGCGAGCATGGTCCCGATGGGGGCGCCGCCGGCGAGTGCCTTGGCGAGCGTCATGATGTCGGGCGTCACGCCGAAGTGTTCGTGGGCGAACATCTTACCGGTCCTGCCCATCCCCACCTGCACCTCGTCGAAGATGAGTATCAGGTTGTTCTCGTCGCAGATCTGGCGCACCTGCTGGAAGTAGGAGGCGTCTGGGACCACCACTCCACCCTCGCCCTGGATCGGCTCCAGCATGATGGCGCAGGTGCAGGGGCCGATGGCCTCCTTGAGCGCCTTCGCGTCGTTGAACGGCACGTGACGGAACCCGTGCAAGAGGGGGTCGAAGAATTTCTGCACCTTCTCCTGCCCGGTTGCCGAGACGGTCGCCATGGTGCGGCCGTGGAAGGAGGAGATGGCGGTGATGATCTCGTAGCGGTCGACGCCGTACTTCTCGCGGCTGTACTTCCTGGCCAGCTTGATGGCTGCCTCGTTCGCCTCGGCGCCCGAGTTGCAAAAAAACGCCTTGTCGGCGAAAGAGAGCCCGCAAAGAAGCTCCGCCAGCTCGATCTGCTGCGGGATGTGGTAGTAGTTCGAACAGTGGATCAGCTCGGCCGCCTGCTTGGCGAGCGCCGCCGTCACCTTCGGGTGGCAGTGGCCGAGGTTGTTGACCGCGATGCCTGCGAGGAAGTCGAGGTATTTTTTGCCGTCCGCGTCCCACAGGTAGCACCCCTCACCCTTCACCGGGACAAGCGGGTAGCGGCCGTAGGTCTTCATGATATATTTGTCAGATTTTTCCATCCATGTTGCTGAATTCATAGAATCTCCTAAAACCTTAAAACCTGTTCAGGGTTCAATGTTCAAGGTTCTAGCAGCACTGTCGGCAGCGTTGTCTCTTCACTGTGACGGCGCCGTACCGGTGAGGCTTTCAGTGGGTTGAATCATGTCGAACTTTGAACTTTGAACTTTGAACGGCAGTTAGCAGTTAAGCCTGTATTTCCGTCCCGATCCCGACGTTGGTGAAGATCTCCAGCAGGATCGCGTGCTCGATCCGGCCGTCCACGATGTGGGCCTTCTTGACCCCGGCGGCAAGGGCATCGGTGCAGCAGGTGACCTTGGGGATCATCCCGCCGGTGACGGTGCCGTTGTCGATGAGGGCGGGGACCTCGGCAAGCGGGATGCTGGAAAGAAGCTCCCCTTCCTTGCTCTTCACCCCTGAGACGTCGGTCAAAAGGATCAGTTTCTCGGCGTTCAAGGCAGCCGCGACCTTGCCGGCCACGACATCGGCGTTGATGTTGTAGCTCTCCCCGGTTCGACCTACTCCTACCGGCGCTATGACCGGTATGAAGCCCCCCTTTTCCAGTGCCTGTAGTATGGCCGGGTTCACCTCGACCACGTCGCCGACGAAGCCGATGTCAACCTTCTCGGTGCCGCCGTCTTCGCGCTTTACTTCCTGCAAGAGCTTCTCGCAGATCAAGAGGTCGCCGTCCTTGCCGGAGAGCCCGGCCGCGCGGCCGCCGTTCTGGTTGATGTATCCCACCACCTCGCGGTTGACCTGCCCGGTCAGGACCATCTCCACGACGCCCATGGTCTCGGCGTCGGTGACGCGCATCCCTTTCACGAACTCGGAGACTATGCCGTAGCGCTTCAGTGTCTCGTTTATCTGCGGGCCGCCGCCGTGCACTACCACGGTGTTGATGCCAATGTATTTGAGCAGGATGACGTCGAGTGCGAAAGACTTCCTGAGCTTTTCATCGGCCATCGCGTGGCCGCCGTACTTGATGACGATGGTCTTGCCGGAAAAACGTCTGATATAAGGGAGCGCCTCCATGAGTGTGCTCGCCTTTTCTATGAGTTGCTGCATTGGCGCCTCTTTCATAGTTTATAGCCGCTTAGAAAGACGTTAATATAGCAGATAGGGGGAAATAATCAACTTCAAAGAGGGTTTGCCTGAAAGGGGGAGAAGTACGATCTTCAGGCGCTTTGACTGGTAGTGTGGGGGATGCTTATGAGAACTCGGGTGCCTACGTTCTCCTCGCTTTCGATGCTGATGCTGCCGCCGTGCATCCTGACGAACTCGCGGGCGTAGAAAAGGCCGAGGCCGAAGCCGCGCACCTGCCCGGTACGGTCGGCGTCCACCTGGTAGAACTTCTCGAACAGCTTGGGGAGCTGTTCCTTGGGGATGCCTATCCCGTTGTCCTCCACCGAGACCTGGCAGCTGTCGGCCAGGTTTCTCAGGGTGACGCAGACAAGCCCAGTTTCCCTGGAGAACTTGACGGCGTTGTCGATCACCTGCTGCAGCGCGAAGGTGATCTTCTCCCGGTCGAGCATCAATTCGGGCACGTCCTCCAAGTCGCTGTGCGAGGCGACTCCCGGCTTTGTCGGCCATTCCTTGCAATCGGCGAGCACCGAGGGGATCAGGTCCTTCAGGTCGCAGGGCTCCAGGTGCAGACCGCTGTTGCCGGTCATGAAGGAGGAAAAGGCGAGGAGCTCGCTCACCAGGTTGCCGAGGTAGCAGGCCTCGTCGTAGACAAGGCCGATGTGCTCCCTGGCCCCTTCGTCGCGCGTGTCTATCACGCCTGAGGCGAGGTTCTGCAGGAAGAGCGAGATGGAGGTGATGGGGGTGCGGAACTTGTGGGAGATCATGGAGAGAAAGAGGGTCTTGAAGCGGTCCACGTTCCGCAGGTCCGCGATCTCCTCCTTCAGGGCCTTCTTGACCAGCGCCTTGTCCACGGCGCTTTTGAGCTGCAAGAGGTTGAGCGGCTTGGTGATGAAGTCGTCCGCGTCAGCCTTTAGCGCCTTCAGGATCAGCTCCTTGTCGGCGAAGCCGGTCATGATGATCACCACCACGGTCGGCTCCCGCTCCTTAAGGCTTTTCAGGAGCTCGATCCCGTCCATGAGGGGCATCATCACGTCGGTCAAGATGACGTCGATCCCGCCCCGAAGGAAGATTTCCAGCGCCTCCGCCCCGTCCCCCGCTTCGACCACCTCGTAGTCGTGCAGTACGCGTTTGCAGAGGTCGCGGATCACCGCCTCGTCGTCTACGATGAGTACGGTTTTCCTCTCGATCTCCTGCTGGAGCGTCTGGTTCGGGTTTGGGGTCAGTTGCAGCATCGGTTTGTCCCGGATGGTCTTGTTTTATAATATTCCTCCCCCCGGAGGGGGAGGTCAGGAGGGGTTTTTTTTTACCCGACTATCTGGTAGACCGCCTCGAGGGCCTCGGCCAGGTGCTCGGGCTTCGAGCCCCCCGCCTGCGCCAGCTCGGGCTTCCCGCCGCCGTTGCCGCCGACTATCGGTGCGATCGCCTTGATGATGTCCCCAGCCTTCCAGCGCGCCGAGAGGTCGGAGGTGACCGCCACCAGGATGTTGGCCTTCACCGCGTCGCTGGTTCCAAGGACGATGATTCCGGAGCCGATCCGCTGCTTCAGCGTGTCGGAGAGCTCCCGCAATCCCTTCGCGTCCCCGTCCACCTTCACCGAGAGGATCTTGACGCCGTTTTGCTCGCGCACCTGCTGGATCAGGTCGGCCGACTTGGAGGCGTTCAGGCGCGCCTGCAAGGTTTCCAGCTCCTTTTGCAGCTCGCGCTGGCCGGCCACCAGTTTCTCGACCTTGTCGAGGACTGTCCCCCCCTCGGCCTTCAAGAGGGTGGCGATCCCGCGCTGCTCGTCCTCCATCCCGTGCACCACGGCGAGAGCGCCGCTGCCGGTCTGTGCCTCGATCCTCCTGACCCCGGCGGCGATCCCCGCCTCGGAGATGATCTTGAAGAAGCCGATTTCGCCGGCGCCGTGTACGTGGGTGCCGCCGCAGAGCTCGCTTGAGACCTCTCCCACCTTGACCACGCGGACCACGTCGCCGTACTTCTCGCCGAAGAGCGCGGTGGCTCCCGCGGCAAGCGCGTCCGCCGCCGGCATCTCGCGGGCCTCGACCGGGGAGTTCCCCATGATGTGGCCGTTCACCAGGATCTCGACCCTGCGGATCTCCTCGGCGGTCATCGGGGTGAAGTGGGTGAAGTCGAAGCGGAGCCGGTCCGGGGTCACCAGGGAGCCTGCCTGCTTCACGTGATCGCCCAGCACCTCCCTGAGCGCCGCCTGCAGCAGGTGGGTCGCCGTGTGGTTACGGGCCGTCGCCGCGCGGTTGGGGACCGAGATCTTCAGGTCCACCGCGTCGCCGGTCCTGATGGCGCCGGATACCACCTTGCCGCGGTGCACGATGAGGTCGGTGAAGGGGCGGGTGGAGCCGGTCACCTCGACGTGGCCGGAGCCGGTCGAGATGGTCCCGGTGTCGCCTGTCTGTCCGCCCGACTCGCCGTAGAACGGGGTCGCCGCGGTGACGATCTCGATCTCGTCGCCGGCGTTGGCCTCTTCAACCAGGACGCCCCCTTTGACGATGGCGCTGATGGTGGAGAAGGCGGTCTGATCGCTGTACCCCAAAAAGGCGGTGCTGACGCCGGTGCCGTGCAGCTCCTTGTAGATGTTGGCAAGCCCCTGCTCGCCCGATCCCTTCCAGTTCTCCCTCGCTTTGACGCGCTGCTTCTCCATGCAGAGGGCGAAGCCGTCCTCGTCGAGGGTGAACCCTTCAGACTCGACGATGTCGGCGGTGAGATCGACCGGGAAGCCGAAGGTATCGTACAGCTTGAAGATGACCTCGCCGGAGATGACCTTCTCACCCTTTGCCTTCAGCGCCGCGGTTTCTTCGTTCAGGATGGCGAGACCGCGGTCGAGCGTCTCGATGAAGCGCTCCTCCTCGGCCAGGATCACCTTCTTCACGTACTGCTCGCGCTCCAGAAGCTCCGGGTAGGCATCTCCCATCATCATGTTCACCGCGTCGACCACGCGGTAAAGGACAGGCTCGGCGATCCCCAGCATCTTCGCGTGGCGGGCAGCGCGGCGCATGATGCGCCTGAGCACGTAGCCTCGCCCTTCGTTGCTGGGGAGGACGCCGTCGCAGATCAGGAAGGTGACGGCGCGGGCGTGGTCGGCGATGACGCGCATCGAGACGTCGTCCTTCTCGTCGTCGCGGTACTTCTTCCCGGAGACCTTCTCGATGTGGCGGATGATCCCCTGCAGGAGGTCGGTGTCGTAGTTGGAGGTGACACCCTGCATCACGGCGGAGATGCGCTCAAGCCCCATGCCGGTGTCGACGGAGGGTTTGGGGAGCGGGGTGAGGACGCCGTCCTTGCTGCGGTCGAACTGCATGAAGACGTTGTTCCAAATCTCCATGTAGCGGTCGCAGTCGCACCCTACGGCGCAGTCGGGGCTGCCGCAGCCGGTCCCCGGGCCGTTGTCCCAGAAGATCTCGGTGCAGGGGCCGCAGGGGCCGGTGTCCCCCATGGACCAGAAGTTGTCCTTCTCGCCGAAGCGGTAGATGCGCTCGCGCGGCACCCCTTCCTGGTTGTGCCAGATGTCGGCCGCCTCGTCGTCGTCGGTGTAGACGGTGACGTAGAGGCGGTCCTTGGAGAGGCCGAGCTCTTTCGTCAGGAATGCCCAGGCAAAGGCGATCGCTTCTTTCTTGAAGTAGTCGCCGAAGGAGAAGTTCCCCAGCATCTCGAAGAAGGTATGATGCCTGGCGGTGCGCCCCACGTTCTCCAGGTCGTTGTGCTTGCCGCCTGCGCGCACGCATTTCTGCGAGGAGACCGCCCTCAGGTAATCCCTTTTCTCCATGCCGAGGAAGACGTCCTTGAACTGGTTCATGCCGGCGTTGGTGAAGAGGAGGGTAGGGTCGTTGCGCGGGATGAGGTTCGAGCTCTCCACCAGGGCGTGCCCGTTTTTCTGAAAGTAGTTGAAGAACTGCGCCCGGATCTCTTTGCCTGTCATAAAAAAACCTCAAAAAATGGAATATAGATAAAAACTGGAACGTCTGCTAAGACCGTCCATCCCCCCTCTCCCCCAGGGAGAGTGTCGGGGTGAGGGCGCTTTGGCCGTTAATCGTCGCAGCACCCCTGTGCGTTCAGTTGCCTGAAGATCGCCGAGAGCGAAAACCCCTTCCGCTGCAGGTAGCCGATCACCTTGCGCTTTTCCTTGTCCGTCGCGCTCTTCGAATCGAAGGAGCCGTAGCGGCGCTCCATCACCTGGGCCAGCAACTCGGCTTCGCCGTACTCGAGCGCCAACTCCCCCAGCACCTCGTCCACGATGGCCTGGGCGACCCCGCGCCGGGAAAGCTCCATCTTCAGCCTCACCCCGTACCCCTTGCCGTTTCTAAGGAGCGACGCGGCATAGCTGCGGGCGAAACGGAGGTCGTCCAGATACCCGAGCTCCTTCAGGCGGACGACGCTCGCCTCGACCTCTTCTTCCTGGTAACCCCTTTTCTCCAGTTTCCGGCGCAGTTCCGCCTCGGCGTGGTCGCGCAGGGTCAGGATCCTCAGGGAGCAGTCGAAGGCGCTTGCCCGCTGCACCTAGTACTTCTCGATGGTCATCTCGCCGCCTTCTGCGGGGGGCTCTTCTTCGCTGGTGAACTCGTCCCAGTTGGAATCGGAGGTGGAAGAGATGCCGGAGACCTTGAGGGCGAAGTCGTCGGGGTTGCTCGACTGCCTGAGCGCTTCCTCGTAGGTGATCAGGTTCTTGGTCAAAAGCTGCATCAGCGACTGGTCGAAGGTCTGCATCCCGTAGCTGGTGAACCCCTGCGCGATGGCGTCGGGGATCTGCTTGGTCTTCTCCTTGTCATCGATGCAGTCCCTGATGCGGGCGGTGCCGATCATGACCTCGACCGCAGGGACGCGCCCCTTGCCGTCGCTGCGCGGAACGAGCCTCTGGGAGATGACCCCCTTGATGATTCCGGAGAGCTGCATCCTCACCTGCCTCTGGTGGTAGGGGGGGAAGACCGAGATGACGCGGTTGATGGTTTCGGCGGCGTCGAGGGTGTGCAGGGTGGAGAGGACGAGGTGGCCGGTCTCGGCGGCGGTGAGCGCGGTCTCGATGGTCTCGTAGTCGCGCATCTCGCCCACGAGGATCACGTCCGGGTCCTGCCTGAGCGCCGAGGTGAGCGCCTTGCCGAAGGTCAGGGTGTCGAAGCCGACCTCGCGCTGGCTGATCAGGCTCTTCTTGTCCTTGTGCAGGTACTCGACCGGGTCCTCGATGGTGATGATGTTGCAGGTCCGGTGCTCGTTGATGTAGTCGATGATGGAGGCGAGCGTGGTCGACTTGCCGCTACCCGTGGTCCCGGTGACGAGGATCAGGCCGCGCTGCTCCAGGGCGAGCTTTTTCAAGACCGGCGGCAGGTTAAGAGTCTCCAGCGTCGGGATGGCGATGGGGATCGCGCGCAGGACGAGCGCGACGGTGCCGCGCTGGGCAAAGACGTTGACGCGGAAGCGCCCGAGACCCGGGACCCCGTGAGAGAGGTCGACCTCGTAGTTCTCCTCGAAGATCCGCTTCTGGCGCTCGTTCATGATGGAGAACGCCATGTTTCTGACCGCCTCCGACGAGAGCCGGTCGGCGTTGGGGATTGCGCGCAAGGCGCCGTCGATCCTGATGATGGGGGGAAGCCCCGCCTTCAGGTGGATGTCCGACCCCTTCGCCTTCATGGCTATGCCGAGGATCTCGTTAAGTTCCATGGTCTAGGCTGCGCCGGTAGTCGCGGCGTCTTGTTGCGGGCTTACCAGCTTTTCCCTGATTTCCGCGGTGATCTCCGGATGCTCCTTCAGGAACAGGCGGGAGTTCTCGCGTCCCTGGCCGATGCGCTCCTTGCCGTAGGAGAACCAGGCGCCGCTTTTCTCCACCACGTTGCGCTCCACGGCGAGGTCCAGTATGTCACCTTCCTTGGAGATCCCTTCGCCGTAGAGGATGTCGAACTCGACTTCCTTGAAGGGGGGGGCGACCTTGTTCTTTACCACCTTCACGCGGGTGCGGGAGCCGATCATGTCGTTGCCCTGCTTGAGCGCCGCGATCTTCCTGATGTCCATGCGGACCGAGGCGTAGAACTTGAGCGCGTTGCCGCCGGTGGTGGTCTCGGGGTTGCCGAACATGACGCCGATCTTCATCCTGATCTGGTTGATGAAGATGACGCAGCAGTTGCTCTTGGAGATGATGCCGGTCAGCTTCCTGAGCGCCTGGGACATGAGGCGCGCCTGCAGCCCCATGTGCGAGTCACCCATGTCTCCTTCGATCTCCGCCTTGGGGACCAGGGCGGCCACGGAGTCGACGACGAGCACGTCGATGGCGCCGCTTCTTACCAGGGTCTCGGCGATTTCCAGTGCCTGCTCGCCGGTGTCCGGCTGGGAGACCAGGAGGTCGTCGGTCTTCACGCCGAGCTTTCTGGCGTAGCCGATGTCGAGGGCGTGCTCGGCGTCCACGAAGGCGGCGATCCCGCCGAGCTTCTGCGCCTCGGAGATGACGTGCAGGGCGAGCGTGGTCTTGCCGGAGGATTCCGGTCCGAAGATCTCGATCACGCGGCCGCGCGGCACCCCTCCGACGCCCAGGGCCAGGTCGAGCGAGAGCGACCCGGTCGGGATCGAGGCGATGTCGGGAAGCGCCTCTTCGTTGCCGAGCCTCATGATGGCCCCTTTGCCGAACTGTTTTTCAATCTGGCTCATCGCCAGGTCCAGGGCCTTTTCCGCTTTATCCTTGTCGAGCATCGTCTATATCTCCTGTAGCCTGCAAAAAAGCAGGTCGTTGTCCGGTAAAAAATCCCATCACCAATAGCACAACCAGCAGAGGGTTTTCAACGGCTAAAAGCTTATAAACCGTTCAACGTTCAAGGTTCAACGTTGGAAAAACTGTTCAAGGTCAGAAAACGCGTCGAAGGTTCAGGGTTCGACCGCGGCTGTCGTCAGATCATCCGTGCCGCTGCGGCCCCATTTCGGGATGGTTGCTTGCCTTTAACGTTGAAGTTTGAACGTTGAACGGCCTTTCGGCCGTTAAAACAGCGCCGGCTGGATCGCCTCCTGCTCCAGGGGAAGTACCAGGAAGAAGGAGCTCCCCCCCGAGCTCTCCACCCACACCATCCCGCCGTGGGCCTCCACCATCCCCTTCACCATGGCAAGCCCGAGCCCCGCTCCTCTTCCCTGCTCGCGGCTCATGCCGCTTGAGTGGTGGCGGATCTCCCCCACCTCGTAGAAGATCCCGAAGATCCCCTGCTGCTCCTCGATCGGGATGCCGATGCCGCTGTCGCGCACCTCCACCTCGAGATAGCAGCGCTCGCCGCAGCGCCTGAGGAACTCAGGGTTGAAGCGCTCCAGGGTATCCTTGCGCTCCAGAAGCGCCGGCCGGTCCACCACCCGCCCGGTGACCAGGATCTCCCCGTTTTCCGGGCTGAACCTGATGGCGTTATGCAAAAGCTCGCCGAATACGCGCTCCAGGTAGTTGCGGTCCGCGTCGAAGTAGGGGAGCTCTTCCAGCCCCGCCAGGGTGACGCACTGCCCGCGCTCGGAAAGCTGCGGCTGCAGCTGGGCTGACAGCTCGTCCAGGAAATGCCGCAGGTGCACCGCCGAGGTCTCCAGCGCCCCCCGGCGCGCCTCTACCTTGATCAGCTTCAAAAGGTCCGCCACCAGTCCCTTGAGCCTAAGCCCTCCGTCGCGCACGAGCTCCAGCACCGGTCGCGCCTCCTCCTCGCCCTGCCAGCCGTTTTGCAAAAGGTGTTCGACGCCGGAGATTATGCTGGTAAGCGGGGTGTTGAACTCGTGGGAGACCATCCCCAGGAACTGGTTCTTCATCCGGTCCAGCCGGTTCTGTTCCAGGTTTGCCTGTTCCACCAGGGCGAGGTTCTGCTTGAGGCGGATCTCGGAAATGGAGAGGTTGTGGCTGCTCTTCTCCAGAAGACGGTGCGAGCGAAGCAGTTCCCCGCTTTTCCAGTTCAACTCGGCGAAGAGCCTTCCCTTCTCGATGATGGTGCCCATCTGCTTGCCGACGCTTTCCAGGAAGCGGAGCTCTTCGGCGCTGTAGCGGCAGGGCTCCCGGTGCAGGAGGTGCATCACGCCGACCAGGTGGTCGTGGGCGCTGATCGGGACCGAGGTGACGCATTGCCACCCCTCGGCTGCCGCCCCCAGCTCCTTCATCTGCTGCGCCTTCACCCTTTTCACCTTCAGGAAGCGCTCCGGGTCCAGGATGAGGCTTTGCGTGATGCGCTGCTCCAATTCGGCAGAGACCTGGCTGCAGGCACAAAGCCTTGCGGCTCCCTGGTCGGAGCGGTACAGGTGCATCGTGCCCCCCCCCGCATCGAAGAGCTCCATGATCTCCACCAGGGTTCTTTGCTGCTCCTGCTCCAGGTCCGAGGAATGGTTCATGCCGGTGAGGATGTCGTTCAGGATGGAGAGTTCACGGTTTCTCTGCCAGATCTCTTTTTCGGTGCGCCTTTTCTTGGTGATGTCGCGCAAAAGGCAGTGGGCCACCTGCTCGTCGCCCAGGTCGATGAGCCTCGCGTTGATCTCGGCCAGGAAGAAGGAGCCGCTTTTCTTCCTGATCCTCACCGCGTCCAACTCGCCGCGCCCGTTGCGCCGCACCTGGTACAGGAAGCTGCGGAACCGCTCGTGCTCGTCGGGGTGCAGCAGGTCGCGCGCCTGGATCGAGTCGAGTTCCTCCCTGCTGAAGCCCAAAAGCTCCCGCCCCACCCGGTTTTCCTCCCGCAAGAGGCCGGTGTCGGCGCTGAAGATGAAGATGGCGTTTCCCGCCCCTTCCAGAAGGCTTTTGTAGCGGCGCGCGCTTTTTACCGCCTCCTGCCGCATCTCCTCGAGTTCGCGCTGCAGCCCTTCCCGCACCCGCTCTTGCCGCTTCCAGAGCCGCGCGGCGAGGAAAAGGAACACCGCGGCAACGGTGACCGAAACCCCGAGGTGCAGCCATTCCGGCACCGGGGTGCGCCGCTCGACGAAGAGCAGCGTAAGTTCGCAGATGGCTATGAGCAGAAACGGCGCGAAGTGCAAGGTGATATCCCCTGTACCGGCAACTTATTACCTAGATTAGGCATGACCTTCAGCCACAGGCCCAGAGGAGAGGGGACTGGCGGGAGATTGTCGCTAATCAGGACTTGTTATGACCGGTCAACCCCGGCCTGGTGTCGTCTCCCGCCCGAGGAGGTAGCGGCGCAGCCAATCGAGCGCGGTAAAACAGGTGATGGAACGGACTCGGGCGCGGTCGCCCTGGAAGTTGAAGCGCTCTACCCGGCAGGAGCCTTTGTCCGCAAGCGCCAGGTAGACGGTGCCGACGGGCTTGTCGGGGCTCCCGCCGTCCGGGCCGGCGATGCCGGTCACCGATAAGGCCAGGTCGGTTCCCGCCGCCTCCCTCGCCCCGACCGCCATGGCGCGGGCGACCTCGGCGCTGACGGCGCCATGCTCGGCTATCAGCTCGGCGGGGACCTTCAGCATCCGGCTCTTCGCCTCATTACTGTAGGTGACGTTCCCCTCGAGAAAATAGGCGGAGCTTCCCGCCATGGCGGTGATACGGGCGGCGATCATGCCTCCGGTGCAGGACTCGGCGAGCGAAAGGGTGAGGCCGCTTTCCCTGAGCAAGAGCGCCAGCCGGTCGTCCATACCCTCCCGGTCCTCGGCGATGAGGTAGGCGGAGAGCCGCTGCCGCAATTCGCCTGCCGCCTGCTGCAAAGGGGAGGCGTCGGTTTCCTTGGCGCGCAGGATCAGGTGGATCTCCGGGAACTTGACGCAGTAGGCGAGCTGCACCGGGGATTCAGGGGGAATTGCCCCCTCCAGAAGTTCCGCGATGGCGGCCTCGGCGATCCCGAAGAGCTTCAGGGTCACCCGCTGCCACCCTGTCGGCAAGCTTTCCCGCAGCTTCGGGAGCACCGTGTCCTCCAGCATCCGCTCCATTTCGTAGGGGACGCCGGGCATGAAGAAACAGTCGGCTTGGCCTATGCGGACCACGAAGCCGCAGGCGGTCCCCAGAGGGTTCGGGATCAGCGCGCACCCTTTGGGTAAAAGCGCCTGCCTGCGGTTGGACGGGTGCAGCCCCCCGCTGATCCTTTGCGCGAAAAGATCCAGGTGGAGAAGCGCCTCCGGCGACAACTCCAGTTCCGTCCCTGCGGCCCTGGCCGCGGCCTCGGCGGTGAGGTCGTCCGGTGTGGGGCCTAAGCCCCCGGTGACGATGACCGCGTCGCTGCGCTCCCCGAGCTCTTTGAGGGCGGACTCGACCTCCTGCGCGTCGTCGGGGACCGTCAGGTGGCGCGCTACCCGCCCCCCCGCCTGGAAGAGCCGGTCCGCGATGTGGCTCGCGTTGGTGTCAACCACCTCGCCGGAAAGAAGCTCGTCCCCTATGGAAAGTACCGCCACCCTCATAGGAACCTCAGGGCCAGGTGCGTCGCGGCGCAGGCGTAGAGCCCCGCCATGACGTCGTCGAGCACCACGCCGTAGCCGTTTTTCAGCGACCGGTCGAACCAGCGCGCCGGCTGTGGCTTCAGGATGTCGAAGAAGCGGAAGGCCAGAAAGCCGATCAAGACCCCCTGCCAGGTGGCGGGGACGGCGGTCATGGTTACGAGGTAGCCGGCCACCTCGTCGATGACTATCTTGCCGGAGTCGTGCTCGCCCCAGAGTTCCTCGCCGAACCCCGCGCTCCAGCAGGCGAAGAGGGTGAAGGCGATGACGGTCAAGAGGTAGAGTGCAAGCGGCATGCGCGACAGCAGTAGGAAGAAGGGGATCGCCCCGAGCGTACCCACGGTCCCCGAGGCGAACGGGGAAAAGCCGGTGCCGAACCAGGTGGCGGAGATGACGACGAAACGCTTCATGCCTTGCCGCACTCCCTTTCCACCGTGCGGTAGACCTCGATCAGCGGGATACCTTTATCCAGCGCGATCTTGCGGCACGAGTCGTATTCCGGCGTCACGCGCCCGGTCTCCAGCACCTTCACGGCGACCTCGCCAAGCGTCGTAGAGCGCGTCTCCAGCCGGCGCGCAGAGGTTACGCGGCTGGCGGGGTAGTAGCGAAGCCCTATGGCGGTAGATTCCGACAGGATGAGGGCCGAGAGCTTTTCCAGGTCGGCGGGGTCCGCGATCACGGTCAGGCGGGTGGCGGGGCGGTTCTTCTTCATCTGCAGCGGAGAAAAGGCGACGTCGAGCGCCCCCGCCTCCAGGAGCTTCTCCATGAGGAAGCCGAAGATCTCGGGGTTCATGTCGTCGATGTGGGTCTCCAGGACCAGCACCTCCTGGCAACCCTTTTCCCCTTGCTTCTCGGCAAGAAGCACCCGGAGCAGGTTGGGGAGCTCGGGGAAGTCCTTCTCACCCGCGCCGTAGCCGGTGGCAAGCGGCGTCAGGGCTGGAGGCGGGCCGAACCCCTCGGCTAGCGCCGCGACGATTGCCGCGCCGGTCGGGGTGACCCGCTCCCCCTCGCCAATGTCGGCGGTAAGGGGTATCCCCTCCATCAGCTTCGCCGTCGCGGGTGCCGGGACCGGGAGCCTGCCGTGCGCCGTCTGCACGAAGCCCCTGCCGTAGGGAAGCCCGGAGGCGTAAACCGCTTCCACCCCCAGGTAGTCGAGCCCGATGGCGGTCCCCACGATGTCGACGATGGAATCGACCGCCCCCACCTCGTGGAAGTGCACCCGCTCCAGGGGGACGCCGTGCACGGCGGCCTCGGCCTGGGCGAGCCTTCTGAAGATCCGCTGCGCGATATCCTTCACCCTGGGGGCTAAGGCGGACTCGTCGATCATTTTCGCGATGCCGCTGTAGTGCCGGTGCGGCTGGTCCGCCTCGGTGAGCGTCACCTTGAACGAGGTCCCTGTTACGCCGTGCCGCTCCACCTTCAAGCTTTCCAGCGTGTAGCCGGAAAGGGGAAGCCCCGCCAGTTCCTTTCGCAAAACCTCTAGCGGGAGACCCAGTTCGATCAGCGCCGCGACGGTCATGTCGCCGGCGATTCCCGCAAAACAGTCAAAATAAGCCACTTTCATTCAATGCACCCTGTTCATAAGGCTTGCGGCGTAGGCCGCTCCGAAGCCGTTGTCTATGTTGACCACGGTGACCCCCGCAGCGCAGGAGTTGAGCATCCCCAAAAGCGCCGCGACGCCGCCGAAGGAGGCGCCATACCCTATGGAAGTCGGGACCGCTATCACCGGCTTGTCCACGAGCCCACCGACCACCGAGGGGAGCGCCCCTTCCATGCCGGCGACGACGACGATCACCGCAGCCTCGGCGAGAGCGCCCCGCCGGGCCAAAAGCCGGTGCAGCCCCGCCACCCCCACGTCGTATATATGCTCCACCTCGTTTCCCATCAGGCGCGCGGTGAGGACCGCCTCCGCCGCCACCGGGATGTCCGAGGTCCCGGCGCTGACCACGAGGATCTTCCCCTTGCCGCGGATCTCCACCGGGTGCTGCTCGATGGTCAGCGCCCGTGCGTCTGGGTGGTAGACCGCCTGCGGGAAGCTCTCCTTGAGCTTCGCCCCTTTGGCGGCGCTGACGCGGGTGGCGAGCACGTTCCCCCCCTTTTCGAGGAGTGCCGTGATGATGGTGCGCATCTGGGCCAGGTTTTTCCCCTCACCGAAGATGACCTCGGGGAACCCCTGGCGCAGCGAGCGGTGGTGGTCCACCGTCGCACATCCGACGTCCTCGAAGGGGAGGTGCTTCAGTCTTTCCAAGGCGGTCTGGACGTCGAGAGATCCCTCGCCCACCTCCTGGAGTATCTTTTCTATCAGCTTGCTTTGCATGAACCGGATCCTGCCTCCGTATTTTGAAAGATACAAAGGCTAGCACAAATAACGCGTTTCGCTGCAATAAAAAAGCTTTTTGCTTAACTTTATGTCATGGAGAGGCGGGCTCTTTGAAGGGGGGTGCCGACCGGGTGTCGGCGAGATTGCAGCACCTGTTGCGCGTTGCCTTACCCGTCCCGGTGTTGTACCTTTTTTGCTGCCGGTGTGACAGATGGCCAAGCGATGCTGACAGACGGGGGGGAGATGACACAGAAGCAAAGAGAGAAGGTGGCGCTCGTGACAGGAGCGGCAAGGGGAATCGGCAACTGCATCGCGCAGGCGGCGCTCGCCGCGGGGTATGCCGTGGTGCTGGCAGACGTCGACCGGGAGGCGCTTGCCCAAACCTTTGCCCGGCTTGCCGCACCCGAGCGCCTTTTGTGCTGTCCGGCCGACGTGGCGGACGAGGGTGAAGTAAAGGATATGGTGGCCCAGGCGCTGCAGCGTTTTGGCAGGCTCGACCTGCTGGTCAACAACGCGGCGCGCGCCAAAGCGCACGCCGGGCCCCTGGAGGAGCTGAGCCTGGAAGAGTGGAACCGGGTCATCGGCGCCAACCTGACCGGCGTCTTTCTCTGCTGCAAGCACGCCGCGGCGGCGCTCAAGGAGAGCGGGGGGAGCATCGTCAACATCGCCTCCACCCGCGCGCTGCAGTCGGAGCCGGAGACCGAGCCCTACTCCGCCAGCAAGGGGGGAGTGGTGGCCTTGACCCACGCGCTTGCCATGAGCCTTGGGCCCAAGGTGCGGGTGAACTGCGTCAGCCCCGGTTGGATCAACACCGGCGACGAAAGCGGCCTCCGCCCCGAGGATCACCTGCAGCATCCGGCGGGGCGGGTGGGGCGCCCGGAGGACGTGGCGGAGTTGGTGCTCTATCTCGCCTCGGAAAAGGCCGGCTTCATCACCGGCCAGAACTTCGTGGTCGACGGCGGCATGACCCGTAAGATGATCTACCTGGAATAGCGGCGCCGAAACTCTCCATTCTCCCTCTCCCCTGGGAGAGGGGCGGGGTGAGGGTGCAGTTTGACAATTAATGAAGAGATGTTTCAATGGGGTATGTTTTTTCTGCCGGACCGCCTTGACAGGAGGTTTCACTTGCTGCGCCTTATCATCCTGTTCCTCATGATCCTCCTTTCCCTCCCTTTAGCCGCCCTGGGCGCGGGGAAGCCGGTCGTGGTCGCCTCCACCACCCAGATCGCCGACTTTGCGCGCGAGATCGCAGGGGACCGCCTGGTGGTCCGCAGCATATTGGCCCCCGGCGCCGACCCGCACACCTACCAGCCCACGCCGAACGACGTGCAGGTGGTATTGAGCGCAAGCCTCTGCCTGGAAAATGGCCTGCACCTGGAGGGTAAGAACTGGATGGGGGCGCTGGCCCGCGATGCGGGGAAGGAGCTGGTCACCGTGTCGCGGGGTGTGGCCCCGCTGCAGTTGGGGAAGGAAGGTCAGGTGGTCCCCGACCCGCACGCCTGGTTCTCGGTGCAAAACGCCGCCATATACGTCAACAACATCGTCGAGGCAATGGGGCGGCTCGACCCGGCGCATGCCGCGGAGTACCAGGCGAGGGGCTCGCTCTACCTGCAGCAGCTGCGGGTGCTGGACGCCTGGATCAGGGACGAGGTCGGGCGCATCCCCCCCTCGCGGCGCATCCTGGTCACCACCCATGACGCCTTCAACTATTTCTGCCGCGACTACCGTTTCAACCCCAACAACCGTTACCAGAGCATCGCGCCGGTAGGGTGGTCCACCGGGGCCGAGGTGGGGGGAGGGATGACCCCCAAGCGGCACCAGCAGGTGGTCGACTCCATCCGCCGCTCCGGCGCCCGCGCCATCTTCGTCGAGACCACCATCAACCCCAAGCAGATCCGCGAGATCGCCCAGGAGACCGGCGTCGCCATCGGCGGCGAGCTCTACTCCGATTCCATGGGTAAGGCGGGTTCCGCTGGCGAGAGCTATATCGGCATGATGCGTGAGAACATCCTCCTGATCGTCCAGGCGCTCAAGTAGAGGGGGATAAGGGAAAAACATGAGGTTCTTACTGGTGGCGACAATCTGGCTGGTGCTGATCGGGGGGCTTTCCCTTTACAGCTACCAGCGCGACCGGCACAAGCCGTCCCCGGCGGTCCCGGAAAAGCTGACCGAGGCGCTGGCCCAGGCCTACACGCTGGAGCTCACCCCGAGCTTCCCCACGGCGGCCGACCCCTTCGCCCTCAAGGGGGGCGCGGGTGCTGCGGCGACGCTTTTGGTGCGCGTCGCGGACCGGGAGATCTACCGAAGCAACCGCTCGCTCCCCGCCGGGGTCACCAAATCGCTTACACCGGTGCCGGGGCTGGTCCTGGGGCATAACGAGATCTACGTCAGGGCGGTCCCGCCGCAGGGGGAGACGCGGGACCATGCGCTACGGGTGAGGATTCTTCAGGGGGGGCGGGTGATCGCGGACCAGACCCTTTGGGGGGAGAAGGGGGCGGTGGTGGCTGGTACCGTCCCGTTCGAACTGACGGGTGCGGGGGAGGGGAGCCATGAACAACGGTAAGGGGACTCCCGCCATAGAGGTGCGCCACTTGACGGTTTCCTACGGCGCGCGCCCGGCGCTTCTCGACGTATCGGTCAAGATCGAGAAGGACCAGCTGGTTGGGGTCATCGGCCCCAACGGGTCGGGGAAATCCACCCTGATCAAGGCGATCCTCGGTTTCGAGAAACCGGACGTGGGGGAGGTGCTGATCGGCGGCGAGGATGTGCAGAAGGCGAAAGGGAAGGTGGCCTACGTCCCCCAGCGCGGCGCCGTCGACTGGGACTTCCCCATTACCGTGCGGGAGGTGGCGCTCATGGGGCGCTACCAGCACATCCCCTGGTACCGTTCGCCTTCCGCAACCGATCGCGAGGCGGCACTCGAGGCGCTCTCCATGGTGCGCATGTCAGATTTCGCGGAGCGTCAGATCGGGCAGCTCTCCGGCGGACAGCAGCAGCGGGTGTTCCTGGCGCGGGCGCTGGCGCAGGGCTCCGACATCCTCCTTTTAGACGAGCCTTTCGCCGGGGTGGACGCCGCCACCGAGCGGGCGATACTCGACGTCCTTGAGCGGGCGAAGGCTGCAGGAAAGACCCTGGTCGTGGTGCACCACGATCTTGCCACAGCGGCCGAGTACTTCGACAACCTGGTCCTCTTGAAGCAGCGGCTCTACGCCTTCGGGCCTCCCGCCGCGGTGCTGCAGGAGGAGCTTTTGAGCCAAGTGTACGAGGGGCGCCTCAGGGTCTTCACCGACCTGATGGCCAAGGAGGGGGGGCGATGAACTTCCTCATCCAGGCGCTTTGGGCTCCGCTCACCGAGACCTATTTCCAGAAGGCACTGATCGGGGGGTGCGCGGTCGCGCTCGTTTCCGGTGCTGTCGGTTCGCTCGTGGTGCTAAGGCGCATGGCGTTTCTGGGGGACGCGCTTTCCCACGCCATGATCGCCGGGGTGGCGGGCGGCTACCTGGCCATGAAGCTTCTCTTCGGGGTCGAGGCCTACGCTCCCGCCATGCTGCTTGGCTCGCTCATCGCCGCCATCATCACCGTCGCCCTCATCGGCGTCGTCTCCAAGGTCTCCCGGGTCAAGGAGGACACCGTCATCGGCATCATGTACACCGGCGTCTTCGCCCTGGGTGTCGTGGTGGTTTCCATCTTCAGGCAGTACATCCACATCGACCTGATGCACTTCATCATGGGGGACATCCTCGGGGTCGCCGACACCGACCTTTGGGCCAGCGCCATCGTCTCCGCCTCGGTCCTCACCATCCTGATCCTCTTCTTCCGCCACTTCCAGCTGGCGAGCTTCGACCCGATCATGGCGGCCTCGACGGGGCTCCCGGTGCTGCTTCTGGACTACGCGCTGACCGGGTGCGTATCCATGGTGGTGGTGAGCGCGGTGAGCATGGTGGGGGTGATTCTGGTGGTGGGGCTTCTGATCACACCGGCTGCGACCGCCTACCTTCTAAGCGACCGGCTGGACAAGATGATGGCGTTGGCCTCCCTGTTCGGCGTGACCAGCGTCATCGGCGGCCTGTATCTATGCGTCTGGCTCGACTCGGCGGGTGGGGGCGCGGTGATGCTCTTTTGCACCCTGCAGTTTTTGGTGGTGCTGGTGCTGGCGCCGCGCTACGGTCTTTTGGCCCGCTGGCGCCGTCTGCGCAACATGATTCCGCAGCAGGTGGTGGAGGACGTGTTGATCACCATCCTGCGTCAGCAGAGTGAAACCCCGCTCAAGGTGCTGCAGCAGTTCGTGCAGGTGCCGCAGCCGGGGAGCCTCTGGAAGGCGGTGAAACAGATGGAAGAGGAAGGTCTGATCGAGGCCCGGCCGCAGGGGTACCGGCTGACCGTGGTGGGGGAGAAGCAGGCGGCGAACGTTTTGCGCGCGCATCGCATCTGGGAGAGCTATCTGGCCTCCATCGGGACTCCGGAGGAGGCGCTGCATCCCACTGCGCACCGGCTGGAGCACATCCACGGCGCCGGGACCGTCGAATACCTGGACCAGAAGCTGGGCAAGCCCGAGGTCGATCCCCACGGCCAGAGGATTCCCCGGCGCGGCAACGGAGCAGGGAAGAAGGGTTCCACAACAGACCCTGAGGAGTAGTGAGCGGGAGCTTTACTCCTGCAGCGGCGCGGCTTTTACTCCCTCGCCAGCACCCGCCTCATTGGCAGGTAGACAAAGAGCGCCAACAGCCAGCAGATGATGGCGCTCCAGACGTTGTGCGACAGAAAGTGGGCGCCACGCGCCATCTGCGTCCAGCCGTAGACGCTCCCGAGTAGCGCCCCTGCGGCGAGCCACGCTTTCGCCAGGCGCCTTTTCCGGTCGCGCCAGGCGAAGTAGCCGGCGAAGAGCGAGAATCCCCCCGAGGCGTGCCCGGCCGGGAAGCAGTTGCCGGGGCCGCACGCCTGGGGCGGAGGCTCCGTGAGCCTCGTGTATGGGGCGCTCCCGCCGTAACGGTCGATGTCCCACGGGCAGTTCCGGTGGGTCGCCTTCTTGAGCCCCGCCACCGCCACTGCCGTGAGACCTATCACCAGCGCCAGGTAGAAAAAGCGCCAGCGGTTAGCCTTGAGCCGCCCGCAGAACCAGCTCGCCAGCCATCCGGCGAGCGCTCCCCCGCCGATGCAGGCGATCAGGTCCCTCCCCCTTTGGTGTATCATCCAGTCGGCCCACCATGCGTCCCTTAGCGGCCACACCCCCCGTGCGAAGTCGAAATAGCGGTCGGCGAGATTTAGGTCCACGTCGCTCAGCTCGCACACAGCCGCTGCCGCGGCGAAAGCGATCACGGGCAGGACCAGGTGCGTGAGCCAGAACCTGCGGTCCAGCTTCTGTTTCATCTAACGGAGCCGGTTCAGCCTGTGCTGGTACAGGTAGTCCCCTCCCTGGTAGTAGGCCAGCATGTCCCCCAGAAACTGGTCGCTTACCGGCTCCTTCTTAGCCTCTCCGGTTTTGCGGTCCACCCGGTACTGCGCCGCGTACTGCTGGGGACCCAGCACCAGCAGCTCGTCCTCGGTCAGGTAGCCGAGCTTCTGGTAAGTGGAGATGAAGGCGCGCGGCTCTTGCCCGGAATCCTTCAGGACGTCGCGCCCCAGGAAGTCGCTCTTATAGCTCATGTTCATCATCCCGAGCACAGTTGGGGCCACGTCGATCTGACTCGTCATCTTCTCCACTCGCCCGGGTTTCACGTGCGCCGGCGAGTAGACCAGCATCGGGATCTCGTACTTCTTGACCGGGATGTCCGTCTTCCCCGCGCTCCCGGCGCAGTGGTCGGCGACGATGACAAAGACCGTGTCCTTGAACCAGGGCTGGCTGCTCGCCTCGGCGATGAGCCTCCCGATGGCGTAGTCGGCGTACTTCACCCCCCCCTTCCTACCGGTCTTGGGCGCTATGTCGATGCGGCCGGTGGGGTAGGTGAAGGGGCGGTGGTTGGAGGTGGTCATCACCATGGAGAAGAACGGCTTGCCTTTCGCGTACGACTTGCTCCCCTCCTTGATCGCTTTCCGGAACAGGTCCTCGTCGCAGACCCCCCAGATGTTGGAGAAGGTCACCTCGTCCTTGGCGAAGTCGGCGCGGTCCACGATGGAGTAGCCGTTGCCGGAGAAGAAGGCGTTCATGTTGTCGAAGTAGCCGTGCCCGGCATAGATGTACTTCGATTCGTACCCCTTGGCGTTCAATACCTCGCCCCAGGAACGGAACCCGGAGTTGTTGGGGCGCTTTACGATCGAGGTTCCGGGGAGGGGGGGGATGGAAAGGGTGAGCGCCTCAAGGCCCCGCACGGTACGGGTGCCGGTGGCGTAGAGGTTGGTGAACAAAAGCGACTGGGACGCTAGCCGGTCCAGGTTGGGGGTCAAGTTGTCCTTGTTGCCGAAGCTCCCCAGGTACTCCGCGGAAAGGCTCTCCTCGATCACCACCACCAGGTTCAGGCGCTTTTCCGGCCCCTCGCCGCGGATCGCCCTGGTGAAACGTTCGGAGCTCGGGTTGACGAAGCTGTTGTTGCGCTCGGCGACCAGCGTCCTCAGCCGGCTGTTGACCTGGTCCTGCGGCTTGGTCCGGTAGAACCTGGTGAAGGAAAGCTCGTTGTTGATGAAGGCGGCGAAGAGGTTGTAGACGCCGTTGCCCGCCAGCTCGTTGGCGAAGTTGTTGTAGGAGATGGAGGAGAGGGAGACGTGCACCAGGGAGTAGGAAAGGAGCGCGGGTACGATCAAAAGGGCCCCCACGCGGCGGTACGGCCCGGCGAAGGTGACCTGTATCCCCCGGTCCAGGTACTTCCGCAAAAGCCAGGCTCCCGAAAGGGCCGCGATGGCGATCCCCGAGAAGATGGGGGCAAGGGGATAGGATTCCTTGATGTTCCCGATCACCTCCTGGGTGTAGACAAGGTAGTCGACGGCGATGAAGTTGAAGCGGGTTCCGAACTCGTCGAAGAAGAGGTACTCGGAGCAGGCGTCGAAGACCAGCACCCCCAGGTACGCCGCGAAAAGCAGGCGCAAGAGCCAGACGTGTGCACGGTGGCCTGCCACTCGGCGCGGGACCAGGATCAGGTAGAGGGCGACCGGCAGCAGCGCGTAGGAAAGGGTCACCAGGTCGAAGAAGAGTCCCATGGCTGCCGTCTTCAAAAGGAGCGCTGCGCCAAGCCCCGCCCCCTTGGGGGTCATGGCCAGGAGCATCAGCCTGATTGCGGTGGAGACGGCGATAAAGGTGATCGAGACGAGGGTGATGAGACCCGGTCGGCGCTGCGGCATGTTTGGTAACCTCGGATGGGTATTGCCCTTGGGCGTTCAAAAACATACAGGAGCAAGCGTTGCCTGAAGATTGCACGAAGATTACATTTTTGTCATGTGAGGGTGCGGTCGATTAAAAGCCTTCTTACGCGACTCCAGGTTGGGAAGGGAGCAGGGGGGAGTTGCCCGTTGTGGCGGGAAACACCGGTTGCGGTATGATTAGCCGGTGTTTTCTTTGGAGGATCTCCCCATGCGCGTATTCGCCCTGCTCTCCCTGTTGCTGCTGCTCTTCCCTTCGTTCACGCTGGCCGCCAGGGAAAAGGGCAAGCCCACCGCAGCAGGCGCAGCCCAAAGCAGCGCCGCGTCCACCCGCGAGGTTCTGGGAGATTTCGAGAAGATCCTCGACCTGTGGCGCGACGGCAGCTACGAGGAGCTTTACCGGCACACCTCCGGCGGGAAAGAGAGCGAAGAGACGCTTGCACGGAAGCTCTCCGACGCCCCGCGCCGCCCCGCTTGCTGCTGGGAGAAGATGCAGGAGGCCGAAGTCTCACTGAAGGGGGAACGAAAGGCAGTCGTCAGTGCGCGCCTGGGCTTCGAGGGGAGCATCCCCGGCACCCAATTCCTCACCAGGTCCATCAAGCTGCAAAAGGAAGGGGATGTCTGGACCATCAGTCAATCCGACCTTCTCTCGCTCGCCGACTATTCGAAGAAGCGCAGGATGTACCGCTACCTCCCTGCTCAACAGAAGTAATGGAGGAGTATCCCAGAGGTTAGCCCCCGCCCCCCGCCGCGCTCCATCTCCATCTCCATCTGAAGTCTCAATCTCAATCTTAATCTCAATCTTAATCTCGCTTCTCCCTCCCCCAGCTTCTCCCGACATCTTCCTTGACCCGCCACAACCCTTCCGGTACTCTAGGCGGATGTCAATGAACGAGAAAAAAATTACCGTTAATAAACCCGAACTTCTCTCTCCCGCGGGCTCCCTGGAGGCGTTTTTCGCCGCCATGGAGAAGGGGGCTGACGCGGTCTACGCCGGCCTGCGCGACTTCTCGGCGCGCGCGAAGGCGAAGAACTTCACCCTGGCGCAGATGGAGCGCATGACCGCCTACGCGCACAGCCTCGGGAAGAAGACCTACGTCACCCTGAACACGCTGGTGAAGGAAGCGGAACTCCCCATGCTGATCGACAACCTGGCCGCCCTGGAGGCGATGCGTGTCGACGGGGTCATCCTGCAGGACATGGCGGTGGCGCGCCTTGCCCGCGAATTCTTCCCCGGCATCCCGCTGCATGCCTCCACCCAGATGACCATTCACAACTCGTTGGGGGTACGCCAGCTAGAGGAGTTGGGGTTCGAGCGGGTGGTGCTCGCCCGCGAGCTCCACATAGACGAGATCAAGTCCATCGTTGCTTCCAGCAAAGCCGAGATCGAGTGCTTCATCCACGGTGCGCTCTGCTTCTCCTTATCCGGCCAGTGCTATTTCTCCTCCTTCCTCGGGGGCCACAGCGGCAACCGCGGCCGCTGCGCGCAGCCCTGCCGCCGCCAGTACAAGCACAAGGGAAAGGAAGGTTACTACCTCTCCACCAACGACTTCTCCAGCATCGAGATGATCCCCCAGTTGATCGAGGCGGGGGTCGCTTCGCTGAAGATCGAGGGTAGGATGAAATCCGCCGAGTACGTGGCGAGCGTCATCGGCGCCTACCGCATGGTGCTCGACGCGCCGCAGGGGTCCTACGACGCCGCCGTCGCCGAGGCGAAGGCGCTCTTGAAGCTTTCCTTCGGCCGCGTGCCGACCAAGGGATTCCTTGCCTCGCACAACCCTACCGACATCTCCACCCCTTCCATCAAGGGGGCGACCGGCCGCTACCTGGGCGACATCCGCGAGATGCGCGGCAACCGGATCAGCTTCGAGACCCGTGACCGCCTGCACGTGGGGGACCGCATCCGGGTCCAGCCCAAGAGCGACATGGCCGGGCGCGCCTTCACCATCAAGGAGCTTTACCTGGGCGGCAAGAAGGTGATGAACGTGAAGGAGAACACCCTGGTCTCCACCCCGTCCCCCTTCCCGTTCAAGCTGGGGGACTCGGTCTTCAAGGTCTCGTCGGAAACCGCCTTCACCATGAGCGAGAACGCCTGCCTCAAAAGGCTTGAGGGTGCCAAGGGTGACAGCATCCCCTGCAGGCTCAAGCTGTCGCACCGGGATGAGTCACTGCATATTGATGCCGAGGTGCTGGGGCAGAACTTCGCCACCCAGTTCGAGCTGGGGACGCTGGAGCCCTCCCGCAGCAGCGACATGGAAGGGGTGCTCCGGGCGCAGTTCTCCAAATGCGGCGACACCCAGTTCACCCTCGCCTCCCTTTTGGCTCCCGACTTTCCGGCGATCATGATCCCCCCTCCCAGGTTGAAGGAAATCCGGCGCAACTTCTACACCTGGCTTGCGGAGGCGTCGCTGGGTGCTTTGAAGCAGAGAAGCGCCCGCGGAAAAGAAGAGGCGCTTGCCTCCCTGGTCCGCCAGAAACCCGCGCCGTCCAGGGGGAAGGAGGAGCTTGCCGTCAAGATCGAGCAGGTACGCGACTGGCACGAACTGCACCGAGACCTGGTCGACACGGTCATCCTCCCGGTCTCCAAGGCGAACATGCACCAGTTCATGGGGTTCGCCAGGAAGCTCAAAGGTGGCGAGGACAAGGTAATCTGGCAGCTCCCCTTCATCATCTTCGAGGCGGAACTTCCCTTTTATCGCGACGCGGTGGAGACGATCATGCGGGGGGGCTTCAAGCGCTTCGAGCTCACCAACCTGTCCCAATTCCAGCTCTTCAAGGGTACCGATGCCGAGTTGAACACCGACTACCGGCTCTTTTCGCTGAACAGCCAGGCGCTTTTGTCCTGGCAGGAGCTGGGGGTGAAGCGTGCCACGCTATATATAGAGGATGACCGGGCCAACATGGGGCAGCTTCTGGCGAGCGACCTGAAGATAGAACGTGGAGTCCTGCTCTACGCGCCCGTGCCGGTGATCACCTCCAAGATAGCCATCAAGGAGATAAAAGGGGATGCGCCGCTTGCCTCCGACCGCGGCGATCTCTACTCGGTGAAGGTGAAGGACCACCTGACCGTGGTTTCGGCCCAGACCCCGTTCGCGCTTACCCAGTACAGAAGCGAACTGCGTCAGATGGGGTGCGGCAGCTTCCTCCTCGACCTGTCGCAGTTGCAGCCGCAGGAAAGGGAAAGGGCGCTGGAGGCGTACCGCAAAGGGGTCGCGGTCCATGCCGCCTCCGAGTTCAACTACAGCGCCGGGCTCGTCTAGCGATGGGAATCTTCGACAAGATCAAAGAGCGGATCAACGACAGGCTTAACGACCCGGCCTTCATGGAGCTGGTCCAGGAGCAAAGTCTCAAGGATCTCCTGGTACGGCGGGAGTTCCGCATCACCCAGGCCTACCTGCAGCGCGAGTTCCTGAACAAGGTGATCGACGACGAGATCCAGGAGTTCAGCATCGCCCTCTTCGACGGCTACGGCGAGATCGCCGGCAAGATGAAGAAGCGGCTGCTCCCCTCCATCGCTTTTTCCGCCACCTTCTCCATCCAGGGGATGGAATTCAGCAGCGCCAGGAAGTGCGCCTTTCTGAAGCTGGATCACGTCGCCCCGGTGGACTTCGACTGGCTCACCAGGAAGGTGGTGGAACGTATCCCTTTCCTCTCCGCCACGGGGGATCTCATCGTCTGCGACCTCGCACGGGTGCCGCGGCTGGCGGAACTCTTCGCGCAACGGGTGAAGGGGATCAGCATCTGGGATTACATAACCCTCAAGGAGCTCTGGCTCAGGAAGGGGGAAATAGTAGGAAGGGTGGGGGTAGTACTATGACCGATTATCTTGTTCGTGCCATCGCCAAATCGGGGAGCGTCAGGGCCCTTGCCTGTGTCACTACCGCAACCGTCGGCGAGATATGCAAACGCCATGATACCCTCCCCACCGCCACGGCGGCTCTGGGAAGAGGGATAACGGCTGGCGCGCTCATGGGCGCCATGTTGAAGACCGGGCAGCGGGTCGCCATGCGCTTCGAAGGGAACGGACCCCTCAAGAAGATCGTCATCGAGGCAGACAGCGACGGCAGCGTGCGCGGCTATGTCGGGGACCCGAAGGTCCACCTGTTGCGGCCGGACGGGGCGCTGGACGTGAACAACGCGCTGGGTCGCGCCGGCTTTCTCACCGTCGCCAAGGACCTGGGGCTAAAGGAACCTTACCGCGGCACCGTGCAGCTCTATACCAGCGGCATCGGCGAGGACCTGGCCCTCTACCTGGTTGAAAGCGAGCAGATACCCTCCGCCGTAGGGATCGCCGAATTCATCGCGCAGGATGGAACCGTCGCCGCGGCAGGTGGTTTCCTGATCCAGGCCGTGCCGCCGGTCGATCCCCTGGTGGTCGAAGAGCTGATGACGCGGATCGAACAACTGCCGCCTTTGAGCGAGCTGCTGCACAAGGGGGGGACGCCGGAACAGATCCTGGAGCAGCTTCTTTCCGGGATACCATACGACGTGCTGGAGAAGAGGAGCATAGGGTTTGCCTGCAGTTGCAGCCGCGAACGTATCGAGCGCGTCCTTCTCTCCATGGGAAAAAAAGAGCTGACCTCCATGAAGAAAGAGCAGCACGGAACCGAAGTGACCTGCGAGTTCTGTGGCGAGCGTTACCGTTTCGACGAGTCCGACCTCGACCGGATCTTAAACGAAATAGAAAAGCAGGAAGTGTAGCTCAAGTTATAGTCTCTCCCTTGAGGGAGGCCAAATCGGAACTTCCAAGTAACAAGGGGGATGGTCGCTGTCACAAAGGCATTGCGGTCACCCCCTTTTTTTTCGGATTGGTTCTGGCTTCCTGGATTTCCGTTGTCAATTGTCCATTGTCAATCGTCAATTGGTGTTATGTGAAGGTATGTCTGCACACCGTAGCGGCTTTATCGCGAATGTGCTTGCAGGCCCCGTAGCAGCATCATCGCGAATGTGCTTGCAGGCCGTAGCAGCATCATCGCGAAGGCCTGTTATAATTTGCGGGTTGCATAATCAGCTAGTCTTTCAATTGTCAAATTGTCCATTGTCAATCGTCAATTGGTTAGACGGAGGTGCCGATGCGAATCCACGACATTACTGTTTCCCTCTCCAGCGATCTCCCCATCTACCCAGGCGACCCCGGCATCAACATCGAACCCTTCAGCCGCATCTCCCAAGGCGATTCCGCCAACGTCTCCCGCATCAGCATGGGAAGCCACAGCGGCACCCACATGGACGCCCCTTTTCATTTCAACGACGCCGGGACCACGGTCGACGAGATCGCGCTGGAAACCGTGATCGGTAAGGCGCTGGTGCTGGAGATCCTGGGGGCCAAGGAAATCGGGCGCCAGGAACTGGAGAAATTCCGGATCGAAGGGGAAGAGCGGCTGCTGCTGAAGACGGACAACTCGAAACTCTGGCAGCAGAAAGGGTTTTCCGAAGGGTACGCAGCCCTCAGCAAGGAAGGCGCGCAGTACCTGCGCGATGCGGGGGTAAGGCTCGTGGGGATAGACTATCTCTCCATCGAGGGGTTTCACGGCAAGGGGGACGTGCACCGCACGCTGCTGGAAGACGGCATCCTTGTGATCGAGGGGTTGAACCTGGACGGCATCAAGGCGGGGCACTACCAGCTCATCTGTCTGCCGCTGAAGCTGAAAGGCGGGGACGGAGCGCCCGTGCGGGCGCTCCTTGTTGGCGGTTCCGACTCCTCTGCCGAGCCGGAGTTTGATCCTCACACCAGCAAATGGCCGCTGGCGTGAAGCTTGGTTAAAGCGGCTGGTACTTGTTGCCCTTGTTGCAGCAGGGCTTCTGTGCAGGCTGTTCCGCCGGCTGCTTCAGCTTCGCGCACTTGTCGCATCCAGCCGGGGGGGCTGCCGCTGCATCCTTCATCTTAGGGCAGTTGGCGCAACCCGGTGCCGCTTTCAAATCGGCGCCGTTCGCCTTCGGGCAATTCGGGCAATCCGGCGTCTTCGGGCAGTCCGCCGCCTTAGCGCATTTGGGGCACGGCGCAGCGGCTTCCCCGTCAGCAGCGTTCGTTTTCGCGCACTTCGCGCAACCCGGCTGGACCTGGGCCGGAGCTTTCTCGGCTTTCACGCATTTGCTGCACCCAGGCTGAGTCGCGGTCTTCTCGCTGGCCCAGACCCCGAACGCGCCGGCAATGATCAAAACCGCCGGTACCAATAACAAAAGCAATTTCTTCTTCATTCACTACCTCCGCTATAGTTGATCTTCCTTCAAATGTGAACCAATCCTGCTCTCCTCCCAGATCCCTTCAGATGCAGCCTCCCTGAAGAGGGAGTCAATGGGGGCGAACGCCTCGATCACCTTCCCTCGCGCATTGGTGAAGCGCATGCCGCGGCAGTGCAGCATCATCCTCGCTGCAGGGATGCCGCCGTAGGCCTCGTCACCGATGATGGGGAATCCTGAGTGGGCCAGGTGCACGCGGATCTGGTGCGTGCGTCCGGTCAAGGGCTTTGCCTCGACCGCGGCCACCCCCGCCCCCTCGCCGACTACCCGGAAAACCGTCTTGGCAGGCTTCCCGTTCAAGGCGACACCGTACTTGAACTTGCTCACCTTCCCAAGCGGCGTGTCCACCTTCCAGTTCTGCTGGTCCGGCGAACCGGAAACTAGCGCCCAGTAGGTCTTCTGCACTTTACCGTCCTTGAGCAGGTTGGAGATCAGGGTCGCGGCCTGCTTGTGCTTGGGGAAAAACATCACGCCGCTGGTGCCGCGGTCCAGCCTGTGCACCACGCGCGAGGGATCCCTGAGCCCGATGCTCTTCATGTAGCATTCCACCGCGTGCTCCACCGTCCCCTTCAACTGGTACGGCGTGCGCTGGCTGTTGAAGCCTGCCGCCTTGTAGACTGCGAGGAAATCCTTGTCCTCGTAGAGAAGCTCTTCCTTCTTATAGACAAGTTCGATGCAGCGCTCAGCCTCCATGATGCCGAGGGCGATTTCCTCCCCCTCTTTCACGGTGCGCGACGCTACCCGCACCAGCGTCTGGGAGAGGTAGCACCCGCCCCAGTCGATGATGCGCCGGATCTCACCCTTTGAATATTGCGGGAAAAGCGCTTTCGCCGCATCGTCCAGCCGTGTCCCTGCCAGTTCTGCATCAACCCTTGCTGTCAGTATCATCCAATATGCCTTTGCGCACGCAGAAGCGCCGCTATCGTCTTTCCGTCCGTGATGCTCCCGTCGGCCGCCATTTCCAGCGCCTTTGCGAGAGGTATCCTGATGCTGGAGATATCCTCGTAATCTTCAGGCTCCGCCTCCCCCTCGGCGAGTCCCGTGGCGAGATAGAGGTGGACCACCTCGTCGAACACCCCAGGCGAGGGATGCAGGATACCGAGCGGGGTGAACTTGTCGGCCCTCAAACCGGTCTCCTCGATCAATTCGCGCGCCGCGCACGCCGCCGGGTCCTCCCCCTTGGAGAGGCGGCCGGCGGGGATCTCCATCAGGAAATCGTTTATCGCCGGGCGCAGCTGCCTGATCAGCGTGACGGAACCGTCATCGTGCAGCGGCAGCACTGCCGCACCGCCCGGATGGCGCACCACCTGGTAGGTGTACCACCCCTGCTCCCCGATCAAGACGTCCATCTGTTCGATGCCCACAACCAAGCCGTTGAAGAGCACCGACCTGTTTTTTGTCTCCATAGTACCCCCCGAAGTTAAATACCATTTCCCCTGCAGGAAGTGAAGGAATTTGAACTGCAGGGGAGACGATGTTTAACGCCCTTTAATCGTTGGAAAACGGCCCGTTTTCACCGTGAAGGGACAGATCCGCGGGTTTATCCGCAAATTTAGTGTGGATAATTGCCCTTCGGTCTGTTATCGTTCATGACTTGTTGTCCAAAATAATCAAGAGGTGGCGTTATGGCACAGGCTAAAGAAGGGGACCGCGTAAAGGTCCATTATACAGGGAGGCTCGATGACGGCACCATTTTCGATTCCTCCGAATGCGCTGAGGACGATTGCGGCTGCGGGCATGGCCCGATCGAGTTCACCATCGGGCAGGGGGAAGTCATTCCTGGATTCGAGGCTGGGGTAAAAGGTCTCTCCGTCGGCGAAAGCAAGACCGTACACATCCCGGTTGCGGATGCCTACGGCGAGAGGATCGAGGAGATGGTTGCGGTGGTTCCCCGCGGCGATCTTCCCCCCGACATGAAGCCTGAGGTCGGGCAGCAGCTCGAGGTGACCCAGGAGGACGGCCAGGTGTTCAGCGTGCTGGTGGTCGAAGTGACCGACGAAACCATCTCCATCGACGCCAACCACCCGCTGGCAGGCCAGCCCCTGAACTTCGAGCTGAAGCTGGTGGAAATCCTCTAGCGGCAGGCGGTTCACGTTAGACACAAAAAACCCCTCCCCGGCAACGAGGAGGGGTTTTTTCATCCCTCAAGTAAGCAGCTTAGTACTTTTAGTTCTCAGCCATGAAGTGGCGCTCGTACAGGTCCTCAAGCTCCTGCAGGTGGCGCGACTCGTCAGCCAGCATCTTCTTGAAGAGCGCCGACATGGGAGCCCCTTCGCACCCCTTGGACATCCTCTGGTAGAAGTCGATCGATCCTTTCTCCAGGTGGATGGCGTAGGCCAGCGCCTCGCGCGCGTCGGATTCGGGGCGGAGTTCGCGCTTGGCAAGCACGTAATCGAGGTTCATGGTCGGCACTGGCTGGTGCAGACTCTCTCCCCCTTTCATCTCGCCGTCTATCAATGTCTTTTCCAGCTGATGTTTGTGCTCAAGTTCGTCCAGCGCCGCTTCCTTGAAGATCTCGCGGGCTGCCTTGTCCTTCACTATGCGAAGGGCGGACAGGTAAGCCCTGAACCCCTCGTCTTCCATTTTGGTGGCCATATCTATAGCGGCTTCAAATGTGTAACAAACATCGCCCTGTTCAGCCATGGATCGTCTCCTCTAGCGTGTGATTTGAAAGGTTTTTTAACACAAGACGCACTTGAGCACAAGTATTTGTATACGATAAGCCGCTTAATGGAGTTTTGGACAACTTTTTGATACACTTGGGGCTGCGGAAAAGGTTTCAAAGGGAGGGGCTATGAGAGTATTTCTGGCCGGCGGGACCGGCTTTGTGGGGGGGCACGTGAGGCGGGCCCTGCTTCAACGCGGCCACAGCATACGGCTTTTGGTGCACCGCAAAGGGGCGGGCGAAAAGGTCGCCGGCATAGAGGAGATCGAGGGTGACGCAACCGTTGCCGAGAGCCTGGTCGACGCCGTAAAGGGGTGCGACGCCACCATCAACCTGATCGGCATCATCCGCGAGTTCCCCGGGCGCGGCATCACCTTTCAGCGGCTTCACGTCGAAGCCACCCGCAACATCCTCCAGGCTGCAGAGAAAAACGGCGTCAAGCGCTACCTCCAGATGTCCGCCCTCGGCACCCGCGCCAACAGCGAAGCACGATATTTCCAAAGCAAGTTCGAGGCGGAAGAGGCGGTGCGTGCCTCCGGCCTCGACTACACCATCTTCCGTCCCTCCATCATCTTCGGTCCGAAAGATGACTTCATCAACCAGCTGGCCGGACTCCTCAGGGTCCTGCCGGCCATGCCGGTCATAGGCGACGGCGAATACCAGCTGCAGCCCATAGCCGGGGACGACGTGGCGCGCTGCTTCGCCGAGGCCCTGGAGAAGCCGGAGACCATAGGCGAGACCTTCGAGCTCTGCGGCACCGACCGGTTGAGCTACAACGAGTTGCTCGACACCATAGGGCGGGTTTTGGGAAAGAGCCGTGTGCTTAAAATCAAGAACCCGCTGGCGCTGATGCGCCTGGTGGTGCCGCTTTTCGAGTGCTTTCCCTTCTTCCCCGTCACCTCCGACCAGATCACCATGCTGGTTCAAGGGAACATCTGCGACGGCGGCTGGCGCAGGGTATTCACCTTCCAACCGACCCGACTCGAACCGGGTATCCGCAGCTACCTCAAGCCCTAGTATAAAACCCCAAATCGTTCACGACAGAGGACACAGAGGGTCACAGAGGAAAAACAAAAGCGAGCAATCCATAAATCTTTACCGTATCAAAAGCTTTAGCCCTTTTTGATTATCCTCCGTGTCCCCCGTGTCCCTCCGAGACCTCTGTGTTCCGCCTTACGGTTTTTGACTCCGGAAGCTGTTTCACGTATAGTGGGGCACCTTTTGGGGAAGGAGAGGTATGTATGGGTGAGACAGTAAGGTTTGGCATCTCCATGGACGACCAGTTGCTGGAGAGCTTCGACAGGCTCATCGAGCAGAAAGGTTACGCCAACCGCTCCGAGGCGATCCGCGACCTGATCCGGGCGGCTCAGGTGGAGCTCGACTGGGAGGAAGGGGAAAAGGAAGGGGTCGGCACCGTGACCCTCGTCTACAACCACCACGTCCGCGATCTTTCCGACAAGCTGACCGAGCACCAGCACGCGCATCACGACCAGATCATATCCGCGCTGCACGTCCATCTCGACGCCCACAACTGTCTCGAAGTGCTGGTGGTGCGTGGCAAGGCGCGCGACGTGCGCAGGATTGCCGACGAGCTGATAGGTGTCAAGGGAGTGAAGCATGGCAAGCTCGTCATGACCACCACCGGAGAAGGGCTGCACTGACCTCAAAGCTGAGTCCCCCTCCCAGCGGGAGGGGGGGCAGGGGGAGGGACTACGCTGCCGATTGAGAGAGATCGCTGTTTCAAAGGAACAAGATGCAAAAAGACGATCATTACTGGATGGGTAAGGCAATAGCGCAGGCGAGAAGGGCCGAGGCGATAGGCGAGGTCCCGATAGGCGCCGTGGTGGTAAAGGACGGCGTCGTGATCTCACGCGGTCACAACCTCCGGGAGAGCAAGCAGGACCCGGCGGCGCACGCCGAGATGATCGCCATCCGCAAGGCTGCAAAGAAACTTTCCAGTTGGCGCCTCACCGGTGCGACATTATACGTGACCCTGGAGCCCTGCACCATGTGCATGGGAGCTGTCATCCTTTCCCGCCTGGATCGGGTCGTTTTCGGGAGCTACGACCCCAAAGGAGGCGCCGCCGGCTCACTCTACGATCTTTCCGACGACAAGAGGCTGAACCATAGCGTCGTTCTCACCCCCGGCGTGCGGGGGGAGGAAACCTCATCCATGCTGTCCAGCTTTTTTGCCGAACTTAGGGCCAAAAAGAAGAACGTAAAAACCCCCTCGCCCAACCTCGAAAAGCTTTAAATATTCTTTTGTCCCTGCCGAATAGGTTAAACGGAAGAATTTTTTAGCTTGAAGAAGGGCGCCTATGCAGACAGACGAAATAACCCCTATTGCCGTCATGGCAACACATCACGAAATCACGAGACTTGCAGCCTATACCGAAGAGTTGCTGCAAGCGACCATAGCAACGGAAGAATCTGCCCGGCACAAGCTGTCAGCGGTCTTGCGTGTTTACAGCGAACTGGGAATCATTTGGCGCATATTGTCAGAGATAGACACGCGCGGAGTCATGACCAAGACCCAGCGTCAGTTTCTGCAGGATTTTTACGCAGGGCTCACCTATTGATAGAGAGCCAGGAGGCGGAAAACCAGGGCTTGAATTTCAAATCGAAATAGGTTATATCTTTTCGACGCTCTGCAAAGAGCGGGAAGCGGAATATTCGGAGAGATGTCCGAGTGGTCGATGGTGCCTGACTCGAAATCAGGTGTACCGAAAGGTACCTAGGGTTCGAATCCCTATCTCTCCGCCATTTAATGTTCCGGCACAGTCCGGCAAAGTGCAGAAGGCCCTGAGAAATCAGGGCCTTTTCTCTTTTCATCTTCCGGCACAGTCCGGCATCTTCCCTTGACTTCCGGGGGTATTGGGGGTACTAAATAGGCAGAAATACCCCCAATAGAGCTTAAGTACCCCCAAAGTTGAGGTGAAGCCGTGGCGCTAACTGATGTGAAGGTACGAAATGCAAAGCCGGGAGCAAAGCAGGTAAAATTATCAGACCGTGACGGCATGTATTTGCTTGTCACTCCCAAGGGCGGGAAATACTGGCGCCTTAAGTACCGCTTTGAAGGGAAAGAGAAGGTCTTGGCTCTTGGCACCTATCCCGACGTATCACTTGCAGAGGCGAGGGAGAAGACCGGCGCAGCACGAAAGCAGCTTGCAAGCGGAATAGACCCGAACGGGGCGAAGAAAGCTCAGAAAGCTGCACTTGCAGGTAAGGCAGCGGATAGTTTTGAAGCGATAGCCAGAGAGTGGCACCAGAGATTTGCGCCGACCTGGGCGGATTCCCATGCTTACTGGATAATACGAAGGCTTGAGCAGTACGTGTTCCCTGCAATCGGCACCCGCCCCATAAGTGAACTAAAAGCCTCTGAAATCCTTTCGGTTTTGAGAAGAATAGAGTCCGTAGCACTGGAAACCGCACATCGTGTAAAGTTTGTTTGTGGCCAGATTTTCCGATATGCAGTATCTACTGACCGCGCCGAGCGTGACCCCACCGCTGACCTAAAGGGAGCCTTGCCGCCACGCCAACCAAAGCATCACCCAGCGATTACCGACCCTAAAGAAGTTGCAGGTCTTTTGCGAGCGATAGACGGATTCAAAGGCACCTTCCCAGTAAAATGCGCCCTCCAGCTTGCACCGCTTGTATTTCTAAGGCCGGGTGAATTACGTCATGCCGAATGGTCGGAAATTGACCTAGACGCGGCCGAATGGAACATCCCCATTGAACGTATGAAGGGCCGAAAAGCTATTAAGGCGGCGAAGAAAGGAGAAAAGCACCTAGTACCCCTTTCAACCCAAGCCGTTGCAATCTTGAAAGAATTGAAAGCGCTAACAGGCAACGGTCGATACGTCTTCCCTTCTGCGCGCTCTCTTACAAGACCTATGAGCAACGAAGCGATTAACGCCGCACTTGAACGCATGGGGTATAAAGGTGAAATGACGGGGCATGGCTTCAGGGCGATGGCGCGGACTATCCTTGACGAAGTCCTACATGTAAGACCTGAATATATTGAGCATCAACTTGGTCACGCTGTCCGTGACGCCCTTGGGCGAGCGTACAACCGAACCACCCACCTTGATGAGCGCAAGAAGATGATGCAGGGATGGGCTGATTATCTAGACGAAAGCAAGGCAATTAGCTAGTCAAACCTCCGGTAGTCCTCGCTGGCCAACGGGGGGGGGTGCCCCTCCCCGCCGTGATTCTAAGAGATACGATTGCCCCATACGCCTGCCCCCCTTCAAGAATGTTGGTGACACCTTTTTCGCTCCAATCTTACCTCCTAGGGGAACACCCCCCCCTCTTGTGAGATCCATCACAGGTTGGGGGTGTTCTTACCGTTCATCCACGCCACTACGTCCGAAAGTTTATAGCGAATCAGATACGGCCCCATCTTTAGGTAAGGTGGTGCTGCCCCTCTCCATTTCCTCGTTGCAAGCGCCCCAACTGAGCACCCCATGATGGCCGCGCACTCGTTTACCGTGATAAACATTTCTAGACCTTGCTTGTGCATCTCCATTAGCTCTTTTACCCGCTCATGGTTCGCAGGTTCCTTGCCCCTGCCCTTTCCTTTAATCCTCATTATTCGTCTCCTCGTTGTTGCGCGCCAGGAGCAACTGGTTGTGAAATTTTTTCACCATATATGGCTCCAAGGTGTGGCGCTCTAGCTCGTCTATACCTTTTTTATCTAGCAGTTCCTTTACCCTGTCTTTTACGACTTCTAGCAAAATGCTCTCTATGTCTTCGTCGTGTACCTGGGCTAGTGGTTGCTCAAATTCCTTTACCTTCCTGTCATCATCCTCTAGGCTGGTTTTCTCCAGGAACCACTTAGCCGCCGTAATGTCGCCTGCCTCTATCCCCTGTAGCAGGGTCTTATAGGCGGCATTCCGCAGTTTAAGATGCATGTCCACGATACCTTTAGTTTTCGCTTCTCGAATCCGGTTGCGTTCAATGTTAACCGCCTGTCGGAACAGTGGCTCTTGCTTCCAGGCCGAAATGGTACATCTATGACATGCTGCGGCGGCAGCGGCTTCTCTTTCTGTTCCACCAGCGGCTAGCACTACCACCGCTTGCTGCTGTTTTGCCGTGATCTGCTGCTTTCTGCTGTTCTTTGATGGCCCCATTCCTTACCTCTTGGCCTTTGCCTCTTCTCTCAGTCGATGTGCTAGCTCTGGATTTTCAGAGAGAATTTTTGCCTGCTGGGTTAGGTTCAAGTGTTCCCTCTTCCAAGGATTACGACTAGGTAGTGCCATCGAACATGGAGAAGACTTTTTCGGGGCTGCACTAGCATCTGCGAAGAGCGGCCGATAATTCGGATTTTCTTTTGCCAAAAGAATTAAGGCATGGCTAGATATGTATTTGCCAGACTTGGGGTCTCTGAGAGGCAATTTGGAAGCGGCGTCTACGATGGTAACAGTCCCAGCATCGTCAATTTCGATATTGTCTGCTAATGCCTCAGAGAGCAGACTGGGGAGGTGACAGCCTTCGAGTCCTGCCAGTTCCTCAAGTTCTGCTTTGACGAAGGTCTTGATTGATGCTTTTTGTGCCGTCACAGCCCCTTTAACAGCCTTGTTAAGATCAGCCTTCATGTCTGCCATAATCGAAAGAGGCAGAGGTTCGGATAGACCCAGCATTTCAAGCTTGGCCTGCTTTTCGATCAACTGTTTATATATTTCAGCTTTTGCCTTTTCTCTCTCTTCCTTTCTAATCAGCTCTGTAATAGTTTTAATGTTGCTGAATTTTGTCACTGTGCTGTCCTCCCATCTTTTCCAAAAGTTTTGAGTTATACCACGTCGTTTTTGAACTTGAATCTTTATGAATATTCAAGTTCATATATCTTTCCCATCCAGACGAGTCAGTTATGTCTACTATTTCAAGTGCTCGTCCATTCACTCCTGAAATTTCAGCCCACCTTCTGCTCCAGCGCTTTTTATCAATTCCCTCTATAGTCGAACCATGCTTAGACTCACCGACTACTGCGAAATGTGCATGAAGGTTGGGAACGTTCATGTAGACTCCGACATAGGCAACTTGAATTCTCTCTTCGTTCATCATTTCTCTAAAAAACTGTCTTACTGCCTTCTCTTGCTCTTTTTGGAACATTGAAAATCTAAACGTCATAGCCAATCCATACTTCATCAATTCCATCCTCCTAATTCTTACATCCCTATACTCTAGATACAGCTCACGCCTTAACTAAGACATTATTGCAGCGTATCTAGCTGAAATTAAAGCACTTGCAAATCCAGTGGTCGAGTCTGAATTACCTGATGCATTGCCAGCAGTCGCGCTTTAGTACCTGCCAGATTGCATTTTTGATAAGATTATACGATTCTTACTTGTGCAAAATCACAGTTCATCTCCAGCTTCCTTCTGAGAATCCGTCTTTGTCCTGTGGTTCATACGTGTTCACATATTGGCGAACGGACATCTTTGATATTGACAATGGGCACTAAAGCATTTATAACGTTTCTACAAACGGTCGTTGATGCAAACGTTATATGGAGGTTGTCATGGAATATGTTAGCTATCTGAGGGTTTCAACCGACTCGCAAGGCGCAACCGGAAATGGGATTGACGCCCAGCGGAAAGCTATAGCTGATTTTGTTACCGCAGAAGGTTCTACTATCGTCCGTGAATTCCTGGAGGTGGAGAGCGGGTCAGATAACGACCGCCCAGTGTTGCAAGAGGCAATGATATATGCTCAACTTCGCGGGGCGGTACTCCTGGTTAAGACTCTTGACCGAATCAGCCGCGACCTTCACTTTATAACGGCCTTAGAGAAATCAGAGGTTTCCTTTAAAATTGTGGATATGCCGACTGCTGACAGCTTTACCCTGCACATCTACGGAAGTCTTGCAGAGAGAGAGCGCCAACTTATAAGTGCTCGTACCAAGATTGCCCTTGCTGCCGTAAAGGCAAAAGGTGTCGCTCTTGGTAAACCTGAGCACCTGACGGACGATGCACGAGCTAAAGGTCGGCAAGTATCTATCGAAAAGAGGCAGAAGGGTGCTCACAACTTCGCTAGCATGATCGCCCCCATCATTGCAGGATACAGAGCTGAGGGGATGACCTATGATGCAATAGCAACACGACTGAACGGAGAAGGGCTAAAAACAAAGAAAGGCGGAGTGTGGTACGGAATGAGCGTTAAGAGGATGTGTGACAGAATTTAGAGTGTAGCGGGGGCACTAATGCCCCCGCTTTGAATACCGCTACTGTAGTAAAGCATCGGCTTTCGATTTAGACCTATTTGCTTTATTTGAATAATCATCTACTTTAGCCAATAAGGATTTAAGTTTTATGACTGATTCTTTATTCATGTATGTGGCAATTTCCCTGTCGCAAGTAGTCCCAAATTTATGAGTAGGTGCCGTTGGATTAATATAGCAAAAAGTCATTATACCAAGCCATAATTCCCCATTGCCACCTGAAGCAAATTCAACACTAATAACATTTGCACTTCCCATGCCAGACGACGTACTTACAGACCCGACAAACTTTCTAGTTTCAATCTTTTCTTTATTTACTATGTCCCCCCATTCAACAATCTTCGATAAAGATTTATCCATTTTATTGATAGCTTCATGGTTTAAATATACAGAAATTATGTCCTGACTGCCTTTTCCTGCTGTGATTATTGCATTATGATTTTCGTCAGCAGCGACAATCAACTCTTCATCCACAGAATGGCCAATAAGATTTAATGACCGGCTCACCGGCACCCTATCTATCACAACGACACTATTGCCTCGCCTAACTTGGTTTACACATCCTGTCAAAGTTGCCGACAACCCGAGCATGGCAACAACCATCGCGACCCTCTTGTTCATCTCCCCCTCCAATGAATGTAAATAAATACCAGCCAGCCAGACATACAACACAATTTAATAAATCGCAAGCAACAATTCTGCTGACGAGAATGAGATCCTGGCGGTAAAGACACCTAGGGGCATAGGACAGTATAGGCAGATTTTTTAAACGCCTCTGCGCCGCCTCCCTCAACGTTAAATTTGACATTTATAATATTCAGCCCAACGCCGTTACTTCCCCCTCGTTCGTATAATCTTTACATATAATCAAAATCCCAACAGGGATAAACAAGGAGAGAGAGGTTGATGGCAGAGTTTAATGCAGAGAGGAATGGAACCGGCACCAAGGAATGGTCAGAGACGAGCGTTAACATCCAGAAGGGTTGTCAGAACGATTGCAAATATTGCTATGCTGCTCAGATGGCTAACCGCTTTGGATGGCGAAAGCGTGAAGACTGGTCACGAGAAGAGCTAACGAAAGAAGCGACTAGAGAACTATTTCCGGCACGTAAGGGTGTCGTAATGTTCCCAACCAGCCATGATATAACACCTTTCAATCTAGAAGCTTCGGTTGGCGTGCTGAAACGGAACCTAGAGAGAGGCAACAGGGTCTTGATAGTCACTAAACCACGCCTTGAATGCATTCAGAGGTTGATTACTGAACTGGAGCCGTGGAAGGATCAAATAATGTTCAGGTTCACTATTGGGTCTCTCAGTGATGACACAACGAAGTTTTGGGAACCAGGAGCACCCTTGCCTAGCGAGCGACTGGCTTGCCTGTCACTCGCATTTGAGGCCGGGTTTAAAACGTCCATGTCCGCCGAACCTCTTTTGGGGGGAGCAGAAACCGGTATTGAGGTGGTGGAAGCTTGCAGACCCTACGTTACAGAAACAATTTGGCTAGGCAAAATGAACAGGGTGCAGGTAGCAACAGAAGACGCGGAAGCAGCAAAGGAGATGAAATGGCTCCAGCGAGACGAGGAGATCATAAAGCTTTACAACCACTTCAAAACTGATTCCGTAGTTTCTTGGAAGGACAGTATCAGGGCGGTCGTTGTAAAGCAGTCAAAACGTCTTGTTTGGACATACGCAATGCCTACAACCGAGCTAATGAGGTTGTCGGATATTACCCGCGAGCTATGCATCTCGAAATCTACTTGGTATCAGGGCATCAAAGATGGTCGGTTTCCTAAGCCGGTCAAGTTGGGGGGAGGAAAAACTTCTGCATGGAGAACTTCAGAAATACGTGCGTTGATTGAAGCAGGGCAGAGATAATTATTTGGGGGTATATATGGGGGTATTTAGACAAGCCTCCAAGAAGTTTATGGCAAAATACCAACTACTTAGGCATTCATATTGAATGACTATCTCTCCGCCATTAAAACACAAGGGCTGTAGCCTAAGAGGCTGCAGCCCTTGTTGCGTATCCAGCCAACTTCACTGAAACTTCACCGGCCGACCAGCTTTACACCCGTTGCAGGGCGCAGGTAGGTGAACCCTCACTGAAAGAATTCAACGAGTGGATGAAAGGCGACGCGTCCCCAGCCCACCACTACCAAAGTAGTGCAATATGTAGTCGTAGTCCTCCTCAACTCGCCCCGACTTTTATCACTGAAGGCGAAGGCCCCACTATCAAATAAGCATCGCGCTTCTTTCCGCCCGCTCATGACTGGGGGCAACGCCGGCAACTCGTTCCGCAAGTTGAGATTCTTTCCGCGCATGATAACATTTCGCGTGGACGCACGTGACACACCGTGCCCGACCTCACTCACGCCCAGTGCAGGTATTGTCACAACTCCATCAGCTATGACTTCCCGGATGTAAGCAGATACTCCACCAGGAGAACCTGAACACTGCAGCACATGATCCCTTGCCCTATGTGAATCTATTGGCGCTTCTCCCGGCAGCGGCATGAACCTCGATAGAAATCCTGCAGGGCAGGGAGGCTAGCTTTGCCGAATTATGGCCAGTGGAAAGTGCAGCCGGCCGTTGTCCACCCTCTCCAGGCGAAGAGCACCCATAGGGCGCTCCCGCACCCCTCTACCAGCATACCCGCCACAGACTTCCGGCTTCTTCCCCAATCCTGCCGCAGCGTGCTGCCCCCTCTCCTCCGTGTCTCCCTTGCTGCGCTCCGCTTGCTCCTGCCGGCTTCAAGCGGGAGGCCGCGCACAGGGCTGGGTGTACCATGCTGAGCCTGCTGCAGTCCATTTTCGGGAACCACCGCGAGGGTGCCTATCCCGAATCCCTGGTGAAGGCCGCCATCGAGAGGACGGTGGACTGCACCGACCCCTGGTTGCGTGCAGTTTCAGGGTACAGGAAGAAGCTCCGCCCTTCCGTGATCCGCTCCATCGATTTCGTGGTGTCGCTGGTTAACCGGTTGCCGCCGTCACTGCCGCTCTCCCTGGCCGGATACACGGACGACAAGGTGATGAAGAAGTTTTTCATCTCGCAGGACGACCTGCGCAAGGTACTTGTCACCGACCGCGCGCTGGCCGATTTCCTCGGCGGCGAGGGGAAGGAGTGCCGGAGCGTTTACGCCCTGCTCGGCATGGAGAAGCAGGAGCGGGTGGGGTTCGGCGTCGCGCTCTCGGGGGACATCGTGATCCGCGACGTCCCCCAGGTGACGGTCAGCTTCGACATCCATCGCTTTCTTGACCCTACCTGCGACGAGCGGGAAAACCGGCGCCAGCTCATGCGGCGTGCCTTCGATCACCTGCTCAGCCTCGCCCTGAAACGCCTGGCCGGGCTTAAGTCGGAGCGCAGAGACCTGGAGCGGTGGCGCGCACTGCTGCAGGCGAAGCTCGCCCTGTTAGAGAAGGTGGGGGTCGGCTTCGGTGACGCTACCGACGACATCGCCACTTTCGAGGAGAAGCTGGGGCGGATCGAGGCACAGTTGAAAGAACTGGGGGGAGAGGACCGGGTGCTCGATGTGTACCTGGATGTGGTTGTCGACCTGCTTGGGCATCCGGAGCATTACCTGGTGGGGCAGAAGGAAACCGTTTTGGTGGACAGCATGGGAATCAAGCACGAGGAGCCGGCCGAGGATGTCGTTGAGCTGCCGCTTTTGGTAGCAAGCAACGCCGAGGGGCGCCACCTTGTGGTCTTGCCGGTCATGCTCCAGGTGGCGGAACTCCGGGGGTTGAAAAAGTAGCGCATACCACTTGAGGAGGCCAAAAAATGAGAATCAAACTTTTGACCAGCATACTGCCGGCAATAGCGGCACTCATCCTGGGCGGTTGCGGCGCCAGCAAGCAGGCGCGCGAGGTCGAGGTCAAGAACACCATGCTGTTCAAGCCGGAGATCCTGCAAAGGGGGAGCTCTGGGCAGGCCCTGTACCGTTACGTCAGCCCAGGGTTTGACATCAGGAGGTACTCCGCGGTCCTGATAGAGCCGGTGCTGATTGCGAAGGACGGGGAACTCAGCGTCCAGGAGAAGGAGAACTACCAAAAACTGGCCGACAACGCCTACCTCTACCTGACCGAAGCGCTGCAAAAGGAGATCCGGGTGGTCAGGGAACCTGGGAAGGACACCATGGTCCTGCAGATGGCGATCCGCGACATCGACACGTCGAGCCGGGTGCGGAGCATCACCTCCACCATCTTGCCCATCGGGCTCGCGATAAACGCGGCGAAATACGCAGCCACCGGCAAGCCTAGCGCCGTCGGGGAGATAACTGCCGAATTCAGACTGACCGATGCGGAGACCGGCGAGCTGCTGATAGCAGCACTGGACCGGCGCGTCGGCGGCGCATCGTTGCAGGGGGCTTGGGACACCTGGCACGGCGCGGACGAGGCGATGAAGTTCTGGGCCAGGCGGGCCGCGTACCTCCTGTGCCAGAACCGCAGGGGGACCGGGTGCGTAGCGCCGTGAAAGGCCGGCCCTGACCAAAGACCGGCAAGCTTGGGGACGGCTTGAGGGAGGGTGAGCGATGAGGCAGGTCAAGGCGGCAATTCCGGGGGTTTGGGTGGCAACGCTTTTGTGCGGCGTTTCCCTTGCCTTTTCCGGCTGTGGCAAGAAGGAGAAGCTCGAGCCTGCCACGTCAACCCCGACAGTCTCCGTCATCGTGGTGCAGCCACAAGACGGACCGGTCGTCCTCGAGAAGATAGCCCAGACGCAGAGCTCGCAGATGGTGAACATCCAGGCGCGGGTGAACGGGTTCCTGGACAGGTGCCTCTACACCGAGGGGGCCATTGTCGACAAGGGGAAGGTCCTCTTCCAGATCGATCCCAAGCCTTTCCAGGTCCAGGTCGCCCAGGCTCGTGCAGCCCTCTCCAGGCAGGAGGCCGCCCTGAAGGCGGCGCGTCTGAACCTGGAGCGGACAAAGCCGCTGACCCAGGTGAATGCGCTCTCCAAGAAGGACCTGGACGACGCCACCAGCAGGTTCCAGTCTGAAGCCGCGGCTGTCGAGCAGGTCAAGGCGCAGCTGGACTCCGCACTCCTAAACCTCTCCTACACCACCATCACATCGCCGATTCGGGGCATCACCAGCGCGGCGCAGCAGGCCGAGGGGACCTACATCAGCTCCCAGAACAGCCTGCTCACCACGGTATCGGCCCTTTCCCCCATCTGGGTCAACTTCAGCATGTCCGAGAACGAGATGCTTAAGTACCGCCAGGAGATCGCCAGCGGCAGGCTGAGGGTACCTTCCGGGGAGAAGTTCCTGGTCGAGGTGGTGCTCCCCGACGGGACGCCGCTGCCGCAGACAGGCCGGATCACCTTCGCCGCCCCCTCCTACAACCCGCAGACCGGGACCTTCCTGATCAGGGCGAGCCTCGACAACCAAAACGGGCATCTCCTGCCGAACCAGTTCGTCCGGGTCCGGCTCAAGGGGGCGCTGCGCCCGCAGGCGATCCTGCTGCCGCAGCGCGCGGTGCAGCAGGGGGCGCAGGGGCACTTCGTCTGGGTTGTGGGCAGGGACGACACCGTCGAGCAGCGCCCGGTGACTGTCGGGGAGTGGCAGGGGAACGAATGGTACATCTCGGAGGGGATCAAGGGGGGAGAGCGGGTGGTGGTGGACGGAGCCCTCGCGCTCAGCGCAGGGAGCAAGGTGCAGTTGCAGCGGTACTCGTCGGGGCGCCCGAACGCCGGGGCCGGGGCTCGCGGCAGGTAAAGGAGACATACCATGTTCTCCAGGTTCTTCATAGAGCGCCCCGTTTTTGCCGCGGTGGTCTCCATCATCATCTGCATCGCGGGGGTGGTGGCGCTCTTCGCCATGCCGGTGGAGCAGTACCCGCCCATCACGCCGGTCCAGGTCACGGTGCAGGCGACCTACCCCGGCGCCGACTCGAGGACGCTGGCCGATTCCGTTGCCGCCCCGCTGGAGGCCCAGATCAACGGCATCGACAACATGCTCTACATGTCCTCGACCAGCTCCTCCAGCGGCATGCTCACCATCACCGTTTACTTCGGGCTCAACACCGACCCCGACGTGGCCCAGGTGCAGGTCCAGAACCGGGTGAACCTCGCCGTCCCCCAGCTCCCGGTCGCCGTGACCCAGCAGGGGGTGTCGGTCCAGAAGAAGACCTCCTCCATCATGATGCTGATCTGCATCACCTCCAGGGAGAGCCGCTACTCCAGCGAGTACATCGCCAACTACGCCAACGTCTACGTGCTCGACGCGCTCAAGAGGGTGCCTGGGGCGGGGCAGGCGTCGATCATGGGGGTCGCCGACCAGGCGATGCGCATCTGGATGGACCCGGAGCGGATGGCATCGCTTGGCATCACCACCAGCGACATACAGCAGGCGGTTTCTACCCAGAACTCCCAGTTCGGGGCGGGGCAGATCGGCCAGCAGCCGAACGCCGGCGCAGTCCAGATGACCTTTCCGGTGGTGACCCAGCGTCCCTTCACCAGGGCCGAGGAGTACGACAACATCATCCTGCGCGCCAGCCAGGACGGGAGCGCCATCGTCAGGCTCAAGGACGTGGCGCGCGCCGAGGTCGGCCTCAGGCAGTACGTGATGGACAGCAAGCTGAACGGAAGGCCCGCCACCCTGATCGCGATTTACCAGCAGCCGGGGGCGAACGGGCTCAAAGTGTCCCGCGAGATCCGGAACACGCTGGAGGAGATGAAGAAGCGCTTCCCCAGCGGCATCGACTACGTCGTCTCGCTCGACACCACCGAGTTCGTTCGGCTCTCCATCAAGGAGGTACAGGACACCCTGCTCGAGGCAATCGTGCTGGTGGTGCTGGTGGTGTTCCTCTTCCTGCAGAACTTCCGCGCCACCGTCATCTGCGCCATCGCCATCTTCGTCGCCCTCATCGGTTCCTTCCCGGTGATGCTTTCGCTGGGCTTCTCCATCAACCTCCTCACCCTGTTCGGCCTGGTACTCGCCATTGGAATTGTGGTCGACGACGCCATCGTCGTGGTCGAGAACGTGGAACGGAACATGTCCCAGTGCCACCTCTCGCCCAGGGAGGCGACCATCAAGGCGATGGGGGAAGTCACGAGCCCTGTCATCGCCACGGTGCTGGTCATGGGGGCCGTCTTCGTCTCAGCCGCCTTCCTCCCGGGGACCACCGGTCAGCTCTACAAGCAGTTCGCCATCACCATCGCCATATCGGTGGCCATCTCCGGCTTCGTGGCGCTCACCCTCACGCCGGCCCTGAGCAGCCTTTTGCTGCGCCACTCGCCCCCCCCGACCAGGGGGCCCTTCGCCTGGTTCAACCGCCAGTTCGACCGTTTCACCCAGGCCTTCGGCAGGGGGGTGGTCCTGGTCATCAGGCGGATGGCAGTAGCGCTCCTTCTTCTGGTGGTCCTCGTCTACGGGATCGTGCATCTGTTCCGGGCCATCCCCACGAGTTTCGTTCCCGACGAGGACCAGGGGTACGTCATGTCGGCCATCTTCCTTCCCGATGCAGCGAGCCTGGAGCGGACCATGGAGGTCGCCGACCGCGTGGACCGCATCTTCGCCGGGACCCCGGGGGTCGAGAACAGGACCCAGATCTCCGGCTACAGCCTCCTGGACGGGAGCTACAGCACCAACAACGGCACCTTCTTCGTGACGCTGAAACCTTTCGAGGAGCGTTACCAGTCGGTGAAAAAGGCGCTGGCCGAGAACGCGCGCGCGGTGCTGGTGAACGTCTACAAGGAGGCGAAGAAGATCACCACGGCGACCGTCTACCCGGTCGCCCCCCCGGCTGTCCCCGGCATCGGCGTATCGGGGGGCTTCGAGTTCTGGATCCAGGACAAGGAGTCGAGGGAACCGGCGCAACTCGAGCAGGTGACCCGCACCTTCCTGGAAAAGGCGCGCCAGCGCAAGGAACTCTCCGGCCTCAACACCACCTTCAAGGCGACGGCGCAGCAGCTCCGGGTCGAGGTGGACAGGGACAAGGCGAACCTCCTGGAGGTCCCGGTACAGGACATCTACAATGCCATCCAGGCGCAGTTCGGCTCACTGACGGCAAGCCAGTTCAACGAGTTCAGCCGGGTCTGGTGGGTGATACTGCAGTCCTCGCCGGAATTCCGCCAGAACCCGGGTGACATCGCCAGGCTCTACACCCGCTCCCGCAACGGCGATATGGTCCCGCTCTCCGCGGTGATCACCACAAGCTGGGTCACCGGTCCCAACATCCTGCCGCATTTCAACGGCTTCCCGGCAGCCAAGGTGAACGGCAACGCGGCTGAAGGGTTCAGCTCGGGGCAGGCGTTGCAGGCGATGGAGGAGGTGGCAGGCGAGGTGCTGCCGGCGGGGTACTCCTTTGCCTGGTCGGGGCTCGCCTACGAAGAGAAGAGCGCGGGGGGGACCTCGGGGCTCGCCTTCGCCTTCGGCCTCGTCTTCGTGTTCCTGATCCTGGCCGCGCAGTACGAATCCTGGACCCTGCCGGGTTCCATCATGACGGCGGTCCCCTTCGGGGTGCTGGGGGCGCTTCTTTTCAACTGGATGCGCGGCCTGCAAAACGACGTCTACTTCCAGATCGGCCTGTTGGTCCTGGTGGGGCTGGGGGCCAAGAACGCCCTGCTCAGGGTGACCTTCGCGGTCGAGCTGCGCAAACAGGGGAGGTCCCTTCTGGACGCCACCATCGAGGCCGGCGAGCTGCGGCTGCGCCCCATCGTGATGACCTCGCTCGCCTTCATCTGCGGCGTCTTCCCGCTCGCCGTCGCCATGGGGGCGGGCGCCAACGCGCGGCACTCCATCGGCACCGGGATCATCGGCGGGATGATAGGGGAGGCGACCCTCGCCATGCTCTACGTGCCGCTCTTTTTCTACATCTTCGGAAGCTGGAGCGAAAGGAGGAAGAGGGGTAAGGTCCCATCGGGGGGAAAACCCGACAGCGCCGGCCAGGCGCCCCCTTCAGGGGAACCAGGCGAAGAGGGGAAACCCGGGGCCGGCAAGGAGGTGATCTGACATGCGCCACCTGATCTGTCTGGTCACCCTCTGCTGCCTCTCAGGCTGCATGGTCGGCCCCGACTATGTCCGTCCCGATGCGGATGCCCCGGCGAAGTGGCGTTACGCCGCGCCGGAGGGGAAGGAAGCGACCGCTTTGGCAGGCTCAGGCTGGTGGGAGTCGTTGGGGGACCCGGTGCTGAACGACCTGGTGTCCAGCGCCCTCAGTGAGAACAAGGACCTGCGGCTGGCCGCCGTTCTGGTTGAAGAATTCGCCGCCAGGTACGGCATCGCCAGGGCCGACCTCTTCCCCCAGGCCGGCGCGGGGGCACAATACGCGCGCCAAAAGAACACGGAGCGGGGAGGGAACGCGCTTCCGACCGGTTACAAGAGTACGCTGGACTCCTTTTCTGCTACCGTCAGCGCCAGCTGGGAACTCGACCTCTGGGGGAGGATCAGGCGCGGTACCGAGGCCGCCCGGGCACAGTATCTCGCCAGTGAGGAGGGGAGGCAGGCCGTGGTCCTCTCGCTGGTCTCCTCGGTGGTGGCCTCCTACGTGAACCTGCGCAACCTCGACCGCCAGCTTGAGATCGGCAGGGAGACCATCGAATCGAGACGAAAGACCCTGGAGGTGTTCGATCAGAGGTACCGGGGCGGGGTCATCTCCGAGATAGAGCTGACGCAGACGAAGCTCCTCTACGAGGACTCGCTGGTGGCCCTGCCGCAGTTCGAGAAGGCGGTGGCACAGCAGGAAAACGCGCTCAACCTGCTCCTTGGGCGCAACCCCGGCCCGGTGCCGCGCAGCCGCAGCATCGATCAACTGGGCCCTCCTGACGTGCCGGCAGGGCTCCCATCGGAACTCCTGGCTCGCCGCCCAGACATCCGGCAGGCCGAGCAGGAACTGGTCGCCGCCAACGCCCAGATCGGCATCGCCCGGGCCGCCTATTTCCCTGCCATCAACCTCACCGGGATGTTCGGGGGGGCGAGCGCGCAACTCTCAGATCTTTTCACCGGCCCCGCACGGGTCTGGAGCTACTCCGTGCCGGTGAGCGTGCCGGTTTTCACCGCCGGGAAGATCTCCGGGAGCGTGAAGGTGGCAGAAGCGCAGCGAGAGCAGGCCCTGGTCAACTACCGGCAGGTGATCCAGAATGCCTTCAAGGAGGTTGAGGATGCGCTGGTCGACAGGGGCGCCAGCCGGGAGCAGCTCGCTGTCAGGAAAAGGGAACTCGACGACCTGGAGAAGTACCTCTTTCTTGCCAACATCAGGTACGAGAACGGCTACTCCAGCTACCTCGAGGTGCTGGACGCCGAGCGGAACCTGTTCAACGGGCAGCTGGCCTACGTGCAGAGCCAGGCGGCGCTTTTGCAGGCGGCCATAAACCTCTACAAGGTGATGGGGGGCGACTGGATGGCGGATGCTGCCGGCAGGATCGGCAAGGGGGCGGAGCTCCCCCGAACAGCCAGGTAGAGCGGCATGCGCATACCCCCCAAGAGGATCAGGAAATGACCCCAAATAGTGTCAATACAGCAGCTTCTTCCCAGACGCAAGGGCACGATCCGCGCCGCGGCATCGGCACCGCGGCCATGAACCGGGCCATCCTCGACCACCTCCACTTCACCATGGCCCGCCTCCCGGCTCTCGCCTCTAGAAACGACTGGTACATGGCCCTTTCCCACGCCGTCCGCGACAGGATGCTTGATGACTGGCTTGCCTCGCTGCATCACTTCAGGAACAAGGAACTGAAGGTGGTCAGCTACCTCTCCGCTGAATTTCTGCTCGGGCCCCACCTTGGGAACAACCTGATCAACACAGGCATGTGGGATGCGGCACGCGACGCGGTGGAGTCGCTGGGACTCACGCTGGAGGACCTGCTTCGCCAGGAGGAGGAGCCGGGGCTTGGCAACGGCGGCCTCGGCAGGCTCGCGGCCTGCTACCTCGACTCCCTGGCGACCCTGCGCATCCCTTCCATCGGCTACGGGATCCGCTACGAGTTCGGCATCTTCGACCAGCTGATCCGCGACGGGTGGCAGGTGGAGATTGCCGACAAGTGGCTCAAGTTCGGCAATCCCTGGGAGATCTGCCGCTCGGAGATAGCCTACGAGGTGAAGATGGGGGGACACACCGAATACCACCACGACGCCGACGGGCGGCTGGTAATCGCCTGGTTGCCGGTGAAGGTCATCAAGGGGGTGGCCTACGACACCCCAATCGCCGGATACCGCTCGAGGATCACGGGGCTTTTGCGCCTCTGGAAGTCCGAGGCCGTCGAGTCGTTCAACTTCCAGGCCTTCAACGCGGGGGAGTACTACCACGCTGTGGATGAGAAGGTCGTCTCCGAGAGCATCACCAAGGTCCTCTACCCCAACGACGAACCGGGGGTAGGCAAGCTGCTGCGCCTTGCCCAGCAGTACTTCTTCGTCTCCTGCTCACTGCAGGACATGATCCGCGTCCACCTGTTACGCTCGCCACGCCTGGAGGAGTTCAACCAGACCTTCGCCGTGCAGATGAACGACACGCACCCGTCCCTGGCGGTAGCTGAGCTGATGCGCCTGCTGGTCGACGAACACGGCCTGGACTGGGACACTGCCTGGAAGGTGACCCGGTCCACCCTGGCCTACACTAACCATACGCTCCTACCCGAGGCGCTGGAGAAGTGGCCGCTGCAGCTTTTTGCCAACCTGCTGCCTCGGCACCTGGAGATCGTCTATGAGATCAACCGCCGCTTCCTGGACGAGGTTTCCCGGGCGTACCCCGGCGACCAGGCACGCCTGGCCCGCATGTCGCTCATCGAGGAGACGGGGGGTAAATTCGTAAGGATGGCGAACCTGGCGTCGGTGGGGAGCCACGCCATCAACGGGGTCGCACATCTGCACACCGAACTCCTCAAGGAGACCGTGCTCGCAGATTTCTACCAGATGACCCCGGAGAAGTTCTGCAACGTCACCAACGGCGTGACCCCAAGAAGGTGGGTGCTGCTGAGCAACCCGGGTCTCGCCCGGCTCATTAGCGAGTCTATAGGGGAGGAATGGGTCACCGCCCCGGAAAAACTCCGCAAACTGGAGCGTTTCGCCTCCGATCCTTCCTTCCTCTCCGCCTGGCGCTGGGTGAAGGATGCCAACAAGCGTGCACTCGCCGCGACGATCCTGGAGCGGACCGGGGTAACGGTAGATCCGGAGAGCCTTTTTGACATACAGGTGAAACGGTTCCACGAGTACAAGCGCCAGCACCTGAACCTGCTCCACATCCTTACCCTCTACCACAGGATCAAGCGGGACCCCAGCGCGCAGATCACCCCCCGCACCTTCATCTTCGGCGGGAAGGCCGCTCCCGGCTATTTCATGGCCAAACTGATTATCAAGCTGATCAATTCGGTGGCGGAGGTGGTGAACGCCGACCCCGAGGTTGCCGGTCGCCTGAAGGTGATTTTCTTCCCGGACTTCAACGTCACCAATGGTCAACTCATCTACCCCGCGGCCGATCTCTCCGAGCAGATCTCAACCTCCGGCAAGGAAGCCTCCGGCACCGGCAACATGAAGTTTTCGCTGAACGGCGCCCTCACCATCGGCACCCTGGACGGAGCGAACGTCGAGATTCGGGAGGAGGTAGGCGAGGAAAATTTCTTCCTCTTCGGCCTCAGCGCTGCCGAGGTCCAGGCCCTCAAGAAATCCGGGTACCACCCCGGGCGCTTTTACGAGGAAGACTGGGAACTGCGGGAAGCCATCGATGCTGTCCGGTCTGGGCTCTTTTCGCAGGGGGACGCGGGGTTGTTCCAGCCGCTTGTCGATCACCTGCTCTACGACGACGAGTACCTGGCCCTGGCCGACTATCGGTCCTACCTCGAGTGCCAGGAGCGCGTCAGCGCCGCTTTCCGGCAGAAGGAACTCTGGAGCGCCAAGTCCGTCCTCAACGTGGCTCGCATGGGGAAATTCTCCTCGGACCGTTCCATACGAGAGTACTGTGAGAAGATCTGGGAGGTGCCGATCAGACCACCTTTCCCTCATTGACGCTCATCTTATCTACCAGAAGGAAAACCGTGACCGTCTCCACAGGGGAATAATGTGCGACAAACATCTTGCCCCCCAAAGGTTTTCGTCGGCAAGAACAGTTTAGTGCCGGAAACTTGCGGCCCCCATCATCGGCCTTGCGGTCCTGGTCCCGCTGTCAGGTTCTGTAGCTTCCAGCGACGACATAGACCGCCGCCTGCCCCACCGCTCCCTCCTAGCCAGCCAGTATGCACTTATGGTAAAAACAACCAGCTGACAGAGTGAAATTAGGTTCCTGGGAAGTGAGGACGACCTCACTACTTTCTTGCAACTGGGGACGGCCCCAACAAAAGTGAGGCTTTCTATGAATTGGATCGTTCTTGTTGTAGCTGGTTTGTTCGAGATCGGATGGGCGGTGGGGCTGAAATACACTGAGGGCTTCACTCGTCCCTGGCCGACGGTGGGCACCGTGCTTTCCATGTTGATCAGCCTTGGACTCCTCGGCATCGCGATGAAGCACCTTCCGGTAGGCACCGCCTACGCGGTCTGGGTTGGCGTAGGCGCAGTTGGAACAGCAGCGCTCGGGATTCTCCTGCTGGGTGAACCCGCAAATCCTTTGAGGCTGGTCAGTCTAGGCCTTATCGTCGCAGGCATCATCGGCCTGAAGCTTGCCACACCGGCCTGAACTCTCCGCCATTTCAGAAGGGGCCGGTCACATGACCGACCCCTTCGCCCACTCCCTCCAGCACAAAACGTATCCTTCGGTTTCAAGCTTAGTCCCACGCCTGTCTGAGCTTAGCTCAGTAAGCCGGCGTCGTGAGAAATATAAAAAAATCAGCACTGCATGAAGTCTGACGATGATGTCAAACAGGAAATTGTCCTTTGGAGGTGCTAGCCCGTTATTGAGTTGTTTTCAGGTATTGCATTAATTCACGTTTAAAATAATTGAATACCATCCACGTGTGTGATACGTTTTCTATAGTTTTTGGAATGCCATGTAGTATTTATCTTTCAATACTCCGGCATTCAAATCAAGTTTAAAGGAGGACGTATGAAAAAGATTGTTTCATCGATGCTTATGTGTGCTGCTGTACTCACCATGGCAACTTCAGCAGTTGCCGGAGAAAGAGAGGGGGCGTTCTCTGTTTCTCCGTTCGTTGGTGGCTACACCTTTGATGGAGAGCAACACCTGGAAACCGCCCCTGTCTTTGGGTTACGCTTGGGTTACGACCTGACGAAGAACTGGGGGGTGGAAGCCGTCGCTGATTATCTGGCCACCGAAGGAACACGCAATGACAGGAGTGTCAACGCCTTGTCCTATCGCTTGGACATCCTCTACAACTTCCTGCCGGAAGGACCGCTGGTACCGTACCTTGCGGTGGGCGGTGGCGGGATTACCTATGGGCACGGTCATGAAGGGCTTAAAGTAAGCGACCGTACCACAGATGCAACCATCAATGCCGGTGGTGGACTTAAGTACTTCGTGACCGACTCTGTCGCCTTGCGCGCTGATGCTCGCCAGCTGTTTGTGTTGGAAAGCCCAGACAGTCCCAAGTACAACTGGGAATACACCGCTGGTCTGACCTTCCTGTTTGGCGGCAAGACAGCTCCTGCGCCGGTAGCGGCTCCGAAACCTGCACCAAAACCGGTTGCCGAACCCGTTCCCGTGCAGAAGCCAGTTCCGGCTCCTGTAGTCGCTCCTGTGCCGCCCCCGGCTCCCTCTACCGAAATGTCGGTTACGCCGAGTTCTATTACAAAAGGCGAAGCCGCTATCTTGACGTGGAGTTCGAGCAACGCCACAAATTGTGAAATACAGCCAGAAGTTGGTTCAGTTCAGCCTAAGGGTACCTTGAGGGTTACTCCTGCTGACAACACTGCATACACCCTTATTTGCAATGGCGCTGGTGGCACCGCTAAGAGCGCAGCTAAAGTTGCGGTAGTTGCACCCGCTCCGGTAGTTGCTCCTGCTCCGGTAGTGGTTCTGCCCCCTGCTGCTGCCCCTGCTCCTGCTCAGAAGCTGTGCAGCCCTGCCGTCATAAACATCCAGTTCGATACCAACAAGGCCGACCTTAAGCCCCAGTATCGCGCCGAATTGAAATCTTTAGCTGACTTCTTGAACGAGTTCCCCAATGCCACTGGCGTCATTGAGGGGCATACCGACAACGTAGGATCTAAAGCCCTCAACATGAAGCTATCCCAGCAGCGTGCGGACACGGTACGTAATTATCTTGTCAAAGAATTGGGGATCGCACCTGAAAGGATAAAAGCTGTTGGATATGGTCCTACAAAACCCATTGCCAGCAACAAGACCAAAGCAGGGAAAGCACAGAATCGCCGTATTGAATCCAACTTCACCTGCAACAAGAACTAGCAATCTCCGCTACTGCTGCTAACAAGCAAACACCCTTTTGGAATTTTTCCAAGAGGGTGTTTTGCTATGGTTCTCATGTTTCATGGCCTCCTAACCTTGGGTGCGGTGTGTTTAATGCACCCCACCCAGTATAAGCGTTGATACCATTGCGAACATGAACGAGAACGTCAGCACTAAAATGACCGCCGCTATGATACCCAGGGTAATTGCCCAACTGTGGACGCCTCCAATCTGATGGAGTGCTGGAAACAAGTCCTGTGGCGTCGAATTCCGTTTCAGATCCGAGATCTTCCCCATCACATGCCGGTAGTATAGGTAATTGCTGACGACGCCGACGGCGATGTGAAGCAAAATGTTGACACCCGGAACACAGAAGATCAGGAAGGTGATCGCCGACTGCCAGTACATTTTCCGGTAAAGCATCCAGACAAAAGTGAACGCGAAGGCCGACCAGTTCCATGTGGGAGTGAACGCCTCGGATCCAGCCACGGTGAACTTTTTGAATTCGGTATTGTAATAGTCGCAGCTCTTGCCGACGAATGTCCGTACTTCCTCGTCACCGACAACATCGATTGTGAATCCAAATGGTGGAGTATTTAGCATTGAACCGCAGTAACGGCATTTGATGGCTTCATCCTGAATTGTTTCTCTGCAATATGGACATATCATGTTCGCTCCTCCCCACTAAACGTCATCTATATTTTTGAACGCCTGCTCGAATATTCTTGGCGGGATGGATCCAAAACCCGCAAATGGTCTACGAGTTCATCAAGAGTTATTTCCCGAACGGGGATGCTCCGACCGCCCCGGCGTGCTCTCCCACCGACTACGATTCACCGTGGCCGCTTCAATTTTATTTAGTGCGCCGGAAGCCGCAGAGGAGCTTGGCGATGCGATCCTGGAACTCGCGCGCCTGCCGGCCGAAGACGGCATAATTCTGGATCATGATGGAAAAGGCGAGCGGCTCGCCGTCGGCGCTGGTGGCGTAGCCGGCCAGGGCGGAGAGCCCTTTCATGTTTCCCGTTTTTCCCCGCACCTTCCCTTCGGCGCAACTCCCCTTCATGCGGTTTTTCAAAGTGCCATCTTTACCGGCTACAGGAAGGGATTCCTGAAAGATCCGGTACAGCACCGGGTCGCGGTAAATGGCTCTCAGCGTCTGGATCATTGTCTCCGCACTGGAAAGGTTGTAGCGCGAGAGACCGGAGCCGTCTGCGACCACCACGTTACCCTTGGCTATACCCTGCTTCTCCAGGTATCCGCGCACAACAACGCTCCCTGCCTCCGCCGATCCCGGCTTTCCGGTGGCGTGCAGGCCAAGCAGTTTCAAAAGGCTCTCGGCTGTCACGTTGTCGCTGGTCTTCAGCGCGAACCGGACCAGTTCCTCAAGGCGGCGGGAGGTGCGCGCCACCTCGGTTGCACCCGCAGGAGCTGGTGCCGTGGTCATGGTGGTCACCTTGATCCCCTGCGCCCGAAGCGCATCCCGTAACAGGGCGAGCGCCATGAGCTCCGGCCGCCAGACGCTGGCCTGCCTTACCACCGATGAGCTCCCCGTCGCTATCGCTCCGGTCACAGTGACCACGTTCTCCCGCTCGCCGGGGCGCCTGGAGGCCTGGATGCTGTTAGGCTCGCCGGCGCTGACGGTCCTGGCCAGGTTCTCCAGGGTGTAATAGGGGGTGCGAGGCTCGGCGCTGACAACGGCCGGTGCACCCGGCTTCGGGCCCGGCTGCACCAGCACGGAGACCGCATTGTGGTTCACCGACAGGGGGGAGATCATCATCTCGTCGTCGTCCCACATCCATCCCATGCCGCGGTAGAGGTCGTCAAAGCAGGAGAGGTCGGCCGCCAGGGCGTACTCCTTTCCCTTCTCCATCTTCTGGGCCGCGGCCGAGGCCAAGGCAGCCAGGTCCGCAGCGGAGAGGAGGCTATCGCCGCAGCCCTTGAGGTAGATCCTCGCCGCGGCCGCATCGAGCGCAACGGTGGTGGCGACCTCGCGCTCCGGCCCCAGGACGGACAAGGCTGCTGCAGCGGTGAAAACCTTCTGGGTGGAGGCGGGGACCAGCAGAAGTCGCGGGTTGAACTCGTAGATTGTGTCCCCGTGCGTAAGCGAGACCACCTTGATACCCGCAGTGGTTGCAGGCAGGAAATCCCGGGAGAGGATGCCGTCGATCTCCTTCTTCAGGTGAGCGGTGGAATCGCTGGGGACGCCGGATTCGGCTCGTACAGGGGGAGCCGTTGGTCCGGCAAACGCGGCGGCAGGCAAACCGGCGGCGATAATGAGCAATGAAAGCACAACCCATAAGGTCTTGCAGAGATGCGACATGGCTTTACGCCTCCTCAGGTAAAGAAAACAACAGCTCATATCTTTATTCATGCTTGAAAGGCCTAAAAGATAGAGCCAAGTGTTGAGGCGAGTCAAGGAACTTCGGCAGTTACGGCGCAACGGTAATGTCTGCTGGACGGCAAGGCATCTTTTGCGATCAAGATGACTTTCCCGCAGCCGGCAATGGCAATTCCGACAAACTTTTTGCCTACTCTGCTCCGAGCAATGCATTTCCCGCGGCAACTTTTACCTTTCGGGAAGCAGAAAAGGCAATTCCCGCCCAACTTTTTACCTTTCCCGAAGCAGAGAAGGCAATTCCCGTTCAACTTTTTACCTTTTTTGCCCGGCGAATGCACTTTACATGGCCGGAAATGCCATATCCAGCGCCGGAAAGTATTCCGCCGGCGAAAAATTGCCAATTCCGAGGCTGCAAATAGCAAAACTTCGGCGGAAGATGCATTCTTCCTGTCTAGTTTTGACTTTTTACTGCGGGAGTTGGCTTTAAAGGGGAGGGACTTGACTTCTTTTGTCGCAAGAGGGGCATCTTGGGGGTGGGCAGATCTCAACCGGCTGCCGAATTTCTGCCGCGGGAATAAAAACGCGGCTGCATCGGACGATGCAACCGCGTCAGGTTTCACTTAAAGGTGACTGTCAGCTGACGACAACGGTGGCAACGTCTGACCAAGGCCCGTTACCTTCCGAATTCTTGAACCTAGCCCTTAGGTGGTACCTTCTCACGGGCTCCAGTCCTTCCACATGGAATTTACAGGTGAAATAATAGTCGACGATCCTCCACGACGCTTCATCGGTGGGATCCCCTTCCGTTATCTGCAACTCCACGCTTCCTTTTTTGCCAATGCCATTGTTCACTTGGATCACAATGGCACCCGATTTCTCAGCGTCGTCTTTGGCAATGAGTTTTTCCACTTTTCCAGGGAGTTTCCGGTTTCTGGAATAAGTCTTATGTTTGACTTCCAGTCCGAGGTTCTCCAGGAGGCTTGGGTCGTTTATGTGAGTTGAGTACATAGTGATATACTGCACAGCGAAGTTGACAGTCTTAACGGTCTCTTCCCGCACGGCTATTCTCTCTTCTTCTTTCGTCTTGACCGAACCGGGTAAGTTGACCACTTCCTCCAACCTGTCGGCGTGTTCCCGGAACTGCTTCCCTCCGGGTATCCACGGTGGGAGCTCGGTTTTGTAGGCATCGAGGTTGTCTAAGATATTGGCCATATGCCTCACCCTTACGATGAGGTCGCCATCGGTGTCGTCTTTGAAGCTCGTTTGCAGGATAAAGTTCATTATGCCTCCCCTCGTGTTCGCAGGCGTTGGTGTTATCTGTGTCTGAAAAAAATTAACACCAACTAATGCATCGTCAAGCGGAGAAAACATTTAATCATCTCATCGGGCGCCTCGCGGCGCTTTGCTGCGCTACCAGGATGGCTGCGGAGAAGGTTCCGTGGCCTATCGGTCACCGTAATGAATTTATTTTATTTCCACTAGATTTATGCTAGTTTCCCGACAGCCCACCCATGCACATAGAGTTGCCAGGAGACGCGATGGATCTGTTCGGGGAACTCAAAGCTGCAGCAGTCAGCAAAAACGAAGAGGGTGATTTTCCGGACTGGCTTCTTGCAAGAGTGCTCGAGGTGGCGAATGCGCCTGAGCTGCATGGAGACCGGCATGAACTGGTTGAGTTGCTGCTTGCCCAGGTTCGCGATTACGACGCCTATGCAGGTGCCGGTTGCTTCGATGCGTCGGTGACCGCCGAAACCATAGATCGAACCCTTCGCCTCATTCGACGGCAGTAGAATAAATCTCACCTGGAGAACCACCAGATGGCTCGACCAACCTGCCGCTTCTTCCTCATTGTTTTCTGCCTCGCCATCCTTTGCTTGGGGTGCGACAGGAAGATGCTGAAGGTGGGCGAGGAGCCTCCACCGGTCTCCGGAAGGGACATCAACGGCAACACCGTCTCCCTTGAGGCCCTCAAGGGGAAGGTGGTCGTGCTTTTTTTCTGGACCAATTCCTGCTGCGGCGACACCCTGAAACAGGACCTTGAGCCGGTCTTTCGCAGAAACAGGGACAAGGGAGTTGCGGTCATAGCAATAAATGAGCTCGACGAGGAAAAAGAAGTGGCTTCCATAGCGGCAACCAGCGGGCTCTCGGTCCCGATACTGGTCGATGGCGGTTCCACCTTGGCGAAGGATTTCATGGTCTTTTCCTTCCCGACGGCGTTCATCCTGGACAGAAACGGAATTCTGAGGCAGAAGGTTCTTGGACAGATCCCGGCATCCAAGCTTGAACAGCTAATCCAGCAGGTCGACCAGGGAGGAGGCGCCAGATGAAAGCATTCAGAGGAATAATAATCGTCAGCATGATCGTCGCCGCAATCGCCGGGATCGCCCTGGCCGCATCCCCTGATGTCGACAAGTACCGGACCTGCAACTACTGTGGGATGGACAGGGCAAAGTTCGGCCATAGCAGAATGCTCATCGAATACGGCGACGGCTCCTCCGTGGCGACCTGCAGCCTTCACTGTGCGGCAGTAGATCTTGCCGTCAACATAGACCGGACCCCGTTGCACATCTACGTGGGCGATTACGGCAGCAAAAGCCTCATCGACGCTGAAACCGCGTCCTGGGTCATCGGAGGGAGCCGCCAGGGAGTGATGTCCGCCAATGCCAAATGGGCCTTCGAAACCAAAGAAGGGGCGGAACGCTTTGTAAAGGAAAACGGTGGTAAGCTAGCCACTTTCGAGGAGTCAGTGAGCGCCGCTTACCTTGACATGTACAGGGACACGAAGGCGATCAGGGAAAGGCGTAAAGCCAAGCGAGGGGCGAGCGGGGGACCCAGATGATCCGCCGCTTCCTTAACTACCTGTCCGTCTGCCTCGCGCCGTTCCTGGTCGCGGCGCTGGGGTTGGCGGCCACGATCAGGCCGGACAAGGTGGGGCCAAAGGACAGGTGCCCCGTCTGCGGGATGTTCGTCGCGAAATATCCCGACTTCGCCGCCCAGGTCAAGTTCCACGATGGCCAAGTCTTCCACTTCGACGGCGCCAAAGACATGTTCATGTTCTATTTCAACGTTGCCCGCTATGCACCGGGCCTCCATGTTTCGGACGTTTCGGCCGTCTATGTGACCAACTACTACGAGCTGAACCTGATCGACGGGAAAAAGGCGCTGTACGTCGCGGGGAGCGACGTGTACGGCCCGATGGGACGCGAACTGATACCCTTTGCCAACAGGTCGGAGGCAGAGGACTTCTTGAAGGACCATGAGGGGAAGCACCTGTTCCGGTTCCAGGACGTGACGCCGGCGGTGCTCTCCCAGCTTGAGCGATGACCTGCCGAAAATCAGCACTTTTCCTGAACGCAGTTGCCTTTCTCGCCTTGATCCTGGCGAGCCTGCTGGTACATGCCCGGCAGCGAGTCAACTCCGCAGCCCCGGTCGTCGCCGTCAACGCGCTGCTGGCGAGACAGTTGCAATTGACCGACCTCTGTGTCTTTACCGAGACCGGCTATACCAGAAACCCCGGCATCACCGGCACGGCGTCGGCTTTCCAGGACTCCCCTCTGTCACTTGAGCACTTCCCCAGCGGCACGCTGATGCAGCCCCCCCCGCACCTGTTTGGGAGCCCCAGTGATTGAACGCCAACGCTACATCCTCGACTTCACACTGGCGTCCTTTCTCCGGAGAAAGGGGAAAAATGCCGCATTGCTGGTTGTCTATACCCTGGTGGTGTTCGCAGTCGCTTCCGTTTTGCTCTTCACCCATGCTTTGCAGCACGAGGCGTCGCTGCTGCTCGAAGACGCCCCTGATATCGTGGTCCAAAATACCCTCGCCGGACGTCCTCATCCGGTCCCGGTGGATTGGCGACACCCAATTGGCGCCATCCGCGGCGTCGCCTCGGCAGCGCCTCGGCTTTGGGGATACCGCTACGATAGCGCGTTTGCGGCCAACTACACCCTCCTGGTGCCTGTAGGGGGCGAGCCGCCTGAAGGAAGCATCGACCTGGGCAGCGCCGTTTCCCGTACCCGCGGCGCCTATCCCGGCGACATCATCTCCCTGTCAGGGCACGACGGGCTGCCGCATCCCTTCACCATCCGAAAGACGCTCTCCTCCGATTCGCAGCTTTTGACCGCCGACCTCATGGTCCTTTCGGAAAAGGACTTCCGGAAGCTCACCGGTATGCCCGCAGGCCAGGCGACGGATCTCGTTGTGCGGGTGCCTAATCCCCGCGAGCAGCGGACCGTAGCGGAGAAGATCACCCGTCTTTTCCCCGGTGCGCGTCCCATCTTGCGCGAGGAGATGCGGCGGACCTACGACGCCATATATGGCTGGCGCTCTTCGCTGCTGCTGGTCATCTTCAGCGGGGCGGGTCTCGCCTTCTTCATCTTCGCCTGGGACAAGGCTACGGGGATCTCCGCAGAGGAGAGAAGAGAGATAGGCATCCTGAAGGCAGTCGGGTGGGACACGTCCGACGTGTTGCTGATGAAGTTCTGGGAGGGGATCGTCGTTTCGCTATCGGCTTTCCTCGCCGGAAGCATCCTCGCCTACCTCCATGTCTTTTTCTTTTCCTCCGCGCTTTTCCTCCCGGTCCTGAAAGGATGGTCGACCCTCTACCCCAGTTTCAGGCTCCAGCCATCCGTCGATCTCCGGCAGCTCGCGGCGCTCTTCTTCCTGACGGTGGTCCCCTATACCGTCGCTGTCATAATCCCTTCCTGGCGTGCCGCAACAATCGACCCAGATGTGGTGATGAGGTGAAGGCCTTATGATTTCCGTTCAGAACGTGATGAAGGTATTCAACGGCGGTCGACCGAACGAGCTGTGCGCGCTCCGGGAGGTAAGCCTCGAGATGGGGCTTGATCAGGCCACGGCACTGGTTGGGCCCAGCGGTTCGGGAAAGACGACGCTCCTCTCCTTGATCGGGTGCATGGCCCGCCCCACATCCGGCCGGATCTTCGTAAAGGAAGAGGAGATCAGCAGCCTGCCGGAGCGGTTTCTCACCAGAATCCGGAGATCGACCTTCGGGTTCGTCTTTCAGCGCCACAACCTGATCAACGGCATATCCGTGCTGGAGAATGTCATGGCGCCCGCCTACCCGGAGGGGGAGCCTTTTTGCCTGCTCAGGCAAAGGGCCCTCGATATCCTGGAGCGGTTGGACCTGAAGCGGCGCGCCGAGGCCAAGGTGGAATGGCTTTCCGGGGGGGAGGCACAGAGGGTGGCGATCGCGCGCGCCATGATCAACAGCCCGGCCGTCATCATAGCCGACGAGCCTACAGCGCACCTTGACACGAAGCTTTCCTGTGACTTCATGGCACTTATGAAGGAGGTGAAGGAGGCAGGGACCGCGGTTATCCTCGCCAGCCACGACCCCGTCGTCTACGGCTGCGACTTCATCGACCGGGTAGTGGAGATGCGTGACGGCCGGATCGTGACCGGGAGCACGGGGACGTGACACTCTCCCCGGGAATAGTAGCCCTGCAGGTCTGTTCTTTCCTGGTGAGCGCGATGCTGCTCGTCGCGGCAAAAGAAGGAACAGCGATCATCCGCCACTGGGACCTCGCCAGCGGAAGCGAACTGCAGCTTGCCCTTGAGCGGCGGACCTATCTCGTCTCTACCATCGTCGCCGTTTTCCTGCCGCTGCAACTCCTCTCCCTGTTCTTGTTCATAGGGACCGTCGACGGCATCAGTCATCTTTTCACCGGCGCCATGTGCGCGGCCGGCGCCTTGAAGGTGAACGCTTTCGGATACCCCGCGTTGCTCTTGAAGGTTGTGACTTTCCTGCTGGCAGGGGTATGGCTCATCCTGAACCATGCCGACAACCAGGGGCGCGACTACCCCTTGATCCGGGTGAAGTACTGGCTGCTGTTGCTGATGGTCCCTTTCGTCCTCGCCGAAACGGTGACGCAGGGGGTATATTTCTGGCGGCTCAACCCCGACATCATAACCTCTTGCTGCGGGAGTCTCTTCAGCAAGGGAGCAAAAAACCTGGCTTCCGGCATTGTCTCAGCGCCGCCGGCCCCCATGGTGTATTCCTTCTTTGGCGTAATGGGGGCGACGCTTGCATCCGGAGCATGGTTCCTGGTGACAAAAAGGGGCGGCTATCTCTTCGGCGGCATGAGCGGGATCGCCTTCCCAATCGCCATCGCCTCGGTCATCTCTTTCATCTCCCCCTACGTTTACGAGCTCCCCTCGCACCACTGCCCGTTTTGTCTGCTCCACCGGGAGTATTACTTCATCGGATACGTGCTGTACGCGCTTTTACTGGCGGGGACGGTAGCCGGCACCGGTGTGGGGATGCTCAACAGGTACAGGGAAGTTCCAAGCATCAAGGGGCCGCTATTGCAGATGCAGAAGAAGCTGGCAGTTGTCGCCCTGGCTTCCTTGACGGCAGCGGTACTGATCGTCATCTGGAAGATGGTCACTTCGACATTGAGGCTGTTGACCTAGCAGGCGAAGCTACTTGACTACCACGCTATTCACGGAAAGTTTCCGGTTACTCAAAAGTAAGCCCTCTTTCAGCACTGTAACAACCGACGACGACAAGGCGTGATTTGCATTGGGGGAATTCCTCCGTTTGCCCACAGCCGAGACCGGCAGCTCAATGTGCAGCCACTTTGCAGAGGTAGTGATAGAGGGGGGCGATGGTCTCGAAGCCGGATATCAAATCCGTGATCAACGCCTTACCAATCACGCTGTCTTCGACTCGTTGGTTGCAGGTGAGATAAATGCTTTTTCTGTTGTACCAGTCATCCAACTCCGCAGGGACGCCTGGTTTCAAGGGGCGTTTGTACCTCTCGCCCTCAATTGTGAACACGTTCTGCTTTGGGAAGAACGAAGTTGCTGAACGAAATTTAGCAGGATCCGAATCCAGGGCTTTCCGGAACCTGTCCATGGTCACCCGGCTGGCGCTGTAAAAACCCATGCCGTAACGGTACCAATCTGGTGAGATCTCGAAGAAGTATGCCGGGTAGTCTTTCCACTCAATCCTTGGCCTTTTGAACGTAATCCAATGACTCGTCTTGTATGGGGACTTGTCTCTTGAAAAGCGCGTATCGCGATAAATCCGGGAAATTGTCCTGTTCAAGGCTGGAGTCACTTCAAAATCAGCATCGATGCCCTGCATGAAGGGGCCCAAACCAGCCGCCAATGACTGCAACGGTTTCAGGACATGCTCCTGGTAATCCGCTTTGTGAAGCTCGAACCATTGTTTGTTGTTGTTGTCGCTCAGATTCGTGAGAAATTGAAACGTTGCGGAAGAAAATCCTGCAAATTTTCCCATCGTTTAAGTGCCCTCGGAATTTTGGAGTTGTCATGGGCTTCCGCTCTTTTGGCTGCCGCAGAGTGGCACGCAGATTAGCATATTTAGTTAAAAAACATCAATATAAATCGATGCCCCCTCTACCCTCTACGGCAAAGCGGTTGTCGCCATGCACCACAACGTGCTATAAACTGAATCGCATCTGAACCACGGGACTTCCTGTGGTTTTTCTTTTTAGATACAGGAGTTCCACCTATGTCATTTGCCACTCTTGGCCTGCATCCCGAACTGTTGAGCGCAATCGCGGCACAGCCGGGATTCAAGCGTCCCTACCCGATTCAGAGCAAGGCCATCCCTGCCGTTTTAAAGGGAAAGGATCTGATTGCCGTCGCCAAGACCGGTTCGGGCAAGACGGCTAGCTTCATACTGCCGCTGCTGCAACTCATCCATTGCCAGGGTGCGGACGAGCGGCGCAGGCTCAGGGCGTTGATCCTGGTGCCGACACGCGAACTCGCCGCCCAGATCGAGGAGGTCGCGAGACAGCTCGGGAGCCATCTGAACCCTAAGGTCAAGACCGGGGCGGTCTTCGGCGGGGTGGCCATCAACCCCCAGATGATCCAACTGAAGGGGATCGAGCTGCTCATAGCCACTCCCGGCCGCCTGCTCGAACTCGTTGCCAAAAACAGTGTGCAGCTTTCCTCCGTCGCCACCCTGGTACTTGATGAAGCCGACCGGCTCTACGCGGAAGATTTTCAAGACGAACTGAAGGAGATCCTTGCGCTTCTCCCGGCAAAACGGCAAAACCTTCTCTTTTCTGCCACCTTCCCCCCGGAAGTGGAGCGATTGGCGGCGAGCCTGTTGACCGACCCGATGCGGATCGAAATCGAGGCTGAGTCCTCCGAACCCGGGCTTATTACCCAGCAGATTTATCTGGTGGATTCCAGCCGCAAGGGCCCACTGCTCAGGTTCCTCGTCAAAAGCGGCGAATGGAAGCAGGTGCTGGTCTTCACTTCGTCGCAGAAGCGGGCCGACAACGTAGCGAGAAAGCTGGTAGCCAACGGGATCAGCGCGTCCACATTTCACAGCGGCATGAGTCAGGGGGGAAGGACCGCCGTCCTGGCCAAGTTCAAAGCCGGCGAGTTGCGGGTGCTAGTTGCAACCGACCTGGCGTCGCGCGGGATCGACGTACAGTTTCTTCCCCATGTGGTCAACTACGAACTCCCCCGGTCGCCCATCGACTACCAGCATCGCATAGGGAGAACCGGTCGCGCCGAGACAGCCGGCGTCGCCGTGACCCTGCTCTGCCCCGAAGATCTAGCGCACTTCAAGGTGATCGAGAAACGGCTCGGGCAACGTCTTTCCCGCATAGACAGCGCCGGGCTTGACCTCTCCACTTATTAGATTCGTGATTGCGCTTTCCGCTTCAGGTCTGCAGATGGTGATGCGATTGGAAGGTCGGGCAAAACGGGGAGTGTCGCGTGTTGCTCAAAAATATACCGGGAGGCTGAAATAGATGGTCGCGCCTTCGCCAACTGCACCTTCGGCGAGTTCCTCCGAGGTCATGCCGAAGAGCTGGCAGGCAGCTTTATTGGCGGCACTAATGGCGCCGTCGGCTTCTGACGTGAAAAAAACCAAGCACATCTGCTCGTTCAGTGGTACCTGTCTTTTGTTCTATCAACGCGGACGTTATGACAGTACATGCAAAAACAAGGTGACTCCATTCAGCTCCAAAGTCAGGTCCTGATGCGCAGGGCCAATCTTGTGGTACCTTGTTTGGGTCTTCTACCTCAAAAAAAGGATGGTGGCTTCGAGTGACCGACGGCAACGGGAAGAAAGAGACCCTCCAACTGACCCCGCACGATACGCGCTACCTCTTCGTGCTCCCCTTCTCGACGGACCGGGCGCTGGCGCGCCGCTTTCTGGCACGGGACGGCTACCTGCCGGGGAACATACGCTTCGGCAAACTGCTGGAGGTGCTGGACAAGGTCGCCGAAAACACGGCGCTGGGCTATGTGAACCAGTTCTATCCCGACGCGCGCGTGGTGACCGCCGCCATCGACAGCATCGTGGTCCGCAACCCGGCGGACACGACGCATGACCTGGTGTTTTCGGCGCAGATAAACCATGTGGGGAAATCTTCCTTGGAGGTGGGGATCCGGGTGGAGTGCCTGGGGACCTGTTCGAGCCACCTGGCGAGTTGCTACTTCACCATGGTCGCCCGTTCGGCGGACAACGAGGAGGCAAGGAGCCTCGCGCTCCCCCCGCTCGAATACAGGCTGCAGATAGAGCAGAAAAGGCACCAAAAGGCCGAGCTGCGGCGCCAGGCGTACCGTGAGAGCCTGGCAAAGGCGGAGGAAATGCCTTCGCTCGAGGAATACCTGCTGCTGAAAAAGCTGCACAAGGAACAGGAGTCCAGCGACTTTCACGGCATCCGCGCCGGCGAACTCGTGCTGGAATCGGCCCTGCGCGCCTACCCGGAGCAGGAGAACGTGCCGAAGACCATCTTCGGGGGATACCTGATACGCAAGGCCTACGAGCTGGCCGCCCTCGCCGCCGAGATGGTCACCCAGGACCGCGTGGTCCCCTGCCAGGTGAACCGCATCAACTTCAACCAGCCTGTGCTTCTGGGGGACCAGCTGAAGTTCACGGCGCGGGTGGTCTTCACCGGGAAGACCACCATCACCGTGCAGTCGGACATAGAGCGCTTCAGCCGTGAGGCCCACAACAAGGCGCTTTCCAATTCCTGCCTCTTCACCTTCAGAAACGTAGGTGACCAGATGGAGCCAAGGCCTGTACCCTTCATCTACCCGGTGACCTACGCCGAAGACGCGGGGTTCTTGAACGCCTACCGGCAGCGTCTGGACTGAAACAAATCCGTTTTCCTTCCTAAAGCTTGAACTGGTGCACCAGCCTTTGCAGCTCTTCGGCCTGTAGGGCCACCCCGGTGGCGGCTTTGGCGGCCTCGTCGATGGCGCTGCTGTTCTGGTGAGCAAGCTCGTTCAGGCTCAGGACGTTGTGACTGATTTCACGGGTGGTGGATGTCTGTTCCTCGGCGGCAGTGGCGATCTGGCTTATCTGCTCGGTGACGGCGGTGATGATCTCCAAGATCTCCTGCAGGGACCTGCCGGAAGCGGCGGCATGGCTGCTTCCCTGCTCCACCTCCACCACGCTTTCTTCCATCGTCTGCACCGCGTCTTTGGTTTCCTTCTGGATCGACTTTATCATCTCCCCGATCTCCTTGGTGGCGCGGGTGGTCCGCTCCGCAAGGGCCCGCACTTCGTCGGCGACCACCGCGAAGCCGCGCCCCTGCTCACCGGCACGGGCCGCTTCGATGGCGGCGTTCAGTGCCAGGAGGTTCGTCTGATCGGCGATGTCCTCAATGGTTCCGACGATGGCGCCGATCTGGTCCGAGCGGCTCCCCAGCTGCCCCACACTGTCGGCGGCGCTCTTGACGCGAGTGGCAATGGCCTGCATCACCGAGATCGATTGTCCGACGATCTGCGCCCCTGTCGACGCCTTGCTCGACGCCCCTGCCGCGTTGTCGGCGGCGAGGTGGCAGTTGCCGGCGATGTCGGAAGAGGTGGCGGACATCTCCTCGCCGGCTGTCGCCAGAGAGGTCGATTGCGAGGAAAGCGTCGCGATGCTCTCCGACATCCCCCTGGAACTTGCCTGCAGTTCGACCGAAGACGAGGAGAGTTGAACGGCGCTGTCGGACACCTGCGAGATGACGCCGTGCAGCTTGCCGACGAAGGTGTTGAACCACCGGCACAGTTCGCCTATCTCGTTGTCGCCGTGGACGGGGAGACGTTTGGTCAGATCCCCATCCCCCTGTGCGATGTCCTTGATGCTGTCCACCACCTCCTTGATCGGCCCGGTGATGGTGCGCGAAACCATGAGGGCCAGCATGACCCCCAGGCCCAGGACCCCCAGCAGGCCGAGCCCGATCGCCAGCCGGACCCTCCCCATGTCTTCGTTCACCTTGTTGATGTAGATGCCGGTCCCGACCACCCATCCCCAGGGCTTGAAGAGCTTGGTGTAGCTTAGTTTCGGTTGCGGCTCGGACTCTTTCGGCTTGAGCTGGCGGTATTCGACGAAGCCGGCACCTTTCTCCCCCGAAGCAGCCTTGGTGAACTCGCGGTAGATCAGTTTCCCGTCAGCGTCCTTGAACGAGCTCATGTCCTTCCCTTCGTTCTCGGGGCGGAGCGGGTGTGCTATCAGGCGGTTGTTGAGGTCGCTGATGAAGAAGTATTCCTTGCCGTCGTAGCGCAGGGCCTTCACGTCCAGGGCGGCCCGCTTCTGGGCTTCTTCCTGGGAGAGGGCACCGGCATCAACCTGTTTCTGGTAGTTGGTGAGGATGGTGGAAGCCTCTTCCACAAGGAACCGGACCGAGTCCTTTTTCTCAGTGATCAGCAGCTCCCTGATATAGGGAACCAGGACGAACGTGGCAGCCAGTGCCAGTACCACCCATGACAGCAGAGAAAGGCTCACGATCTTGGAAAATATACCCCAGTCCTTATAGCTCTTCATGCACAACTCCTTACCCCTCGGTTTTCATTGACGTCAAAGTGTTCGAAACCTCTCTCATCGGAACCTCGCCTCAAAAGTTTAGTCTCAAAAAACAAAGTTGTGCTGGGAGCCGGCAGGCGCGGAACTTGGGCGCTGCAGAAGTAACGGCAAGTTCGGTTTGCCCTCGCCGGCTCGGCTGTCAAGGCAGTTTTGGCTTTTCTTGGGGGAGATTTGCGGGTAAAGTTAGCATCCGTTCAATAACTATCTCTCGGCAAACAATGGAGGCGACATGAAAAAGGTGCTGGTGACGTACCATTCGCAGTCTGGGAACACGCGCAAGATGGCACAGCTGATAGCCCACTACCTCCAGTCCCACGGCGTTCAGGCGGACCTGATCCCGGTCCAGGAGGTGGACATCGACACCTTACCCTCCTACGACGGCTTCGTGGTCGGATCTCCCAACTACTTCGGGACCATGGCGTGGCCGGTCAAGAAGTTCATCGACGACAGCATCAAATACTACAAGAAGCTCAACGGCAAGGCGGCCGCCGCCTTCACCTCGGAAGGGATGATCGGCGGCGGCGGCGACCTGGTGGTGCTGGACATCCTGAAGGCGTTCCTGATTCACGGCTGCGTGGTGCAGGGGTTGACCGGCGCCGGCCACTTCGGTCCGGTCTCGATCGGCGCGCCCGACGAGCGCATAGAGAAGGAAGTGACGGTTTTGTGCGACGCCTTCAGTTCCTTGCTGAACAGGGTGTAACCCGTACACCTGGGCTCCGCGACAAGCGGAGCCCTTTTCGCGGCCATGGGTGTGACCCAAGGCGAAGGAGGCCCTGATAGATGAGATTTTTAACCCTGATGATGTTGTCCCTTCTGCTTGCCACCCCGGCATGGGGGACGGAAAACCCGACCATGATCTGCCCCAGCGGGATCGCCTCGATCGGCGACTACCAGGCGGAGGTGCTGGGGAAGTGCGGGGAGCCGGCGGTGAAGGCGCAGAGGGAGGAGCGGCGCTTCGAGAAGGTGCGCGAGGGGGGGAGGGAAAAGACGCTCGCCACGACGGTGACGGTGGACGAATGGACCTTCAACTTCGGGCCGCGTGAATTCATGCAACTGGTGCTTTTCGAGAACGGCCGGGTAAAAAGGATCGAGAGTCTCGGCTACGGCTACTAAGGTTCGCCGGTTACGAGAAGTGCGCGGAAATCGTTGACGTTGGTAAAGGTGGGTCCGGTCACCAGGGAGTCCCCCAGCGCCTGGAAGAACCCGTGCCCGTCGTTGTCATCCAGGGTGAGCTTCGGGTTCAACCCCGACTGCCATCCCCTTTGCAGGGAATCGGGCGCAAGAAAGGCGCCCGCTATCTCCTCCCGTCCGTCGACCCCGTCCGTGTCGGCGGCAAGCGCATGGATCCCAGCCGCGCCGTTCAGCGCTATCCCCAGCGCCAGCAGAAACTCCACGTTGCGCCCACCCCTGCCGTTGCCGCGCACGGTAACCGTGGTCTCCCCGCCGGAAAGAAGGACGCAAGGGGGGGCAAAAGGCTCGCCGCGCACAGCCACCTGCAGGGCGATACCCGCCATGACCTTTGCCACCTCCCTTGCCTCCCCCTCGATGCGGTCGTTCAGTATGTGCGCCGCAACGCCATGCCCAGCCGCCACCTGAGCTGCAGCTTCCAGCGCTTTTCGCGGCGTAGCCACCAGCCGGTAATCCTCCTCGCAAAGCCTCGGGTCTCCGGGCTTAACCGATTCCCCCGTTCCGGAGGCAAGGGCCTCCAGCACATGCGCGGGAAGCGGTATCCCAAAGCGGCGGACGATGGCGAGGGCGTCGGCGCAGGTGGTGAGGTCGGCGACGGTAGGGCCGGAGGCGATGTCAACGGGGGAGTCGCCGGGGACGTCCGAGATGGCGAGGGTGACCACCCGCGCCGGGTGGCAGGCCGCGGCGAGCCTTCCCCCCTTGATGGCGGAAAGGTGGCGGCGCACGCAGTTTATCTCGCTGATGCTCGCCCCCGAGTCCAACAGCTTGCGGCTCAACTGCTGTTTTTGGGCAAGGGTGATGCCCGGAAGGGGAAGCGGGAGCAGCGCGGAGCCTCCGCCGGAGATGAGGGCTACAACCAGGTCCTCCGGCGCAAGCCCCGCGACCATTTCCAGCATCCGCGCTGCCGCGGCGCAACCGGCCGCGTCGGGAACGGGATGCGCCGCCTGCACGATCTCGATCCGGCGGCAGGGAACTTGGTACCCGTAGCGGGTGACCACGAGGCCGGCGTCGATTTCTGCGGGCCAGGCGTCCTCGAAGGCGCGGGCCATGGCGGCGGAGGCCTTTCCCGCTCCAATCACCACGGTCTTCCCTGCAGGGGGGGAGGGTAGGTGCCTGCGGATGCACTCTTCGGGGCGGGCCGAAGCGACCGCGGCTTCAAACATCTGCTGCAGCAGTGGACGGGGTTCCATGGGTCTCCTCATCTCGCGAGCGGACGCGCTCTGGGGCAGGCATTTAAAAAGGGCCCCAGTTTAGCACCGCGAGCCCTCGTTGTTAAAGCCCGAAAAAGAAGGGCGCTTCAGTACCGCCCCTTCCTGATCCAGCCGTGCTTATCCCCGGCATAGAAGTAGCCGTGGCAGAGGTAGGGGCCGCTGTTGTAGATGGTGACCGTCTGCACCTCCCCGCACTCGGGGCAGGGAAGGGTCGGTGTTTCCCGCCGGGCGGCCTCCTGCCTCAGGTTGTCGAGCTGGGCATCGAGGGTCTCGATGCGCGCCAAAAGCTCGCGGTCCAGCATGTGTTCCAGACACCCCTGCACCCCGCACTTCCGCTCTCCACCGTCCACGACCACCGGGTGTTCGCACTCGGTGCAGCTGCAGTCCATGTTGAGGTTGCCGCAAAGGGCGCAGCGGCTCTCCTTGAGCTCCGGCAATCCGAAGCATCCGGCAGGGTGGATGTAGCTGAAGATCGATCGCGGCATCGTCTTTGCTCCTCTTCGGGATGATGGTGTCGGTACCTTCGCTCGGGGCGTCCTCAGGCAACGGTTAAAATCCTGCCATAAAAAAAGAGCAATGCAAAACCACGTCATGCCAAAGCACACCTTTTCCTGCGCCTCGCCCGCACGCGCCGGCCGCTTCTGAACTTCGGTTCAATATCCCTCGTTAAAGCTAAAAAATGTCGCTTCTTGGTAAAGTAAACGACCAATCTACCGATACCGATGATGGAAACAAACAGGACCGTATTGGTCTTCGTAGCGGTGACGATGCGCTAGTCGCCAGCCATCTAGGTATCTCTTGCAAAAACGATGGAGGAAGTGATGTTCAAGAACTTGAGTATCGGTACGAAATTGCTGGTGGGATTTGTCGCAATAGCCATGATCAGCGCCGTAGTAGGTTCGGTGGGAGTGATAAAGATAGGACACATAGCCGAAGACGACGCCGCCATGTACCAGGGGGTGACCGCGCCGCTGGCCGACCTCGCCGACATGTCCATCTGCTTCCAGCGCATCCGCATCAACGTGAGGGATGCGGTGGAAGCCGAAAGCGAACAGGAAACCAAGGCTGCGCTCGATACGGTCAAGGGGCTGCGCGACCAGATCGACTCCCGCTCCCAGGCCTATGAAAAGAGCATCGCCACGGAGAAGGGGCGCCGGGCGTACAACGAGTTCAAGCAGGCCCGCGCGAAGTACGTGGAGCTCACCGATAAGGTGCTGGAATTGGCGACCGCAGGTAAAAAACCCGAAGCGCTGCACCTTTTGCACGGCGAGGCGAAGCAGGCGGCGCTGCACCAGCAGGATTTGATGAACCGCCTGATGCAGGGGAAGACCGACGAGGCGAAAAAGACCTCGGAGCAAAACTCCGAGGTGGCCCGTGCGGCCACCCTGCTGATGATGGTCCTGGTGGCGGCCGGGGGCGTCCTTGCCGTGGCCGGCGGCCTTTTCATCGCGAGAGCGATCACCGCTCCCCTTAAGACCGCCGTTTCCAAGGCGAACGCCATAGGCGCGGGTGACCTCACCGTCGACATCGAAGCCGATTCTGCTGACGAGACGGGACAGCTGCTGGCGACCCTCGGGAGGATGGCCGCCAATCTCCGGGGCACCATGGCAAGGGTCGCCGACACCTCCGACCAGGTCGCGGCCGCCTCCAACCAGCTGCACGCGACATCCGACCAGATAGCCACCGGTGCGGAGGAGGTCGCCTCGCAGGCGGGGACAGTCGCGACCGCCGGGGAGGAGATGTCGGCTACCTCTAACGACATCGCCCGGAGCTGCCAGCATGCGGCGGAAGGGGCGAAGCGCGCCTCCCAGACGGCGCAAAACGGCGCCGTAGTCGTGGAGAAGACGGTTCGCGTCATGGGGCAGATAGCCGAGAAGGTGCAGGAGACGGCGAGGACTGTGGAGACCCTGGGAGAGCGCAGCGACCAGATCGGCGCCATCATCGGGACCATCGAGGACATCGCGGACCAGACGAATCTCCTGGCCCTGAACGCCGCCATAGAGGCCGCGCGCGCGGGCGAGCAGGGGCGCGGCTTCGCCGTCGTCGCCGACGAGGTGCGGGCGCTGGCGGAGCGGACCACCCGCGCCACCAGGGAGATCGGGGAAATGATCAAGGCGATCCAGAGTGAGACCCGGGGCGCGGTCGCCGCGATGGAGGAGGGGGTGGACCAGGTGAAGACCGGGACCGAGGAAGCGGCGAAGTCGGGGAAGGCGCTGCGGGAGATCCTGCAGCAGATCAACGACGTGGCGCTGCAGATCCACCAGGTGGCCACGGCCGCCGAGGAGCAGACCGCGACCACCAGCGAGATCTCCAGCAACATGGTGCAGATAACCCAGGTGGTGCAGCAGACCTCCCAGGGAGCGCACGAATCGGCGCAGGCGGCGGCAAGGCTCAGGAACAACGCCGACGAACTGCAGCGTCTGGTCCGGCAGTTCAGCATCTAAAACCGCGACGAATCAACCGAGCAGAGAAAGAAGGAGCCGGGTCTGCGACCCGGCTCCTTCTTTGTTCCCACAGGACACTTCCGGACACTCCCACTGTCAAGGCGCGCTCATAATAAATAAATTAAAGTCATCCTATGGCAAGACGATAACAGTAAAAGTCGGTTTACCCTCACTAGTCCAGTACACCGCGAACTTATTACCAGTTATGGGAGGCACTATGAGAAAGATAAGCATGATGCTGTTAGTCGCAGGTTCGTTCCTTGCCGGTTTCACGGCACAGGCGTCAGCGGAGGAACTGAAGATAGGGGCCGGAGGCGCCCCTACCGAGAACATCCTGAAGCCGATCCGCTCCGGCTTCGAGACGGCGACGGGGATCAAACTCTACATCCTCGCCTCGGGCCCGAAGAACGCGTTCCTGGACCTGCAAAAGGGGGAGGTCGACGCCGCAGCCGCCGGCCTCGACTACAAGCAATGGCAGGACCTGATGAAAAAGGAAGGGGCTGAGGTTGCAAACCCCGCCGCCTACACGCCCTTTCTGATCGGTAAGGACAAGGTGCGGGTGATCGTGAACAAGGAGAACAAGGTCGGCGTACTGAACGCGGACCAGCTCAGGGGCATTTTCAGCGGCGAAATCTCCTCCTGGAAAGAGGTAGGGGGGGACGACGCACCGATCCTCGTCGTGATCGGCAAGCTTACGCCGGGGACCAACAGCATGTTCTACAAGAAGTTCCTGGCAGGGAAAGAGGTCGCCAAGGAAGTTGTCGACGCGACCACGGCAGAGGACGTGCGTCTCAACATAGTCGCCAACCCCACTGCGGTCGGCTTCGGTCCGCTGTCGCTTGTGGATGACTCGGTCAAGGCCATTGAGACCCCCGAGCTTGCCCGTGACATCACCTTGCTGACCAAGGGCAAGCCCTCGCCCAAGGTGCAAAAACTGCTCGATTACATCAAGGGGGAGGGGCATAAGTACATCAAGCAGTAAGACGGGGCAAAGCCCCTCCACCGCACCCGTTCCCAGGGCGCTCCCCTTGGGTTCCCGGGGGAGCGCTCCCCCCTATCCCGAATCTAACACAGACAGCAGCACGGAGTAGCGCATGACCATCAAGACCAAGCTCACCCTGAACGTGATCATAGTCATCCTGATCGTTGCGGGGGTAGCGGTGACCAGCATCGTCGGCATGGGGTTCGTGAACAGCCGGCTCCAGGACCTCACCCAGCGCAGCACACCGTTCCAGATGAGGACGGTGGAGTTCCAGCGCGAGATCCAGGAGGCGACGGCGGACCTGATCAAGGTCAGCGCCTCACGCAACCGCAGCGAGTTCCAAAGCGCGAAGTCCGAGGCGGACAAGTCGCTTGCGCAGGTGAAGACCGGCCAGGAGGCGCTGCAGGCGCTCTCCGGGAGCGTGACGGTCGAGGGGCACGAGGCGCTCGGCGCCATAGCCGCGGAACTCTACCGGGTCACGGAAGGGAGGCTGCGCGCCGGGGAGGACGCCGCAGCCGCGCAGAAGACCATCACGGAGCGGATGCTGCAGGCGACCGGGCGGCTGAAGGAACTCGACAGCAAGATCAAGGGGCTGCAGTCGACGAGCTCCACCTCCTACACGAAATCCATGGGGGCGACCAAGAGCGTCTCGGACCGCGCCGGCAGCATCGACTCCCTGAAGCTCACCATGAAGGATTTCCAGCTCGGGCTATTGGAGATCAGCAAGGCGCAGAGCAAGAAGGGGATCCTGATCACCCAGGCCAAGTGCAACTCGGCGATGAACAAGGCACTGCAAAACGAGGTGGCGAAGGATTCCAGCTCCATCTCCTCGGAACTGAAGCTCCTTGCAAGCAAGATCCCCCCGTTCATCAAGTTGCAGAGCGCGGCGCTGGAACCCGGCAATGCCGACACCTCGGCGCGGGACCAGCTCTTCTCCGAGATCAGCCACAAGCTCAACACCATCAACCTCGCGCTGGAGCAGGAATCCGCCATGGCATCGGACTCGCTCTCTGCGGAAACCCGCAAGCAGAGCACCTACTTCGGCAACTCCAACCTGGCGACCTACGTCATGGCGGGGAACTCCGAGCTTCTCTCGCTGGGCCTCAAGGTCGACGGCCTGGTCTCAAAGCTCTTCACCGCGACGAGCGTGCAGGAGGTGGATGCCATCCAGGCGGAGCTGGCGGGGATCTTCGCCCGCATAGCCCAGACCGACGCCTTGCTGGGGAAATCCCTCGCGAAGCTGAACGCGCGCGGCGAAACCGCCCTGCTCAGGCAGGCGAACGGGGCCCTGGAGTCGATCCGGGGGCTGCTGATCCTGAAGGACGGGGTGATCGCCAAGATCCGCAACCGCCTGGAGATGGAAAACCAGGCGGCGGCAGCCAGGGGGAAGCTTAGGGAGACCGTCCTAAAGCAGGCCGAAAGCGGGAAGCAGACCGTGAGCGTCGCCCAGGTGAACCAGGAGAAGGCCATCGCCACGGTGAACAAGATGGTCCGCTTCACGACGCTCTTGATCGGCGCCATCAGCGTCGGCGCGGTCCTTTTCGGCATGATCTTCGGCAGCTGGGTCTACCGCTCCATCTCGAGGCCGCTGGCGCAGCTTCTGGGCGTCTCGCAGGCGGTGGCGAAGGGGGACCTGGCGGTGCAGATCGACACGACCAACAAGGACGAGGTAGGCAAGGTGCAACTCGCCATGGCGGAGATGGTGGAGAACCTCAGGGGGATGGTGGGCAAGATCAAGGGGGCCACCGAGAGCCTCGCCAGCAGCTCCGAGGAGCTTTCGGCCACCGCGGTCGCCCTGGAGAGGGGAGCCGAAGACCAGACCACCCGGATCGATCACTCGGCGACGGCAATGACCGAGATGACCCAGACCACCATGGAGGTGGCGAGAAACTCGACCGACACCTCCGACGCCGCGGCGCAGATGAAGGCCATAGCCGAGCGGGGCAGGACCACCATGGAGGCGACCGCCCACGAGCTGGACCAGTTCGCCGAGTCGGTGAAAGAGGCGGCGGTCAAGGTGGAGAGCCTCGGCAAGCAGTCCGAGGAGATCAGCGACGTGGTCACCTTGATCAACGACATCGCAAACCAGACGAACCTCCTTGCCCTCAACGCGGCGATCGAGGCGGCGCGCGCCGGCGAGCAGGGGCGCGGGTTCGCCGTCGTCGCCGACAACGTGCGGGAACTCGCCGAGCGGACCGCTACCGCGACCCAGGAGATCTCGCAGACGGTCAAGAACATGCAGGGGAGCGTGAAGTCCTCGGTGGAGTTCATGTACACCGAGCGGGAATCGGTGCAAAGGGTGCAGGAGCACGTGCAGCAGACGACGGCCGCCATAGGCGAGATCGTGAGCTTCGTGGAACGGGTCGCCGACATGGTGCAGCGGATAGCGGTGGCCGCGGAAGAACAGTCCTCGACCAGCGAGGAGGTATCCCACAACATGGACGGCATACACACCATAGCGAGGGAGCTAAGGACCTCCTTCGCCGACATCAAGAACTCGTCCGGGAGCCTCTCGCAGCTCGCTACCGAGCTGAACGGCATGGTCGCGTGGTTCAAGGTGTAAGAGTTCGGCGGGAGATATCGAAACGCTGTTTAGCCAAAACAAAAACATGTTCAGCCGGTGCCCGGGACGCCGATCCGCTTAAAAGGCGGCTTCGCCTTTGGCAACACACTTGATGAGTCTGGAGGAACCATGTTCAACAGTCTGAAGGTCGGTACCAAACTCCTTGGCGGTTTCATCCTGGTAGCCCTCATCGGCGCCCTGGTGGGGACCGTCGGTACCGTAAAGATCCGCGAGATAGACGAAGCCGACACGGTTTTGTACGAGAAGGTGACCTCGCCGCTTGGGGATGTAGCGAGTATGTCCATCGCTTTCCAGCGAGTGCGCATCAACCTGCGCGACCTGGTGGAGGCAAAGGACGACGCCGAGCGGCAGGCGGCCCAGGAGACGGTGCTGAAGCTGCGCAAGGAAATAGCCGACACGGCTGAGAAGTTCGGCAAGACGGTGACCGAACCGGACGACCTGAAGCTCCTGGCCGAGTTCAAGGAGTCCCGCAAGGTGTACGCCGGGTACACCGACCGGGTGGTGGAGCTTGCAGGCGCGGGAAAGAAGGACGAAGCGCTGGCGCTTCTGCATGGCGACGCCAAGAAAGCCGCGCTGAACGAACAGGAAATCCTGAACAGGATCATGGAGACCATGGAGCGCCAGGGGAAGACGACCTCGGACCGCAACTCCAAAACTGCTGACGCGGCAGCGATCCTCATGATCGTGCTGGTGGTCGCCGGTACCCTCATCGCAGTTACCTGCGGGGTGGTGATCACGAGGATGATCACGGCGCCGCTCAAAGAGGCGGTGGCGATGGCCGACGCCATCGGCGCCGGGGACCTGACGGTGGATATCAGCGTCAAATCCGAGGACGAAACGGGCCAGCTCATGTCGGCCTTGAAGAAGATGGCGACCGACCTGCGCTCCACCATAGGAAAGGTCGCCGATACCTCCACCCAGGTCGCCTCGGCGTCGAACCAGCTGCATGCGACCTCGGAGCAGATCGCCACCGGGGCCGAGGAGGTCGCCTCGCAGGCGGGGACCGTGGCCACAGCGGGAGAGGAGATGTCGGCCACCTCCGCCGACATCGCCCGCAACTGCCAGATGGCGGCTGACGGCGCGAGACGCGCCTCGGAGACGGCCCAAAACGGCGCCGCCGTGGTGGAGAAGACGGTCGCCGTCATGGGGCAGATAGCCGCCAAGGTGCAGGAAAGCTCCAAGACGGTGGAAAGCCTCGGGGAGCGCAGCGACCAGATCGGCGCCATCATCGGGACCATCGAGGACATCGCGGACCAGACGAACCTTCTGGCGTTGAACGCCGCCATCGAAGCGGCCCGGGCCGGGGAGCAGGGGCGCGGCTTCGCGGTCGTGGCGGACGAGGTGCGGGCGCTGGCTGAGAGGACCACCCGCGCCACCCGCGAGATCGGCGACATGATCAAGGCGATCCAGGGCGAGACCAAGGGTGCGGTCCTCGCCATGGAGGAGGGGGTGCAGCAGGTGGAATCGGGTACCCATGAGGCGGCGCGATCGGGAGAGGCGCTCCAGGAGATCCTGCAGCAGATCAACGACGTCGCCATGCAGATCCACCAGGTGGCCACCGCCGCCGAGGAACAGACCGCGACCACCAGCGAGATCTCCAGCAACATCGTGCAGATAACACAGGTGGTGCAGCAGACCTCGCAGGGGGCGCACGAGTCGGCGACGGCCGCGGCAAGGCTCCACGTGAACGCAGAAGAGCTGCAGCATCTGGTGAGCCAGTTCCGGCTCTAAGCGCACCAGGAAAGCGGCAATCGAGCCGGGCCCAAAAGGCCCGGCTTTTTAATTCCGGCGGAGTGGATCTGAGAGGGGGGCAATTTAAACTTCGCACTTGCCGCGTCGATACGTTATACTGCCGGGGCGTAGCGCTCATGAAACCAAGCAGTTGAAGGAACACATGCGCATCCTGATCGTCGAGGACGAACAAAAGGCCGCCAACTACCTGAAGAAGGGGCTCACCGAAAACGGCTTCAGCGTCGACATCGCCAACGACGGCGAGGACGGGCTGCACCTTGCCCTGACCGAGGTGTACAGCCTGATCATCCTCGACGTGATGCTCCCGCTGCGCGGTGGGTGGTCCATCATCAAGGAGTTGCGCGCGGCGGGAAACGACGTCCCGGTCATCTTCCTGTCGGCCCGCGACGAGGTGCACGACCGGGTGCACGGCCTTGAGCTTGGCGCCGACGACTACCTGGTGAAGCCCTACGCTTTCTCGGAGCTCCTGGCCCGCATCCGCATCATCCTGCGCCGCCACCCGCTGCAGCAGTCCGAGTCGTTGAGGCTTGCCGACCTGGAACTGGACCTGATCCGGCACAAGGCCCGGCGCGGCGGCCGCTCGCTCGATCTCACCGTGAAGGAGTTCCAGCTCCTTGCCCTGATGCTGCGCCGGCGCGGCGAGGTCCTAAGCCGCACCACCATCTCCGAGCAGGTCTGGGGCATCAACTTCGACACCGACACCAACGTGGTGGACGTGGCGATCAGGAGGCTCAGGAAGAAGGTGGACGACCCCTTCCCGGTCAAGCTCATCCAAACCATCAGGGGGGTCGGCTATGTCCTCGACGAGACCGGCTGAGTTTCGCCGCTCCCCCTCCATCACCGCGCGCCTGGTCGCCTTCTACCTGGTAAGCACCCTGCTGATACTGCTTTGCACCAACTGGTTCCAGTTCAAGGCGCTCTCCAAGGACCTCGAATACGAGGACAACGACTTCGTGCTGGAGCGGATCAACTCGCTGCGCGACATCGTGGCGCGGCATCCGGACGCGCTGAGGGACCAGGTCCCCGTCGACAAGCCGGGGCAGCCAGCGAGGCACCTGCTGCGGATCCAGGACGCGGAGGGGCGCACCCTCTTGCAATCGCCGCATATGTCGGAGCTCCCTGTGGGGCTTTTCCCCCCGGCGGTGACCGCGGAAGAGAAAATCGGGCGCAGCACCAAGTACCGCACCCCCGACCACAGGCATTACCTGCTGAACTCGGCCTGGGCAAGCAAGGGGGGCGACCCGCACTTCCGCCTGGTGCAGGTGGCGCTGGACATAACGGACGAGGACGCCCTGATGTCGAAGTACCTGCTGCGCACCTCGACCGCGGTGGCCGTAGGGCTTTTGCTCGCAGCAGGGCTCGGGGTCTTCATCACCCGGCGCGGGCTGAAGCCTTTGCAGGAGATGGCGGGGAAGGTAGCCCAGATCACCGAGGCGGACCTGCACCAGCGGGTCAGGAGTGCGGCGGTCTGGCCCCAGGAGCTGGACCAGTTGACGGCGGCGCTGGACGCCATGCTGGCCCGGCTGGAGGAGTCTTTTGTGCGCCTTTCCGAGTTCTCGGCAAACCTGGCCCACGAACTGCGCACCCCGATCAACAACCTGCGCGGCGAGGCAGAGGTCGCCCTGTCGCGGGCGCGCTCCGAGGAGGAATACCGCCACATCATCGAGTCGAGCATCGAGGAGTACGAGCGCCTGGCCCGCATGGTGGGGGACATCCTGTTCCTGGCGCGGCCGGACCGCCCCCGCGAGGCGCGGCTGATCGACGCGAGGCAGGCCCTGGAAACGCTGGCGGAGTACTACGGCAACGTGGCGGAGGAGCAGCAGACCTCCATCACGGTTGAGGGAGAGGGGAGCGTCTGCGTCGACCCCAACCTGTTCCAGCGCGCCGTGGGAAACCTCATCTCCAACGCGCTGCACTACACCCCGAAGGCGGGGCGCATCTCGCTGAAGATCGAGCCGGAGCTCGACGGCTGCGTCGCCATCGCCGTCGCGGACAACGGCATGGGGGTGGAAGAATCCGAGCTGCCGCGCGTTTTCGACCGCTTCTACCGCTCGCCGCAGGCCCGGCTGGTGTACAACCAGGGGAGCGGGCTCGGGCTCGCCATCGTCCGCTCCATCATGACACTGCACGGCGGGAGCGTCTCGGTGGCCAGCACCCCGGGTGCGGGGACCACCGTCACGCTGCGTTTCCCCCCTCCGGCGCCAGGAAAGAGCTGATGTCATACATCTTTTAACGAGACTTTTCGCCAGAATTTGGCTAGCATAGCCCACTTCAGGCTGGGAAAAACGACCGTCGGCACAGGAAGAGCATGAAACAGGCGGACGCCAACAAAAGAAGGTTGGAGACGGCGAGGATCGTCGGCATCTACGCCGTTTTCGGCCTGGCCTGGATCTACGGCTCTGACCAGGTAGTGGACTGGATGTTCGAGGACCGCAAACTGCTGGTCCAGATCGCCGTCGCCAAGGGCTTTCTCTTCATATTCTGCACCGCGGCACTGCTCTACTTTCTGATCTCCCGCTATCTGGACAGGCTCGCCGCCGCCGAAAGGGAGCGGCTCGAGATCCTGGACAATTACCGCACCATCTTCAACGCCACCAACGAAGCCATCTTCCTCCACGACATCGAGGCAGGGCGCGTCCTCGACGTGAACCAGCGGGTGCTGGATATGTACGGCTACACCCGCGAGGAGGCACTTTGCGGCGACCTGTCACTTTTTTCCTCCGGCCTTGCCCCTTATTCCCAGGCCGAAGCGCTCGTCAAGGTGCGCCAGACGGTCAACGACGGGCCGCAGGTCTTCCAATGGCTCGCCAGAAGGAAAAACGGCGAGCAGTTCTGGGCCGAGGTGTCGCTTAGGAGGATCACCACCCTGGGGAGGCTCGCCATCATCGCAGTGGTCAGGGACGTGACCGAACGCAAGAGGCAGGAAGACGCCATCAAGGAGAAAAACGCCCACCTGCGCTTTTTCTTCGAGTACGCGCCGGCTTCTCTCGCGATGTTCGACACGAAGATGCGCTACCTGCAGGTGAGCCGCCGCTGGCAGAGCATGTACGGGCTTGGCGAGCGCAACCTGATCGGGCTGTCGCACTACGACGTGTTCCCCGAGATGCCCGAGCGGTGGAAGGAGATGCACCGGCGCGGCCTTGCGGGGGAGGTACTCCAGGAGGAGGCGGAGCCGTTCGTGCGCGCAGACGGCACCGTGCAGTGGGTGCGCTGGGAAATCCGCCCCTGGTACGAGGCGGTGGACCGGGTGGGGGGGATCGTCATCTTCACCGAGGACATAACCCAGAGAAAGCAGATCGAGGACGCGCTTTCCGCAAACGAGCGCTTCCTGCGCATGCTCACCGACCAGGTCCCCGGCATGGTGGGGTACTGGGACAGCGAGCTGCGCTGCGGCTTCGCCAACAAGGCCTATCAGGAGTGGTTCGGCAAGAGCACGGAGCAGATGATCGGCATCACGCTGAAGGATCTTTTGGGGGAAGAGCTATTCGCGCAGAACGAGCCGTACGTCCGGAAGGCCCTATCGGGCGAGCCGCAGCGCTTCGAAAGGACCCTCGTGAAGCCCGGCGGAGAGGTCGGCTACACCTGGGCACACTACCTCCCGGACCGGGTGGGGGGCGTGACCAGGGGGTTCTACGTCCTGATCTCCGACGTCACCGAATTGAAGCTGGCCGAGGCAGAGAAGGTCCAGCTGGAAAGTCAGCTCCAGCAGGCGCAGAAACTGGAATCGGTGGGACGGCTGGCTGGGGGGGTGGCCCACGATTTCAACAACCTGCTGACCGTGATACTCGGGCTGGCGCAACTGGGGATGCGGGAACTGGATCCCCAGGACCCGGTCCGCAACCGGCTGGAGGGGATCCGCCAGGCCGCCGAGAAGTCCGCCGCGCTGACGCAGCAACTCCTTGGGTTCGCCAGGAAGCAGACCATAGCCCCGAAGGTGCTGGAGCTGAACCAGACCGTGGAGCAGATGCTGGGCATGCTCAGGCGCCTGGTGGGGGAGAACATCGAGGTGGTCTGGCGCCCGGCGCCGGAGTTGTGGGCCGTCAAGATGGACCCTTCCCAGCTGGATCAGGTCCTGGCCAACCTCTGCGTCAACGCCCGCGACGCGATCACGGACGTCGGCAGGATCACCATAGAGACGGCAAACGCCAGGCTCGACAAGGATTACTGCGCCTCCCACTTCGGGTTCGTCCCCGGGGATTACGTGCAGCTGACGGTGAGCGACGACGGCTGCGGCATCGACAAGGAGACGATGGCGCGCATCTTCGAGCCTTTCTTCACCACCAAGGAACTCGGTAAGGGGACCGGGCTGGGGCTCGCCACCTTGTACGGCATCGTGAAGCAGAACGGCGGCTTCATCAACACCTACAGCGAGCCCGGCGCGGGGACCAGCTTCAAGATCTACCTCCCCCGCTACGACGCGGCGAGAGCCGACTCTTTGCCCGAACCTGAAGAGAAGCCCGCCTCCCGCGGCCACGAAACCATCCTCGTGGTGGAGGACGAGCCGACGATCCGGGAGGTGGCGATCTCCCTGCTGCAGCTGCAGGGGTACCGGGTGCTGGCGGCGGGGCTGCCCCGCGAGGCGATCGAGCTGGCCCGCGCGCACGCCGACGAGATCGACCTGCTGATGACCGACGTGGTGATGCCCGAGATGAACGGCAGGGAGCTTGCGCGGAGCCTCCTCGCCATCTGCCCCAGGATGAAGGCCCTCTTCATGTCGGGGTACACCGCCAACGTGATCGCGCACCACGGCGTGCTCGACGACGGGGTGAACTTCATCTCCAAACCCTTTTCCCTGACGGACCTGGCGGAAAAGGTGCGCGAGGCGCTGGACGCAAAGACGCGGTAACGCCGGTCGCGGCGGACGCCAAGCCCATCGCCGAACTCCCAAACGAATCCCTGCGCAAAGCTCTTCCCTCATTTCCCGGGACGACACTTCTCCCCGCCTTCAAGGAGGGGGACCAGGAGGGGATGTCCCCTCCCTCCCCCTTTTCCCTGCTTACCGTACCGAACGCACCGGCTAGGCGCCGAGCGTCTTGTCGGCGGCTTCGGCGAAGAGCTGCAGCTTGTCCATCAACGCCTGGAACTTCTTCGGCTTGAGCGACTGCGGCCCGTCGGAGGATGCCTTTTCCGGATCCGGGTGCACCTCGATGATCAGGCCGTCGGCGCCGGCTGCAACCGCCGCGAAGGACATGGGCGCTATGTAGCGGTAATTGCCGGTGCCGTGGGAGGGGTCGATCACGACCGGAAGATGGGTCTTCGACTTCAAGACCGGGATCGCGGAGAGGTCGAGGGTGTTCCTGGTGGCGGTCTCGAAGGTCCGGATGCCGCGCTCGCAGAGGATGACCGACTGGTTCCCCTCACTCATGATGTACTCGGCGCTCATCAGGAACTCCTGGATGGTCATGGACATGCCGCGCTTCAAAAGGATCGGCTTGTCGATCTGGCCGACCTTCTTCAAAAGGGCGAAGTTCTGGGAGTTGCGCGCCCCGATCTGGAGCATGTCGGAGTAGGAGGCGACGAGGTCGACGGAATCGGGATCGATGACCTCGGTGACGAAGGGAAGGCCGGTTACCTCGCGGGCCTTGGCCAAAAGCTTCAGCCCCTCTTCCTCCAGCCCCTGGAACGAGTAGGGGGAGGTGCGCGGCTTGAAGGCGCCGCCGCGAAGCATCTGGGCGCCGGCCGCCTTGACGGCTATGGCCGACTCGATGATCTGCTCCTCGTTCTCGACGGAGCAGGGGCCCGCCATCACCACCAGCTCCTTGCCGCCGATGGCGAGGGTGTCGGAGATGCGCACGATGCTCGCCTCTTTCTTCACTTCCTTGGAGGCGAGCTTGTAGGGCTGCAGGATGGGGACGACGCTTTCCACCCCCTGCATCGACTCAAGCGTCTGCAAGACGCTCTTGCCCCGCTCGTCACCCACAGCGCCGATCACGTCGCGGGTGGTGCCATGGATGATGTGCGGGGTGTACCCGAGTTCCTTGATCCTTTTGGTTACCGCCTCGCGTTCCTTCTTCGCCGCTCCTGCCTTCATGACTACGATCATACTCGCTCTCCTTTTGGTCCCCGAAAGCGAAAGGGCCGGAAGGATTTCTCCCCCGGCCCTTGATGTATTCGTAGAATGCTGCTGCGAACCGTAAAGTTGGGGGGAGGATCCAGTCCACCCCGGCTTTCGGTTCGTAATTTAGTACCAGCTACCTAAACTTACACCTCTACCCGGGGCGACGGCCTAAAATAGAAGCCGTACCAAAAGTAAAAGTTAGTAAAGGTAAAGTAGCCAGTGTTGATCATGGTTGCCTAAATGCCATCTCACGTCATTAATGTCAAGAAAAAAGTTGGCCCGGTTGCGGCTCAAGTTATTTGACAATCCGCAGCCTTTCCGCTAATTTGACCGGAATGCACGACTGGCTGGTCCATTACGGGCTTTTTTCTCTGTTTCTACTGAGCTTTCTCGCCTCGACCTTGTTGCCGCTGGGCTCCGAGTGGATGGTGGCGACCATGCTATTGGCAGGAAAAGATGCCTGGGCGGTCGTCGCCGTCGCCACGGCGGGCAACTACCTGGGAGCGCTCAGCACCTACTGGATCGGGCTCTACGGCGGGGACTTCCTCAAGCGGCGCGTGCTCCGCATGGACGACTCCAGCACGGAAAAGGCGGAGAGGTTCTACCAACGCTTCGGCTCCATCTCCCTTCTCTTCAGCTTCTTGCCTGTGATAGGCGATCCGCTCTGCCTGGTGGGGGGCGTGTTGAGGATAAGCTTCATCCGCTTCACCCTCCTGGTTGCCTCCGGCAAGCTGGCCCGCTACGCGGCGGTTGCCTGGCTTACCCAGAAGGGGGCGGCACTCTGACTCGCGGAGGTTTGATGCTCAGTTGCACCAAGAAGGTTCTCCCCAACGGATTGCGCATCGTTTCCGTCGAGATGCCGCATCTGCACAGCGCGGAGATCGCCATCTACATCAAGGCCGGCGGCCGCAACGACACCCCTGGCAAAGCCGGCATCTCGCACTTCCTGGAGCACATGCTGTTTCGCGGTTCAAGCGAATTCGCCACGAGCCTTGAGCTCGAGATCGCCTTCGAGGCGATCGGCGGCAGCGTCAACGCCGCCACCGACGAAGAGACCACCTGCTACTTCTCCCGTGTGCACCCGGACCAGGTGCCGGAAGGGATCCGGCTTTTTTCTTCCATGCTCCTGACCCCGAGGCTCGAGGGTATCGAGATCGAGAAGCGGATCATCACCGAGGAGGCGCTGGAGGACATCAACGAGCACGGCGAGGAGACCAACACCAGCAACCTCTGCTCGAAGCTCCTTTGGCCCGGGCATCCGCTGGGAACGCCGACCATCGGGTACCTGGAGAGCATCAAGGGGCTGACCGAGGAGGACCTGCGGGGGTACCTGTCGGATCATTACGTCCCGGGCAACGCGGTTATAGTCGCCGCCGGAAGGCACGACGCGCAAACCTTCTTCGCCGCCTGCGAGAAGCACTTCGCCGGGTGGGGAGGAGCTCAGCCCCCGGCGCCGGCGCCGGTGAACGAGCTGCAGGAAGAGCCGCGCTCGGTTTTCGTCAAGGATTCGGACAGCCAGGTGAACCTGCAGATAGCCTTCCGCGGCTTCGCCCGGCAGGACAAAAGGATCATGGCGCTGAGACTGATGCGCCGCATCCTCTGCGGCGGCGGGAGCTCCAGGCTGCACCTCTCCCTGAGGGAAAAACTGGGGATCGTCTACTCGGTAGACGCCTCACTTTCCGCCTACGAGGAAACCGGCGCCTTCGCCATTGAACTCGCCACGGCGCCGGAGAACCTGGTGCTCGCGGTCTCCGAGGTGCTGCACGAGGTTAAGAGCCTTGCCTTCGAGGAGGTCGGGGAGGCGGAGCTCACCAGGGTGAAGGAAGGGTACTTCTACGACCTCGAGTACAGCTCCGATTCCACCTACGAGATGCAGGTCCGCTACGGCTGGGGGGAACTGATGACCCTGGTGCGGACCATCGACGAGGACCGGGCCGAGGTGGCCTCGATCGTCCCGGCGCAGATCAGGGAGACGGCGCAGGTCCTGTTCGACCCCTGCAACCTGACCCTTGCGGCCGTCGGCCCCTGGAAGGCCCCCTCCAAAAGGGTGGTGGAGAAGCTGATCCGGGAGTACCGGAAAGGGTGGGGCAAAGCTTCGCCGCAACAAAGAGACTAGAACTTTCGGAGACACGATGAGCACAGCTTTATTGATCATGGCGCACGGCAGCAGGATCGCCGAGGCAAACGACGCGGTACACCAGATAGCGGCACGGGTGCAGAGGATGACCAAGTTCGACATCGTCGAGGTCTCTTTCCGCGAGCAGCATCTCCCCAACATCCAGCAGGGGGTGGACGCCTGCGTGGCCAAGGGGGCTGACCGCATCCTCCTGGTGCCGTACTTCCTCTACATGGGCGCCCACGTCCTTGAGGACCTCCCCGAGGAGCTGGACGAGGCGAGAAGGCGCCACCCCGGCATCGAGATGGTCCTGGGGAAGCACCTGGGGGTGCACGACAAGCTGGCCGAGGTGGTGGTGGAGAGGATAGCCGAGACCCTCACCGAGGAGAGGTGGCACTGATGTCGGTGCACATGCGCCCCGAGGAGATCGAGGCGGAGTCCTTCCGGATCATCGAAGAGGAGCTGGGGCCCCACGACTGGTCGGCGCAGGATTGGCCGCTGGTCAGGCGCGCCATCCACACCAGCGCCGACTTCGACTACGCCCGCAACATGTTCATCGCCAAGGGGGCCGTCGACAGCGGCATAGCGGCCTTGAAAGCCGGCTGCGGCATCGTCACCGACACCACGATGATCATCTCGGGGATGAGCAAGGAGCGCCTAAAGCAGTTCGGCGTGCTGGTGTCGTGCTTCGTCGCCGACCCGCAGGTCGCAAAAGACGCCAAGGCGCAGCTCATCACCCGCTCCATCGTCGCCATGCGCAAGGGGGCGCGGGATCCCAAAAACGGCATCTTCGTGATCGGCAACGCACCGACCGCCCTCTACGAGCTGATCCGCCTCATCCGCGAGGAAAGGGTGAGGCCCAAACTGATCGTGGCGCTCCCCGTGGGTTTCGTCGGCGCGGCAGAGAGCAAGGAAGCGCTGAAGGAGCTGGCCAGGGAGTTCCCGGACCTCCCCTTCATCACCAACACCGGCCGCAAAGGGGGCTCCAACGTCGCCGCGGCAGTGATGAACGCTATTTTGATCCAGGCGCAATCCTCTCCCGCCTTCTAGAAGGGGAGCCGACACGAGGTGTCGGCGTTGTGCTGTTCGATTCTTTGAAATGAAATTAAATTCCACCCCGTGTTCCATTGGATGACGTATGAGCGGGAAAGAACTCAGATACGGTTTCACCACCGGTGCATGCGCCGCTGCGGCCGTCAAGGCTGCTGCACAGATGCTGCGCGACCAGGGGATGGTTCGCGAGGTTGAACTGATGCTTCCCTGCGGCATCGGCGCGAAGTTCCAGGTGCACGGCGGGGTGCTGCACGACAACACGGCTTCGTGCTATGTCGTCAAGGATGCCGGCGACGACCCGGACGTCACCAACGGCGCCGAGATCCACGTCACCGCCAGAGTCGAGTTCTTCTCCAAAAACCAGATCGTCATCGAGGGCGGGACCGGCATCGGCCGGGTCACCAAGCCTGGCCTCGCGGTCCCGGTGGGCGAGTGGGCGATAAATCCGGTGCCGCGCAGCATGATTCTTGAGGTGGTGAAGGAGGTGTTCGCGGTGCGCTGCATCCCGGCGACGCTCACCTTCACAATCAGCATCCCCAATGGAGAGGAGCTGGCGAAGAAGACCTTGAACGAGCGGCTCGGGATCGTCGGCGGGCTCTCAATACTTGGGACCACCGGTGTGGTGAAGCCGATCTCGGCCAAGGCGTGGACCGACACGGTTGACGCCTCGGTCGACGTGGCGCTTGCCTGCGGCGCGCGCACCGTCGTCCTTGCCACCGGGAGGAGTTCCGAGATCGTGGCGCAAAAACACCTTTCCCTCAGCGAGGAGGCCTTCGTCATGATGGGGGATCACTTCGGCTACGCGATGAGGAGTTGCGCTACCAAGGAGGTGCCGGAAGTCGTGGTCGCCGGGCAGTTCGCCAAACTGGTGAAGATCGCCTGCGGTCACGAACAGACCCACGTGACCTCGTCCCAGATGGACCTGGACGCGCTCGCCTGGTGGCTCAGGGAGTCGCCGGCCACGTCGCACCTGGAGCAGATGGCGCGGGAGGCGAACACCGCGCGGCACCTGCTGGAGGCTTCCGGGTACCACCAGCCTCTCATGGAGCTGGTCTGCTCCCGGGTGCTCAAGGTCTGCGCCGAGGTGGCGCCCTGGGTGAAGACGCGGGTCATGCTGGCGGGGTACCACGGCGAGCTCCTGTACTTCACCCCGTAGCGTGCTGAGCTCATTGAGAAAAGGAGCAAACTGCAAATCCCCCATCGCAAAGGGGGACTTTTGGATTTTTTTATTCGCCATTTATCGCGTGCATTGATCAAAAGGAGCGGGCCATGCCACAACAAAAGATCTACCTTGTCGGGGCGGGAATAGAGGGATGGGAAGGTTTCGGGAAGCAGGCGCTCGAGGTGATCAAAAGCGCCCAGGTCCTGATCGGGCACAAGCGGCTCCTGGACATCTTCCCCGAGTTCAAGGGTGAGAAACGCCAGCTGGACGACCTCTCCATCACGCTCGAATACCTGAAGACCACCGACAAGAGGGCCGTCGTCCTCGGCTCGGGCGACCCCAACTTCTTCGGGATCGCCCGCTTCCTGCTGCGCAACCTCCCCAAGGACCGGGTCGAGATCTACCCCAACGTCACCAGCGTCCAGTACGCCTTTGCCCGCATAAAGGAGCCCTGGGACGACGCCACCTTCGTTTCGGTGCACGGCCGCGGGATCAAGCCGGCGCTGGACCGCATCATCGCCTCCGAGAAAATCGCCATCCTCACCGACAGCGTCAACACCCCGGCGGTCCTTGCCCGCGAACTGATCGCGCGCGGCGCCGAAGGTTACGAGGCCTGGGTCTGCGAGGACCTGGGGCTATCCTCCGAGAAGTTCACCAAGACCGACGTGAAGGGGCTTGCGGAGCTTTCCTGCTCGCCGCTCAACATCCTGATCCTGATCAAGACCTGGGAGCCTAACCTGCAGAACTACCCGATGATCGGCATCCGCGACGAGGAGTTCGCCACCGCCAAGAAGCTGATCACCAAGGAGGAGGTCCGGGCCATCACGCTCGGCAAGCTGCAGTTGCAGGATGACCTGGTGATGTGGGACATCGGCGCCGGCAGTGGTTCCGTCTCCATCGAGGCCGCGAACCTGATGCCCAACGGGCGCATCTTCGCGCTGGAGAAGAACCCGCAGTACCTGGTCTTTCTGAAGGAGAACCTGAAGAAGTTCGCCGCCCGCAACATCCTGGTGGTCGAGACCTTCGCCCCCGAGGGGCTGGAGGAGCTTCCGGACGCGGACCGCGTCTTCATAGGGGGCTCCGGCGGGATGCTGGAGGAGATCATCGACGCGGTGGACAAGCGCCTGAAACCCGACGGCTTCATCGTGATCAACGCGGTGACGCTCGACACGCTGACCAAGTCGGTGGAGTTTTTGGAGGATCACGGCTACACGGTAGAGGTCACCTGCGTCAACATCTCCAAGACCCGCACCCTCACCGAGTACAAGATGTTCGCCGCCCACAACCCGGTCTACGTCATCGCAGCCTGGAAAGGGGAGGAGTAGTGGCCGTTGTCTATGCAGTAGGCGTCGGACCGGGCGATCCGGAACTCTTGACCCGCAAGGCCGAGCGCATCTTGAGGGGCGTGGATGTGATCTGCGCGCCCACCGGGGCCGCCGAGGGAGGAAGCTACGCGCTCTCCATCGTGGAGCAGTTTATCGACCGGGAGCGCCAGGAGGTGCTGGTCCAGCTCTTTCCCATGGTCAAGGACCAGCAGGGGCTCGATCCCTTCTGGGAGGAGGCGGCCGACCAGGTGGCACAGCGGATCGCCGCCGGCAAGGACGTCGCCTTCATCACCATCGGCGATCCCTTCCTGTATTCGACCTACCTTTACATCCACAGGATTTTCCTGACCAAATACCCCCAGATCAAGATCGAGGTGGTTCCCGGCATTTCCAGCATCCTCGCCTCCTCGGCGGTCTCAGGGCTCCCCCTAGGGCTCGCGGCGGAGCGGATCGCCATCCTTCCCGCCACCTACGAGCACGACGAGCTCAAAAAGACCCTGGAAGAGTTCGATACCGTGGTGCTGATGAAGGTGAGCCGCGTCTTCGACACCGTCTACGCCGTCTTGAAGGAGCTCGGGCGCGAGCGGGGGGGCGTCTTCGTGCGCCGCGTCGGTTCCAGTGAGGAAGAGGTGCACCACGACCTGGAGGCGCTGGTGGGGCAGAAGCTCGATTACCTTTCCATGCTGATCGTGAGGAAGAACCCGCTGTAACCGATGCCGTTCCTCTGCCTCTTGACTCCTCCCCCCGGAGGGGGGAGGCAGGGAGGGGGGCGGCGCGAATTTCCCCCTCCCTAACCTTCCCCCTCCAGGGGAGGGAACTGGAACTCCTGTAACTCCCATCCCATCTGGAAGGTATTTCGTGAACGAGCAGAACAAAGTACATTTCGTCGGCGCAGGCCCCGGCGATGCCGAGTTGATCACCGTGAAGGGCGCACGCCTTTTGCGGGAGGCCGACGTGGTCGTCTACGCGGGGAGTTTGGTCGACCGCGAACTGGTCCGCACCTACGCCCCCGACGCCCGTGTCTTCGACTCCGCAGGGATGGACCTGGAGCAGACCACCAGGGTTCTGGCCCAGGCTGTGGTGGACGGCGAGAAGGCGGTGCGCCTGCACACCGGCGACCCGTCTATCTACGGCGCCATCCAGGAGCAGATGGAGGAGCTGGACCGGCTCGGGATCGGGTACGAGGTGGTTCCCGGCGTGACCAGCGCCTTTGCCGCCGCTGCCGCCTTGAAGCAGGAGCTGACCCTCCCCGAGGTTTCTCAGACCGTGGTGATCACGCGGCTGGCGGGAAGGACCCCGGTCCCTGAGCGGGAGCAGCTGGCGAACATCGCGGCGATCGGCGCCACCTTGGTGATCTACCTTTCCATCTCCATGATCGAGAAGGTCGTGGAGGAGCTTTTGAGCGGGGCCTATGAGCCCGACACGCCGGTCGCCGTGGTGGCCAAGGCTAGCTGGGCCGACGAGCAGGTGATCCGCGGGACCCTTTCCGACATAGCCGTGAAGGTCAGGGAGGCGGGGATCGGGAAGCAGGCGCTGATCGTGGTGGGCGACGTGCTGCGCGCCAGAAGCGAGGGGATGAAGGCGAAGTCGCTGCTCTACGACAAGGGATTCACCCACGGCTGCCGGGAAGGGATCGTCAGCTAAAGAAGCCGAGGTTCGATGCAAGTAGCGATCATCGCCATAACCGGAAACGGCGCCCGGCTGGGGGAAGTGCTGCAACAGGGGATCCCCGGGAGCCGGCTCTTCGTGATCGAAAAGCATGCCGGACCCGCCTGCGAAGCCTTTTCGGAGCCGGTGCCGGCATTGATCTCGCGCCTTTGGCCTGAATTTGGTGGCTTTATCTGCATCATGGCGACGGGGATCGTGGTCCGCTGCATCGCGCCGCTTCTGCAGGCAAAGGACCGGGACCCCGCCGTGGTGGTGCTCGACGACGCAGGCAAGTTCGCGGTCTCGCTTCTCTCCGGCCACCTGGGTGGCGCCAACTCTCTGGCGAAAAGCTGCGCTTCCCTTATCGGTTGCACCCCCGTCATCACCACCGCCACAGATGCCAACGACCTCCCTTCGTTCGACCTGCTGGCAAAGGAGAACGGCTGGGTCATCGACGACCTTTCCCGGGTGAAGGTTTTGAACGCTCTGCTTCTGGAAGGAAAGGAAATCGCGGTGGCGGACCCGACTGGCAGGGTGAAGAGTTATTGCGCGGGGAGGGGGAACCTCACCTTTGTGGCCGATGCGGAAGAGGCCGCCGCCTCAGGCGCGGCAGGGATGCTCCTGGTTACGAACCGCACGCTTGATCCCAACCTCGACCCGCAGCGGACCCTGGTGCTGCGCCCGGTCGACCTTCATCTCGGGGTCGGCTGCAACAGGGGGACTGCCGCGGAAGAGATCGAAGCGGTGGTGACGAGGAACCTCGAGGGGTTGGGGCTTTCCCTAAAGAGCGTGAACTGCCTTGCTTCGGCAAGGGCCAAGGAAGACGAGGCCGGGCTCCTGGCGTTCGCCGCGAAGCTGGGAGTGCCCTTGCTCTTTTTTGACAACGACGAGTTGAACGCCGTTTCCGTCCCGTCTCCACCCTCGGAGCACGCCATGGCCGCCATCGGCGCGCGCGGGGTCGCCGAGCCCGCGGCGCTCCTGGCATCCGGCGGCGGGACGCTGATTATGAAGAAGGTGAAAGACGGCAACGTCACACTGGCTGTAGCACAGGAAAAAACCAAAGACTCGCACACGGATGACGCGGATGAAGCGGATAACCGCGGATTGATCTGGTGAGAAACAAGAACAAGGTGCAGGACTTTTGAGTTTTAACAGTTTTATTGGGTTGGTTGATCTGAATTTATCGTTTTTGTATCCGCGTCATCTGCGTGCGATGCATTTGGTTTAAGAGGTTTTTGATGTCAAAGCTTTACGTAGTGGGAATCGGCCCTGGCGGCCTGAATCATATGACCTTCGAGGCGCGCGAAGCGATCGAGAAGGCCGATGTCATCGTTGGCTACAAGACTTACCTGGAATTCATCGAGCCGCTTCTCTCCGGTAAAGAGGTCGTCTCCTCGGGGATGATGCGGGAGGTGGAACGCTGCTCTGAAGCCCTCGCCATAGCCGCCACCGGGAAAACGGTGGCGCTTGTCTCCAGCGGCGACGCGGGGATCTACGGCATGGCGGGGCTCGCCCTGGAACTTGCGGACGCACCCGGCGAGGGCGCACCCTCCCCCTATCCCGGGGTGGAGATCTTGATCGTCCCCGGCGTCTCCGCAGTACAGGCGGCGGCTTCGGTTTTGGGCGCTCCCCTCATGCACGACTTCGCCGTGATCTCGCTCTCGGACCTCTTGACCCCGCTCGACACCATAAGGCAGAGGCTGAAGGCCGCGGCCGCGGCGGACTTCGTCGTTGCCCTCTACAACCCGCGCAGCAAGGGGCGGGTCACCCAGATCGAGGAGGCCCAGGCAATCCTCATCGCCGCGCGCGGCCCGAAGACCCCGGTTGGGATCGTCAGGAACGCCTGCCGCGAGGGGGAGGAGCGCATCGTCACCACGCTCGGCGAGATGCTCACGCACCCGATCGACATGTTCTCCATCGTCATCATCGGCAACGCCTCGACCCGGCTCTCGGACGACGGACGCATCGTGACCCCCCGCGGCTACGCGACCCGGGGCGAGGAAAGGAAAGGGGGGACTAAGCGGCAGGAAAGCGCCGCGGCGACTCCCGCCAACCCGCAGGCGGTGATGTTCTGCGGCACAGGTTCGGATGTCGGCAAGTCCGTAATCACCGCGGGGTTCTGCCGCATCCTGAAGCGCCGAGGCATCTCGGTCGCTCCCTTCAAGTCCCAGAACATGGCGCTCAACTCGGCGGTGACGCCCGAAGGGGGTGAAATAGGCCGCGCCCAGGGTGTGCAGGCGGAAGCCTGCGGCATCGCGCCGCACACCGACATGAACCCGATTCTCCTGAAGCCGAACTCGGACACTGGGAGCCAGGTGATCGTGCAGGGGCGGGTGGTGCGCAACATGGGGGTGAAGGAGTACAACGCCTACAAGCCGGAGGCCTTCGTGAAGGTGCAGGAGAGCTTTCAAAGGCTGAAGGAGCGCTTCGACTTCATCGTCATGGAGGGGGCGGGTAGCATCGCCGAGATCAACCTGCGCGCCCACGACATCGCCAACCTGAAGGTGGCGGCCATGGCGGGGGCGCCGGCCATCCTCGTGGCAGACATCGACCGCGGGGGCGTTTTCGCGCAGATCGTGGGGACCCTGGAACTCTTGACGCCGGAAGAAAAGGCACTGGTCAAGGGGGTCATCATCAACAAGTTCCGCGGCGACGCCTCCCTCCTCGCCTCTGGGATCGAGTACGTGGAGGAGCGAACCGGGGTCCCGATCCTCGGGGTGCTTCCCTGGTTCAAGGGGCTCTCGCTCCCTGAGGAGGACAGCGTCGCGCTGCAAAGGCGCGCCAACCCCGCGGCGAAGGAGGGGGCTAAGCTCATGGTCGGGGTGGTCCGCCTCTCCAGGATCTCCAACTACACCGACTTCAGCGCGCTGGAGGCCGAGCCCGACGTCGAGCTCCACTACATCGACTCGCCGCGGCAGGTCGATTCGCTGGACCTCCTGATACTCCCGGGGACCAAGTCGACCCTGGCGGACCTGGCCCATATCAAGGAAAACGGGATGTTCACCGCGGTCGCCCAGTTCAAGGGGCCGGTGGTGGGGATCTGCGGCGGGTACCAGATGCTGGGGAAGACCGTGCTCGACCCGGAGCGGGTGGAATCGGCGCACGACAGCGCGGCGGGGCTTGGGCTCCTGGACGTGGTGACCACCATGCTCAAGGAGAAACAGACCCACCTGGTCGAGGCGACGCTTCTGGCGGCGGGGCAGGGGGTGGCAGCGGGAGTTGCCGCCGCGCTCACCGGTTACGAGATCCACCTGGGAGAAAGCGTCCTGGGAGAAGGCGCGCTCCCCTTCGCCAGGATCGCGAGGCGCTCCGGCGCCGCCGGGATCGAGGACGGCGCGGTGTCGCATGACGGGCGGGTTTTCGGCACCTACCTGCACGGCATCTTCGACAACCACGGTTTCCGGACCGCTTTCCTGAACCGGATCCGCCGCGCGAAGGATATGCCGGAACTGGCGGAGACGGCGCCGGCCGCGGATCCCTTCGACCAGCTGGCGGACCACATGGAAGAGCACCTGGATCTGGAGCGGATCTTCAGGATCTGCAACTTTGAATGAACCATCTCGCTGACGACACCGCGGTAGTCCTGGCGGCGGTGGCTCTCGACCTGCTCCTGGGCGACCCGCGCCGGCTGCCGCATCCGGTGGTCGGCATGGGGAGGATGATCACCTTTCTGGAGAGGGTGCTGCGCCGGGTTTTCGGCAACCTCCGCGTGGCGGGAATGGTTCTCCTTGTCGTCACGGTCGGCGTTAGCTATGGCGCGGCGGCGCTCCTTCTGTACGTAGCCGGGCACGTCTCCCCAGCCGCCGGGTTCGCCGCCGGGGTGTACCTTGCCTGGGTCTCGCTCGCCGCGCGCTCGCTGCACCTGGAGTCGGCCAAGGTGGCCAAGGCGCTCGCTCGCGGAGACCTGCCGGGAGCCCGGCTGGCGCTTTCCTACATCGTCGGCCGCGAGACTGCCGATCTGGACGAACAGGAAATCGTCCGCGGGGCGGTGGAGACCGTGGCCGAGAACACCGGGGACGGCGTGATCGCGCCGCTTTTCTACCTGATGCTCGGCGGCCCCGCGCTCGCCATCGCCTACAAGGCGGTGAACACGCTCGACTCCATGGTGGGGTACAAGAATGAGCGCTATCTGGAGTTCGGCTGGGCCTCGGCCCGCTTCGACGATGCCGCCAACTACGTTCCGGCCCGGCTGACCGCGCTGCTCATGGTCCTTGCCGCCCCCATCTGCGCCTTAAGCGGCGGCGGCGCCTGGCGCATCATGCGCCGCGACGGACGCAACCACTCCTCCCCCAACAGCGGCTACCCGGAGGCGGCGGCCGCAGGCGCCCTGGGGGTGAGGCTCGGGGGCGCCAACCGCTACTTCGGCAGGATCGTGGAGAAACCGACCATCGGGGACCCGGTGAGGCCCCTCACGCTCGCCGCTTACGGCGGGGTGGTGCGGCTCATGTACGCAAGCGAGCTCATCCTGGTCGCAGCGTGGTGCGTCGCTATGGTCTTCGGCTAAGAAGTCAAAGGCGTCGCACGCGGATCTGACGGAAAAAAAGCGGAAAAGGCAAGATTAAAAAATGGCGTTGCTGCTGCTCGGTATTTAAAGCCTCCCGCTACTGGGCAAGGATCCCCTTTATGTCTAAAAACCACGAACATGGCGGCAACGTCTTCGCCGTCGCCAGGATGCTGGGAGTAGCGCCTGAGCAGATCCTCGACTTCTCGGCGAGCATCAACCCGCTAGGCATGTCGCCGGGGGTGCGCGACGCAGTGACCGGCTGCCTGGACCGCCTGGTACATTACCCCGACAAGGGCGCTGCCGAATTGAGGGAGAGGATCGCGGCCTACCACGGGATCCGCGCCGAGGAGATCCTCCCGGCCAGCGGTTCCACGGAGTTGATACACCTCCTTCCCCGGGTAGTGGGCGGGAGAAAGGGACTCATAGTGGCGCCCGCTTTCGCCGAGTACGCCGAGGCGCTCGATCGCGCCGGATGGGAGATCGACTACCTGACCCTGTCCAGCGCCGACAACTTCGCACTCCCGCTCCCCCTTTTCTGGGAAAAGCTCGGGGAGGGGGTCGACATGGTCTTCATCTGCAACCCGGGGAACCCCACCGGGGCCCTGGTGCCTCGACGCGAGATGGAGACGGTGGTGGAGCTCTGCCGCGAGCACGGCACTTTCCTGGTGCTTGACGAGGCGTTCATGGACTTCTGCGAGGAGGAGTCGGCGAAAGAACTGATTCGCCACTCCCCGCGGGCGGTCCTGCTGCGCTCCATGACCAAGTTCTTCGCCATCCCGGGGCTGCGCCTTGGGTACGCCATCGCCGCGCCCGAAACCGTCGAGGCCATCGCCGCGCTGCAGGACCCGTGGAGCGTCAATACTGCGGCCCAGGTCGCAGGCGTCGCGGCGCTTGTGGATGCAGGTTATTGCGCGCGCACCAGGGAGTACGTCGACGCCGAACGGGAGCGGCTGGCGAAGGGGCTTTCAGCCCTCCCCGGACTCCGGGTTTTCCCTTCCCGGGCGAACTACCTGCTGGTGGAGATCTGCGATGGACGGAGCGCGCGCGAGCTGCGTGAAAGGCTCACTCAGGAAGGGGTGCTGGTGAGGGATTGCGGGAACTTCGAGGGACTGGACGGGCGGTTTTTCAGGGTGGCGGTGCGGCTCGGGGAGGAGAATGAGCGCCTGCTGGAATTGCTTGGAAAAAAATAAAGCCCTTTCGGATCACCGAAGGGGCATTACATCTCAAAACAGTCAATTTATTCCCTTCTCGGGGAGTTCTGAGCCCCCGCCGCAAAGCTCCTTTTAGCCGCCGAGGGAGTAGAAATCCTTCCTGCTGATCCTGATCCTCTTGATCTCCTCGTTGCAGACGAACCGTACTATCGCGTCGCGGTCCCTCTCGTTGATGTGCATGAAGCGGAGCCCGGCGCTGTAGATGACGCCGCTGCCGCGCTTGATGTTCTCGCTGTGCATGACCTGCGCTACCACTGGGACCACCTTCGGCTCGGAAAGGGGGAGATGGAAGGTGGCGTAGACGATGTCGTCCCGGGTCATGGCCATCTCCGTCTCCGTCTTCAACCCTCCGCCGCTGATGTTGACGATGCGCGGCAGGCTGTCCTGCGCCGCTACCCTCAGCCCGCCCGAGCCGCTCTCCTCCGCGGTGCCGGCGGTGACGTTGAACAGTATCACCGGGATTTCGGTGTTAAGCCGGAAGTATTCCCGTTGGTCCTCGGGGGTTACGCGATCGACGAACTCGACCCGGAGTTCCTCTTCCGTCAAGTCGCCCAGTACCACGCCATTACAGCGGTAGCTGTTGCCGCTTGCCCCGACCCGCACCACAAGCGGCGCCTGGTGCAGATGCACGTCTGCGGGGAGCCTTTCCCGGAAAAGACGCAGGCGTATCTCGGTGTCGTGTACCGAAGTGACTATGGCGCCGTCATTGAACACCCGGTCCCCGGCAAGCGCCATCTCTACCCTTGCCTTTTGCCCTGCATGGAAATAGTCCCTGTAGTTGCAGGTCTCGTTTTGCATGTGCCCCGCCCATTTAATAACATCACAGTCTGATATTCGTTTAATGATGCAAGTCAAGAGCCAATATCCCGGGGCTACACCGCAATAAAAGCAAGTAGTTAATATCGTTGTTGCCTGAAGTTTCAATATTCTAATCTGTCTGCTCTCGTCTACGTCAAAGCCCGGAGTTGTGGAGCGATATGACGGAGACGACACCGAAAATACGCGAAAAAACCTTTAATTACAATGAATAGAACTTTTGCCTTGACATCGCGAGGCGGGTGGCTATCCTAAAGGGAAATCATTTCCATTTAGAGGAAGGCCATGGAGCAGCGTCACGCAGTGGCACTGAAGCAGTTCAACATGAAGGCCACACCGAAACGGCTGGCGATACTGGCGTTGCTGGAGGCGGAGCACGGTTACGCGAGCCCCGAGGAACTCTGGAAGCGGCTGCGCGACAGGTTCGACCGCCTGGGACTTCCCACGGTCTACCGGATCCTCGAGGAACTGGCGGCCAGCGGCATCCTTTCCAAGGTGATCCATCCCAACCGTCAACTCTATTACTACTTTTGCAGCAACCGCGAGCATCATCACCACTTCGTCTGCCTCTCCTGCCGCAAGGTGGAGGACATCCCCTCCTGCGGGATCGAGGCGCTGGAGCGCGAGGTGAGCCTGAAAAACGGAGGAAAAGTGCTTTCCCACATTCTGCAGCTGAACGGCCTTTGCCGCGGCTGCGCCGACAAGGGGGTGGCCGCGTGAAACGCTTATTGATGCTGATGCTACTTCTAGCCCTGGTCGCTGCCGGCTGCAGCAGGCAGCAAGAAAATGACGACAGGCTCCAGGTCGTGACCACGCTGTTTCCGCTCTACGACTTCGCCAAGAGGATCGGCGGGGAAAAGGCGCAGGTCACCCTGCTGCTCCCCCCGGGCACGGAGCCGCACAGCTTCGAACCCCGCCCGGAGGACGTGGTGCGTGTCAACCGCGCCGACCTCTTCATCTACACCAACCCGGTGATGGAGCCGTGGGCCTCGTCGATCGTCAACGCCATAGACCGGGGGAAGGTCGGGATCGTGGAGGGGAGCAAGGGAATCGCGCTGCAGCCCCCCGAACCGGACCCGTACGACCCCCACCACGAGGCGCACGCCCAGGCCGACCCCCACGTCTGGCTCGATTTCGGCAACGCACAGGTGATCGCGCGCAACATCCAGGACGCCTTCATCGGGCGGGACCCGGCCAACAAGGCGTACTACCAGCAGAACGCGGCGAAGCTCATCGCGGATCTCTCCGCGCTCGACGAGCGTTTCCGGCAGACCCTGGCGCAATGCCCCAAGAAGGTCCTCTTGCATGGCGGCCACTACGCCTTCGGCTACCTGGCGAGGCATTACGGGCTGAAATACATCTCCGCCTCGGCGGTGAACGCCGACGCCGAGCCGACCCCGGCGAAACTTGCGGAACTGGTGCAGATCATGCGCCGAGAAAACCTGCACTACGTCTATACCGAGGAGCTTTTGAGCCCGAGGGTGGCCGAAACCATCGCCCGCGAGACCGGCGCGAAGGTGCTCATGCTGCGGGCGGGGCACAACGTCACCAAGGACGACCTGGCGCGCGGCGTCAGCTTCATCTCGCTTATGGATGAGAACCTGAAGAACCTGAAGACGGGGCTGCAATGAGAGAAAAGGCACTGAGCGTACAGAATCTCTGCGCCGGCTACCACGGCAGCGAGGCCCTCCAGGACGTCTGCTTCAGCGTCAACCGCGGAGACTACCTGGGCATCTGCGGGCCGAACGGCTCGGGGAAGAGCACACTGATCAAGGTGATCCTGGGGCTTATCCCCCCGACCTCCGGGGAGGTGAACCTGCTCGGGACGCCGAAGCCGAACTTCCATCGCTGGGACCGCATCGGCTACCTGCCGCAGGGGCTGCAGTTCTTCAACCCGCATTTCCCGGCCACCGTGGACGAGGTGATCCGGTTGGGAAGGCTCTCGGCGAAGAAGTTCCCCAGGCGCTTCAGCCGCGAGGACACCGTGGCCGTGGAGAGGACCATGGAATGGATGGGTATCTCGCACATCCGTGGCTCCATGATCGGCGAGCTTTCAGGGGGGCTCAGGCAGCGCGTTCTCCTGGCCCGGGCGCTGGTGAACGACCCGGAGCTCCTGATACTGGACGAGCCTACCACCGCCCTCGACCCCGAAACCCGCGAAAGCTTCTACAAGCTCACCTTCGAGATGAACCGGGAGCGGAAGTCGACCGTGCTGCTGGTGACGCACGATACCGCCACCATAGGGAAGTACGCCTCCCACCTGCTCTACCTGGACAAGAAGGTGATCTTCTACGGCGATTTCGACGACTTCTGCAACTCGAGCGAGATGACGGGGTTCTTCGGGGAGCACGGCCAGCACCTGGTCTGCCACAGGCATTAAGGCAGGGGCTGGGGGCTGGCAAGCACAAGTCCGGCGCCACGGCTGTAGATGAACGAACGAGTGATGAGAACTTGGGTAACAGGATGGGCGGATTTGGGTTTCAGCCCCTAGCCCCCAGCCCTAGCCCCTGATTCTCCGAGGTTTTGATGCTAATAACGGAAATGCTCAGCTACGGCTTCATGCAGAGGGCGCTTATCGGCGGCTCGCTGATCGCCATCCTCTGCTCGGTGCTCGGGGTCTTCCTCGTGCTGCGCCGCCTGTCCCTGATCGGCGACGGTCTGGCTCACGTCACCTTCGGCAGCGTGGCGCTGGCGCTGCTTTTCAGGCTGCAGTCGGTCTACCTGACCCTTGCCATCATCCCGGTGGTGCTCGCCTCGTCCATGGGGATCCTGAAACTGGCGCAAAAGGCGAGGATCTACGGCGACGCCGCCATCGGCATCGTCTCGGCCATCGGTATCGCCACCGGCGTCATGCTGGCAAGCGTCGCCGGAGGCTTCAACGTCGACCTCTTCAGCTACCTGTTCGGGAACATCCTCTCCATCAGCACCAGCGAACTGGTGATAGCCGCTTTGCTCTTCGTCATCGTCATCGCCTCCGTGGTGATGTTCTACAACGAGCTCTTCGCCAGCACCTTCGACGAGGACCTCGCCAAGAGTTCCGGCCTCAACACGGAACGGATCAACTCGGTTTTGGTGCTGATGACGGCACTGACCGTGGTCCTCGCCATGAAGGTGGTCGGGATCATGCTCATTTCGGCGCTCCTGATAATCCCGGCGGTGTCCGCGCTGCAGATCGCCAAGGGGTTCAAGGCGGCCATCGTCACCGCGGCTGTGATCGGCGTGGTGACCGTGATCGTCGGGATTTCACTTTCCTTCGCGCTGAACCTCCCCGCCGGTGCGACCATCGTGCTGATCAACTTCCTGGTTCTGCTCGGCGCCTTCGGCGGGCGCACACTCAGGGGGCATAAATGATCAGGAAAGACATTTAGTTTTCTTGATATCCGCCGATACGCTTCAAAGGTCAGGAGAATCTCCTGTCCAATGATCGGGAAGAGGCGGCTTGGATGATCGAGAAAAAGGAGTGGGTCAGTGCAGATACGATGGCCAGGTATGCAGGCCACGACCGGGTCCTGGGCGTCATAACCTGGCTCCTGGTAGCGCTGGTGCTGCTCGATATATCGCTGCTCCACGTCGATCACAAGACCCCTGTCGCGGTGCTTTTCTGCTCCCTTGGGCTTGTCTGCTACAAGGCGGCTGCGCGGTTCCTGTTGCGGCAGGGGGAAACGAAGATCCTCCTGGACCTGATCCTGCTGCTTCTCTACGCCGTCGCCATCAGCTGGTTCACCGGCAAGACCTCCAGTCCCTTCATCTCCGTTCTCTATCTGATCCTGATGGCGACCTCGCTCACCCTGGGGCGCGGGATCACCTTCATCATGACCGGTCTCACCATCGCCCTCTACACCTTGCTCGCCGCCTTTGATTCCCCGAGCTTTTGGTACGACATCGGCGGGCACGTCATAAAGGTGTTCCCCTTCATCCTCATCGCCCACCTGGGGGCGCTCCTGCGGGGCGAGGCGGAGAGCGCGCGCGCCGAGGTGGAGCGGCTCTCCTTGACCGACGACCTCACCCAGCTCAACAACATGCGCAGTTTCGAGGCGCTTGCGTTGCAGCAGGAGAAGATCTCCAAGCGCTACGGCACCCCCTTCTCCATCTGCATGCTGGACGCGGACAACCTGAAGCAGATAAACGACCGGCACGGGCATCTGGCGGGGACGGAGCTGATCAAGTGGACGGCGCGCATCATAGCCTCCAACATCAGGGAGAGCGACGTGGCGGCGCGGTTCGGCGGCGACGAGTTCATCATCATGTTCGCCGGGCAGGAGCAGCAAAAGATCGTGGGCGCAGTGGAGAGGATCGTCCGCGCCATGAGCATCACTCCCTTTTCCTTCGAGGGGGGGCTGGTCCTGGGGACGCTCTCGGCAGGTGTGGCTTCGTTTCCGCGCGACGGCGAGGACCTGCGGACCGTGGTGAAGAAGGCAGACCAGGCGATGTACCGCAGCAAGAGGCTGGGCAAGAACCGCGTCTCGCTGTTCGACGACGAGGAGGGGGAAACGGTCCCTTTGGAGTTACAGGTAGGGGGAGAAAAGCTTCGCGGCAGCGTCCCGCAGTTTGATGGCCAGCGGCCGCCCATCCATCTCGGCGAGTGTGATCTCCCGGGATAGTTCGAGGGTCGCCTGGCAGTGCTCCTCCAGAAGCCGGGCGAACTGGAGGTCGTACACCTCGAGGTTGAACTCGAAGTTGAGCCTCAAGCTCCTCGGGTCGAGGTTTGCGCTTCCGATCAGGCTCCAGCTCCGGTCCACAACCATGAACTTGGTGTGGACGAAGGGGGGGGGCTGGGCGAAGATGCGCACACCCTGCTGCAGCAGCTCCCAAAGGTAGGAGCGGCTGGCCCACTGCACGTAAGGGAGGTTGTTGACCTCGGGAAGGACCAGGGTGATGTCCACCCCCCTGAGCGCTGCCGTGACCAGCGCCGAGATGAGCGGCCGGTCGGGGATGAAGTAGGGGGTTACGATGGTGACCCGCTTCCTGGAGCAGGAAAGGGCCCCCAGGATGATCCAGTTGAGCTTTCTGAATTCCTTGTCCGGCCCGTCGCTCACCGCCCGGACCAGCGCGCTCCCTGTCGGCACCAGCTCGGGGAAGTAGCGCGGCCCGGTGAGCTGTGCACCGCCGGCGAAGCTCCAATCCTCCAGAAAGGTCCGTTGCAGGTCGGCCACTACCGGCCCGGTCACCTGGAAGTGCAGGTCTTTCACCACGGGGGGGCGGCTGGATACGAGGTGCCTGCTGCCGATGTTCATCCCGCCGGTGAAGGCGATCTTCCCGTCCACCACCAGCAGCTTGCGGTGGTTCCGAAGGTTCAGGTATCCCCCCGGCCTAAGCGGCAGGAAGCGGCGGAACCTGACCCCCGAACCCTTGAGCAGTTCCCGCGCCGTCGGTTTCGAATACTTCTCCCCCAGGCTGTCCACGATGACCCGCACCTCGACCCCCCGATCGGCCGCCCTGGAGAGCGCCATCACGAAGCGCTTGCCGGTATCGTCCCCGTCGAAGATGTAGGTGCAAAGGTGTACCGAGCCTTCCGCCCTGTCGATGGCGGCCAGCATGGCAGGGTAGGCCTCCTCGCCGTTTTCCAGCGGCGTCAGGTTGTTGCCGGGGAGAAGCCTGGTGCTGACCACGTGCTCGGAGAGGTTGCGCAGCTCCTTCAGGTAGGAAAGCTCGGGGGTAAGCGGCGCCGAAGGTGGGGAGCCTGGCGGGAGGGGCTGGGCCGGTGCCCCGGCCTCTTCGTGCCAGCGCCTTGCCCTGCTGTAGATGCGGTTGACCCCCATGACCCAGTAAAAGAACGGGCCCAGAAGCGGGATGGCCAGGCTGGCGAGGATCCACCCGAGAGCCGAGCGCGGGTCGCGCTTGTTGATCAGCGCGTGCCCTGCGGAGACCAGGGCAAGAAGGATCAGAAAAAGTAGCAACAGCCCCCAGAGGATGTGGTCCAGGAATCTCAAGATCTCTCCATCGAAAAATGCCGCCAAAGGCGAGGCTTTTTTCGCCTCACCGCCAGTTGATGCAGAAAGGGGGCGACATGGCTGCCGCCCCCCAAGGAGATAACGCTCCAGCTTTGGAGGAAAGGATCAAAGCAGCGTGAAGGGCTGGGCCCTCTTGGTCCACTCGCTGTCGGGGTACTGCGCCAGGAGCTGCTGGTATATCTCCTTGAGCGCCGACGGCGACTGGCTCGTCTTGTAGCGCGCCACTCCACGCAGGTAGACCGCCTCGGGAGCGGAAGCGCAATCCGGGCAGCCGTTCAAAAGTGTGTTGAACTGGATCACTGCCTCGCTGAACTGTCCGTAGTCGAGGCTCACCTTCCCCATCCCCAGGAGCGTTGAGCCCACCATCTCGTCGGGGGGGAGGTAGCCCAAGGTACGCTGGTGCTCCCTGCCGTAGTAATCCATGGTGATGATGGTGGGGGTCCAGATGACCCGGTAGTCGGAGGTATGCGCCGCGTTGGTTACCGGGATGCGCAGCGGGACCACGTGGTCGGAAATGAAATTAATGACAGCCGGGTCGGCGAAGGTCACCTCTTCCATCTGCTTGCACCCGATGCACTCGGAGCTGAAAAACTCAACCAGCACGCTCTTTTGCTCGGCCTTCCCCCGCGCGAGCGCTTTTGCCATGTCCGATTCCCAGGCTATCATGGTAGACCCTCCTCCCGGTTATCATTAAACGACAAGCTAAAGGGTAGCCCCTCCTTTTACTATGTCAAGTCCCCTAACCGCTTGCAGTTTTGGGCGAAATGCATATAATGAAGACCGGCTTCGCCCAGACCTCACGCCTGAAAGGAAGTACTCTTTGTCCAGCAAAAACCCGCGCCGCGCCGCCTTCGATATCCTGCTACGGATCGAGAAAGAAAAGTCCTTCGCGGACATCCTGATTGACCACGAACTCTCCAAGGACATCATCAAGGGAGCCGACCGCGGGCTGCTCACCGAGCTGGTCTACGGCGTGCTGCGCAGGCAGGGTACGCTCGATTACATAATCTCCCAGTTCTCCAAGCAAAGACCGGAGAAGCTGGAGCTCTTCGTGCGGCTTTTGTTGCGCCTGGGGATCTACCAGTGCTTCTTCCTGGACCGGGTGCCGGTGTCGGCCGCCGTCAACGAGACGGTGAACCTGGCCAAGGAACTTGCGCCGCGGGCGTCGGGCTTCATCAACGCCGTGCTCAGAAACGCCGACCGCGGCCGCGACTCCATACGCTACCCGGACCGCACCGAGCGCCCCGCCGACTACCTCGCCGCCCGCTACTCCCACCCCACCTGGCTCGCCCAGCAGTGGTGCGACCAGCTAGGTCTCGAAGCCGCGGAGGAGTTGGCCGCGGCCATGTCCGAGCCCCCCCCCTTGACCGTGAGGGTGAACACGCTGCGTATCACCCGCGACGAGCTGATCCGCAGGCTCAACGACGAGGGGGTGAGCTGCAGCGCCACCTCCTGGTCCCCCGACGGCATCCGGCTGAACCAGTCCGGCCAGATCACCAGGCTTCCCTCCTTCCGGGAGGGGCTCTTCACGGTGCAGGACGAGTCCTCGCAGCTGGCCCCCCTGTTCCTCGCGCCGGGCAAGGGTGAGCGGGTGCTGGACGCATGCGCCGCCCCGGGAGGCAAGAGCACCCAGGTAGCGCAGCTGATGCAGGACTCCGGAGAGATCTACGCCTGCGACGTGAACCAAAAGAAGCTCAGGATGATCAAGGAGACCTGCGACCGCCTGGGGATCAACTCGGTGCGCACCTTCACCATGGACGCCACCGCCCCCTCCAACGCCATCAAGGGGGTCACCTTCCACCGCATCCTGGTGGACGCCCCCTGCTCGGGGCTCGGGGTGATCAGGCGCAACCCCGAGGGTAAGTGGAGCAAGTCCGGCGACGACCTTTTGTCGCTGGCGCGCACCCAGGTGAGCATCCTGGAAAACCTCTGCAGGTACCTGGAGCCGAAGGGGACAATCCTCTACGCCACCTGCTCGACCAGCATCCAGGAAAACGAGTACGTGGTGGACAGCTTCCTCGCGCAGCACCCGGAGTTCATGGTCGAGGACCTGCGCCCGCTCTTCCCGCAGTTCGCGCCTCTTTTCACCGAGCGGGGCTTCTTCAGGAGCTGGCCGCACAGAGACGGCATGGACGGCTTCTTCTCGGCGCGCCTTAAGAGGAAGTAGGCGCCGGGCAGAAGACGCAAAGCGCAGAAAAAAACGCAGGAGACCCTATGAAAAAGATCGCTCCATCCATCCTTTCAGCAGACTTCGCCCGGCTGGGCGAGGAGATCAAGGCCATCGAGGCCGGCGGCGCCGACTACGTCCACATCGACGTCATGGACGGGCAGTTCGTCCCCAACATCACCATCGGGCCGTTGATCGTGGAAGCGGCGCGCCGAGTCACCACGCTGCCGCTCGACGTGCACCTGATGATCGACGCGCCGGACCGCTACATCCCGGATTTCGCCAAGGCCGGTTCCGACATCATCGTGGTCCACGCCGAGGCGACCAACCACCTGCACCGCACCGTGCAGCTGATCAAGTCGCTGGGGAAAAAGGCCGGCGTTTCGCTGAACCCGGCGACCCCTTTGAACCTCCTGGACTACGTGATGGAGGACCTCGACCTGATCCTCCTGATGACGGTGAACCCCGGCTTCGGCGGCCAGTCCTTCATCGAGGCCTGCATCCCGAAGATCCAGGCCCTGCGCGCCACGATGGATAGGCGCGGCATCGAGGCGGAGCTCGAGGTGGACGGCGGCGTCAAGACCGACAACATAGCCCGCATCTCCCACGCAGGCGCCGACGTCTTCGTGGCCGGCAGCGCCGTCTTCAACAGCCCGGACTATGCGGCGACCATCGCCGAGCTGAAGAAAAAGGCCAAGGAGCCGGTGCTCTGATCGGGAGGCGCGCACAGGAGTTGCCGGGGGACCCCGCAGAGCTGAAGCAGAGGCTGAAGGTCTCCCTCGCCTCACGCCGTCGCGTTCCCATGGAGGCAGGGCCCGTCCCCGCCGCCGTGCTCCTGCCGCTTTTTCCCAAGGAGGGGGAGTACCATCTCCTCTTCACCAAGAGAACCCCGCATCTGACCCACCACAGCGGCGAGATCTCCTTTCCTGGCGGCGTCTGCGACCCCGGCGACCTGGACAGCGCCGACACCGCGCGCCGCGAGGCGTGGGAGGAGGTCGGCATCGCCCCGTCCGACGTCGAAATCCTGGGCGAGCTCGACGACTGCCACTCCATCCACAACTACCTGGTGACGCCCGTGGTTGGCATTTTCCCCGCGAACTACCCTCTCACCGTCAACGACGCCGAGATCGAGCGCCTGATCGAGGTGCCGCTTTCCCATTTCGAGAAGCCCGAGATCTACCGGATGGAGTACTGGGACTACAAGGGGACGAAGGACTACCCCATGTACTTCTACAGGTACGGCGAGGACGAGATCTGGGGGCTCACGGCGCGGATCCTGAAGAACTTCCTGGATGTGCTTTGGGGTCTGGAGGACGAAAAAGCCGCCCCCCGGTGAGAGGGGCGGCTGGTACTGCACTACTGTACGCCCGACCGGTGTCAGGGCCGGAGGGTGAGGGTGCTGGACTCGGTTGTGCCATCCGAGTGAGCCAGGGAAATTGCCAGGCCGGTTGAGATGTTGCCGGAGACTGCGGTGACCGTGGTGTTGCTGTTTTCGGTGGCGTCGTGCACCAGGACCTGCCCGGAGGAGTTGACCGACCAGGTCAAGGCGTCGGTGGTGTCGCTGGCGCTGAGCGTCCCGTTGGCGTTGAAGGTCAGCGTGTTCGCGGTCCCTTCGGTGAAGGTCTTACCGGAGAGCATGGCGGTGGTGAAGGGGCTGGCCGGAGTCGGGGCAACGTAGAGGGTGAGGGTGCTCGACTCGCTTGTGCCGTCGGAGTGAGCCAGAGAGATGGTCAGCACGGTGGCGATGCTCCCCGAGACCGCGGTAACCGTGGTGTTGCTGTTTTCGGTGGCGTCATGCACCACGACCTGCCCGGAGGAGTTGACGGACCAGGTCAGGGTGTCTGTGGTGTCGCTGGCGCTGAGGGTACCGTTGGCGTTGAAGGTCAGCGTGTTGGAGGTCCCCTCGATAAAGGTCTTGCCGGAGAGCATGGCCGTGGTGAAGCCGCTGGCGGGAGCCGGCGCCTGATACTGGGTGAGCGTGGTGGATTCGGTCGTGCCGTCGGAGTGAGCCAGGCTAACAGTCATGCCGGTAGAGATGTTGCCGGAGAGCGCGGTAACCGTGGTGTTGCTGTTTTCGGTGGCGTCGTGCACCAGGATCTGCCCGGAGGAGTTGACAGACCAGGTCAGTGTGTCGGTGGTGTCGCTTGCAGTAAGGGTTCCGTTGGCGTTGAACAGAAGGGTGTTCACCGTCCCCTCGGTAAAGGTCTTGCCGGAAAGCATGGCTGTCGTGAAGGCGAGGGACGAAGGAATCGGGTTGACGGTGAGGGTGAACGCCTGTGTCGCGGTGAGGCTGTTGCTGGTGGCGGTGACCGTAAGATGGTAGGCCCCGGTGCTTCCTGCGGCCGGCGTGCCGCTCAAAAGCCCGGTGGCAGCATCAAAAGTGACCCCGGAAGGGAGTGTGCCCGAGACGCTCATGGTGCCGGTCCCGGTGACGGCGAAGCTGCCGGCGGAACCGACGGTGAAGGACGTGGTGCTGGCGCTGGAAATGCTCGGCAGGATCTCGGCTGCAACTGCGGCGAAGCTGCCGGCAGTATTGCTGGAGACCGGGGCGGCGGAACTGGCGGTCGCAGTGGCGCCGGAAACCGTGTAGGTGACGGCGTCGACCGTAGTGACGGTTGAAGTGCCTGCCACGAAGGAGCTGGGATCGACATTGCTGCTGACGGCAGCGGTCACGATGCTGGCAAGGGAAGCCAGTTGCGCTTGAGCCGCATTCGCGGTCCCCGTGGTCGAGGTGCATGCGGCTATCGCCGCAGTTATGTTGCTCTCGATGGTTGCGGGGGGGGAGGTAAGGGCCAGGGCGGCCGATGCCGTCTGTACCTGGCTTGCCGTAGCCGTCTCGCCCAAGGTTCCTGCGGTTAGGTTCAGCGCCTTTTCCACCACGATGAGCGCCGTCGTGGTGACGTTGTTCACGTTCCTGGTCGCCGTCGGGCTGGCGAGGGCGGCCTTGTCCACCAGGGCGCGCAGCACCCTTTGGCCGTCGACAGCTTTGAGGACATAGTCCTTACCGGGCTCCACATCTATTGCCGGATAGCTGTAGGTATCGCCGCTCTGGAGGGTCAAAGGAACGCTCTTTATCAGCGCTCCGCTCAGGTCCCTCACTTCCAAGGTCGGAGTTGCCGCAGCGGCTGCGACAAGCTTTGCTGCGCCAGTTGCCGGGGGAAAGGTCACCGACCCTGAAATGGTCGTCTTCTGAGGCGGGGTGCTCCCTCCGCCACCGCATCCCGTCAAGTTGAACATAAAGACAAAACACAACGCCAGCATGATGAACCAACTTCTTCTCATTTCACTCTCCTGTAACTGAATAGTAGCCCTTCACCCGGTTCGAAGTCGCTCTTAGAAAGAACTGCCATAGCGGCAGCGTTCTCCACACGAGCATCTTCTTACCTATGTCATATTGAGTGGCATGATAAAGGAGAGTGGCTTACAGAAGACTTACAGAAAAAGGGGTCAGGGCACTTTTTTAAAAAGTAGTCTGTCCCCTTTTATGTCGAGAGGGTCCAGCGGCGGCTCTGGCGACTAGGACATCGCGGTAAAGCTTCGATACAGTTCTTCAGTGTGTGCCGATGGCGCTATCCCCAGCTCGGTGGACAGTATCGAGCGGCAGTTGAGATAGGTCTTGATCGCCAGAGCCATCATTCCCTGCTGCCTGTAGCAGACCATGAGCCTTTGGTGCAATTGTTCGGCAACTGGATCGAGCCTGATCCCTTTGCCGTACCAAGTGGCAGCCTGATCCCATTGCTCAAGCGCCTCGAAATACCCCCCGGCCCTGCTGATAAGCCTGAGCAGCCTGTTGTGCATCTGGTCCCGCATCGGTACGGTCCAGGCCAGGGCTGCATCGTCGGGGAGGAAGCTCCCCTGGTACAAGGCCGCACCTTTCTCGAAAGCAAGGGGGAGCTTCGCCTGGTCCACTTCCCCTTCTTTGGCATGCAATGAGGCATCTATCTCGCCGCACCGACGCTCGAAGGCCCAGGTGTCAATCCAGCAGTACCTTGGGTTGATTGAGAGCTTCCCTGCCTGGAGTTGGAGCACCTTTTCGTCTGCCAGCAACTTTCGCAGCCGATGCAGGGTCGTATCGAAGGAGCGCTGGGCCAGGTCGCCGTCGGCGTCGGGCCACAGCGCGTCGGTAAGCCGCTCCAGGGGGACGTTGCTGCCACCGAAAGCCACCACAGCTTTCAAGAGTTCCAGCGGCTTTTTGGCTTTTCCGGTAAGAGCCAGGAGCTCGTTTCCCCGTAGCAGCTGAAAGCCGCCCAGGGTGAAGATCTTGAACTGCCAGGGCCACTCGTCCAGATGCTGGGGCGGCTTCTCCGGCGCCAGCGCCCAGTGGCGCACCAACCTGGTCACGTAAGCGGTCTCTATGTCGTTCTCCAACGCCTTGGTGCATAGCTGCACCAGGGCATCGGGGCGCCAGCACCAGCCGTTCAAGTATCCTCCGGCGCTGCCAAGGGTCATCGCCTGGCGCAGCAGCATGTCGCCCTGCACCTCGTCGGCAGCATCCAGCGCGAGCGCAGCGCTGTTCAGAAGGCAAAGGAACTCAAGGTAACCGCTCCCCATGCCGCGGGCCATGCCGTAGGCACGGCTGAGGCACGCCCTTGCCCGCGTAGCGTTCCCGGTCATCCCGAGGTTGTCAGCCAGAGTGATCAACATCACCACTTCGGTGGCCAGAAAACCAGTCCCCTGGAGGGACTCCAAGGAGTGCTCCAGGTGCGGGGTTGCTGCCGGGAAACGTCTTCCCAGACTCTCCTGCCATCCGCGCAGCCCATGGTACTGGCCGATGTCGAGCCTCATGCCCCATTGCAGGCGGTCCCGCATCGCGTTGAGCAGTTCATCCGCCGCGGCGGAGTCTCCCATGCAGAGCGCGCAGCCGGCCCCGGTCCCCATGAGCTGGCTATCCCAGACGTGGACCCCCGACTCGTTAGCCATCTTCAGTGCATCGGAAACGATGGCGACCCCCGATGCCCATGCCCCGGTGAAGTAGCAGTGGAGCACCTGAGCGTTCATTATGGTGATCCGGGTCATGGGGGAGGGCTTCCCTGAGCTTGCCATAGCCAAGGTCTGTTCCAGCAGCACGGTCGCCCTGCCAAAGTTCCCGTTCCAGAGATCGTGAACCACCAGGTGGATTGCGGACTGCAGACGCAGATTGAGGTCAGCGCTGCCGCGCACGAGGGAAAGGGCGCGTTCGCGCCACTTGGATATGTCACGGTGGTGCGGCTGTCTGAAAGCCATGGCGTTGAAGATGCTCATGGCGATCTGTTCTTCAAGCTGGCGTGTGGGAAATTCGATCTCCTCGATCCGCACCTCTTCCAGCAGGGCGAGCCACTGGTCAAGGGGGGTGAACTCCCTGTCGTACAGCGATGCTTCCGCGCCGCCGGACCAGGACAGGAGCATGCCGACCCGGTCGCCGGCCAGGCGGTAGAGATCGTAGGCCTCACGGAAACAGGCCCTGCTTGCAGGAGGCGAATGCAGCAGCAGGCAGACCCCTTTCCAGTAGAGCAGGCCGGGGTTTCGTTCCACGCACCCGGCAGGAAGGTTCTCAAGCCAGCACCGCACCGTCTCGCTTCTTCCTTCCGCCGCAAGCAGCGGCGCCGAATCGAGAATGAGCTCCGCTATGCCGTCCCAGTCCGAGGCCTCGATGAGAAGGCCTGCCGCGTCCTCGGCCCGGTCCCCCCCCTTAAGCAGGGAGGCGGCTTGCCGCCTGATTTCCCTCAGCTCGGAGGGAGGAAGCGTTTTCTCCGCACGCGAAACTAGGAACTCTCTGAATAGCGGATGGTACTGGTAGACGGGATCCGCCGGTGAGATCTTCGCGGTAAAGAAACGGTTGCGGCAGAGCCGGGAGAGGATCTGTTCGGAACTGCCGATGCCGGTCAGACGCTCTGCCATCTGCGCCGTGATCCCAGGGACCAGCGCGGTCTTCAGCAGGAAGTTTTGCAGCTCGCCGTCTCGCGCTTCGAAGATCTTGTCGGCGAAATATCCGAATACCTTGTCCAAGGGAAGGTCCTGCAGCAGCTTTTCGTCGAGGGCGCCGCCGTTGAGGCTCTCCAGTATCAGGAACAGTCCGGCGATCCAGCCGTCGGTCTTGGTGTAAAGCCTGGTGAGCGCTTCGGACTCCATGGGGCTTGCCGACTGCGTTGCGGCGAACTCCTTGGCCTCGTCGAAGGAAAAACGGAGGTCGTTCCAGCCGAGGAAGTCGAAACGTGCTGCTGTTTCGTCCGAGGTCAATACCGCAGGTGGCTCTTCCCTGCTTATGGCCAGCACGCAGATCCCTTCCGGACCTTCTGCCAGTCCCTCTGCAATCAGTTCGTGAAACGGCGAGGTCGCCGGGATCTCCTGGTAGTTATCGATGACTATGGCGAAAGGTGCAGGCAGTTGAGTGAACAGTTGCCGGAAGTAACGGCGAGCGAAGGTCTTGAGTCCTGCGAGGTATTCTGGGGTGAGAAGCGGCAGCGGTTCGCAATCGGGTGAAACAGAGTCCTGGAACGCCAGACCCATATAATAGAAGAAGGTGGCGGGGTCGGCATCCGTTTGGTCCGCCTGGTACCAGATGGCGGGGATGCCGCGGGCTTCGAGGTAGCTGGAGACCAGGGTGGTCTTGCCGGAGCCGCCGGGACCGGAAATCCATCGCACCGGTTTGTCGGTATGGTCCAAAAGCCGGAACAGCCGTTCCCTGCGCACGATGCCGGCAGCAAGACCGGGTGCGGTTATCTTGTGTCTCGCCATGCAACCTCCGCGGCCTTGCATCCGTTGATGAGAACGTTACGCATAGGAAAAGAGGTCATGCAATTAGCATTGTTTTGTTTACAAAGTCAAGTGTAAAGGCAGTTAATACTGACAGAGCAACTGACAGGACTTAAGGAACCAGTATTTGGCGGCCGGGATCTGCTTGATCATGCGGGAGAATATTTGTTGCTCCAGTTGCTTACTTTGAATCTCCACTGTTGTGTGACAGTATTCGCTTGAAATCCACGCTCAGCCGCTTCTTTTCCTCCTGCAGCACGAACCCCCTCTTGAGAACCTCCGCCTCGACCCCTTTCATGTGCAGGGCGCCCCAGGGGATCACCACGGTCCGGTAGCTCTTCAGCGCCCGGTCCAGGTACCCGACCACAACCTGGTTCCTGCGCTGCAGGATGTCGTCCATGATCACGGCGTACATCGCGGGGGTGACGTTCTGCTCCGCCCACCGGTTCAGCTTCAGCAGCCCGTCGACGGTGGAGGGGTTCCCGCGCAGCTCCCTCCCCATGGCGTCCAGGAGCATCATGGTCTCAGGGCGGAAGACGCTCACATCCACGTCCGCCCTGAGTATGTCCGGCGCAGCCGGCTCTTTTCCCCCGCTCTTTCCGGCAGTTTCCAGATCCTTCGGTTCGATCAACCTACCCTTGAAGAGGAGCTTCTCTTGCGAGGCGAGCCCCAGGAGGTTCGCCACCTGCTTGTAATCGAACTTGTTCTTGAGCTTCCCCTTCTCGTCAGTGACCCCTTCGGCGAGCACCACGGTATTACCGGGAGGGACAAGCCGCGCCACCTCGTCGTAGTAATCCTTCTCCCCGATGTGGATCATGCCGGCGAGCTTCACGGTGCGGTCGCCACGGCGGTAGGTCCGCTCAGCCATGTAGAGCCCCCGTGGCGCTATGTTCATGAACCCGCCGGTCGCCTCGGTCGCGTACGAATTGGCGAGGAAGAGCGCCGCGGTCGCCAGCGCGGCCGGGAGGACCAGGACGTTGACGCCGACAAAGGCCAGGGTGTTGCGCAGGTCGAAGCTGGGTCCCTCGAAGAACGCCGGGGGGAGGGTGAGGGGCGCTTGCGGGTTCTCGTTGAAGCGGGATACGAGGAAGGTGCCGAGCCCCAGCTGCAGCGCCGCCATGAACGGGCCGTAGAGCTTCAGCGTGCCGAGGACGGGGAAGATCCAGACGGAGATCGGGCACCAGAAGACGAACAGGATCAGCGGGAGGAAGAGCCGTTTCGGCAGCCGCCGGTCGATGCCGAGGCTCAGGTAGAGCGGGATGGCCACAAGGATCACCGCGTTGGCCAAAAGGCCGCGCAGTCCGGAGATGGGGACCAGCGGGAAAAAGAGCGAGGCGAGCTCGTCCAAAAGCGAAAGGCTCCCGTCGGCCAGGAACAGGAGCAGGAACAGGTTGGCGAAGAATCTCATCTATTTAGGTCCTGTGGGTATGTGGTAAGGATCAGGGGGCGCCTGCCGCGGGGAGCGTGCAAAAGCGGGAGAGGGGGCACCTCTCGCAGGAGGGCTTCTTGCGGCAGTGCCGCTTGCACTGCTCGACGATCAGGGCGTGGTACTCGTTGAAAAGGGGGACCTCGGCGGGGAGGTGGTCCATGAAAAGGGCGCGCACCAGGTCATAGTCGTCCGTCTCGCGCACGAGCCCGAGCCTTGAGAAAAGGCGCCTGGTGTAGGCGTCGACCACGAAAGAGGGCTTTTCCCCCGCGTAGAGTAGGATGGAGTCGCAGGTCTCCGGCCCGATCCCCCGCACCGCGCAGAGCTCTTCCCTAAGCCCTGTCCAGTCCCCCTCGAACATCGCCTCCAGGGAGCCGTGGCGCTGCAAGAGCCAGCCGACGAACCCTTTGAGCCGCGCGCTCTTCACGTTGAAAAAGCCAGAGGGGCGTATCAACTCGGCCAGCCGCTCCTCATCGATCTCCCGGAGCGCCTGCACCGAGAGGAGCCCCTCTCGTTTCAGGTTCACTATTGCTTTTTCGACATTGCCCCAGTTGGTGTTCTGGGTGAGGATGGCGCCGACGCAGACCTCGAAGGGGGTGTCGGCGGGCCACCAGTTGAGCGCCCCGTAGCGGTTCAGGAGCGTCTCGAAGAACTCCATGAGCGCCGCTTGCGTCTGTTGCTTGTCCAGCTTTCCTTTCACGGATTCCTTGCTTGCGCCGGGAGGCCGGCGGCTCGACCCTAACCGAGATCTTCCATGAACTCGCGGGAGTACCTGACGTAGTTACCCGCGGAGCGGGCGAGCCAGGCGATCTCGCTCTCGGTCAGGTCGCGCTTGTACTTCGCGGGGGAGCCGACCCAGAGCGTGCCCGGCGGGATGACGGTTCCCTCGGTGACCAGGGCGCGCGCGCCGACGAGGGCCCCCTTGCCGACCACGACCTTGTCCATGATGATCGCCTGCATCCCGACGAAGGCGCCGTCCTCGATGGTGCAGCCGTGCAGGGTCACGCTGTGCCCCACGGTGACGTCGTTACCGATGACAAGCGGCGCCCCGGGGTCTTCCGGGTTCTTCTTGTGCGTTACGTGCAGCATGGAGAGGTCCTGGATGTTGGTCCGGTCCCCGATGCTGATGAAGTTGACGTCGCCGCGCACCACGCAGTTGTACCAGATGCTCGCTTCCTTGCCGATGCTGACCTCGCCGATGATGACGGCTGTCTCGGCGATGAACGCGGAAGGATCTATCTTCGGGGCGATACCCTTGAACGGTCGGATCATGATGGCCTCCTGTCGCTTGTGCGTTCCGGTGCTTCTCCGGGTTGCAGCCTAGTCCCTGGGGATGGCGAGCATCCGGTCCAGGGCGCGCTTGGCCGGGATGCGGATCTCTTCCGGGACCTTGACCACGGGCTTCATCTGCTGCAGCGCCTCTAAGACGTCCTCCAGGGAGGTGAGCTTCATGTTGGGGCAGATGAGCGCCGGGGAGGCAAGGATGAACTCCTTGTCCGGGTTCTCGCGCTTAAGCCGCCACAAGATCCCCGCCTCGGTGCCGATGATGAAGCGCTTGGCGCTGCTCTTCTTGCAGTAGTCGTACATCCCGGTGGTGGAGCAGACGTGGTCCGCCAGCTCGACCACCTTCGGGTTGCATTCGGGATGGCAGACAAACGGTGCGTCGGGGTTCGCCGCTTTCAGCTCCTTGACCACCTCGGGCCTGAGCCGCTCGTGGGTCGGGCAGTACCCTTCCCAGAGGTGGAACTTCTTGTCGGTGAAGCGGGCGATGTAGCTACCGAGGTTTCGGTCCGGGGCGAAGATGATCTCCATTTCGCTCATCGACTGGACCACCTTCACCGCGTTCGCGGAGGTGCAGCAGATGTCGCTCTCGGCCTTGACCGCCGCGGAGGAGTTCACGTAGGTGACCACCGGCACGCCGGGAAGCTTCGATTTCATCTCCTTCAGTGCCTCGACCGAAACCATGTCGGCCATGGGGCACCCCGCGTCGAGGCGGGGGAGGAGCACCGTTTTTTCAGGGGCCAGTATGGAGGCGGATTCCGCCATGAAGTGGACGCCGCAGAATACGATTACCTCCGCATCGGTCTTTGCCGCTTCTATGGAAAGAGCCAGCGAGTCGCCGGTTATGTCTGCTATCTCCTGCACCTCGTCGCGCATGTAGTTGTGCGCGAGAAGTACTGCTTTGCGCTCTTTCAGAAGCGCTTTAATATCGGCTTTTAAAGATTCCTGCGTCATGTTCGTCACCACCAAAACCAGTTCGTTGGGTAATACATATGGTAAACAGAAGCGATAGTAGACAATGTTAAGGTGCATGTCAAACCAATTAAGGGTCGGGATTAGCACGCTTGACACCGGAAGGTAAAACCTCTATTATTTTTTCAAATTTTCCTAAGTACAGCGCGTGTTTAAACCGCAAACCAAGCGAGGTAGATAGAATGTTCGGAATAGGGATGCCTGAACTCGTCATTATTTTGGTTATCGCCCTGATAGTCATAGGCCCCCAGAAGCTCCCCGACCTTGCCAAGTCTCTCGGCAAAGGGCTTGCCGAGTTCAAGAAGGCGACCGACGACTTCAAGCAGACCCTCGATACTGACAGCAGGACCGAAGAGGAGAAGGAGCACCTGGCCAAGCTGGCCGAGGCGAAGCGCAAGGCGGAAGAGGAGCAGGCGAAGTCCGCCGAGGAGCTGAGGGTCAAGGTGGAGGGGACGGAAGCCGCGCCGGCCGCACAGGCGGCCAAGGCCGAGGCGGAGAAAACGGCCTAGCCTCTTTCGGACCTCACGCTGCCGCAAGAAAAAAGGGAAAGACGGGTCACTCGCCTTTCCCTTTTTTAGTTTGCGCTTTGGGCTTTCCGGGCCCGCGGCGATGGATTGCTGTCGCTGCGACAGGGGGAGAAAACCTGGTATAGTCTTGCATTCCATTCAAGGGGGTGGACCCCATGTTCAACTGGTTCCGCAAAAAACAGGAAAATCTCGTCTTCGAGGACAACGCCTCCGCGTTCGCGCACGCCTGCTCCATCGGCTACACGCCCCTCATAGGGGGATTGGTCCCTGCGCTGGTGGAGGAAGACGCGGGGCTTGGGCGCGACGGCGAACGCTCCTTCCTGATCAGCATCGCCGGGCCGAAAGGGGCCATGAAAATCTGGAGCTGCACCTTGAAGGAATCGAAGTCCTACCCCAAAGAAGGGGACTTCGTCGGCTTTCGCATCGTCACCATCGCCCCTGACGTTCCCGAGCCCGGCAACCTGATCGGGTACATCGCCTGCCGGCTGCAGCCCGTGCTGGTGCCGGGGAAGGGGTGGGCGATGGCTGTGAGTTACACACCGGACAATATCAAGCCCGCCATCCGGCTCGGTTGAGCTTCAGGCAACCACCCTAAGACTACCCCTTGGAGACCACCAGTTCGGCCTCGACGGGATCGCTGTCCCAGGTGATTTCCGGGTACAGAGACTTGTCGAGGCGCAGGTAGGTCCCGTCCACGCCGGTCTCGGCCCACCAGCACTCTGAACCCTTGATGGGAAGCTTGTCGAACAGGTAGAGATCGTTGTTTTTGTCTCGGGCGAGGAACATGAGCGACTCCTTCTCTATGGGAAAATGGTATGGGATGACTTGAGAAACGGCACGGCCCCCCTGTTGCGGCAGGAGGGCCGTGTTACCGTCAGGCGGCTGCGGGCGTTACTTTATCCTGTACTTCTCTCTGGCGATCTTCGCCTCTTCCGACTTGGGATGCTCTTCCACCAACTTCTTCATTATGTAGTTGGCGCTCTTGGTGTCGCCCAGCTCCCTGAAGGCCATCCCCTGCTTGAGCATGGCGGCGGGTGCCTTGTCCTTGTCCGGGTAGTTCTTGATCACGTTCTCGAACTCGAGCACCGCGTCCTCGAACCTCTTCTCGGAGTAGTAGCTCTCGCCGATCCAGTATTGCGCGTTGGCGGCGAGGTTGTGCTTCGGGTGATGCTCCAGGAAGCTGGAGAAGAACTCGCGTGCCTTCGGGAGGTTTCCCTCCTTCATCGCCTCGTAACCCTTCTGGTACAGGTACTCGGGCGCCTGCTGCAGTTGGGCCGCCTTTTTCGCCTGCTCATCGACCCCCTTCTCCAGCTTGGTCATCCGCTCCTCGATGGAGGCCAGGCGCTTGGTCAGGTCTTCCTTCAAGAGGGCGATGTCGTCCGCCGGCTTCTGGGCCAGGATGCGCACATCGTCGACCTTCCCGGTCAGAAGCTGCATGTCGACCCGGGCGCTCTCAAGGGTCGCCTGAAGGTCGGCGCCCCCCTTCCTGATCGACGCCATCTCCTTCTGGAACCCCGACATGTCAGCCTGCAGCGACTCAAGGCTCTGGCGGTAACCGGCGAGCGATTTCTCCACCCCTTCCCTCACCTCGGCGCGCACCTCGTTCAACCCCTTCTCCATGGTGAAGAGGCGGTTCTTCATCTCGTCCGAGTCGCGGCGCACCGATTCGAGTTCACCCTGGCTGGCGCAGCCGAATAAGGCGAGCAGTAGCAGTGAGCCCAGTGCCACTCTCTTTGCCTGCATGGAAACCTCCTGTGATCCTGCTCTGCTATAAAAAAAGGAGCCCTGAGGCTCCTTTTGGGCAGGAACTGCTTGAGTTACTTGACGATGACGAATTCATCCCTTCTGTTCTTGGCCCAGGCCGCCTCGTCGTGACCCTGAACGGCAGGCTTCTCTTCGCCGTAGCTGATGGTGGAGAGGCGGTCGGAGGCGATTCCCAGGTTGACCAGGTAGTCCTTGGCCGATTTGGCCCTTCTTTCGCCCAGCGCCATGTTGTAGTCGTCGGAGCCGCGCTCGTCGCAGTTACCCTCGATGCGCACCTTGACTCCGGCCTGGCGGCTCAGGTACTCGGCGTTCTTCGAGAGGCTCGCGCGGGCCTCTTCCGAAAGATCGGCGGAGTCGAAGTTGAAGTAGACCTTCTGGAGCTCGGCCTGGACTTCCTGCGCTGTGCCCTGGCCCGCTTCTTTGGCGGTTTCCTGGGCTACCGCCGGCTCGCGGCTCGGGGTGGTTTCAGTTATCGGCTGCTGTGCTGCGCCCGATTCGGCCTCCGGCCGTGCCTGCTGCGTCGGCGCAGTCTGGGTGGAAGGCGTTTGGGCCGGGGCGGGCTGGGCAGCCGAAATCGGCTCCTCTGTTCTCACGACGTCTTTTTTGGCGCAGCCGGCCGAAAGAAGTGCTCCGAAAGACAGAACAACCAGGGAACCGAGAATCATCTTGCGCATTATCCCACTCCTTTTATCGATAGAATACGTGCAGCGCCTCATGAGCGTGCCGTCTTAAAAAACGAAGCAAAGTATACCCACCTTTTCCCAGTTAATCAACGATTCAAATATGCCGGTATCGTTACCAGTTTACCGACCAGGTCGGATGCGAATTCTGGGCCTTGTTGGGGGAGATCCTGGTCTGGCTGCTACCGTCGGCGCGCATCAGGTAGATCGCCTCGGCACCGTCGCGGGTGGAGCTGAAGACGATGAAGCGGCCATCGGGGGAGAAGCGGGGATGCTCGTTGCTCCCGGCGCTGGTGAGCTGGGTGTCTTGGGTGCCGTCGGTGTTGATGGCGTGGATCTGGAACCCGCCCCCTTCCTGCCGGGCGTAGACGATCCGGTCCCCCTTGGGGGACCAGCGCGGCGTGACGTTGTAGCCGCCGTTGGTGGTGAGCCGGCGCACGTTGCCGCCGTCGGCATCCATGACGAAGATCTGGGGCTTGCCGAGACGGTCGGAAACGAAGACGATGCGGGAGCCGTCGGGCGACCAGGCGGGGGAAACGTCGATGGCGTGGTTGTTGGTGAGCCGCGCCAGTTCCTTTCCTTCCCGCGAGACCAGGTAGATCTCGGAGTTGCCGTCCTTACTCATCACCATGGCGATCTTGCTGCCGTCAGGGGAGTAGGCACCCATGGCGTTCAGGCCGCTCCTGGAGGAGATGCGTGCTTCGAGACCGGTGAAGAGTTCGCGGCGGTACAGGTCCGGGTTCCCCTTCTTGTAGGAGGTGTAGATGATCTCCTTGCCGGAGGGGGCGAAGTCGGGCTTGAGGTTGATGGAGCCGTTGTTGGTGAGCCGCTGTGGGTTGTGCCCGTCGTAGTCCATGACGAAGATCTCCTTGTTGCCGGAGATCTTCGTCACGTAGGCGATCTTGCCGGTGAAGGGACCTTTCTCCCCGGTCAAGGCGCGCAGCACCTCGTTGGAGAAGGCATGGCCCATGCGGCGCAGCTCCTTTGCTGAGCCGCTGTAGCGCTTGGCGGTCACCTCGCGGTTCAGCACCCGGTCCACCAGCCGGCACTCCAGGGTGATGTTACCCCCCTGCGTGCTGTAGGAGCTTTTCAGGATCAGGTCGGCGTCGGCGCCGTTGCCGGAGATCTCGAACGGGCCGGCGAGCCCCAGGTCCATCCCGAACAGCTCGGAGAGCTCCCTGGACACCTCCGGGGTCACCTGTCCGACGAGGCCGGTGGTGGGCGCCGGATAAAGTTTCAGCTTGCGGCTCACCGGGGCCGTTACGTCTATGTATCCCTCTGCCGCCTGTGCCATTTGAGGCGCCAGGAGCAGCAAGGCCAACAGTATGATTATTCTCATCTTATACCGACCCCTTCCGGTCTGAAGCGGAACATGCGCTTGAAGGTAGCGCCGCCGGGCGGTGGAACCAGAGACTTGCCGGCGAGCGTCACGGCCCGGTGGACCGCGTCGTCAAAAAGCGGGTCACCTGAACCCTTTTCCACATGGTAATCGGCTATCCTGCCGTCGCCCGAAACGGTGATGGTTGCGATCACCTGTGGCGACTTGCTCTGCGATACCATGACTTCCTTGAGTGCGTCTTTCAGGCGGGACTGGAGGTAGGAGGGGTAGTCGCTTCCCGCCTCACTCCCCTTCCCACCCGGCATCCCCGTTGGTTGGCTGCCCCTTTTCCGCAGCCTTTCCAGAACCTCGGACTGCCGTTTCTCCTGGGCGACGCGCTCCAGTTTCGCCAGCCGTTCGTTGAATGCCTGCTCCTGGGCCGCGGTGCTCGCAGGATTGTTCTTGGCCGTGGGGGAGGGTGCAGGTGCTTTGGCTGCCGGCCTGGCCGGTTTGGCGGGCGCAGCCGGCTGCACCATGGCCGGCGCGGCAGGTGTGGCGGGCGGGGGAGGGACCGCCTCCTTTTCAGCCTCGGCTGCCGGCGTGCCGGCCTGCGGCGAGGCGACGGGGAGGGTGACCATGTCCACGTAGGTGACGGGGGTTTCGTCCGGATGGAACTCCGGGTAGAACTGCCACTTTGCTATGATCAGGAACACGACCAGGTGGCAGACGAAGGAGAGGGCGAACATCCCCTCCGGCCCCGGGTATCGACGTGTCGGCTGCTTTCTCATCGCCGCTGCGGGGACTCCGTTACCATGCCCAGTCGCTCGACTCCCGCCCCCTTGATCTGGGCCATCACCTTGACGACCTCGCCATATGGGACCGACTGGTCAGCCTTGAGGAAGACCTCGCGCTTCTCCCTGCCGGCCAGCATCGAGGTGAGCTTCTCTTTGAGCTGGTCCTGGGAGATCTCCGAGGAATTGATGAAGGTCCTGCCCGACTGCTCCAAAGAGACCACCAGCGTGTCCTCCTTGGGCGCAAGCGCCTTCGTGTCCGCCTTGGGGAGATTCACCTGGACCCCCTGCTGCATCATCGGTGCGGTGACCATGAAGATGATCAAGAGCACCAGCATGACGTCGACCAGCGGCGTCACGTTGATCTGCGACATGGTGCCGCGGTTGCCGTTGTCCCTGTTGCCGAACTCCATGGCTTATCTCCCCGCGAAGTTGCGCTGCACTATGTTGAGGAACTCGGTGGAGAAGCTGTCCATCTCCGAGATGAGCACCTTGATCTTGTGCTGGAAGTGGTTGTACCCCATGACGGCGGGAATCGCTGCTACCAGGCCGATGGCGGTGGCGATGAGCGCCTCCGCGATCCCGGGGGCGACGACGGCGAGCGAGGCCGAGCCGGTCTGGCCTATCTTCTCGAACGCGGTCATGATCCCCCAGACGGTGCCGAAGAGGCCGATGAAGGGGGCGGTGGCGCCGGTCGTGGCCAGGAAGGTAAGGTACTTCTCCAGGCGGGTGATCTCCGATGTGGTGGCGCGGCGCAGGGCGCGGGCGATGTTGTCGATCCCGCCCAGGTCGGTGCTGATGCTGTTGGGATCCGCCTTCTCCTCCACCTTCTCCTGGAGCTTCTTAAGCTCCCCGTACCCTTCCTGGAAAAGCACCGTGAGCGGCGAATTTGTGAAACGGTCCAGCTGGCCGCTGATGGCGTCGAAACGCTTGGCCTTCCAGAAGAATTCGAGGAAGCGCTCGGAGGCGCCGTTGGCGCGCGAGACCTGCAGCAGTTTGTAGAAGATGATGCCCCAGGAAACGACCGAGAAATAGAGCAAGAGGAAAAGAACCAGTTTTACGACCAGGCCGGTCGAAGCAAACATGCCCACGGAAGATACCTCCGGTTAGATATGATCAGACAGGAAAAATATGCTTTACGCAAAACTAAGTCAACAGTAAAGAAACCGCGCGCCGGGTCGGGGAAGCGGGCCGTGAAGCCCGGGATTTAGCATTCAATAGCACTCAGGGCGCCGGTCCTTGAAGCAGGTGATGCTCTGGCGCCACTTTTCCATCTCTGCGGGGTCAAGGAGAGCGGTCGGCTCCGCGTTCTCGTACCCCGCCTCTGCGAGCATTTCTCCCTTCGGTCCGAGGATCATGCTGGAGCCGAAGAAGTCGAGCTTGCCGATGACGCCGCAGGCGTTGGCCGCGATCACGAAGAGCTGGTTCTCGATGGCGCGCCCCTTCAAGAGGCCGCGCCAGTGTTCCTCGCGCGGCTTCGGCCATTCCCCGGGGACCACGATTACATCGGCGCCGTCGAGAGCAAGCCTGCGCGCCAGCTCCGGGAAGCGGAGGTCGTAGCAGATCATGACGCCGATCCTTCCCACGCTGGTCTCGGCGACGAGGGCCGAATCCCCGCGGTCCAGGTGGCGGTCCTCCCCCATCAGCGAGAAGAGGTGCATCTTGCGGTAGCTCCCCGCGACCTTCCCGCGGTCGACGACGTAGGCGGTGTTGAAGACCTTCTCCCCGTGAGGCTCGGGAAGGCTCCCGACGATGGTCATCGAGAGCTCTGCGGAAAGGGCCTTGAGCCGCTCTACGATCGCCGGGGTGCGCGTGGCCAGCTGGTTCAGCTCCCGGTAGGCGAAGCCGCAGCTCCACATCTCGGGCAATACGGCCAGCTCGACCCCCTGGGCGGCCAACCGGCGCAGTGCGTTTTCGGCATAGGCCAGGTTTGAGTCCACGTCGCCGAGCTCTATGTTGAACTGAACCGCCGCCGCCTTGATGGTTTTTTGCATGTTCCCCCCATCGAGAAAATGAATTGAACTGACACCGTCGTCCTCCGGACAGCGGAACCCGCGCCAGAGAATTCCGGAGTTTAATCCGACTCCAAGCGGATTTCAAGCAAGTTCCTGCAGTTGGCGCCTGTTTTGCGTGACAAAAAGGGTGGCGATCTGCTAGATGTTGACCTGGAACCAAAAGGAGCCCCCGATGCGTGCCGGCATTTATATACATTTCCCCTTCTGCCTGAAAAAGTGCCTCTACTGCGACTTCAACTCGACTCCCGCTACAGGCTCCGACCACCGGGGGTACGTGGAGCTACTGCTGAAGGAGATGGAGCTAAGGCAGGCGGCACTCCCCGAACCGGTCAGCGCCCCGACCCTGTACTTCGGGGGGGGGACGCCGTCCCTGATAGGGCCGGAACTGGTGGGGCTCGTCGTCGCATCGGCGCGGGAGAGGTTTTCCCTGGAGCCGGACGCGGAGGTTACGCTTGAGGCGAATCCGGGTACGCTCACTCGGGAGCGCTTGGACGGGTATCGGGGGGCGGGGGTGAACCGCCTGTCGCTGGGGGTCCAGTCCTTCGAGGACCGCCTGCTCAAACGGCTGGGGCGCGTGCACAGCTCGGCTGAAGCGCTCTCAGCCTTCCAGGATGCGCGCCGCGCCGGCTTCGACAACATCAGCATCGACCTGATGCACTCCCTGCCGGGTCAGTCGCTTTCCCAGTGGCGCGAGGCGCTTGACCTTGCCGTCTCGCTTGCGCCCGAGCACGTCTCCGCCTACGCGCTCTCCATCGAGGAGGGGACCCCCTTCGAGCGGCTCCACGACGAGGGGGCGCTCCCGCTTCCCGCCGAAGAGGAGGCCGCGGCCATGTTCGAGGCGACCACTGCCGTTCTCTCCAAGGCGGGGTACCGTCACTACGAGATCTCCAACTACGCGCTTCCCGGCCGCCAATCCCGCCACAACTCCGCCTACTGGAACAGGCTTAGCTACTTAGGCTTTGGCGCCGGCGCGCACTCCTTCTGGAACCCCGACGGGCTCGGGCGCCGCTGGAAGAACCCGGGCGACGTCGCGGCGTATGCCGGGGGAATCGAAGCAGGTCTTCCCGTGGACGAGGAACCGGAGCAGCTGACGCTCAAGGACGCGCTTTCCGAGTCCTTCTTCCTGGGGCTTAGGATGCTTGACGGGCTCGACCTCGCGCCGCTTTTCAAGCGCTACGGCGAAGCTGCCCTCGCGCCTTACCTCGAGCAGGCCGCGGCATGGGAAAAAAGGGGCGCCCTCATCCGGGAGGGAAGCCTCATCCGCATCTGTCCCCGCGCCGTCATCCTCGCCAACGGCATCTTCGCTAGCTTCGTCTAAATTCCCCTTCAATGCCCACTGCCCCCTTGACAAAGCAGGGGGGCGTTGCTAACTTGAAGCGCGTTAGCACTCGAACTTTTTGAGTGCTAATCGCTTTTGAGGTAAGAGACATGGAAGAACAACTTTCCGAGCGCGGCAAAAGGATCCTCGAGGCGGTGATCGAGGATTACATCGCAACAGCCGAACCGGTGGGGAGCAGGACCATCACGCGCAGCCACGCGCTGGCTCTTTCCCCGGCTACGGTGAGAAACGTCATGTCGGACCTGGAGGAGATGGGGCTTTTGATCTCCCCGCATACCTCCGCCGGGCGCATCCCGACCGACAAGGCCTACCGCCTGTACGTCAACTCGATCCTCGAGGTGAAGAACCTCGCCCGCGACAACCGGGAAGAGATCCGCAGGCGCTGCCGGATGGCTGGAAGGGACCTCGCCGAGGTACTCAAGGAAACGAGCCGCCTTTTGTCCTCGACCTCGAGCTACATGGGGGTGGTGATGGCGCCACACCTGGCCGCGAACGTCTTCCACCAGATGGAATTCGTGAAGCTCTCCAGCCGCAGGGTGCTCGCTATCCTGGTTTCGCAAAACGGGACGGTGCAGAACCGGCTTTTGGAGACTGACGAGGAGATCCCGCAGGAAGACCTGGTCCGGATGGCCAACTACCTGAACGGGATGCTGCAGGGGCTCACCATAGCCCAGGTGCGCGAACGGCTTTTAACCGAGATGCAAAACGAGAAGGTGCGTTACGATTTGATGATGGCGCGGGCGCTCGCCCTCTCGCAGCAGACGATCCAGGCCGACGGGGCCGAGATCTTCCTGGAAGGGCAGGCGAACATCCTGGAGCAGCCCGAGTTCGCCGATGCCGCCAAGATGCGCGAGATCTTCCGGACCTTCGAGAAAAAGAGCATGCTCTTGGACCTTTTGGACCGGTCGCTGTCGGCGGAGGGGGTGCAGATCTTCATAGGATCGGAGTCGAACCTCCTCAAGATGGAGGGTATGAGCCTGGTAACCTCCACCTACATGACCGGGAAGGACACGGTAGGCGTCCTCGGGGTGATCGGCCCCACAAGGATGGGGTACGGCAGGGTTATTCCGATCGTCGATTACACAGCCAAACTGATCAGCCGTCTGCTCGAAGCGGAGTAGCGGAATAAAGGAGATAAGAAAGGGATGGACAAGAAAAAACACGATTCGCACCAGCACGAGAAGACGCCGGACGCTCCGCAGGATAAAGTGGAAGTGACGCAGCCGCTTTCGGATGCGGATCGCATCAAGGAACTCGAAGAGGCGCTGGCCGCCAAGGGGCTTGAATCCGCAGCCAACTGGGACAAGTACCTGCGCGAGCGGGCCGACCTGGAGAACTACAGGAAGCGGGTGCAAAAGGAGAAGGAAGAGATCCTCAAGTACGGCAAAGAGGAACTCATCGTGGAGATCCTCCCGGCGCTGGACAACCTGGAGCGCGCCATCGACCATGCCAACGAGGAATCGGCCATCGTCGAGGGGGTGAAGCTCACCCTCACCATGCTCCTCTCCGCGCTAAAGAAGTTCGGGGTGACCCCGGTAGAGACGCCGCAGGGTACCCCCTTCAACCCCGAGTTCCACCAGGCCATGGGGCAGGTGGCGAGTGCGGACCAGGAGCCCAACACCGTAGTCGCCGTGTTCCAGAAGGGATACCTCTTGAACGAGCGCCTGCTCCGCCCGGCCATGGTCACGGTAGCCGTCAAACCTGCGGCTTAGCGGCCCCGATTTTTTTTACACCCGCCCCTTGTTTTTCGACCGGGGGATGACTAGCTTGCAGGTACAGTTAAAAAACTAGGAGGCATACACATGAGCAGAGTAATCGGAATAGACCTCGGGACCACCAACTCCTGCGTGGCAGTGATGGAAGGTGGGGAACCGGTTGTCATAGCGAACGCAGAAGGTAGCCGCACCACCCCTTCCATGATCGCCTTCGCCGAAAGCGGCGAGCGTCTGGTGGGACAGCAGGCCAAGCGCCAGGCGGTCACCAACCCGGAGAATACCCTTTACGCGATCAAGCGCCTGATCGGGCGCAAGTTCGAAACCGACGCGGTGAAGAAGGACATCGCCATCTCCCCGTTCAAGATCGTCAAGGCGGACAACTCCGACGCCTGGGTTGAGGTGCGGGGGCAGAAGTACTCTCCCCCTGAGATCTCGGCGATGGTGCTGCAGAAGATGAAGAAGACCGCCGAGGACTACCTGGGCGAGACCGTCACCGACGCCGTCATCACCGTCCCCGCGTACTTCGACGACTCCCAGCGCCAGGCGACCAAGGACGCCGGTAAGATCGCCGGCTTGAACGTGCTCCGCATTATCAACGAGCCGACCGCGGCAGCGCTTGCCTACGGCCTGGACAAGAAGAAAGACGAGAAGATCGCCGTATTCGACCTGGGCGGCGGCACCTTCGACGTCTCGATCCTGGAGCTCGGCGAGGGGGTCTTCGAGGTCAAGTCCACCAACGGCGACACATTCTTGGGCGGCGAGGACTTCGACCAGAAGATCATCGACTACATAGCCGACGAGTTCAAGAAGGACCAGGGGATCGACCTGAGGGGCGACAAGATGGCCCTGCAGAGGCTGAAAGAGGCGGGCGAGAAGGCGAAGTGCGAGCTCTCCACCTCGCTCGAGACCGACATCAACCTCCCGTTCATCACCGCCGACGCCTCGGGTCCGAAGCACCTGACCATGAAGCTCACCCGCGCGAAGCTCGAGTCCATCTGCGCCGAGCTGATCGCTAAGCTGGAAGGCCCCTGCCGCACCGCGCTGAAAGACGCAGGTCTCTCCGCCTCCGACATCGACGAAGTCATCCTGGTCGGCGGCATGACCCGCATGCCGATCGTGCAGAAGAAGGTGCAGGACATCTTCGGCAAGGTCCCCAACCGCGGCGTCAACCCGGACGAGGTGGTCGCCATCGGCGCAGCCATTCAGGGTGGCGTTCTGCGCGGCGACGTGAAGGACGTGCTCCTGCTCGACGTCACCCCGCTCTCCCTCGGCATCGAGACCCTGGGCAGCGTGATGACCAAGCTGATCGACAAGAACTCCACCATCCCCTGCAGGAAGAGCCAGGTGTTCTCCACCGCAGCCGACAACCAGCCCGCCGTCAGCATCCACGTGCTGCAGGGCGAGCGCGAGATGGCGACCGACAACAAGACGCTGGGGAACTTCGAGCTCTCCGGCATCCCGGCGGCTCCCCGCGGCGTCCCGCAGATCGAGGTGACCTTCGACATCGACGCCAACGGCATCGTCCACGTCTCCGCCAAGGATCTCGGCACCGGCAAGGAGCAGTCCATCCGCATCACCGCGTCCTCCGGCCTTTCCAAGGAGGAAGTCGAGAAGATGGTGCGCGAGGCTGAGGCGCACGCGGCCGACGACAAGAAAAAGCGCGAGCTGATCGAGGCCAAGAACCAGGGTGACAACCTGATCTACCAGACCGAGAAGTCCCTGACCGAGTTCGGCGACAAGATAGACGCCTCCGAGAAGCAGAAGATCGAGGAAGGGGTCGCCGCCCTCAAGAAGGCCCTGGAAGGAAGCGACGCCGACGAGATCAAGAAGGCGAGCGACTCCCTGATGCAGGCTTCCCACAAGCTGGCCGAGGCGGTCTACGCGAAGACCCAGGCGGCAGGCGCCGAAGGCGGCGAGCAGCCGCACGCCGAGCAGGAGGCAGGCGGTGCGGCCAAGGGTGAGAAGGTCGTCGACGCCGACTTCGAGGAAGTGAAGGACGACAAGAAGTAAGAAAAGGTTGCAAAGCCTGGGCGCTTTAGTAGAAGATGGCGCCTGCATGAAAATAAAGCGCGCAACGGGCAGCGTCTTCATTAGGGGACGCTGCTCTTTGTGTTACGAGGGTATACATTGGCAAACGGTGAAAAGCAGGATTACTACGAACTCCTCGAAGTGAACAAGAACGCCTCCGAGACCGAGATCAAGAAGGCGTACCGTCGACTGGCCATCAAGTACCACCCGGACAAGAACCCAGGGGACAAGGCGAGCGAGGACAAGTTCAAGGAGATCTCCGAGGCGTACGAGGTCCTCTCCGACGGCGAGAAGAGGGCGCGTTACGACCAGTTCGGGCACGCCGGCGTCAACGGCGGCGGCTTCTCTTCGGGGGGCTTCGGCGGGTTCGGCGCCTCCCCCTTCGGCGACATCTTCGGGGACATCTTCGGCGAGGTTTTCGGCGGCGGGAGACAGAAGGGGGCGCGCGGCAGAAGGGGCGACGACCTGCAGTACAACCTGGAGGTGACCTTCGAGGAGGCCGCCTTCGGGGCCGAGAAGAAGATCGACATTCCCTACTCCAAACGTTGTGACGCCTGCGGCGGCTCCGGCGCGAAACCGGGCACCACTCCCAAGACCTGCCCCACCTGCCAGGGCGCCGGGCAGATGCGTTTCCAGCAGGGGTTCTTCAGCGTGAGCAAGACCTGCTCCCATTGCAACGGCGAGGGGCGCGTGGTCGAGCATCCCTGTCCCACCTGCCGGGGCGCGGGGACCGTGCGGGACAAGAAGACCATCTCGGTCAAGGTCCCGGCGGGCGTTGAGACCGGCATCAGGCTGAAGCTCTCCGGAGAAGGAGGGCAGGGGGCCAAAGGGGGGGGCAACGGCGACCTGTACGTGGCGCTCACCGTGCGGGAGCACCCGCTTTTCAGACGCGAGGACAACGACGTCATCTGCGAGATCCCGATCAGTTTCACCCAGGCGGCGCTTGGCTGCGAGATCGATGTGCCGACCCTCGACGGCAAGGTAGCCATGAAGATACCGGAAGGGACCCAGTCCGGGGCGGTCTTCAGGATGCGCAACAAGGGGGTCCCGGCGCTGCAGGGTTACGGGCGTGGCGACCACCTGGTGATCGCCAAGGTGGAGACCCCGACCAACCTGAACCGGCAGCAGCGTGAGCTCTTGGAGGAGTTCGCCCGCATCAGCGGCGAGGACGTGAACCCCATGCGCAAGAACTTCTTCTCCAAGGTCATGGACATCTTCACTTGAGAAAGGCCCTGCAGACGGGATCGGCGTGGGCGCTTGCGGCGCTTTTGCTGGTCGCTCATCCCGTCCCTGCTCTCCCCCTGCAGCCTGAGGGGGTAAAGGCAACTCTTCTGGCTGACGCAGCTTACGACGGGGCGCTCATCAAGCGGGTCCGCGAGGCGAAAAGGCGCATCATCTGCGCCTTTTACCTTTTCAAGCTGGGGGAGCGCCGGGACAACCTCCCGAAGGCTCTGGCGACCGAACTGGTAGAGGCCAGAAGGCGCGGGGTGGAGGTGACTGTGATCCTGGAGGGGGGGAAGCCGGTCGGCCGCGAGAACCTGGCCGCCGCGAGGGCGCTTGCCAAGGGCGGGGTCCGCGTGGTCATCCCCGACGGCAGGCGCGTCACCCATGTGAAGGCGGTGGTGATCGACGAGCGCTACGTCATGATCGGGAGCCACAACCTGAGCCACGCGGCACTTGCCGGCAACCGCGAGCTCTCGCTCCTGGTGGACTCGCCGGAACTCGCCGTGCAGACCGTGAAATACCTGGAACAGATACGGTAATAAGGAGCAAACAACGTGCTTTCCGACAGGCACTCTTTCCTCAGGACCTTCAGGCACCTCATCCCCTGCGTCATTCTCCTGGCCATAAGCCTTTCTCTAGCCGCGCCCGCCCGGGCACAGATCGCCACCTACCCGCAGCTGCCGCGGGGCTACAGCTCGATACGGGTCTTCGACAACCAGCAGCGTTTCGTTGGGCGGATCATGCCGACCCAGCGCTACTGGGTGGGTATCGACCGCATCCCGGTCTTTCTCCGTAACGCGCTCATCGCCACGGAGGACGCACGCTTCTATCAGCACCAGGGAATCGACGTGCGCGGCATCGCGCGTGCCCTGGTGAAGGACGTGGTCAAGGGGAGGCTCGCCGAAGGCGGCTCGACCATCACCCAGCAGCTGATCAAGAACAAGTTCCTGTCCGGCGAGAAGTCGATCGACCGCAAGGTCAAGGAGGTGCAGCTCGCCATCGATTTCGAGAAGAAGTACACCAAGGACCAGATCCTGGAGATGTACTTCAACGAGATCTATTTCGGCAACGGCGCCTGGGGGATTGCACAGGCGGCGCGCCTTTATTTCGACAAGAACCCGGAGGAGCTGACCGAGGCGGAATGCTCGCTTCTGGCTGGGGTCCCGAAGAACCCGGGGCGCTACAACCCCCTGGGGGACACGGCCAAGGTGAGCGCGCGCCGCAGCACGGTTTTGAAGAGGATGCTGGACGTCAAGATGATCACCGCCGCGCAGAAACGCGCCATCGAGGCGCACCCGGCGACGGTGATCAGGGCAGGGCAGGCCCAGGGGTACCTCGACCTGGTGCGCCGGCAGCTGGTGGAGCGCTACGGCGCGAAGGTTGTAGAACAGGGGGGGCTGGACGTCATCGCCGCGCTCGACCTCGACCTCCAAAAGCAAGCCGAGCAGGTGCTGCGCGAGGGGGTGAAGAAGGTGAACCCAGGCCTGCAGGGGGCCCTTTTGAGCCTGGACCTGAAAACGGGAGACGTCCTGGCAGCCGTGGGCGGAACCGACGGCAAGGTAGGGTTCAACCGCGCCTTCTCGGCGAAGCGGCAGCCGGGTTCCGCGATCAAGCCGCTCATCTTCGCCGACGCCCTGGAAAACGGCTTCACCGCTGGCACCATCCTTGACGACCGCCCGGTGGCCTACAATCGCGGCAACGGGCAGCTCTGGAAACCGCAGAACTACGAGCGGAAGTCGTACGGCGAGCTGTCGCTTCGGCAGGCGCTGGCGCACTCCAACAACGTGATCACCGTGAAGCTCCTCGACGCCGTCGGAGTCAACAACTTCGTCGGCTTCGCCGGGAGCCTGGGGTTGACCCTTCGTTCGCCCAACGACCTCTCGCTTGGGCTTGGGACGGACGAGGTTACGCTGAAAGATCTCGTTTCCGCCTACACCACGTTTGCCAACGGAGGTTTCCGCTCTGAGGCCCGGACCATCATCCGCATCTTCGACCGCAGCCGCCGTGCCTGGACCGAGAACCCGCCTGTTGTGGAGCCAGTGCTCCCGCCGGTCACGGCGTTTGTCACCACCGAGATGATGAAGGACGTGCTGGATTACGGGACCGCGAAGGGGTTGAAGAAGTTCGCAAGACAGCGCCCCTCTGCCGGGAAGACCGGTACCACCGACGACTATCGCGACGCCTGGTTCGTCGGCTACACCCCGCAGATCATCACCGGCGTATGGGTAGGTTACGACAAGCCGAAACCGGTGGGGAGAGGGTTCACCGGCGGCGCCGTTTCGGCGCCGATCTGGGAGAAGTTCATGCGCGTCGCCACGGCCGGCAAGCCCGCGGTCGATTTCCCCAAGCCAGATGGCGTGGTGACCGCCACCATCGACCCGACGACCGGGGAGCTTGCCACCCCCAACTGCCCGACCACCAGGGACGAGTTCTACATCGTCGGGACCGAGCCGACCAAGTACTGCTCCAAGCACGGCGGAGACGGGCTGGAACATGTGGCGCCGGAGCCGCAGCCCCAACCGGAGCAAGTGACCCCGCCGGAGCAGCCTGAGCCTGCAGCCACGGAACCCGAGGCGCCGACCGAGGAGCCCGCGATACCGCCGCTGGAGCCCGGGGAGACCGCGCCCCAGGAGTAACTTCGGTTCGGGGTCGGTTTCTTTAGGGGCCAACGATGCTCTCATAAGCAAAAGAAAAGGGGATAAGCCCATCGGGACTTATCCCCTTTTCTTTACCGATGGGTGGAGTTACCCATCCTGCGCCAGGTCTTTCAGGTAGTAATGTCGGATAGGTTTCAGATCGTGGTCCAGTTGGTACACCAGCGGGCTTCCCGTCGGGATCTCCAGCCCCACGATGTCGTCGTCCGACACCTGGTCCAGGTATTTGATCAGCCCCCGCAGGCTGTTGCCGTGCGCTACGATCAGGATGCGCTTTCCTTCCCGAAGCGCCGGGACCGCCTGCTGCTCCCAGAAGGGAAGCACGCGCTGCACCGTGTCCTTTAGGCACTCGGTGTCGGGGAGGAGGTCCTTGGGGAGGGACCGGTAACGCGGATCGAACGACGGGTGCCGCGGATCTCCCTCGGAAAGCGCCGGCGGCCGCACCTCGTAGCTGCGCCTCCAAAGTTTTACCTGCTCGTCCCCGTACTTTTCCGCCGTCTGGGCCTTGTTCAACCCCTGCAGCGCGCCGTAGTGCCTCTCGTTCAGGCGCCACTCTTTTTGCTCCGGAATCCACATCTGGTCCATCTGTTCCAGCATGATCCAGAGGGTCTTTACCGCACGCTTAAGAAGCGAGGTGAAGGCGACGTCGAAGACGAAGCCGTGCTCCTTCATGAGCCGCCCCGCGTTGTGGCTCTCCTCTTCGCCCCGCTCGGAGAGCTCCACGTCGGTCCAGCCGGTGAAGAGGTTCTCCTTGTTCCAGGCGCTCTCGCCATGCCGCACCAGCACCAGTTGATGCATCTTTACCTCCGCCTATCCTGATCCCTCGCTACTTCGCCTACTTCCCGGTTCCTGCGGCCGCAGCCGCGGCATCCCTTGCCTCCTGCAGCTTGTCCGTCACGTTGTTCTTGATCCACGACGGGTCCCACCACTCGATCGGGTTCACCTCCTGCCCCGACACCACCACGCCGAAATGCAAGTGGTCTCCTCCGGCAAGCCCGGTGTCGCCGGTGTCCCCGATGATGTCCCCCTTTTTCACCTCCTCCCCTTCCTTTACGCCGATTCGGCTCAGGTGGCCGTACAGGGTCTGCAGCCCCATCCCATGGTCGATGATGATGCATTGACCGTAGATCCCAAGGTCGTCGGCATACACCACCTTGCCGCGGTTGGCCGCGGGGACCTTAGCGTGGGACAAGGACGCCAGGTCGATCCCCAGGTGGTGTTGCTGGTCGACCTCTTTCCCCTTGTAGTAGTAGCTGCGCAACTGGTTGAAGGTGCCGCGCGGGGCGGAATTGGGCAGGCGCAGGAAGCCCCCTTCCCAAAGAGGGGTGGGGGAGGTTTTCAGGCCGCACTGCTGCAGGATCTTCGCGTCGCTTCGCCGCACCTCGCGGTTCACCTTCAGGTACAGCTCCAGCGGGGTCTTAACCTCCGGGAAGCGGTCCTTGAATTCCGAGAAGATCTTCTCCAGGAAGGCGTCGCTCAACTCTAAGCGGTCCTTGGGGAAGGCCTTGGCCAGGACCCGGTAATAGATCCCGGTCAGCCGCTCGTTCCCCGCCTGGTCCACCGCGATGATCTTGGGTATGAAACGCTCCGGGGGGACGTCGTAGGGGAACGGGAACAGGCAGGCGTAAAAACCCTCGGGCTGCTTGTAGCCGGGATAGAACCTGTCCGCGAAGGTGACGCCGGTTTTCACGACGTCCCGGTTCAGCGCATAGACGGCGAGGGCGGAGCCTCCCGGGGAGACGTTGTGCGCGGTGCTGACCACGGTGACCACAGGAGGCTTGTTCTGCACCACGAACTGAAGCGCGACCGCGGTGCTGTTGCCCGAGCCGAACCTGACCAAGGACCGGTCGATGGCAGCTATCTGCAGTGTCACCGGCCCCTCCTTGAGCCCGGGCGGCGGCGGGAGCCGGAAGATCTCTTTCGCTTCCGTGGTCCCCGCTGGGTATTCCTTGTTCAAAAGCGGAAAGCTCTTTTCACCCTGCACGGCCGCGACATTCAAGGATTTGAGGCCCGAAGCGCTGTCCCGCAGGGTCAGAACGAGGTCTGCCCTCGAGGCGATGGGACCAGGACGACGGGAAAGCGCCAGGGCCGGGCCCGAGGTGTCGACGAAATAGTAGATACCGATACCTGCTGCGATTGCTGCTAAGAGGATAAATATCCCGAGGATTGCCGAGGTTCTCATTTGGGCTCCCGCTCTCAACGCTGTAGTTGCCACCCCAGTGCATCCGCCTTGCTGTGGCAGCTTTTCCGGGATCGCTGCCGGAGTATAAGCTCCGGCTAATGCACCAACGGATTTTAGCATCCACATCTGCAAAGTCCAGTTTCCACACCGCAGTTGGGCGATGTCTTCTCAAGCAGGGAGGGAAGTTTTGAGTCATAGCGACGATGCACATGCTCAAGAAAAAAATTGACACTCTCTGTGAAAATCTTCGATAGGTGGTATAGTTAAGCACAGCTAGCTAGCTGTAACAGGATCTCGGAAAAAGGAGGTAGCAATATCGAAGGAGACTCCACCGAAGAGAATTCCCATTACAAGACAGAAGTAACGAATCGGGTGCCAACAGCACCGGAGTGACCCCTGCAACGAGGGATCGAACAAACAAAAAGAGGCCCGCGCATAAGAGCAGGCCTCTTTTCTTTGTACCTCGCCGCACAAATGTGATAGCAGTGACCATTACCGGAAAACGGTAACGGTTTTCATAGAGAGGTTTTCCCCGCAGTGGGGGTAACCTTTACCCGTCTGCTCTTCTTCTTAAGAGAAGGATGGCATGGGAACAATTAAATACAAAAGGAGGGAATCATGAAAAGAGTAACAGCAGCGGTACTTGCCATGGTAATAGCCATGGCTTCGCTCCAGGGGTGCTACGGGAAGATGGCCTTGACCAAAAAGGTGTACCGGGTCAACGGCGAGGTGCACGACAAGTTCCTGCGCAGTCTTGTCACCTGGGTCTTCATAATCGTGCCGGTGTACGGCATAGCCGCGCTCGTCGACTTCGTCCTCTTCAACACCATCGAGTTCTGGAGCGGCAACAACCCCGTGGCGCAGGGGGAGAAGAATTTCCAGTACGCGGAAAACGGGGAACGCTTCCAGGTGAACGCCCGCAAAAACGGGGACACGGTCACCTATACCTTCAACCATTACCGGGGCGACACCCATCTCGATACGCTCTCCATCGACTGGAACGTCAAGAGCGGCAACTCGGTTGCCTCATTTAACGACCACGGCAACGTGACACAGTACCAGGCACAGCGGAGCAAAGGTGGCGTCGAGGTAACCAGCACGGGCATCGGGGCCAGGAACAACACTTCCAGAACGGCTGCACTGTACAATTGATTGAGACTCTGGAACGTCGTGGCCGAGCTGTGAGTGCAGCTGGACAGCCACAGAGAGTCCGCAGGTGGTTCAGGTACTGCATGGGTAGGTTAGTGTTTGCTCATAGACAAAGGCAGGGCTTTTGGAAGGGGCAACTGAAGCAGTATACAGGCAAAAAAAAAATTTAAACAGACTGTTTCTTTGGTGCGCCCGATGATACTGTAACACTCAGCTAGCTAGCTAAGAGAAATCTCGAAGAAGGAGGCAACCGACCATAGAGGAAACTCCACCGATCAGGATTCTCAAAACTTGAAAGCTGTAGCTGTCCGGTCCGCATAGGCACCGGCATCCACCCTTGAAAAGGGTTCCCAATGTAGACGCTACACCAGAGGCCCGCCCAACCCGGCGGGCCTTTCAATTTTTTAGCCCCCCCTTGCAGGAAAAGGAAAAGCCCCCTCGGGTTGAGGGGGCTTTTTTGTGGAGCCGAAGAGCGGACTCGAACCGCCGACTTGCTGATGACGAATTCTTGATTTGAGCCTATCTCAACACCCCGCCTTGTTCTATCCTCTTCTGCAATTGCTTGACATTACATTGAATTACCCTAGTCTTGTTCTACCGTGTTAGACGGGATTCGCTGTAAAGTGTTACCCATGTGTTACCCAGAATGCCCGGGGTAACAGTTTGGTTGGATTCAAGAATTTTGACGAGGGAAAAACTATGATCCCATCTTACATCCTGATTTTTAACCCTTGAGCACCGCTATTCTACAACAAGTTACCAGTGAAACAAAAACGACATACAGGAGCCGTTGTGAAAAACATAATAATTCTTCTTTTTTGTGTGTTTTGCCTCGCTGCATGCGGCGATGGGAGCTCCACCAGTGTTGGTAACGGCGAATACACCGTTTCCGGCATCGTAACATCGGGCGGCAGCGCACTATCCAGTGTCACCGTGACATTCACCGGCACATCGTCCGGCAGCGTCACCACCGCATCTGACGGCAGCTTCAGCTTCACCGGCGTCAACAACGGTGTCTACCAGGTGACCGCGGCTAAGGCGGGTTATATCATAACACCGGCAAGCATCCCCGTAACCGTAGCTAATGCAAACGTCACCGGCCAGAACTTCACCGCCACCGCCGCAAGCTACAATGTCACCGGCTCCGTCAAGGCAGGCGGCACAGGTTTGGCCGGAGTCACCGTAACCCTGAGCGGCACAACTTTTACAGGTTCCAGCGCCACTGTGACCGGAACCACCGACCTGAACGGCTCATATACCATTGGTGTCATAAACGGCACCTTCAGCATAAGCGCCGCTAAAACCGGCTGCACATTCTCTCCTTCAAGCATAAGCGTAACAGTAGCCAACGCCGACCAGACCGTGCAGGATATAACCGCCTCACCGGCCAGCTACACGCTTTCCGGCACCATAACATCAGGGGGCAACCCGCTTTCCGGCGCAATAGTCACGCTCAACACAGGCGCAAGCACCACCACCAACAGCAGCGGCAACTACAATTTCAGCCTTAACAGCGGCAGCTACATTATCACCCCATCCATGGCCGGCTACAACTTCACCCCAACCAGCGCCAGTGTGACAATCAACAACGCCGACTCGACAGGCAACAACTTCACCGCCGCACTTAACACCTACACCATTTCGGGAACTATAACCTACGGCGGCAATCCACTGCCCGGAGTAACTGTCAGCCTGAGTGGCAGCACAACAGGCAGCACAACAACCGATGCCAGCGGCAACTACAACTTCAGCGCAATCAATGGCAGCTACACCGTCACGCCATCCATGACCGGCTACAACTTCACGCAGACAAGCACAAGTGTGACAATCAACAACGCCGATTCGACAGGCAAGAACTTCATCGCTGCGCTCAACACCTACACCATATCCGGTACGGCAACCTACGGCGGCAATCCACTGCCCGGAGTAACTGTCAGCCTGAGTGGCAGCACAACAGGCAGCACAACAACCGATGCCAGCGGCAACTACA
>MTLD01001124.1_pt4 | contig 165477 bp, 147 predicted proteins | sample 1982471 | NCBI WGS metagenome assembly MTLD01 (sample SAMN05712604, study PRJNA340218) | biofilm metagenome | isolation source: sample SPM anode biofilm adapted to -50 mV | place: USA | collected 2012-02-03
TACCAATTCCACCACTTCGGCAAGAAGAACCAACTTTCTATCATCTGCTGACTGAGATGTCAACAGCAAAAAACCGTAAGCTGCTACTTCTGTGCGGGTGCTGCAGGCGCTGCAGGAGCGGCGGGAGCTGCCGGAGCGGCAGGGGCAGCTGCATTACCAGGAGCCGCCGGCGCGACCGGCTGCTGCAGCGGCATGCCGCCCATCGGTGCCGGCTTTGCCTTGGGGGCTTTGGACATGATGGAGGACCCGCCGCCTTTGCCCGAGGCAAAAGCCAGTGCCAGTGAGGTAAGCATGAAAATGATCGCTGCACTGGTGGTCAGTTTGCTCATGAACGTGCTGCCGCCGCCTGCGCCGAAAACCGACTGGCTGCCGCTGGCGCCAAAGGATGCACCCATCTCGGCTCCCTTGCCGGACTGCAGAAGGACCACGACGATCAGGGCAAAACATACCAGAATATGCAGGGTTACCAGTAGAAATGTCATTTAAAGACTTACCTCCAAGTGTGTTCAAAGAGTCTTTCTAGCATATTTGCTCTAAATAACCAAGAATTTATTCACCGTAACGTACGATTGAGGCAAAAGATGAGCCCTTGAGACTTGCGCCTCCCACGAGTGCGCCGTCTATGTCTGGTCGGGACATGAGTCCCTTGGCGTTTTCGGGCTTCACGGAGCCGCCGTAGAGTATCCGCACCTTTTCCGCGGCCGGTTTCCCGAATAGCTCGGCTATGACTCCGCGAATGAAGGCATGAGCCTCCTGTGCCTGATCGTCCGAGGCCACCTTGCCGGTGCCGATCGCCCAGACCGGTTCGTAGGCTATGACAACCGGTGCGAACTGCGTTGCGGTCAGCCCTTCAAGCCCCCCTTTCAACTGGCGCTCCAGCACCTTGAACGTGTCGCCGGCTTCGCGCGCTTCCAGGGTCTCGCCGATGCACATGATGGGGACCAGCGCCCCCTTGAGGGCCGCCTTGACCTTCTTGTTCACCGTTTCCTCGGTCTCGCCGAAGTACTGCCTGCGCTCCGAGTGGCCGATGATGACGTGGCTTGCGCCGGCGTCGAGGAGCATGCGGGGCGAAACTTCGCCGGTGAAGGCGCCTTCTTCTTCCCAGAAAACGTCCTGCGCCGCGAGGCTTATGCCGGTGCCGGCGAGCGCGGCGGGGAGGGTAGGGAGCACGGTGAAAACCGGCGCCACAACGATCTCGACGTTGTCTACGCCTGAGACCAGCGGTGCCAGTTCCTCGATCAGTGCCAGCGCCTCGTTCTTAGTCTTGAAGAGTTTCCAGTTGCCTGCTATGACCGGCTTGCGCATCTAATACCTCCAGGAGATATATAGATTGAGATCAAGATAAGATGAGGGAAGGCGAAAAAGCCCTGTCTCAATCTTAATCTTGATCTCAATCTGCTTTTTATTTGTGCCCCTTGTCTTCCAGGACCTTGATGCCGGGGAGCTTCTTCCCTTCGAGCAGTTCGAGGAAGGCGCCGCCGCCTGTAGAGATGTAGCTTATCTTCGCGTACTCGCCGGCGCGGTGCACTGCGACGTCGGTGTCCCCCCCGCCGACTATGGTCAGCGCGTAGGAGTTGGCCACGGCGGAGACCATGGCGAAGGTGCCGCGGGAGAAGGCGTCCATCTCGAAGACCCCCATCGGTCCGTTCCAGACGATGGTTTTCGCGTTTTGCAGCGCTTCGGTGAAGAGAGTGACGGTGGCGGGGCCGACGTCGAGCGCCATCCAACCTTCGGGGATCTCCTGGATCGGGCAGACCTTGGTCTCGGCTGCCGGGTTGAACTGGTCGGCCACCACGCAGTCGACAGGCAGGTAGAACTTGACCCCCTGGGCGCGCGCTTTCTCGTAGGTCTTCATGGCGGTGTCGATCAGGTTGTCCTCGACGAGCGACTTGCCGACGTTGTACCCCATCCCCTTGAGGAAGGTGAAGGCCATGCCGCCGCCTATGATGATCTTGTCGACCTTGTCGCAGAGGTTCTCGAGCACCTCGATCTTCCCGGAGACCTTGGCGCCGCCCAGGATGGCGACCAGGGGGCGGATCGGGTTCTTCATCGCCTTCTCGAAGTAGTTCATCTCGTTTTTCATCAGGAAGCCGGCAGCCACCACTGGGAAGCAGTTGGTGATGGCCTCGACCGAGGCGTGGGCCCGGTGCGAGACGGCGAAGGCGTCGTTGACATACACGTCGCAGTCGTTGGCTAGCGCCTTGGCGAAGTCGGCGTCGTTTTTCTCTTCGCCGGCGTAGAAGCGGACGTTTTCCAGCATGATCACGTCGCCGGGCTGCATGGCGTTTATCATCGCTTTCACCTCGTCACCGATGCAGTCGGAGGCGAGCTTCACTTCCTTGCCCAGAAGCCGGGAGAGGCGCTTTGCGGCGGGAGCCATGGAGTATTTTTCCTTGCGCTCTCCCTTGGGGCGCCCAAGGTGCGAGGCGAGGATGATCTTGGCTTTCTGGTCGAGGGCGTAATTGATGCTGGGGAGGACAGCGCGGATCCTCGTGTCCTCGGTGATGTTCTGGTGGTCGTCCAGCGGCACGTTGAAGTCCACGCGCATGAAGAGCTTCTTGCCGGACAGGTTTTCGATCTCGTCGATGTAGCGGATTGACATGACACCTCCTGAATCAATAAAAATAAATAAGGGGAGGAGCAGCCTCCCCCCCGTCTACTTATCACATCTACCCTTCCAAGTACCACCTTTTCCTAAAGGAGAATCTTCATCAGCCCGACCACCCTGGTGGAGAAGCCCATTTCGTTGTCGTACCAGGAGATCACTTTCACCATGTTGCCGCCGATCACCTTGGTGGAGGGGGCGTCGACTATCGAGGAGAGCTTGTTGCCGTTGAAGTCGATGGAGACGAGCGGCTCCTCGGAGAAGCCCAGGATCCCCTTGAGCGGCCCGTCCGCCGCGGCCTTGAGCGCCGCGTTCACCTGCTGCGCGTCGGTCTCCTTGGAGAGGGTCGCCACCAGGTCGACCACGGAGACGTTCGGGGTCGGCACGCGGATGGCCATGCCGTCCAGTTTCCCCTTGAGCGCCGGCAGCACGAGCGCCACCGCCTTGGCGGCGCCGGTGGTGGTGGGGATCATGGAAAGGGCAGCGGCGCGCGCCCGGCGCAGGTCCTTATGCGGCAGGTCGAGGATGTTCTGGTCGTTCGTGTAGGAGTGGACCGTGGTGACGAGCCCCTTCTCGATGCCGAAGCTCTCCTGCAGAACCTTTGCGACAGGGGCGAGGCAGTTGGTGGTGCAGGATGCGTTGGAGATTATGTGGTGCTTGTTCTTGTCGTATTCCTTGTCGTTGACGCCCAGCACGACGGTGAGGTCCGGGTCGGTGGCGGGGGCCGAGATCACAACCTTTTTCGCCCCGGCCGTCAGGTGCTGCGCCGCCTTGTCGCGGGCGGTGAAGAGACCAGTCGACTCGAGCACGATGTCGACGTTCATCTCCTTCCAAGGGAGCTCCGCCGGGTTTCTTACCGCGAGCACCTTGATGGCTTTGCCGTTGACGATGATCTTGTCGCCGTCCACCGACACTTCGCCGGGAAAAGTTCCATGAACGGAATCATACTTTAACAGGTGTGCCAAGGTCTTCGCATCAGTCAGGTCATTGATGGCGACGAACTCAAAACCCTGCTCCTGTGCAGCTGCCCTAAGTACGCAACGTCCGATTCTGCCGAATCCGTTAATAGCCACTCTTAAAGCCATTGTGCTCCTCCTGTTAATTAAGTAATCCTTCACAATTGGCAATACTAACAACGTGAGAGAGGGGCGTCAACAATTTTAATTCAAGATATTACCGCGTTCGCCGAAGACACGAATGGCTCGAATGCGCGGCTTGGACAGGCGCCGCAGTACCGTTTTGCCGCGGTTCCCGCAGCGGTAAATAAATCCATAAAATAATTGACTTTTCCGAGGTGGATAAATTACTCTTGCGTGGACCATGATGCGCACTTACCTCGCTTACGTTAGATGCTGGATTGTATATAGATGAAAATGACTCTGGAAAAACGCATCTTACTGTTCTCTTTCCTGATCCTGTTCCTGGCGATCTCCGTCGGCTCGGGCATGGATATCATGGCGCTGCGCAAGGATCAGGTCAACGCGCTCCAGCTGCGTTCCAAGGGGCTTGCCACCGCCCTCAAATCCAACATCGAGAAGGTCCTCAACCTCGGTCTGGAGTTGAAGGATATGACCGGGGTCTCCGAGAAGTGCCGCGAGATCATCGAGGGGAACCAGGATATCGCCTACTGCGTGGTCTCGGATCTCTCCGGCACGGTCCTTTTTGCCAGTGATCCCCGATTCATCACATTTCCTGCGCGTCAGCTGCCGTCCGCGCCCAACAAAGAAGAAGATCGCCTGGAATCCGGAGTCTACAAGAACCGGATCTCCATGGCGGTCGACGGCGTCGATACCACCTTTTACGATTCCGCTGTCCCGGTCTTAGGCCCGTACGGCAAGCCCATCGCGCTGGCGCACGTAGGCTTCAGCGAGCAGGTGGTCTCCGACAAGATGAAGGGGATGGTGTTCAAGACCCTCTTCCTGTTGGCCGTATCGCTCTTTACCTCGTTCTCGCTGATCATGCTATTCATGAAAAAGTACGTGATGCAGCCCATCTCCGTGCTCCTCAAGGGGGTTAAGCAAATCTCGGAAGGGGCCTTCGACACCCAGATAGGGGAGGTGCAGGTCTACGAGTTCAACGAACTTGCGCGCAACGTCAACATCATGTCCCAGTTCCTAAAGAACAGGGACGCCCAGATAAAGAAGAATTACGAGGATATGGAGCGGACCTTCGAGGAGCTCCAGGAGTCCTACCGCAAGCTGGAGCGGCTCTCCACCGACCTCGAACGCTCCGAGGAGCTTTACAAGTCACTGATGGAGGACGCAAGCGACGCCATTGTCGTCATCGGGGGGGACGAGTCCGTCCGCATGGTCAACAAGATGGCGGAGGAGTTCTTCGGCTACGAGGCGAAGGAACTTTTGGGCCTGCCGCTGACCAAGATGCTGCTCCTTTTGAACATCAGCAACATACCCAAGGTGCACCGGATCTTCCGGGAGGCAGCCCAAGGGGCGCACATCGCCGAGGAGATGCAGCTCTGCAAGAAGGAAGGGGGCGCCATGGTCGCCATGCTGCACGCCTCCAGCATCAAGAGCGGGTCGGAGAACGTGGTGCAGGCCATCTTCCGCGACGTGACCCGCGAGCGGGAGATCATCCTGAACCTCGAGAAGAGCTCCGCCGACCTGGCCCGGCTGAACCGCATGAAGGATTCCTTCCTGGGCCTTGCCTCCCACGAGCTGAAGACGCCGCTCACCGTCATCATGGGGTACTCCGAACTGATCACCACCGACCTTTCCGACCGGATCGACAAGACGGTCCTGGAGATGGTGGTGAATATCGCCAACGCCGCCTCGCGCCTGGACAACATCATCAAGGACATGGTCGACGTCTCCATGATCGACGAGAAGAGGCTGCAGCTGAAAGTCGAGGACATCCAGCTGAACCGCCTCATCGAGGCCTCGGTGAACGAGCTCCGCTTCTTCTTCTCCATGAGGAAGCAGGAGGTGGTGGTAAACCTCGACGAATCCATCCCAACTATCCGCGGCGACGCGCTGCGCCTCATGCAGCTTCTCTCCAACATCCTGGGCAACGCCATCAAGTTCACCCCCGACGGCGGCAAGATCACCATCAGCACCTCCGCCAAGTACCTTTTGCGCGGAAAGGCCGGTTCCGACGGAAGCGAAGAGGGGCGCGAGCACCATCTTTTCCTGGAGATCACCGTCACCGACACCGGCATCGGCATCGACCGGGAGGACCAGTTGAGGGTCTTCGACAAGTTCTACGAGGTTGGGAACATCCAGGAACACTCCAGCGGCAAGGTCGCCTTCAAGGCCAAAGGGGCGGGCCTTGGCCTGTCCATCGCCAAAGGGATAGTCGACATGCACGGTGGCGAGATCTGGGTGGAATCGACCGGGTACAACCCGGAGCGCTTCCCCGGCTCCACTTTCCACATCCTGCTGCCGCTTGCCCCCGGCATCGGGGAGAACAACGCCGACTACAGCAGACTCCTGCGTTAAGCAAATCTCAGCAACTTGATCTTGAATCTGCCACCCGTTTCCTGTATAAAAATAAGGTTTTTCTGCCGTTCATGAGCCCCTGTTTCGGGCTTGATCCGCGCAAATTCGGAGGGATGCATGAGGCTCAGCCTCTTGGCGAGTGGCAGCAAGGGTAACTCCCTTTTCATGGAAACCGGTGCCTGCCGCCTGCTGATCGATGCTGGGCTTTCAGGGCGGGAGACCATCGCCAGGCTTTCCTCGATAGGGGTCGATGCTGCCACGCTGGACGGCATCCTGATCACCCATGAACACACCGACCACATCCGCGGTGTGGGGGCGCTTGCCAGACGCCTGAAGCTCCCGGTGCTGGGGTCGGCCCGCACCCTCCAGGCTGCGCGCCACGTTGTCGGCCGTGTCGACTATGTCGAGTTCGAACCGGGCGCCCCGTTCGTCTTCAAGGGGGTCTCCATCGACCCTTTTCCAGTCACCCACGACGCCTGCGATCCGGTCGGGTACAGGATCGAGAGCGGGGAGGGGGGGATAGGCTTCGCCACCGACCTCGGCATCGCCACCAGGCTCACCCACGACAAGCTGAAAGGGTGCCGCGCCCTGGTCCTCGAGTTCAACCACGACGAGCGGATGCTGCAGGATGGCCCTTATCCCTGGCACCTCAAGCAGCGCATCCGCTCCCGCCACGGCCATCTTTCCAACGCCGAAGGGGCGGCGCTCCTGGAGGAGCTGCTGCACCCGGGGCTTGAGGGCGTTTTCCTGTCCCATCTGTCGGAGGTCAACAACGATCCGGCTCTCGCCATGGCCTCTGCCAGAGGGCTCGTCGACAGCCAGAACATCTGCGGGCCGGATCTCTTTCTCGGATGGCAGCATCAGGCCAGCGGAGTGTTTAAAACAGATTGAGATTAAGATTAAGATTAAGGTAAAAAGCAAGAAGAGAGTAGCGCGCGGGTTCTCTGGACCTTCCTGTTTCACTCTTCCAGTTTCAGCCCCTTGATCTTTTTCTTTTTCCTTTTCCTGATCTTTGATCCAGATACGGTCTTATGCTTGGACTTGGACTTAATCTCAATCTTAATCTTAATCTTTATCTTGTTCTTGATCTTCAGCTGGTTTCTTAATCTTAACCTGCTTCTTCTCTTAACCTGATTCATCTCTAAATTTTAAACTGATTACAATAGGGGGAAATGACTAGTGATAGAACGTTACAGCCGTCCTGAAATGGCCCGCATCTGGGAACCGGAAAACCGCTACCGCAAGTGGCTCGAGATAGAGATCTACGCCTGCGAGGCACACGCCGAGATGGGGCGCATCCCCAAAGACGCAGTGGCCCGCATCAAGGCGAAAGCCAACTTCGACGTCCCGCGCATCGACGAGATCGAGCGCACCGTCAAGCACGACGTCATTGCCTTCCTAACCTCCGTCGCCGACTACATCGGTGAGGACTCCCGTTTCGTGCACCTGGGGCTCACCTCCTCCGACATCCTCGACACCTCCTTCGCCATGCTCCTGAAGGAAGCGGGCGAGCTGATCGTGGCTGACATCAAGCGGCTTATGGCCGTGATCAAGACCCGCGCCTACGAGCACAAGATGACCCCGCAGATGGGGCGCTCCCACGGCATCCACGCCGAGCCGGTCACCTTCGGTCTGAAGATGGCCCTTTGGTACGACGAGATGGCCAGGAACCTGAAGCGGATGGAGGCGGCGCTTGAGACCATCTCCTACGGCAAGCTCTCTGGCGCGGTCGGCACCTTCGCCAACATCGATCCGCAGGTCGAGGATTACGTCTGCAAGAAGGCCGGGTTGAAGCCCGCCCCCTGCTCGACCCAGGTGCTGCAGCGCGACCGCCACGCCGAGTACTTCACCACCCTCGCCATCATCGCCTCCTCCATCGAGAAGTTCGCGGTCGAGATCAGGCACCTGCAGCGCACCGAGGTGCTCGAAGCCGAGGAGTTCTTCAGCAAGGGCCAGAAAGGCTCCTCCGCGATGCCGCACAAGCGCAACCCGGTCCTCTCCGAGAACCTGACCGGCCTGGCGCGCCTGATCCGCGGCTACTCGGTTTCGGCCATGGAGAACGTCCCGCTGTGGCACGAGCGCGACATCTCCCACTCGTCTGTTGAGCGCATCATCGGCCCGGACGCAACGGTCATGCTCGACTTCATGCTGAACCGCGCCATCGGTCTGATCGAGAACCTGGTGGTCTACCCCGAGAACATGATGCGCAACCTGAACCAGATGCGCGGCCTCATCTTCTCCCAGCGCGTGCTCCTGAAGCTCGCCGAGTCCGGCGCTTCCCGCGAGAAGGCCTACGCGCTGGTGCAAAGAAACGCCATGAAGGTGTGGGAAGAGGGGAAAGACTTCCAGACCGAGCTTCTGAACGACCCCGAGGTCGCCGGCTTCCTCCCCGCCGAAGAGATCAAGGAAGCCTTCGATCTCAGTTACCATCTGAAACACGTCGACACTATTTTCACGAGGGTCTTTGGTGGATAGCCTTCTGTACTACCTGACGCCCAACGAGATGGACCCCTTCTATCTCTTCTGGGCCAAGCAACTGTTCCTGTCGGTTTGCATCATCGCCGTCTTCTACCTCCTTTCGAGGCTCCTGCAGCGGGTCCTGGCCAAGGTCGGGACCCGCCTGTGCGCCTACACGGACACGGATCTCGACGACCGGATACTGGAGATCGTCTCCGGTCCGGCCATGGTGCTGGTCAACTGCGCCGGCCTCTACTACGCGATCAAGCGTCTGCCGCTCCCCGAAAAGATAGGGGTGATAGCGGCCGGCGTGCTGTTCGTGGTCAACATCGCCATCATCACCACCGTCGCCTTCCGCATCGTCAACGAGATGCTGGAGCGCTTCGGCGACCGGGTAGCCGGCCCGGAGATGAGCCGCCAGCTGATGCCGCTGATCGAGAAGCTGAGCACCATCTTCCTGATCCTCATGGCGCTCATCATCACCCTGAAGCACTTCAACTACGACATCCTCTCCCTGGTGACCGCACTGGGCGTCGGCTCTCTGGCCATAGGCCTTGCGGCCAAGGACACCCTGGCCAACATGATCTCCGGCTTCACGCTGATGCTCGACCGTCCCTTCCGGATCGGCGACAGGATCCAGGTCGCCTCCCAGACCGGCGACGTGGTCGACATTGGACTGCGGAGCACCAAGATCAAGGCCCTGGACAACACCTTCCTGATCATCCCCAACGCGGACCTCTGCAACTCCACCGTGATCAACCAGGCCTTCCCGGACATCCGCGGCAAAGGAAGGATCAACATCGGCATAGGCTACGATTCGGACGTGGAGCGGGCCAAGGAACTTCTGGTCCAGACCGCGAAGTCGGCGCCGGACGTCCTTGCCGAACCGGCTCCCGAGGCCTATTTCATGAACTTCGGCGACAGCGCCCTGAACCTCTCGCTCTTCTTCTGGGTGGCCGACTACACCCATCTCGTCAAGGCGACCGACCAGATCAACTGCGCCCTGGTGAAATGCTTCCAGGACAACGGCGTCAACATACCGTACCCGACACGGACGGTCATATATGAAAAGGACACAGACCATGCCCCACAGGATTGAAATCACCCTAAAGGACGAGGTCCGCGACTCTCGCGGCGAACGGATCAAGCGTGAGATCGAGCACTTTCTCCATCTCCACGTGGACCAGGTCCGGACCATAGACGTCTACACGGTTGACGCGCAGCTCAGCTCCGAGGAACTGGAGCAGGTGGCTGCCGGCCCCTTCAGCGACCCGGTCATCCAGAACTACAGCGTTGGCAAGCCCGCTGCTTCCGGCTTCGACTTCCTGGTCGAGGTCGGTTTCCGTGCCGGCGTCACCGACAACGTCGGCCGCACCGCAGGTGAGGCTATCGGCTACCTCCTGGGGCGCCCGCTCGCCACTGGCGAGGCGGTCTACACCTCGGTGCAGTACCTGATCTCCGGAAAGCTTTCCCGCGAGGACGCCGAGAAGATCGCCACGGGCCTTTTGTGCAACACCTTGATCCAGCGCTACCAGATCCTGGACGCCGCCTCCTTCAAGGCCCAGGGGGGCGTCGCTCCCTTCGTGCCCAAGGTGCAGGGTGAGGCGAAGGTCGAGGTGAACAGCGTCAACCTGGAGGTATCCGACGAGGAGCTGATGCGCATCAGCCGCGACGGCGTGCTGGCGCTCACCCTGGACGAGATGAAGATCATCCAGTCGCACTACCGCGACCCGAAGGTGCTGGAGGCCAGGAAGAACGTGGGCCTTGGTGCTGCTCCCACCGACGTGGAGCTCGAGGCGCTGGCTCAGACCTGGTCCGAGCACTGCAAGCACAAGATCTTCTCAGCCGACGTCAGCTACGAGGACGGCGAGGGGAACCGCGAAGAGATCAAGTCGCTCTTCAAGAGCTTCATCCAGAAGACCACCGCGGACGTGCGCGCGGCCATGGGCGACAAAGACTACTGCCTCTCCGTCTTCAAGGACAACGCCGGGGTCATCCGCTTCAACGACGACTGGTCGCTGGTCTTCAAGGTCGAGACCCACAACTCTCCCTCCGCGCTCGACCCCTACGGCGGGGCGCTCACTGGCATCGTCGGCGTGAACCGCGACCCGTTCGGGACCGGCAAGGGGGCGAAGCTCATCTTCAACACCGACGTCTTCTGCTTCGCAGATCCCTTCTACGGGAAGGAACTCCCCAAGCGCCTTTTGCACCCGCGCCGCATCTACGAGGGGGTCGTTGAAGGGGTGGAGCACGGCGGCAACAAAAGCGGCATCCCGACAGTCAACGGCTCGCTGGTCTTCGACGACCGCTTCGCCGGTAAGCCGCTGGTATTCTGCGGCACCGCCGGGATCATGCCGGCGAAGATCAAGGACGAGCCTTCGCACCAGAAGAAGATCCTCCCGGGCGACCTGATCGTCATGACCGGCGGCAGGATCGGCAAGGACGGCATCCACGGCGCCACCTTCTCCTCGGAGGAGTTGAACGAGAACTCGCCGGTATCGGCGGTCCAGATCGGCGACCCGATCACACAGAAGAGGATGTTCGACTTCCTGATCCGCGCCCGCGACAAGGGCCTTTACCGCTTCATCACCGACAACGGGGCAGGGGGGCTTTCCTCCTCCATCGGCGAGATGTCCGAGGAGTGCGGCGGCTGCCAGCTCGACCTCTCCCTGGCGCCGCTCAAGTACCCGGGACTCGCCCCCTGGGAGATCCTGATCTCCGAGGCGCAGGAGCGCATGAGTCTCGCGGTGCCCCCCGAGAACATCGACGCCTTCATGCAGATGGCCAAGCGCTTCAACGTTGAGGCGACCGTCCTCGGGACCTTCACCGATTCCGGCATCTTCCACATGCTCTACGGCGAGAAGACCGTGGCGTACCTGCCGCTTTCCTTCATGCACGCGGGGCTTCCGCCGATGCAGATCCCGGCCCGCTGGGAAAAACCGGTGCACGAAGAGCCGGCCGTCGCCGAGTCCGCCGATTACACCGGCGACCTCAAGGGGCTTCTCTCCTCGCTCAACATCTGCTCCAAGGAAAGCGTCGTGCGCCGCTACGACCACGAGGTCCAGGGGGGGAGCGTGGTCAAGCCCTTCACCGGCGTCGACAACGACGGCCCGTCCGACGCCGCCGTGGTGCGCCCGATCCTCGACTCCTTCGAGGCGGTCGTCGTCGGGCACGGCATATGCCCGCGCTACAGCGACATCGACGCCTACGACATGGCCGCGAACGCCATCGACGAGGGGCTCAGGAACTACGTTGCCGTCGGGGGCTCGCTCGACCTCGTCGCCGGCCTGGACAACTTCTGCTGGTGCGACCCGGTCCTCTCCGACCGGACACCGGACGGGCCGTACAAGATGGCCCAGCTGGTGCGCGCCAACAAGGCGCTCTACGATTACTGCACCGTCTTCTCCATGCCGCTCATCTCCGGCAAGGACTCCATGAAGAACGACTTCTACGACGGCACCACCAAGATCTCCATCCCGCCGACCCTGCTCTTCTCGGTCATCGGCAAGATGGAGGACGCGCGCCTCGCCGTCACCATGGACGTGAAGCGCGCAGGGGACCAGGTGTACCTCCTGGGTGCTACCGCGAACGAGCTGGGCGCTTCCGAGTACCTGGCGCAGAAGGGGTACGTGGGGAACAACGTCCCGAAGATTGACGCCAACGCCGCCCTCGCCACCTACCGCGCCTACCACGGCGCGTTGAACGCCGGGCTCGTCGCCTCCTGCCATGACCTCTCCGACGGCGGGCTTGCAGTAGCCGCAGCCGAGAGCGCCTTTGCCGGCGGCTTCGGCATGGAACTCGACCTGGCCAAGGTCGCCTTCAAGGGGGAGGCCGCCGACAAGAATGACGCCGTGCTTCTCTTCTCCGAGTCCGCATCGAGGCTTTTGGTGACGGTGCGCCCCGAGAAGGCCGAGGCGTTCGAGAAGGCCATGGCCGGGACCACCTTCGCGAAGATCGGCGCGGTGACCGAGGCGAAGAACGTTTCGGTGAAGGGGCTTTCGGGGAAAGTGGTGGTCAACTCCGCGATTTCCGAGCTGAAGGCCGCCTGGCAGGAGCCGCTGAAGGATCTGTAAAATCTTATATGCAGAAAAAATGCGGGTTATGCCATAATGAGCGACGTTGCTTCCCGCTACCAATCTTTTCATAGAGGACTTATTTGATGACCAAGGCTAAAGCGCTAGTCATAACAGGCAACGGCACCAACTGCGAAATGGAGGCGGCGCACGCCTGCCGGTTGGGCGGCTTCGACGAGGCCCGCATCGCACACATATCGGAACTCATGTCCGGCGAGGTGAGCCTGGACGATTACCACTTCCTCAATCTAACCGGCGGCTTCCTCGACGGCGACGACCTGGGGAGCGCCAAGGCGCAGGCGAACCGCTTGCGCTACGCGGCGGTGGAAGGGAAGGGGGAGCTCCTGGTGGACCAGATCTCCCGCTTCATCGCGGACGGCAAGCTGATCCTCGGGGTCTGCAACGGGTTCCAGCTCCTGGTTAAGATGGGGATGCTCCCGGCTCTGGGTGGCGACTACCTGAAGCAGACCGCGACGCTGACCTACAACGCCAACGGCCGCTTCCAGGACCGCTGGTGCTACCTGAAGTGTGATGCCGCTTCCCCGTCGCTGTACACCCGCGGCATCGAAGGTGGGGTATACCTCCCGGTGCGCCACGGCGAAGGGAAGTTCCTGGTAGACGATGCCAGGACGCTGGAGGCGATCGAGGCGAAGCACCTCTCCTGCCTCAAGTACTCCGACAAGAACTACAACGCGCCCACCATGGAGTTCCCGGAGAACCCGAACGGCTCGGTGAACGCCATCGCCGGCATCTGCGACGAGACCGGCAGGGTGATGGGGCTCATGCCGCACCCCGAGGCGTTCGTGCACCGGACCCAGCACCCGCGCTGGACCAGGGAGGACCTGCCGGAAGAGGGCGAGGGGCTGATCTTCTTCAAGAACGCGGCCAAGTACGTGAAGGAAAACTTCTAGATACTCCCCCCTCCTGGCCTCCCCCTCCGAGGGAGGAAGCGGTGGAGTGACCTCCCCCGTCCGAGGGGAGGAGATGGTGGACGGTCCCTTCGGGGAACACAACAAGGATGGACAGGTAAGCAGTTCTTTTATAAGGAGCAGTCGTGGAAGAAATGATGATGCGCAGGCCCGAAGAAGAGTGTGGCATTTTCGGTGTATTCAACCACCCGGAGGCCTCGAACCTCACCTACCTCGGACTCTACGCCCTTCAGCACAGGGGACAGGAAAGTTGCGGTATCGTCTCCTCCGACGGAAACAACCTGCACTCCCACAAGAGCATGGGGCTTGTCGCCGATGTCTTCGGCAACCAGGAAATCTTCAAATCGCTGCCGGGTAAAGCCGCCATCGGCCACGTGAGGTACTCGACCACCGGCTCGTCGGTGATCAAGAACGTGCAGCCGATCATGGTTGACTACTCCCGCGGCTCCATCGCCGTGGCCCACAACGGCAACATCGTCAACGCCCAGATCATCAAGGACGAGCTCGAAGCCTACGGCTCCATCTTCCAGACCACGATGGATACCGAGATCATCGTGCATCTCCTGGCCACTTCGAAAGCCATCTCGCTGCAGGACCGGCTCACCGACGCGCTTAGCCGTATCCAGGGCGCCTACTGCCTGCTTTTCCTGACCGAGACCCGCATGGTCGCCGTACGTGACCCGAACGGTTTCCGCCCGCTTTGCCTCGGGCGCCAGGGAGGCTCCTACGTGGTCGCTTCCGAGAGCTGCGCCCTCGACCTGATCGATGCGGAGTTCATCCGCGAAATCGCGCCCGGCGAGATGATCGTCATCGATAAAAACGGCATGAACTCCTTCTTCCCGTTCAAGAAGGTAGAGCCCACCCCCTGCATCTTCGAATTCGTCTACTTCGCCCGCCCCGACTCACACATCTTCGGGAGAAACGTCTACCAGGTACGTAAGGAGCAGGGACGCCAACTGGCCCGCGAGCACAAGGTGGATGCCGACATCGTGATCCCTATCCCGGACTCCGGCGTCCCCGCGGCGCTGGGCTATGCCGAGGAATCCGGCATCCGGTTCGAGCTGGGGCTCATCCGCAACCACTACGTGGGGCGCACCTTTATCGAGCCGCAGCAGGCCATCCGCCACTTCGGCGTGAAGATCAAGCTGAACCCGGTGCGCGAGGTGCTGAAGGACAAGCGTGTCGTCGTCATCGACGACTCCATCGTGCGCGGCACCACCTCCAGGAAGATCGTCAAGATGATCCGCAATGCAGGGGCTAGAGAGGTGCACGTGCGCATCTCCTCGCCGCCGACCAGCTACCCCTGCTACTACGGCATCGACACCCCGAACCGCAAGGAACTGATCTCCTCGTCGCACTCGCTCGACGAGATCCGCCGCTACATAACGGCCGATTCCCTCGGCTATCTTTCCGAAGAAGGTCTCATGTCATCCGTCGGCGCGGAAAACGCCGGCTTCTGCACTGCCTGCTTCACCGGGGGCTACCCGGTAAAATTCCCGCGGCTTCTCGACCAGGACGAGCCGCAGATGGGGCTATTCGAAAAGGAGACTGAGAAATAATGAGCGAGAAGGAAAGGCTGAAGAAGATCATCATAGAGCTGTCCTACGAGAAGCGGAACGTCACCCTGGCCTCCGGTCGCCAGAGCGATTTCTACTTCGACGGCAAGCAGACCACGCTGCACCCGGAAGGGGGCTACCTCACCGGGAAGCTCTTCTTCGAGGCGATCAAGGACGTCGAAGGGGTGGAAGGGGTAGGGGGGCTCACCCTGGGCGCCGACCCGATCGCTACCGCCACCTCCATCGCCAGCTTCCTGGCTGGGAAACCGGTTCCCGGTTTCATCATCCGGAAAGAGCCCAAGGGGCACGGCACCGGCGCTTGGCTTGAAGGAAGGAAGAACCTGAAGCCCGGCTCCAAGGTCGTCATCGTCGAGGACGTGGTGACCAGCGGCGGCTCCTCGATCAAGGCGATCAAGCGCGCCGAGGAGGAAGGTCTCGTGGTACTGGGTGTGGTCACCCTCGTGGACCGCGAGGAAGGTGGGCGCGAGAACATCGAGGCCGAAGGGTACTGGCTCAAGTCCATCTTCACCAAGTCCGAGATCCTCGCCTAGCAAACGGCTGACAGTTTTTCATCGAAAGGCGGCAATGACACTATTGCCGCCTTTGTTTTTAACCCCAAAGGTGGAACACAGAGGACCCGGAGGTTCACTGGGGACACAGAGGAAAAGCGATAAACGGGGAGAACCGGTTTTGCCCCTTTCTTCATGCCTTTCCTTTGTGTCCTCCGTGTGCCCTGTGACCTCTGTGGTAATGCTTTTGGCTTTTAAAAGGTTTTATGGAAGAAGTACTCGCTAAATGGCGGATCTTGCTGGACAAGGTCGATGCCTGGTTCGCCCGCTCGATGGAGCTCTACCCGGAGAGCATCGCCTGCAGGAGCGGCTGCTCTGCCTGCTGCCGGTCGACCTTCGACATCACGCTTCTCGACGCCTACTACCTGAAGCTCGGGTTCGACCAGCTGCCTGAGTCGGCCAGGGAGGCCGTGCTGGCAAAGTGCCGCGAAAGGCTTGCCCTGATGCGCGAGTCGTGGCCGGAGTTCGAACACCCCTATCTTCTGAACTACCGCGAAGAGGAGGAGTGGGACGCGCTCATGCCCGACGAGGACGAAACCCCCTGCGTGCTGCTGGGCGAGGACGGCCGCTGCCTGGTCTACCATTACCGCCCCATGACCTGCCGGCTGCATGGCATCCCGCTGATCGACACAGGCGGCGAGGTGATGCACGACGAGTGGTGCACCATGAATTTCACCGACTCGGACCCGCTCCAGATGGACGGGCTCAGTGCCCCCTTCGACGCCATGCTGCGCGAGGAGGTGGCGCTCTTCAGGGAATTCACCGCGGCGCTCTTGGGAAAGAGGGTGAGCGAGTTGGACACCTTGATACCTACCGCGCTTTTGATCGATTTCGAGAACAGCGACACCTTCAAGGATTGGATTAAGTAATGGCTCTTCCCTCAACGATTTACCGCGCTTCCGTGCAGCTCTCCGACCTCGACCGCCAGATCTACGAACAGCTGCAGACGACCATCGCCCAGCACCCTTCCGAAACGGCGGAGAGGCTCCTGGCACGGCTTCTGGCCTATGCCCTTTGTTTCCGCGAGGAGCTCGTTTTCACCAAGGGGGTCGGTTCGGGGGACGAGCCGGATCTCTGGAGCAAGGGGCCAGACGGGCGGGTGCAGCTGTGGATCGAGGTAGGTCTTCCCGATCCTGAAAAACTAGCCAAGTCCTGCCGGCACGTCGAGCGCGCCATCCTCTTCGCCTTCGGTTCGGGGTTGAACCGCTGGCTGCCGCAGCACCAGGCGAAGCTCGCTTCCATTCCGAACCTCACCGTCATCGGTCTCGATTTCTGGTTCCTTTCACAACTCGCCGAGAATCTGCAGCGCGTCATCTCCTGGTCCCTCACCGTCACCGAGGGGAACCTTTACCTTACCGTCGGCAGCCAGACCTTGGAGAGCGCCATCCAGCAGGTGAGCGGTCCGCCTCTGTGATTTGACAAGCTCCGGAATTACTGTTACGCAAATAGGTCGAATTCTTCCCGCAGCGAATAAATCCTGACCCACTGTCTCTGTGTAACCCGCGCTCATTTGCGTTCATCGTAAACTGGAGGGCTGGATAAGCCAAAGGGGGTGTGATGAGGAAGGACCGCTTCTCTCGTTGTTGCATGTTCGCACTTATGCTGTTGCTGGCGGGGCAGGGTATCGCTGATGCCCGCCACTGCGCCCAGACCCCTTGGGACGAGATCGGCCCCTTCTACCGTCCCAACACACCGGTTCGAAACTCCATAGGCAAGGGGTACGTGCTGACCGGCACGGTCCGCTCCTCTGCCGATTGCTCCCCGATTCCCAACGCACGCATCGAGTTCTGGCACACAGGTCCCGCCGGAACCTACGACGACGCCCATAGAGCTACTGTTGTCACCGGGAAGGACGGACGCTACCGGCTGCAAACCTCGCCTCCTGCAAGTTACGGGCAACGCCCGCCGCACATCCACATCCTGGTCGACGTAAAGGGGTTCGAGGGACTGGTGACGCAGCATTACCCCAAAAGAGGATCAATAAGCGCCACGCTTGATCTTGTTTTGGTGCCTGAGTCTGAACAAGGTGATGGGGGAGGGAGTGGCCGCGCTGAAGATCTGGTACGGCCGGGGAAGCAACATCGCTAGCCCCCCGGCCGCTTTCGACGCTTGCTTGGGCTAGGTGGCTTCTTGCAGCATGGAAGCCAGTTCCTGCGCGTTATGGGGAGCCGCACCGCCTAGGTCGTTGTTGTAATAGATGTACACGTCGAGCTGCCGGTCCAGGTAGCTCCTGATCCTCGCCGCATCCTTTCCCAACTGCTCGCTGCTGTAGAACCCGTTGTAGCTCCCCTCCATGCCGTGCCTCCTGATGTAGACGAAGTCCGCTGTCACGGGCGAGGCGTCGATGAACGGGGGATGATCCGCCATGCACAAGGAGACGTTGCGGCTCTTGCACAGTGCCACAACCTCGTCGGTCAACCAACTCTGGTTTCTGAACTCCAGCGTGTTCCTCGTGTGGTACTGCGCCACCTGGTCGAGGAATACCTCAAGCCTGGGGAGGTCGGCCTTGAACTGCGGGGGGAACTGCCAAAGGACTACCTGCAATTTTTCCTGCAACTCCTGCGCTGCGCCGAAGAACCGGTCCAGCGCGCTCTCCACGTCGATGAGCCTTTTTATGTGGGTGATGTACCGGCTACCCTTGACGGCAAAGGAGAAATTCTCTCCGCTCTCCTCGTACCAGTGTCTGAAGGTTTCCGGGCCGGGGGTGCGGTAGAAGGTGACGTTTAACTCGACTGTGGCGAAGACGGAGCGGTAGTGGGCGAACCACTCCTTTTGCGAGATGTCTTCGGGGTAGAAGTTGCCCCGCCAGTGCTTGTAGCTGAAACCGCTGCATCCTAGATAGAGCTTTGCCATCGCTTTCCTCCTGGAATTAGAAGGACCTCTCCCACCTCAGTCCCAGCCAGTCCGGCCCGATGACCGGCGCGACATAGGAAGCGTTTTCCGGCGTCACGAAGAGCTTGCCCACCCCGTAAGATAGCGCCATTGACGCGATCACGTCGCGCCAGTGATGGTCATGGTTCTGAACCCGGTTGTTGGCAACGAATGCAGTGGCGAGCCAGGCGGGGACCCCGTACTTCCAACCATAGCGTTCGCTGTAGAAGGCTGCGCCGGAACCGGCGAAGGCTACGTGCCCGGAGGGAAAGCCGTAGCCGTTGCCTGTAGGCCGACGCCCGAGGCTGGTCTCGTTGAAACCGAGTCGAGCGATGGAGGTGAGGGTCTGGTTGGCGATGACGTTTCTCAGCCATTGCTTCTCGCCCTCTACGTCGTGCTTGAAATAGGCGACAGCGAAGGCCGACACCGGTATGGCTGCCATCACCGCATGACCCACTATTTCAGAGGAAACGCAAAGTGCCGGAGCCGGTCTGAACATAGTGAGAAGGAGGGCGAACAGGGCTGCGCAACGCAATATTCTGGACATTGTGTGCCTCCTTGCGACCGCGTTTGTGAGCGCTGCCGGTTGCCATTTTCATGGGTGCAGCCGGTGGCTTTGTTTATTGGTAATTTCAAACTTCGGAAGTATACCGTAACCTTTGTGGCGGGCCAGGAGTCAGCTAGTTTTCCTGGTTGCAGGGGGGGGGGGAATAAAAAGGCGGGGCCTTTAGCAGGTCCCGCCTTTTGCGTTTGAAGCTCCGTCAGTCTATTACATCGCGTGGCACTTGTCGCAATCGCCATTGGAGGTGAAGGCGTCTTTGCCGTTGTGGCAGGTGCCGCAGGATTTGCCGTGCTCCATGTCGCCCATGGTGAAGTGCTTCTGGCCAGCTTTGAAGGGGAAGATCTTGGTGTGGCAGTCAGCGCACTTGTAGGCTTCCAGGTGGAAGTCGTGGCTGAACTTCACGTCGCCGCTCTCGGTCTTGAAGGTTATGGTCCCGGGCTTGTACCCTTTGTGGCACTTGTTGCAGTCGCCGTTGGAGGAGAAGGCTTCCTTGCCGTTGTGGCAGGCGCCGCAGGACTTCCCTTTCGCCATGTCCGCCATGCTGAAGTGCTTCACGCCGGCCTGGAAGGGGTAGATCTTGGTGTGGCAGTCCTTGCAGGAGAAGGCTTCGATGTGGAAGTCGTGGCTGAACACCGCGTTGGTGGCGCCCTTGACCTTGAAGCTGATCTCGCGCGGCTTCATCTCTTTGTGGCAGCTGCCGCAGTTGCCGGCGACGGTGAAGGCTTTTTTGCCGTTGTGGCAGGCGCCGCAGGTTTTGCCTTTCTCCATCTGGGCCATGGTGACGCGCCTTTCCTTGCCGGTGATGACCACGCCGTTATGGCAGGCCCTGCAATCACCTTTGAGCTTGGAGAGGTGGCTGTTGTGGCTGAATACGGTCTGCCCTGCATTTTTTACTTTGAACTGGACGTCACGCGGCTTGCCTTTGTGGCATTTGACGCAGCTTTTGTTGTCCGCTACGCTGAACGCCTTGACGCCGGTGTGGCAAGCGCCGCAGGACTTAGTCTTTTCCATCTCGGCCATGGTGAAATGACGCTTTGACTTGAGGTTGAAGATGGCGTTGTGACAGATCCTGCAATTGTTGTTATATTTCTTCAGGTGAACGTCGTGGCTGAAAACGACGGCCTCTGCATTCTGAAGAGGGAATTTGATGTCCTTTGTCTCCTTCGCCAACACTGCGACAGGCAGGAGACAGACAATGAGAAGCGTAAGGGTGGCGAGGCGAAACTGCATGGTACACTCCTTCTAGCTTGGTATTTGCTTTGCCGACCGAGGCATTAGCCGGGATAATATACACATCGATAAGGTGGCCGTCAATTCAAAAGTATTGATTGTTTTTTATGTTTTATGCCTGAAGTGTCTCTTTTTAAGAGGTAAATCATGAAGACTTGCCTGCCTATTTTCCTGGTGGTTTCTTTGCTGATCTCAGCCCCTGCCCATGCCGATTTTTATCAATGGACTGATGCCAATGGTGTCGTTCACATGACCGACGATCCCCGCAACGTGCCTAAGCAGTACAAGGGGAAAGCCACGCGCATCGAGGTACGGGAGCCGGCTTCGACCCCCAGGGAGGCTGCGCCCGAACCTCAGAGCGCTCCAGCCGCCTCTGAGGCGGACAGAGGTGCGGCCGGCGTGACCGGGGGGCACGACGAGGCGTGGTGGCGCGCCCAGTTCGCAGAACTCAGGTCGGAATTGACAACGGTGCAGGCGGCCCGCAGCCAGAAGGAGCAACAACTGGTCGAGCTGAGGCGTCGCCGGGTGATCTTCCAGCGGGCGCGCGACCGTGTAGCGGTTCACGAGCTTGAAGCACAGGTCTCGGCCGACGACGCCCGCATCAGCGACTTGTTGAACCGGATAGCAGCCTTGGATCTTGCAGCTTCCAAAGCCGGGGTCCCTCTGGAGTGGCGACAGTAGCTTTGATAGCGGAATTATTAGCGGTTGCGGGGCTAGTTAAGCTGTGCTATAAAAAATTGCCGCTTTTCGAAGGAGATGCCCGATAACATGAACCAAATTGATAAGATAATCGATAACGCCCTCGCCGAAGACATCCACACCGGTGACATAACCACCCTCTCAGTTTTACGCAAACCGCGCCCCATGCGCGCCCGACTGGTCGCCAAGGAAGCTATGGTCCTGTCGGGGATCGCCGTCGCGGAGCGTGTTTTCTCCCGCATTGATGCAAACATCTCCTTTAAGGCTGAGTTCGCCGACGGCGATCGCCTCGCCAAGGGGGACGTCATCGCCCGCATGGAAGGAAACGCCGCCTCCCTTTTGCAGGGGGAGCGGGTCTCTTTGAACCTCTTGCAGCGCATGTGCGGCATCGCCACCCAGACCGCTGCCTATGTGAAGGAGCTGGAAGGAACCGGGGCCCGCGTCGTGGACACCAGGAAGACCACGCCCGGCCTGCGCGTCCTTGAGAAGTACTCGGTAAGGGTAGGGGGGGGGACCAACCACCGCACCGGGCTCTACGACGGCGTCCTTATCAAGGAAAACCACATCGCGGCAGCCGGCGGGATCATCGAGGCGGTGAGCGCTGCGCGCTCCTACATAGCCCACACTCTGAAGATCGAGGTGGAGACCGAGAACCTCGATCAGGTGGCGCAAGCGCTTCAGGCCGGAGCCGACATCATCATGCTGGACAACATGGGGCTCGAGGAGATGACCCAGGCAGTCCAGATGATCGGCAAGAGGGCGCTGGTCGAGGCTTCCGGCGGGGTGAACCTGCAGACCATCAGGTCCATAGCCCAGACCGGGGTCGACATCATATCGGTCGGAGCCCTGACCCACTCGGTAAGGGCTACGGACATCTCCATGCTGATGGAGGAAGTTTGAAAGAAACCGGTGTAGACGGAAGGATCCTGGAACTGTTCCGCTCCGGCGACGGGGTGGTATCCGGCGCCGCGCTCAGCAAGGCGCTTGGAGTTTCGCGCACCGCAGTCTGGAAGCACGTCAAGGGGTTAAGGGTCAAAGGGTACCAGATCGAGGCCGTCCCCTCCAAGGGGTACCGGCTCCTCTCCTCCCCCGAAATTCTCACCAACCTGGACATCACCGCCGGCCTCGCCACAAAGAGGGTCGGCTCTTCGGTACTCTGTCTGAAAGAGACCGATTCCACCAACTCCGTCGCCTTCAAGATGGCGGAGGAGGGGGCGCCCGAAGGGACCGTCGTCATCGCCGACACCCAGTCGGCGGGCAAGGGGCGGCTGGGGCGGGTCTGGCTTAGCCCTCCGGGGGTGAACCTTTACTGCTCCGTGGTGTTGCGCCCCGCAATCGCGCCTGTCGCCGCCTGCCAGCTAACCTTCCTCTCGGTCGTTGCCGTGGCCCGTGCCGTCGAGCGCTGCACCAAGCTCAAGCCGCAGATCAAGTGGCCCAACGACATCTTGATCAACGGGAAGAAGGTTGCCGGGCTTTTGAACGAGATGAACGCCGAAACGGAGAAGGTCAACTTCGTGGTCCTCGGCATCGGGGTCAACCTGAACCTCCGCTTGTCCACCCTGAGTGAAGGACTTTTGCGCCACCCGGCTACCTCGCTTCTTGAGGAGGGGGGGGAAGAGGTGGACCGGATCAGGTTCGCCCGTGTCCTTTTGGAGGAGTTGGACCAGCTCTACGACAACTTCCTGGTGGAAGGGGACGGGCCGGTCCGGGCCGAGTGGCTGGCGCGCTCCGCTATCAAGGGGCGCAGCGTCAAAGTAAGCCAGCAGGACCGTGAATTCCGTGGCGTGGTGCAGGGGGTCGATTCCTTTGGAGCGCTGCTGGTCCTTCTTGGCGACGGCACCCTGGAAACGGTCCTCTCGGGCGACGTCGCGCTGCTCTAAATAGATGGGCGCCTGGTCGGGATCATTTTAATAATATGCATGAGGTGCAGAAGATTGCTCTGCCCTTAGCGGCTTTGCGTGAGGAGGTTCTGGTTTGCTTCTGGTTATCGACGTCGGGAACAGCAACATCGTGCTCGGGATTTACGACGAACAGCGCCTGGTCAGGGATTGGAGGGTATCCACCGACAAGTCTAAGACCATCGACGAGTACGGCATCTTGTTCCATGACCTGTTCCGCCTGGCGGACATCGTCTTCACCGACGTGAAGGACATCATCATCTCGTCGGTGGTGCCGACTTTGACCGGCGTGCTTGAGAAGCTTTCCCGCCAGTACTTCAAGATATCCCCCTACGTGGTCGGCCCCGGCATCAAGACCGGCATGCCGATCCACTACGACAACCCCAAGGAAGTCGGCGCGGACCGCATCGTCAACGCCATCGCCGGGTACGAGAAGTACCGCCAGGCCCTCATAATCGTCGATTTCGGCACCGCCACCACCTTCGACTACGTCAACAAGAAGGGGGAGTACTGCGGCGGCGCCATCGCCCCGGGGCTCGCCATCTCCATGGAGGCGCTGTTCATGAAGGCGAGCAAGCTGCCGCGGGTCGACATCGCCCGGCCACCCAGCATAATCGCCAAGAACACGGTGAACTCCATGCAGGCAGGCATCTTCTTCGGCTACGTGGGGCTTGTTGACGGGATCGTGCAGCGGATGAAAGGGGAGGGGAAGGAGAATCCCAAGGTCATCGCCACAGGCGGTCTCGCCTCGCTGATCGCGCCCGAGTCGGTCACCATCGAGGAGGTGGACGAGTTCCTTACCCTGGAGGGGCTGCGCATCATCTACCAGAGGAATAAATAGGAACACCAACGCCCGCACCAGGGGCAAAAGGAGGAGGTCCCCCATCGAGATACGTACCGCACGGTAGTTCGTTTGGTTTCGTTTGCTTTACTCAAGTCAGGTCTCGTTTCAGAGTAGGTCGTCACTGATTTTCTATTCTAAGGGAGGGCACTATGGGAAGGTATGAAACGGCAAAACTGCGGAACCTCGGAATCGTAGCCCACGGCGGTGCGGGCAAGACCTCGCTTGCGGAGGCTATTCTGTTCGACACCGGCATGATCGACCGGCTGGGACGGGTCGACGACGGCACCTCCACCATGGATTACGAGCCCGAGGAGGTCAAGCGGCGCATCTCCATCACCTCCTCCCTGGACCACTGCGAGTGGAAAGGGTGCTCCATCCACCTTGTCGACACCCCGGGCTACGGCAACTTCATCGCTGACACCCGCGCCTGCATGAGAACGCTCGACTGCGCAGTAGTGATCCTCTCAGCCATATCCGGCGTCAAGGTCCAGACAGAAGAGGTCTGGCAATGGGCCAACGAGTTCGAGGTACCGCGCATCGCCTTCGTCAACAAGATGGACCGCGAGAGGGCCAACTTCTTCCGCGCCATCGACGACATGGAGAAGGCGCTCGGGGCGCGCGGCGTGGCGGTGCAGATACCGCTGGGGGCCGAGGAAAACTTCGAGGGGGTCATCGACCTGGTGCGCATGAAGGCGTACCGGTACCAAAAAGACGGCTCGGGCAAGTTCAGCGAGGGGGAGATCCCAGCCGATTACCTTGCCGAGGCGCAGCGCCTGAGGGAACTGATGGTCGAGACGGTGGCGGAAGCCTACGACGCGCTCACCGAAAAGTTCCTGGAGACCGGCGAACTGACCGAGGATGAGATCCTGGACGGGCTCAGGGTAGGCACCCTGAGAAGCACCTTCACCGCCGTCTTCTGCGGCTCGGCGACGGCAAATATCGGCGTGGCCCAGCTTCTGGACGGGATCTGCGCCTACCTCCCGTCACCATTGGACCGCACCAAGGCGGTAGGGTTCGATCCCAAGACCGAGCAGGTCATCGAGCGGGCACCTTCTGAGAGCGAGCCTTTCTCTGCGCTGGTTTTCAAGACCACCTCCGACCCCTACACCGGTAAGATCACCATCTTCAGGGTCTATTCCGGGGTGCTCAACTCCGACTCCCTGGTCTTCAACTCCAGCAAAGGGGTGCAGGAGAGGATCGGCCAGATCTACGAACTGGAAGGCAAGAAGCAGCACCCGATCAAGCAGGCGGTGGCGGGAGACATCGTCGCGGTGGCGAAGTTGAAGGAGACTGTCACCGGCGACACGCTCTGCGACGAGACGAAGCCGATCGTCTTCGAGCCGGCCCAGCCGCTGCAGCCCGTCATCTCCTATGCCATTGAACCCAAGACCAAGGCTGACGAGGACAAGATCCACTCGGCCCTGCAGCGCATGATCGAGGAAGACCCGACCATCGAGTCGCACCGCGACCCGCAGACCCGTGAGTTCATCATCTCCGGGATGGGGCAGGTGCACCTCGAGGTGATCGTCGAGAAGATGAAGCGCAAGTTCGGCGCGGACGTCCTCCTGAAAACCCCCAAGGTCCCGTACCTGGAGACGATCCGGGGCAGCGCGAAGGTGCAGGGAAAATACAAGAAGCAGTCCGGCGGGCGCGGCCAGTACGGCGACTGCTGGATCGAGCTCTCCCCGCTGCCGCGCGGCGAGGGGTACCTGTTCGAGGACAAGATCGTCGGCGGCGTCATCCCGCGCCAGTACATCCCCGCGGTGGACAAGGGGATCCAGGAGGCGGCCAAGGAAGGTTTCCTCGCCGGCAACCCGGTGGTCGACTTCAAGGTCGCCCTCTTCGACGGCTCTTTCCACACCGTCGACTCGTCGGAGATGGCGTTCAAGGTGGCGGGTTCCATGGCCTTCAAAAAGGCGATGGAGCAGTGCAAGCCGGTGCTCCTGGAGCCGATCGTCAACATGAAAATCACGGTCCCCGACGAGAACATGGGGGATGTCATCGGCGATCTCAACTCACGCCGCGGCAAGGTCGTTGGGGTAGAGCCCAAGGCGAACTCGCAGATCATAAGGAGCGTGGTTCCCATGTCCGAGGTGCTCACCTACTCGAACGACCTCCGCTCCATGACCAGCGACCGTGGCATGTTCACTTCCGAGTTTTCCCATTACGAGGAGGTTCCAAGCCACCTGGCGCAGAAGATCATCCAGGAGGCGCTGGATCAAAAGGGTAACGGCAACAATCATAAAAGCGCATAAACTCGAGCGCTACGTATAACGCGCCCGGCCGCTCCGAGGCCGGGCGCGGCCTTAATTCAACGATAGATGCAGAAAGGGAGGACGAGTTAGATGCAGAATCAATTCACACCGGATGCGGACGAGCACGACGAGACCCAAGCGAAGAAGAGTTCGCAGCAACGGCTCCTCCTGCTTCTCTTGCTGCTCATAGCCCTTTTTGCCTACCTTTACTTCTTCACCGGGCTGATCAAACCCCGCAGCAACGAGGCCGCCGCACCTGCTCCGGAACCTGCAGCCCAACCGGCGCCCGCCGTGGTCAAAAAGCCGCTGCCGCCCCGACCGGAAGCTTCGGCCTCCGCCGAGGCTACGGCCGACAAGTCGGCCAATGGCGCCGAGGCTACTGCGGGCAAGCCTAGCTCCACGCCTGCTCCGGCCTCCGCCAAGGCTACGGCCGGCGCGCCGGCTAAACCCGCACCCGCGGCTGCAGCTAAGCCTGCTGCACCTGCCGCTCCGGCTAAACCCGCACCTGCGGCAGCAGCTAAACCTGCCGCACCTGCCGCGGCTGCCAAACCTGCTGCCACTGCGAAGGAGGCCAAGCCGGCTGCTGCGACTAAGGAAACCAAGACCGCGGCTGCCAAGCCCGCCGCCAAGGAGACCAAGCCCGCCGCCAAGGAGGCAAAACAGGTCGCCGCTGCAAAGCCTGCCAAGGAGGCAAAAGCTGCCAAGACCGCTAAGGCTGAGACGGCGGCTCCGTCCAAGAACGCTAAGCCTGCTGCCAAGGCCGCGACCGGCGCCTATGCCCTCGACATCAACGGCGACCTCGCCGAAAACGAGATGGGACCTGTGACCGCCAAGCTGAAAAAAGCGGGCATCTCCCACCTGGTGAAGACCAAGACGCAAAAGGGCGAGCCGATGCACCGCCTTTTCCTTGCCGACTTCGGCGACAGGAACGAGGCCGTCGAGCAGCTGGGCCGGTTGAAACAGGTAGCCCCCAACGCCTTCATGCTCAAGGAAAACGGCAGGTACTCCGTGTACGGCGGGTCCTTCATGCGTGAAGGGAAAGCTGCCGTTGAGCAGGACCGCCTCTTCGACAAGGGGGTAAAACTCATGCTGCAGAAAGCTACCATACCGGTATCGGTGGTCAAACTGCGTGCCGGCAGCTTCCCGGACCAGGCGAGCGCCCAGAAAGCGGCTTCCAAACTGAAAAGCGCCGGACTCTCCGCGAAGGTCGTCAAGGTCGGGAAGTAGCGCTGCGTGTCCGGAAAGGTAACCTTCAGGATCTCGGCTGCGGCAGCCCCTTACATCGGTGCGGACAAACCCCGGCAGCAGCGGCTTGAGGCCGCCCGTGGCAAGGTGGCGCTTCCGCCTGCGGATTTTGTGCTGCTCGTCTATTACCTGTGCCACGACCAGGACCCGGAGGTAAAACGGAGCGCAGTCACGACCCTGCGCTCACTGGACGCCGGGCTGCTGATGCAGGTGCTGGCCGATCCGGCGTTGCACCCGCGCATCCTCGACGCCTTGGTTCAGCTGCACGGCAAGAACCCGGACCTCCGCCCCATCTTCGCCAAACACCCGAGCCTCTCCAGCGCCGCCGCAGCCGCTTTAGCGGTAAACGGAGGGACTGCGTCAGCGCCGCCCCCGGCTGCTGTTGCGTCAGTCTCCACGCCGGAAGATGGAAGTTCCCCCCGGCGCGCCCATAGCGAGACCCCGGAAGCAGCCGTGGACGAGGAAGCGGGCGCAGTGCAGCCGGACGAGGACGAGCCGATAGATGAGGAGGAGTACCAGTCGAAGTACCAGATGGCCCAGGCCATGGGGGTCAGCGACAAGATCAAGATGGCGATGACCGGCGACAAGGAATGGCGCTCCATCATGATCAAGGACAACAACAAGCTGGTGTCCTCGGCCGCCATCAAGAACCCGCGCATGACCGAATCCGAGGTCCTCTCCATTGCGAAGTCGGCGGTGGGAAACGACGAGATCATGCGCGTCATATGCAGCAACAAGGAATGGATCAAGAATGCGCAGATCAGGAAGGCGCTGGTGATGAACAGCAAGACGCCGCTGCCGCACGCCCTGCGCTTCGTGGCGACTCTCCCGGAAAAGGAACTTGCCCAACTGGCCAAGAGCAAAAACGTCAACTCGGCCATCGCCTCGCAGGCGCGCAGGATCCTGATGAGCAAGAAAGACAGCAGATAAACTAGGGGGAATCCAGATGGCTCTGGTCAACCAGGCAAAACGTGAGATAAACGCGAAAATCGTCTTTTTCGGACCGGCGCAGGCCGGTAAGGCGACCAGCCTGAAGCACGTCTTCAACAAGCTGAAGCCGGAGTTCCGCGGCGCCATGAAGGTGATGAACGTCCAGGACGCCCGCATGCTATTTTTCGACTTCACCCCGCCGGGCGACGGTAACGTCGACGGCTTCAGGGTTCGCTTCCACCTCTACACCGTCTCCGGAAGCAGTGTGGACCCCGCTGCCTGGAAGATGGTCCTGAAGGGTGTGGACGGGGTCGTCTTTGTGGCCGATTCCGCTCCCCAGCAGCAGGAACAGAACCAGCGTTGCATGGATGAGCTCGTTTCCTTTCTCAAGGGGTACGGCCAGAGCCTCGTTTCGGTCCCGACGGTGCTGCAGCTCAACAAGAGCGACCTCAGCGACGCCATCTCCATGGCGGAGATGGAGCGCACCCTGAACCCGTCACGACTCCCCAGTTTCAGGGCGAGCAGTCAAAGCGGCGAAGGGGTGCTCCAGGCGCTCATGGCGCTGGTAAAGACGGTGCTGGCCGGCCTCAGGTCCAGGGGCGCCGAAGGTATCGCCGGAGGGGAAGGACTGCAGCGGATAGTCGATGAACCGATAGCCTCTCTAGTCACCACCAAGCCCCTGCCGACTGCTGCCGCGCCGCAGCAAGCGGCCCGCACCCTTGAGCCCCCAGCATCGGAGTTGCAGGAAGAGCCGCTCACCCTGGAACTGGCCGGACCTCCCACCGCGGCGGAAGGTGACGTTATCTCTGTCCCGCTCACCATCCGCAGCGGCAGCCGCAGCAAAGAGGTGGTCTTGACCCTCTCACTTGCCGTAGGGAAGGGGTGACCAGCTTGGGGCCCGAGTTGCATTTGCACCTGTTCGCACGCCTGCTGCTGGCCTCCATCCTCGGCGGCCTGATCGGTCTTGAGCGCGAGGTTCACGGCCGGCCAGCGGGGTTCAGGACGCACCTGCTGGTATCGCTTGGCTCCTGCCTGTTCTGCCTCACCTCCATCGAGGTTTACCAGCTTTACGGAAATTTCAGCGGCGCCATCCCGGTCGGCATCGACCCCGGCCGCATCGCGGCCCAGGTGGTGACCGGCATCGGTTTCCTCGGGGCCGGCGCCATAATAAGGGAGAGGGCCTCAATCCGCGGGCTGACTACGGCCGCCTGCCTGTGGGTCGCCGCGGGACTCGGCATCGCCTGCGGCTTGGGGCTCTTCCGCATGGCCATCGCCGTGACGGTCATCGCCCTCATTAACCTGCTGCTGTTAAAGCAGGTGGAAAAACGGCTCAACCGCGACATCTACGTCGTGGTCAAGGTGTGGAGCGAGGACCGTCCTGACTTCATCTCGCAGGTGTATCAGCTCCTGGGTACGTCTGGCGTAGATCGAGTGGAAGCGAAGTTCGAAAGAGACCTGGAACGAAAACAAATGTTCATTGAGTTTCAGATGAAGCGCGGAAAGAAGGTAACTTCCCCGGATCTGCTCGCCAGACTGAGCGAGCTTGAGGGGGTAAAGCGGGTAAGTGTGGATTAGGCTGGTTAAACACCGCAACAAGAAAGGAGTTACGGACATGGCTGAACTTAAGGGAAGCAAGACGGAAAAGAACCTGCTGGAGGCATTTGCAGGCGAGTCTCAGGCGCGCAACAAGTACACCTACTACGCGTCGGTTGCCAAGAAGGAAGGGTACGAACAGATCGCCTCGCTCTTTCTAGAGACCGCGGAAAACGAGAAGGAGCACGCGAAACTCCATCTTAAGGCGTTGGGCGGCATCGGGGACACCATCACCAACCTGAAAGCCGCAGCCGCAGGCGAGTACGCCGAGTGGGTGGACATGTACCCGCGCATGGCCAAAGAGGCCAAAGAAGAGGGGTTCACCGCCATCGCAGCCATGTTCGAGGGTATCGCCAAGATAGAGAAGGCGCATCAGGAACGCTACAAGGCCCTCCTTGCCTCCATCGAGGATGGGACGGTATATAAGGACGAAGAGCCGACGCTCTGGAAATGCCGCAACTGCGGTCATATCCATGAGGGGACCGAACCGCCCCAAGGCTGCCCGGTGTGCCATCATCCCAAAGGCTACTTCGAGCGCAGCGCGGAAAACTACTAGCGTCGGTTCTGCCAGGCCAGCATCCCTCTGTCAGGGCAGCATCTTGCCGCCAAAATCCCTTGTATACAGAGTGATTCACATGATATGATGCCCTGGTTTCTCATTAGCAATAGGAGGCATGCATGGCAATCATCACAATTTCCAGAGAGATGGGTACCGGCGCTTACGCCATTTCCAAGGAGCTGGCGAAAAAGCTCAAGTACACGCTCGTCGATCGCCTGAAGATCGAGGAGCTGGCGCCAGCGTACGGCCTCACACCCGAGATCCTGGAGAGGGTGGACGAGAAGCCCCCTTCATACCGGACCGCCGAGGACCGGTTGCAGGCAGCGCATCTCGCCACGATGGAACTGATCCTTCTGGACAATGCCAGGAAGGGGAACGTGATTCTTTACGGACGGGGTGCTCAGGACCTGATCAAGGGAGTCACCAACGTGCTCAAGGTCCGCTTCATCGCTCCTTTTGAAGACCGGGTGGAAAAATTCGCCGAAAGGGAGTGGATCGACCCCGATCTGGCCCGCGAGCTGATCCGAAAGAGCGACCACCAGTTGGGCGGATTCATCCACTTCTACTTCGACCGCGATTGGAACGATCCGATGGCTTACGACCTGATCCTCAACACCAGCAAGTCGAGCCACAGCGCCATGATCGAGTGTGTCATCGCAGCCTCCAAGGATCCCCGCCTTAAGCAGGGGGAGGAGGAATCCATGGCGCTTTTGGACGATTGCATCCTGGCCAAGCGTGTGGAGGCCGAGATCCTCAAGTCCTCGCTGGAGCGCAGGCTGCGCATCACCTCCAAGGACGGCGTGGTCTTGCTCTCCGGGCACGTACAGGCCGAAGGGCAGATCGAAGAGGCGGTACGCATCGCCGGTTCCGTCTCCGGAGTGACCGATGTGGACTGCGATCTGGATGTGGTGAGCTACAAACCTGTGAAGGACTAGAGGCAGGGGCTAGGGATTAGGGACTCTTGGCGCTTTCTCTAGTTCTCGCACCTGATGTATTTAGTATAAAGAGGCGTACCAGTAGAAAGGGGCTGGTGGCGTTGGAGATGGGGCAGATTTTGCCAACCCCGTTTCCTAGCCCCAGCCCCTGTTTTATTTCCAGCCCGAGCCCTCGTTGCTGCCTTTTCCAGCCACTACCCTAGCTCCCAGCTCCTGTGTTCTAGCCTCTGTTTCTGACCCTTTTGAGGTCAACCACGCAACTGTAGGGTACAGCCATCGAGCCTCTGCCGGTCCCCATGCAGATCCCTTCCTCGATGCCGTGGTAGTCAGACCCTCCGGTCCAGACCATCCCCCTTTTTTCTGCGAAGTTGCGCAGGTAGGCGCTATCCTGTTCGCTGCAGACGTTGTTGAAGACCTCTAGGCCGTCAAGCCCCATCTCCACCAGTTCTTCGATGACGCGAGAGAGCGGTTCGCGCTCGTTGGTGATGGTGGTCGGATGCGCCAGCACGGCTACTCCTCCCAGCCTCTTTATCGTCGCAAGCGCCTCGTCGACCGGGAAATATCGCTTCGGGACGTCGCAGGGAAGCAGGTACCGGACGAAAGCGTCCTGCATGTCGCGGACGTAACCCCTTGCCATCAGCACCTGGGCTATGTGCGGGCGTCCAAGAGCCCCTCCCGCCAAGGCCGCCGCTTCGGCACTGGTGATGGTGGCCTTTCCCTCCAGCGTGAGCTTCTCGTTGATGCGGCCGATGATCGCGTCGCCGCGGGCCTCACGCTTGTCCCGGAAATCCTTGAGCATGGCGAGAAGCTGCGGGTCGTGGTGGTTCAGCAGGTAACCCAGCAGGTGAACGTCGCGATAAGCGCCGAAAGCGACAGAAAATTCCATGGCGGGGAGCACTTCGACTCCGAGCGAGGTCCCGGCGCCGATCGCCTCGTCTATGCCGTCGACGGTGTCGTGGTCTGCCAGGGCTATCGCCCTGAGTCCCAGTTCTGCTGCCATGGCGACAAGCTCCGCAGGAGTGCGGACCCCATCGGAGAAAGTGGAATGTAGATGCAGGTCAACCATGTTTCTCATTGTGTCTCCAATTTTGTCAGATGGCCATTATAAGGGCTTTCCTCTTTTGTGCAACTGATAACTCTGCATATATCAGTTGCCTTGGCCCATGGCATCTTGTATAAGTAGGCATTACTTTTTCCAGCAATAACAAGGGGTGTTTGTGGCACAGATAAGAGGGATGGGCGGTGCGATCTTCGCCATTGCCACGTTCGTTCTGGGAGGGATCTTGACCTTCTCCGGACTGGGACTGATTGCATTTATGAAATACAAGGACCTGTGGGGACTCGGTGAGGGAAGGAGCATAGGCATACTTTTCGTCTGCATAGGACTGCTTATGTCAATTCTTGGAGTGATGGTGATGCGTATCGTGCGCAACAGGATCTAGCGTGAAGGACGATCAGATTCAACAGACGATGGCGATCCTTGCCGATGCAGTGCAGTCGCGGGGGTGGGTGACTCCGGCGGTAACCATCGTCGCCACCCAGGACCGCGACCCCTTCAAGGTGCTGGTTTCCTGCATCCTTTCCTTAAGGACCCGCGACCAGGTGACAGCCGAGGCCTCGCAGCGGCTCTTTGCACTCGCCGACACGCCGCAGAAGATGGCTCTGCTCGAAGTGGCGAAAATCGAGCAGGCGATCTACCCAGTTGGGTTCTACAGGGTCAAGTCACAGCAGATTCTTGAACTCTCGCGCCAACTCTGCGAACTGTACCAGGGGAGGGTGCCGGACGAGATGGAGACGCTCCTGACTTTCAAGGGAGTGGGGCGTAAGACGGCTAACCTGGTGCTGACGCTAGGATACGGCAAACCCGGCATCTGCGTCGACATCCACGTGCACAGGATCTGCAACAGGTGGGGCTATGTGAAAACAGGCACACCTGAGCAGACAGAACTTGCCTTAAGGAAAAAGCTTCCGCCGGAGTACTGGATCATAATCAACGATCTTCTAGTGACTTTCGGACAGAACCAGTGCACACCCGTCTCCCCGCGCTGCTCTACCTGTCCCCTGTACGCGCTCTGTGACAGGGTGGCAGTTGTCAAGTCTAGATAAAACAGTGTTGCACAAAAACGCTCTTTGAGTATAATGAGTCCTTGAGTTTTTAAGCCGCATTCTCACCGCCGGTTAGACGCGGTGGAAATTGTTATCTGCTGATGCCGCGCATCAGCCACTTTCGGGGGTATTATGCTGAAGAAAATCGGTTTTGTAGGTCTGGGTACCGTGGGCGTCCACATGGCCGCTAACCTGGCCAAGTCGGATTACCAGTTAACGGTGTTTGATCAGGATGCCAAGGCTGTTGCAGAGCTGGCGACCCTGGGAGTCAAGGTCGGCGAGTCGCCCATGGCGACCGCAAAAGGGCAGGACCTGGTTATCGTCATCGTGCCTGACAGCGACTTCCTCGTCTTCGGACAGGACGGCGTTTTTGAAGGGATAGACCCCGGAACCATCCTGGTCGACATGGGGACCCACTGCATCGAGACCATCGAGCGCATGGCCCAGGAGGCCGTGCAACATCGCGTCATGTTCCTTGAGGCCCCGGTGTGGGGAAGCAAGGAGCATGCGGCAAACGGTCTGCTGACCATTCTCGCCGGCGGCGACGAGGCGCTTCTTGGCCGCTGCCGCGAACCTTTCTCCTATTTCGGCCTCAACATCATCCACATCGGCAAGATCGGCGACGCCACGCGGATGAAGCTGATCGTCAACCTGCTGCAGGCCGAGATGATGCAGTCACTTTCCGAGGGGCTCGTCTTCGGCGAGAGGATGGGGTTCAAGCCGGACAAGATCCTCGAAGTGCTGGACTCCGGCGGGGTCGCCTCTCCGCTGTTCCACTCCAAAGGGCGCTCCATCGCCCGCGGCGATTTCAGCCGTAACCTGGCGCTCAAGTACGTCCACGCCCAGATGCTGAGGGTGCTGGAGACGGCCGAAAAGCTCGGGCTCGAGCTTCCCGCTGCGAAGACTGTCTCCGATATCTTCGCCCAGGCCGTGGCCGACGGCAGGGGAGAAGAGGATTTCTCCGCCATCGTGAAACTGCTGAGGAAATAGCAGGCCGCGATATAGAATCAGAAAGTAAAAAGGGGCATCCCATCCAGGGGTGCCCCTTTTTTGTTTCCTCCAAGGACTAGATGAGGCTATTGCGCTTCCCCCTTCGCAGAGGTTCATCCGGAAATACTGTAGTGCTGTGTCGCCTCGAAGGAGTGGCGAGGATAAGACGTTCCCCTCTTTGCGAAGGGGGGGCAGGGGGGATTTGCCTTACGACTGATGAGCGTGAGGAGCTCTTCGTGCGACGTAACCCCCTGATTGTTAGAAAAAATTTCCTATACAAAAAAGTTTATGATGCGGTAAAACTAGATGTCTACTTTTTGACTCGTGGACTTCAGCAGTTTTAACATTGTATTAACAACTGGTCATTTTGCTGATGATCACCTTTGAAAATCTGAACAAAGCACCTTAAAACATTTATAACAAAAATCATCAGCGCAACCTTATTACTACTTCAGTAGTAACAGGAGCATTATGGCGAACACGAACAAGAAGAAGTTACTGATACTCGTAAGCGTTTTGGGCATTGTGGCAGGAAGCTGCTACGGTATCTACGCCTGGAAGCACTCTTATTCCGACCAAGGGAAACAGATCAGCTACACCGCGTTCATGGATAAAGTCAATGCCGGCAGCATAACCAAGGTGAAGATCGCCGGTGATCAGATCGACGCGGTGGGAAAGTCTGGCGAAAAATTTCAGCTGTTTCTCCCTGTCGGTGCGGAACTGGCCGACATTCTGGTAGCCAAGAAAATTGATTTTTCCTCCAATCCAGCAGCCTCCCAGCCGAAGTGGTTCGAGATCAGCATCATTGTCATGGTTGCCCTTTTTCTAGTCATGGTGCTCAAGAGGTACGGTGGGGTAGGACGGAGCAAGGCGAGGATCATCGACTGCACCGAATCGCCGACCCGTTTCAGCGACGTAGCCGGAGCCGAAGAGGCAAAGGCGGAACTTCTTGATACGGTCGAGTTCCTGAAGGACCCGCAGAAGTTCAGCATCCTGGGCGGGAAGATGCCGACGGGCGTCCTCCTCGTGGGCCCTCCGGGCACCGGCAAGACCCTTCTCGCAAGGGCGGTGGCGGGCGAGGCCGACGTTCCCTTCTTCTCCATATCGGGCTCCGAGTTCGTCGAGATGTACGTCGGCGTCGGCGCTTCCAGGGTGAGGGACCTCTTCGCCCAGGCCAAGAAGGCGGCTCCCTGCATCGTTTTCATCGATGAGATCGACGCGGTCGGCCGCAAGCGCGATGCAGCGGTCGGCGGCGGCGCAAGCGACGAGCGCGACCAGACTCTCAACCAGCTCCTGGTGGAGATGGACGGTTTCGCCGTCAACTCCGGCATCGTGGTTCTCGCCGCAACAAACCGCCCCGAGATCCTCGATCCGGCGCTGCTCCGCTCCGGGCGCTTCGACCGCGAGGTCACCGTGGGCGCTCCTGACATCCGGGGACGCGAGGCAATACTGAAGGTCCACTCCAAGAACGTCCCCCTGAGCCCAGAGGTCGACCTGATGGTGATCGCCCGCGGGACGCCGGGCCTCTCCGGCGCCGACCTGGCCAACGTGGTCAACGAGGCGGCCATTCTGGCGGCACGGTCCAACAAGGGGTGCGTCGAGATGCTCGATTTCGACAACGCCAAGGACAAGGTGCTGATGGGGGCTGAGAAGAAGTCGATGGTGCTCTCCGACAAGTCCAAGCTCTCGACTGCCTACCACGAGGCGGGACACGTGCTGGTGGCGAAGCTCGTGCCGGGATGCGACCCGGTGCACAAGGTCTCCATCATCCCGCGCGGCAGGGCGATGGGCGTCACGCTCCAGATCCCCGAGGAAGACATCTACTGCTACACAAAAGAGATGCTGATGGCCCACCTCAAGGTGCTCATGGGCGGAAGGGCAGCCGAAGAGATCATCTTCCACACCACGACCACCGGCGCCGGCAACGACCTGGCACGCGCCACAGATACCGCAAGGAAGATGGTGAGCGAATGGGGCATGTCCAGGGCCTTCGGTCCGGTCGCTTTCGGTCACCAGGAGAACACCGACGGCGGAGGCAAGAAAGGGTTCAGCGACGCTACCGCGCTCGAAATGGACAACGAGATCAGGTCGATCGTCACCACCTGTTATGCCGACGTCCGGACCCTTCTTGAGGAGAACCTCGACGCTCTGGAGCGCCTGACCCGGGAACTGGTCGTCAAGGAGACGCTGGACGCGGCAGAGATCGACGCCATACTGGAGCTCGACCTGGCTGACGATGCCGTCGGAGAAGCCAGCTGCGCCGCTGCCTGATCAAACCACGCAGGTTCTCTATCTTAATAACCATCCCTGGCTTTGCCGCTGCCGCCTTGCTTGTATCAAGGGCGGCAGCGGCAGTCTAACTCCCTGCCAACGTGTCACTCTGTCACATCTAAAGCTTGCCCACTCTCCTGTTAAATGCTATCTAGTATCAGGCCGCAGCCTAAGACCCCGGGAGCTATATTAGATGACCAACAACGACGTATTCCGCAGATTGCGCTATGCCATGAACATGGGTACCCAGACAGTGGTGGAGGTATTCAGACTGTCCGGCATGAAGATGGGGCAGGCCGATATCACCTCCCTGGTCAAGAAAGAGGATGAAGCGGGCTATAAGGAGTGCAGCGACGAGGTTCTGGAAGCATTCCTTGACGGTTTCATCGCCCTGAAGAGGGGGAAGCGGGAAAGCGAGCCCGAAGCGAAAAAGGATGCGGTCCAGCTGACCAACAACGACATCCTGAAAAAGATCCGGATAGCCCTGGCCCTGAAAGAAGACGAAATGCTGGTGTTGTTCAAGCTGGCGCATTTCCCCGTCTCAAAGTCGGAGCTGTCGGCGGTCTTTCGCGCCCAGGGGCAGGAAAACTACAAGCCGTGCGGCGACCAGATGCTGCGGAATTTCCTGAAGGGACTTACGGTCAAATATCGGGACACGTCAGCTAAATAGGGGCGGGCGATGCCTTTGGAGGTCGGATCTGAACGGTCAGCCAATGGATAAAGAGAAACTGCCGGAACAAGGAAGCGAGGTTGTAGAAGCCCCGGTTGACGCCGTCGAAGCGGTGATCGACCCGGCTGTCATCAGCGCTGGACTCTCGAAGATACGCAGGCGCCGCTGGATGGTCTGGAGCGTGATGATCATTTACCTCCCCACCATGTGGATGACGCAGAAGATCACTCACTCCTTCAATGCGTCGATGCCCGTGTTCTTCATCTGGTTCCTGCTGCTTTTGGCCGCCATGGGATATTCAGCGGTGGTGCGGTGCCCGCGCTGCGGCAATTACTACCATGTGAACGGAATGATCCTGCTCTACTTGCGCAAGTGCCTGCACTGCCAGCTTCCCCTCAACGAAGACAAATCCAGGCCGCAGTTCTAGTTGCGGTCATCATTCCCCATCCGGCAACGCTACCGTCGTTTCCGTTTTTGCATTCCGCACCAGTGCCCGTGCTTGCCCCAGCGCCCGGGTCAAACTCTCCTCGTCCACAGCCGCCTTCCTGATGAAGATATCAACAGTCTCGATCCCCTTGGTGCTTGGATTGGCGGAGAGGGCCGACCTGATATTGCTTAAGTCCGATTCGAACGCGCGGTAAGCGCGGCGTATCGAGATTGCCGCCGCAACGATCGGGTCAAAGGCCGCCCCCAGTTCCAAAGGCTTGGTCCTGGCGGTATTGGACAGGCGGGGATACTGGCATTCTGTTGCTGATTTTTCCGCCTCCACCAGGTAGGACTTTCCCCGATACTCCAAACCGTCGGCATGTCGCACCAACCGCTCCCCGACAAGGTTCATCCTCGTAGCTCTTTCGGTAAACTCACGATAGGCCCGCCCCAGATCGGGAGGGTCGGACAGGACCAGTTCGTCCAACGCTTTCCTGGTGCTGTCGGCCTGCAACTGGGCGTATTCGAGATCCGCATCCACCGTCTGCAGCGAAGCACTGTTGCTCACATGGAAAGTGACCCGTCCCCCGGCGCAACCCGCGATGCCAAGGCTCCAAAAGACAAGACCCAGCACCAAAATAAAATGAACCCGGCTTCGTTGTCTCATGACACGCTCCTGTTATGATTTCGCGACTGGTAAATGTTACTTAACGCATCCATGCTGTCAACGCGCCATCTCGGGCCGGTTCTCCAGGCAGAGAAGTTTCTGGTAAACTCATGATAGTGGTCCAGCAGCTAATGAGATAGTAGCGCCGGTCATAAAAAGACAGGCATTTTAACAGTAGGAGGTTGATCATGAAACAGTACCTGTTCGCATTGATGATAGGAATGGTCGCCCAGAACGCATTCGCCGGCGTGGTCGGCAAGACGGTCGAATACCGCCAGGGCGACACCGTACTTGAGGGGTATGTTGCCTATGATGACTCGGTAAAGGGGAAACGGCCTGGAGTTCTGGTCATCCACGAGTGGACCGGGTTGGGGGCATACGAGAAGGGACGTGCCGACCAACTTGCCAAGCTGGGGTATGTCGCTTTCGCCGCGGATATCTACGGCAAAGGGGTCCGTCCTGCCACCCAGGAGCTGGCGGCAATGGAATCGGCCAAGTATCGCGGCAACGACCGAAGCCTCATCCGCGCACGCAGCGCCGCCGGTTTGGAGACCTTAGCCAAGTTGCCGCAGGTGGATCCCAAGCGGCTAGCGGTGATCGGCTATTGCTTCGGCGGCACAGCCGCGTTGGAGTTGGCCCGCAGCGGGGCCGCAGTTTTGGGGACGGTCAGCTTCCACGGCGGCTTGAGCACCCCGAATCCAGCGGATGCCAGGAACATCAAGGGGAAGGTGTTGGCTCTGCATGGGGCGGATGATCCATACGTGAAGCAGCCCGAAGTGGAAGCGTTTCAGCAGGAGATGCGCCAGGCAAAAGTCGACTGGCAGATGAACCTCTACGGTGGTGCGGTCCATAGCTTCACCAATCCCAAGTCCGGCAACGATCCGAGCAAGGGAGTCGCCTACAACGAGAAGGCCGACCGGCGTTCGTGGCAGGCGATGAAGCTCTTTTTCAACGAGATATTCGGACAAAAGCAGAAGTAATGACCTTCCAACAGTCCCCGCCCCCGGAGGGGGAGGGTTAGGGAGGGGAACAACGTTTCTGGTAGTTCATTCTCCCCCCCTCGCTGCCTCCCCCCTCCTGGGGGAGGAGGCGCTGGCAGACGCTGGGCAGCTACCCGGCGAGGGAGGAGGACCGGCCGGAAAGGGGCCTTGACTTGGGGCGTCAAGCGGCGGTATACCTGTGGAATTCTTTTTCCCGGAGCCGTCATGCCCGTCAGATTCATTCACACCTCAGACATCCACCTGGGAAAAACCTACCGCAGCCTAGGCGGCGACGCCGAGCGCTACCAGGACTTCTTCACCACCTTCGCAGCCATCATCGCCGATGCGGTCAAGGAAAAGGTCGATTTCGTCCTGATCGGCGGCGACCTCTTCCATACCGGACAGATCCTCCCCAAGACCTTCGCCAAAACCATCGAGATCCTCCAGCCGTTGAAGGACGCCGGCATCCCCTGCCTTGCCGTCGAGGGAAACCACGACTGGATCCACCGCCGCGACAGCGTCTCCTGGATGGAGGCGCTCTCCCAACTGGGGTACATCCGCCTTTTGCGCCCGTCCCGTACCGGCGAAGGGGGCTACCTCTTCGAGCCCTTCGACCAGGAGCAGGGAGCGGGGGGGCATATCGAGGTCAAGGGGGTCAACATCTACGGCCTCGGTTACATAGGTTCCCAGGCGGGAAACCATGTGCCGCGCATCTGCGATGCCATAGCCACCAAGCGCAACATCCTGCTCTTCCACGTCGGTATCTGGACCTATTCTCCAGTCGAGATCGGCAACATAAAGCCTGAGGAGGCGCTCCCCTTGTCGGAGTGTTTCGACTACGTGGCGCTCGGGCACGGCCACAAGCCGTATGTGGTCAGCGCCCCCGACGGCCGTCCCTACGCCTTCAACCCCGGCTCCCCCGACTGCGTCAACTTCGGCGAGGAGCGCTACGACAAGGGGTACTACCTCGTGTCGCTGGAGCCTGAGGGGACGGCGCTGCATGAATTCAGGCGCACCTCGCCGCGCCCGATGCTGGTGGTTACCGCCAACCTCGATGGTGCCGGCAACGCAGGGGAGGCTCTGGAGCGGTTCAGAAACCACATGGCGGAGAAGCTTGCCGGGCCCCGGGAAGAACGGGCGCCGCTCGTCGAAGTGCGCCTGGCGGGAAAGGTCGGTTTTCATCCCTTCGAGCTGAGCCGCGACCGCCTGCGCTCGGCACTATGTGAGATCTGCGATCCGCTGCACCTGGAGATCAAGAACCACCTGTCGCAGGTCTCCGGCGGGGGAGGGGAGGACAAGGTCAAGAAAAGCCTGGCTGAGATCGAGCGGGACGTCCTGGGCGAGCTTATCGGAGCGAACAGCCAGTACCAGGGGCGCGTGGAGGAACTGACTCGTCTGAGCCTCTCGCTTAGGGACTTGGTGCTCAAGGGGGACGTGGAAGGTGAGGAGCTTTTGAGCCTCCTTGAGTCAGGAGGTGAGCCGTGCGCATAGTCTCGGTCCAGCTCAAGAACATCAAGTCGCACCGCGAGAAGGAACTCGCTTTCTCGCCGGGGATCAACGTCCTCTCCGGCGCCAACGGCTCCGGCAAAAGTACTATCTTCGAGGCTATCGGCTACGCCCTTTTCGGGGTGGACGCCAAGGACTTCGTCTCCAATGCCGAGCGCTTCCTTACCATCGGCGCCAAGCGCGGCGAGATAGCCGTCGTCTTCGAACCGGCGCCGGGAGAGTTGTACCGGGTAACCCGCACCGTGGGAACAGCCGGGAAATGGTTATTGGCCAAGGAGACAGGGGACGAATTCGAGGTCGAGGAGCACGCCAACATGGAGGAGACCGAGTCGCGCCTGGCAAAGCTGCTCGGCCTCTCCACCGGCCGGCCGCTGTCGGAGCAGTTCAAGCTGGTGATCGGCCCCTTCCAAAACGACTTCCTCGGCCCGTTCGTGATCAAGCAGCCCGCCAAGCGCCAGGACGCCTTCGACGAGATCCTCGGCATCGACGCATGGCGCAAGACGCAGGACAAAACAAAGGTTTTGACCAGCGCCATTAAGGCCAGGCTTGACGTCCTGCAGGCTGAGGTGGATGCAAGGTCGGAGCAGGTTGCCGTGCTCCCAGTGAAGGAGGAGGAGTTGTCGACCCTGCGGGGGCAGGGGGCGGCCAAGAAAGCCGAGCTCGATGCGACGAATAGCAACCTTGAGCGCGCGACTCTCCTTCTCAATACGCTAGAGTCGAAAAAGGAGGCGATCCAGGCGGTCCAGCAGGAAGCGCAGGGACTTGAGGAGCGCGCCGAATCCGGCAAGAACTACGTCTCGAACCAGCAACTCCTGGTCGAACAATCCCGGCAGGCGTCGGCGCTGGTTGTTGCTGCGACCGCAGGTAAGCAGGCTTACGATGCCGCCGAGGTCAGGATAAAGGAGTTGCGTGAGCAGGAACAGCGCAAGCGCCTGGTGGAAAGGAAGCTGGCCGACCTGGAAAAGGAACAGGGAACAGTTCAGGCGATGCTGGATGCTGAGACGCGGGAATTGGAGCTGGCTCGCTCGTCGATGGAGCAGGAGCGAGAACTCCTGAAGGTGGACCGGGAATCGCTGGCTACGGCTCTGGCGGAGCTTAAAAAGTCGGAGGCCGGGGCGGCCCAAGGGCTGGCTGAGGCGGAACAGTGCCGCATGAAGTTCCGCAAACTCCCCATGCACAACATTGAGACCACGCTGCCGTACCTCCACGTTGCCCTCAGCAGGATCGAGGAGATCGACAGGCAGATCTGGGAACGGGAAAAAGTGGTGGCAGGCAGTGATCCTCTGAAGGCCGAAGCCGAGCAGCTTGCCGCGCGCCAGTCCCGGCTGGAGCAGATCCAGGCGCAGCGCTCGGAACTGGCGGGGCGCAAGCACTCCCTGGTCGAGGGGCGCGACAAGATCGGGACCGGCGCCTGTCCCTTCTTCATGGAACCGTGCCAGAACCTTAGCGGCGGGGATCCCGCAGGTATCTTCGACGCCCGCATTGCCGCTCTCGAAGACGAGATGGCGCGGCTTGACCGCGAGGCAGCCGAACTGGCGCCGCTGGTGAGCAGCGCGCAGCAGGCCGTTCGCGAACTGGCCGGTATGGAACAGGTCTGCCTGGAACTGACCAAGGCGGGGCGGGAGCGGGCCCAGCAGGAAGAGGAATTCAGCCGCAACTACGCCCAGATCGCCACGCCAGTACTTCGCGTCCCGCTTGAAGAGTGGCTTTTGACTGCCAATGTCGGCGCATTCTCCGCCGACTTGCCGATCCTCGATCTCGACTCGTCGGCGGCTCCACAGCAGCGCCGGGACGCGCTGTCTCAGGCAACCGACGCTTGGCAGTGCGTCATCGCCGAGTTGGAAGCGGCCCTGGAGGAACGCGTCAAGCGGGCAAGCGAACCGGTCCAGGAGTGTGCGAGCAAGCTCGCCGAGCTCTCGGCGCGCGGGGAGGTGCTGGAGCGGCGGGAGCGCGAACTTGCCGCGGCTCAGGAAAAGGCGGTCCTGCGCGAGCAGTCTGTAGCGCGGCACGCGGGGCGGCTCGCCGGATTGCTGACCGAGCTCGATGCACGGAAAATGGAGATCTCCGCCTTTGCGGACGTTGAGCGGAGCGTGAAGGACGCGGAGGAGGAACTGGTCCGTTTCCAGCCCGCCCGCGACAGCTACATAGCCAACCTTAAGTCCGCGGAAGAGTTGGACAAGCGGCTGGAAACCCTGGAGAAATTCCAGGCGCGCCTGCAGGAGGTAAAATCCACCCTGGCCGGCAAGCAGGCTGAGCTCAGTAAGCTTGTGGCCGACTACCATCCAGACCAGCACGAAGCAGCGAAGCAAGACCGCGAACAGCTGGTGATGGCGGCGACCCGGCTCGAATCGGAGATCCGGTCCATTTCCGAAGGGGTGACCCGGTTGGAGGGTGAAACTGCCGCTTTGCGCGCGGTTGCCGCCGAAATCGAGCAGAAGCAGGCAGGGATCAAAAAACTGAAGGATCAGGCAGACCTGGTGAAGTTCCTGCGCAACCAGGTGTTCAAGAACGTCTCCAGCCAGCTCTCCGAGCGGTTCCGGGAGGAGATCAGTTTCCGCGCCGACCGGATCTACCGCAGCATCTGCGAGTCCGACGAGGAACTGGTCTGGGGCGAGAACTACCAGGTGGTGCTGAAGGACATGGCGGAGGGGCAGGTCCGGGAGAGAAGCGACGACCAGCTTTCAGGGGGGCAGATGATGAGCGCCGTGGTGGCACTGCGCCTGGCCCTTTTGCAGACCATCGGCGCGCGCATCGCCTTCTTCGACGAGCCCACCTCGAACCTCGACGCAGAAAGGCGCGAGAACCTGGCGCGCGCCTTCCGCGCCATCGACGTGGGGCAGGAGGAAGTGACCGAGCACTGGTACGACCAGTTGTTCCTGGTCAGCCACGATGTGAGCTTCACCGAGATAACAGATCAAACCATCCAGCTCGATTAGAGGATCTTCCCACATGTCGCAAAAGCACTACGGCGCCTGGTTGATCGCCGCCTCCGCAGCAGGTTTCGCCACTCTCGGCATCCTCATCAAGAGCGCCTTTTCCGGCGGCGCCAACATCAGCACTATCCTTGCCGGGCGCTTCCTGATCGCGTCCTTCTTCCTGTTCCTCTACCTCAGGGCGCGCAAGACCCCACTTAGCATCGGGCGCAGATCGTCGCTGCAGCTCTTGCTGATGGGGATGGTCGGCTACGGCGGCATGTCCATGCTGTACGCCAACGCCATCCACTACCTCCCCGCCTCCCTGACCGGGATGCTCCTTTACACCTATCCGGCGCTGGTGACAGTCATAGCGCTGGTTTTGGGGGAGGAGAGCTTCAATGCCGCCAAAGGGGTGGCGCTCGTGGTCTGCAGCGCAGGCTTGGTGCTTCTGCTGGGGGCTTCCTTCGAGGGGGCGCGGCTGGAGGGAGTCCTCTCCGTTTTGGGCGCGGCCGCCATCTACAGCTGTTACATCATCATAGGCAACCGGATCCTGAAGAACATCGACCCGCTGGTCACCTCCCTTTGGGTCTGTGCCTCCGCAGGATTTACCTTTCTTGTCTATGCCCTTGCCACCGGCGGCCTCACGCTGGACCTCACCCCCGTCGGCTGGCTTTCCATCCTCGGGATCGCCCTGTTCCCCACGCTGATCGCCGTCGTCGGTTTTTTTGCCGGATTGCGCCTGGTAGGCGCCACCAACGCCTCCATCATCAGCATGCTGGAGCCTTTGGTCACCGTGCTCCTGTCCGCCGTTCTTCTGGGGGAGCGGATCACTGCCCTGCAAGGTTTCGGCGGTGCGGTCCTGCTATTCGGGGGCTTGATCCTGCAGTTATGGGGTAACGAAGTGCGGCACGAGACCGTGACCGAGGTTTAAAAGGGAAGTGCGGCTTGCGCACCGTACCTTTGCGGTGAAGGTGCAGCCTGCGGACCGCAGCCTTTTAGTGAAGGTGCAGCCTGCGGACCGTAGCCTTTGTAGTGAAGGTGCAGCTTGCGGACCGTAGCCTCTGGCGAAGGTCCGTTGACTTTCCTCCCCTGATCTGCTAGAGACATAGGGCTTGTAGCCAACCTAAACTTGAAGGATTTCATGGAACAGTTCTTTCTCAAGCTTTCCATAATGCTGGTTCCCGCGCTCATGGCGATTACCTGCCACGAAGTCTCCCACGGCTACATCGCGGACCGGCGCGGCGACAATACCGCGAGATACCTGGGACGCCTGACGCTCAACCCCCTGAAGCATCTTGACCTCTTCGGCACCCTGATGATCTTCATCATCGGGATCGGCTGGGCTAAGCCGGTGCCGGTCAACTTCAACAACCTGAGGCGCCCTAAAACCGACATGATCTGGGTCGCCGCTGCCGGCCCCATCACCAACTTTCTGCTTGCCACCTTTTCCGCATTAGTCATGCGCGCGCTCATCGGCGCGACTCAAGGGGTGGCGGAGGGTTCCGCGCTGGCCACCTTCGTCGACCCAATCACGTTGATGCTCGCCTTTTCCGTGTACGTCAACCTGCTGCTCGGCATCTTCAACCTGATCCCGGTGCCGCCGCTTGACGGCGGGAGGGTGGCGGTCGGTCTCCTGCCGATGCGTCCTTCGATGGCGCTTGCGAGGTTGGAGCCGTTCGGCATGATCATCATCATCGTCCTGGTCTTTTTCACCAATGCGTTCAGCTACGTGATCTCCCCGGCACTGAACTTCGGGGTGAACCTTTTGGCCGGGCCTCACAGCAATCTCGTCTTCGGTGTAACCAGGCTCATGCTGAAATAGCTGGGCCGAAAGAAGAAAAACCCAAAGGAGTCCGTATTTTATGAGCAATAACCGTATCGTTAGCGGCATGAGACCGACTGGTAAACTGCATCTGGGCCATTACCACGGGGTGCTCTCCAACTGGCTTGAGTTGCAGCGTAACTTCGAGTGCTTCTTCTTCGCTGCCGACTGGCATTCGCTGACCACGGAGTACGCCACTACGGACGGTATCAAGGACAATATCAGGGAGATGGTGCTGGACTGGCTCGCTTTCGGGATCGATCCCGAGCAGAGCGTCATCTTCGAGCAGAGCAGGGTGCCGCAGCACGCCGAGCTGAACCTGATCCTGGGGATGATCACCCCGGTTTCCTGGCTTGAGCGCAACCCCACCTATAAGGAGATGCAGGAGAACCTCTCCACGAAGGATCTCTCCACCTTCGGGTTCCTGGGCTACCCGGTGCTGATGGCCTCCGACATCATCGTGTACAAGGCCGCACGCGTTCCGGTGGGCCAGGACCAGATCCCGCACCTCGAGATCACCAGGGAGATCGCCCGCCGCTTCAACTACCTCTACGGCGAGGTGTTCCCGGAGCCGGCAGCGCTCCTCACCGAGACCCCGAAGGTGCTCGGCACCGACGGCAGGAAGATGAGTAAGTCCTACGGCAACGCCATCTTCCTCTCCGACGACGCAGAGGAGACCAGGAAGAAGGTGATGACCTACGTGACCGACACCCAGCGCCCCTTCAAGAAAGACCCGGGCGAGCCGGACCGCTGCGTCGCCTTCACCCTGCACTCCCTCTACGTGGACCCGGCCAAGCGCGAAGAGATCGTCGCCGGCTGCCGCAGCGCCCAGCTAGGCTGTGTCGACTGCAAGAAGATTCTGGCCCAGGCCATGGTCGAAACCCTGGCCCCGCTCAGGGCAAAAAGGGTCGAACTGGCTGAGAAACCTGATCTTGTGACCGAGGTGCTGGCGGAGGGTAGCCGCAAGGCCGAAGTAGTCGCCCGCCAGACCATGGAAGAAGCACGCGCGGCCCTCAAGGTTTAGCCGTTTAGGGAGTTTTCTTGTCGCTGGATACGATGCAAAGCAACCTTTTTTCTGATGCCCTGGAGCAGTCGTACCGGGTTCAGATCGAGGAGTTCGAGGGACCGCTCGACCTCCTGCTCCACCTCATCAAGAAAAACGAGGTGGACATCTACAACATCCCCATCGCGGCCATTACCAGGCAGTACCTGGAATACATGGAGCTGATGAAGGAACTGAACCTGGACATCGCGGGGGAGTTCCTGGTGATGGCCGCGACGCTTCTGCAGATAAAGTCGCGCATGCTGCTTCCTGCGACGCAGGAGGAGGACGGGGAGGCCGAGGTGGAGGACCCGCGCGCCGAACTGGTGCGACGGCTTTTGGAGTACCAGCGTTACCGTGACGCTTCGCAGCTTCTCTCCGCCAGGAACCTGCTCGGCCGCGACGTCTTCGCCAGGACTTTCGACTCCCCTGAGCTCGCGGCGATGGAGCCGCAGGAGGAGCCCGCCGACGTCGAGCTCTTCGAGCTGATCGAGGCGTTCCAGCGCGTGCTGGCGCGGGTCTCGGTAGACACCTTCCACGACGTCGTCGCGGACGGCATCTCCATTGCGGACCGCATCGGCGAGGTGCTCTCGGTGCTGCACGCGGAGAAGACGGTCTGCTTCGACTCCCTATTCACCACGGGGATGACGCGCGACCTCCTCGTGGTCACCTTCCTTTCCATCCTGGAGCTGGCCAAGCTGAAACTGATCAGGGTGACCCAGGTCGAAAGCCTCGGCTCCATCTGGCTCACCCTCAGCGCGGACCAGCCGGAGGGAGGCGCGGGACAGCAGGGCGGGGAGCCCGAAGGTGAAAGTCTGAACACCCTGGAAACAGCGGAGGACGCAGTTGTCGGGTAAGTCCTTGAAATCGATAGTAGAGAGCCTCCTGTTCGTGTACGACCAGCCGCTTTCGCTGGACCGGCTGGCGCTGATCCTCGAGGAGTACGAGCGCAGTGACCTGCGCGCAGCGCTGGACGAGTTGATGGAGGAGTACGCGGGCGCCGAGCGGGGCATAGTCCTCTCCCACGTGGGCGGGGGGTACCAGCTGCGCAGCCGCCCGGAGCACGCCGACTACATCCGGCGGCTTACCAAGGCGAAAGGGGTCAAGTTCAGCCAGTCCGCGCTGGAGACCCTCGCCATCGTCGCCTACCGCCAGCCGATCACGAGGGCGGAGGTCGAGTACCTGCGCGGCGTCGATTCGGGAGGGGTGATGAAGAGCCTTCTGGAGAAGAAGCTCCTGCGCATTCTCGGCAAGAAGGACGTCCCCGGCAAGCCGCTCATCTACGGGACCAGCCGGGAATTCCTGGAACTCTTTGGTCTTAAAGACCTAAACGCGCTCCCGACCCTCAAGGAGATACAGGAACTGGTGCCGCCGGATCCCTTCGCGGACCAGCCGGCCCTTCCACTGGGGTCGGTTGAAGGGTAGCCCTTGCTGCGTTAGAATATGGCCTGGTTCATGGTAATGAGAAAGTCTGGTTAGGAGGCCCGTCATGGTACGCATGCCCGCAGTAGCCGGGAAGTTTTACAGTGCCGACCCGGTACAGCTCCGTCAGGAACTTTCGGAAATGATCCCCCAGGACAAGCCCGCCAAAGCGATCGGGGTCATCGCCCCCCATGCCGGCTACGTCTACTCCGGCAGCGCCGCAGGGAAGGTCTACGCAGCAGTCGAAGTTCCCGACGCGGTCATTGTGCTCGGGCCCAACCACACCGGGATGGGCGCCGCCGCGGCTCTCGCCCCCTCCGGGGAATGGCTGACCCCGTTTGGCCTGGTCCCCGTAAACGACCGCCTCTCCCAATTGATCATGAAACACGCACCCTTGATACGCGAAGACAGTTCGGCGCACCGCTTTGAGCACTCGCTGGAGGTGCAGGTTCCTTTCCTGCAGTACCGGAACCCGCACGTCTCCATCGCGGCCATTTGCCTTGCCCTCCCCGATTTCGACTCCATCTCCCGTGTCGGGACCGGCATCGCCCGCGCCATAGCCGAGTACGGCGCCGACGTGCTGATGGTCGCCAGCTCCGACATGACCCACTATGAATCCGCGGCCAAGGCCAAGGCGAAGGACACCCTGGCCCTCGAGCGGCTGGCAAACATGGACCCGGAGGGGCTGTTGCAGGTCTGCCGCGACCACGAGATCTCCATGTGCGGCGTCATTCCCGCGACCGCGATGCTCGTGGCCGCGAAGGCGCTTGGGGCCACCGCCAGCAGGCTCGTCTGCTATACCAACAGCGGCGAGGTGAGCGGGGACCTCGACGCCGTCGTGGCGTACGCCGGGCTCACGGTTTCTTGATGGATGTAATCACCACGCATCTAAACGCAGACTTCGACTGCATCGGCTCCATGGTTGCCGCCAAAAAGCTTTACCCCGATGCGCTTCTGGTCTTCTCCGGCGCCCAGGAAAAGGGGGTGCGGGACTTCTTCCAGAAAGGGCATCCGCAGGATCTCGAGTTCGCCCGCATCAAGGAGATAGATTTCTCCGCCATCACCCGCCTCATCGTCGTCGATTGCCAGCATTCATCCCGCATCGGAAAGTTCGGCGACCTCGCCAAAAGCGGCGCCGTCGAACTTCACATCTACGACCATCACCCCACAAGTTCCGGCGACCTGGACCCCACCGGCGGCGTCATCCGCCCCTGCGGCTCGACCACGACCATTCTGGCCGGGATGCTGATCGAGCGCGGCATCCAGGTCACCCCCTTCGAAGCAACCGTGATGATGCTCGGCATCCACGAGGACACCGGCAACCTGACTTTCCCCTCCAGTACCGCCGAAGACTACACCGTCGCCGCCTGGCTCCTGGAGCGCGGGGCCTACCTGAACGAGGTCGCCGACTCCATCGGCCGCGAGCTCACCGTGGAACAGGTATCCCTTCTGAACGACCTCCTGGTGTCGCTTAAGACCACCACCTTGAAGGGGGTGGACGTCTCGATAGCCCACGCCTCCGTCGACCGCTACATAGGGGACATCGCCACCCTGGCGCACATGATCCGGGACATGGAAAACCTGCAGGCGCTCTTCCTCGTGGTGGGGATGGAGGACCGGGTCTTCGTCATCGCCAGGAGCCGTGTGCCCGAGGTGAGGGTAGGGGAGATCCTGCAGGAGCTTGGGGGGGGAGGGCACGCCACGGCCGCCTCGGCCACGGTGCGGGGGCTCACCCTGATCCAGGTGCTGGAGCAGCTGGACGCGGTGCTCAAGCGCCGGGTGGATCCAAGGCGGGTAGCGCGCGACATCATGTCTTCGCCGGTCAAGACCATTTCCCCCGACTGCAGCATCGAGGAGGCGCGGGAGCGCCTGGTGCGCTACAACGTGAGCGCCATGCCTGTCACTTCCGGCGACGGGGTCGTCGGTATCATCTCCAGAAAGACCGTCGAGAAGGCGCTCTACCACAACCTGAACCAGGTGCCGGTCTCCGACTACATGCACTCAGAGTTCCAGGTCGCCACCCCCGAGACCCCAATCACCGAGATCCAGAGCTACATGGTGGGGGGGGACGCCCGACTGGTCCCGGTGATTTCCGGGCAGGGGCTGGTAGGCGTCATCACCCGCACCGACCTGCTCCGCTACAGCCTGGGCGGCGAGGCGCTCTACGACCTTTCGCGCGATGCCCTCCAGGTGAAGAGCCGGGAGGTGGAGGCGCTGATGAACAAGCACCTCCCGAAACGCACCACCGCGATCCTGCACGACCTCGGGCGCGTCGGGGACGAGCTCGACCTTACCGTCTACGCGGTCGGCGGCTTCGTTCGCGACCTGCTTTTGGACATCCAGAACATGGACATCGACGTGACGGTGGACGGCGACGGCATCCTCTTCGCCGAGACCTTCGCGGCCCAGTTCGGCTGCCGGGTGAAAAGCCACCAGAAGTTCGGCACCGCGGTCATCGTCTTCCCCGACGGCTTCAAGATCGACGTCGCCAGCACCCGCCTCGAGTACTACGTCTCTCCCGGCGCGCTGCCGACCGTGGAGCGCTCCTCGTTAAAGATGGACCTGTACCGCCGCGACTTCACCGTCAACACCCTCGCCATAGCCTTGAACGGCGAATCATTCGGCAAGCTGATCGACTACTTCGGGGCCTACCGCGACCTGCAGTCGAGGGTGATCCGGGTGCTGCACAACCTCTCCTTCGTCGAGGACCCAACCCGCGTCTTCCGGGCCATCCGCTTCGAACAAAGGCTCAACTTCAAGATCGCCAAACATACCGAGGACCTCATCAAGAACGCCGTGAAGATGGAGTTTCTGGAAAAGCTGGGAGGGCGCAGGCTCCTTTCGGAGTTGGTCCAGATCCTCAGGGAGAAGGAGCCCCTGAAGGGAATCGGTCGTATGGCGTCGCTTGGGCTTTTGCGTTTCATCCACCCTAGCATCGAGCTGACCCCGGCGATGCAGGGGGCGCTGGAGGAGACCCGTTACGTGGTTTCCTGGTTCGATCTGCTCTATCTGGAGCGTCGCTATGAGAGGTGGTCGGTATATTTCCTGACCCTTTGCGAGGGGCTCTCGGGAGAGCAGTTCTTGGGGACCTGCACCAGGCTGGCCGTCGCAGAACACTACAAGGAAAGGTTGGTTGAGATGCGCAGGGAGGGCGAGCGTCTGATCGCCGCCCTGGAAAGAAAGGTGGCAGGCTCCGAGAAGGTGGAAAACAGCGAGATCTACTTCACGCTCAGGGGGCTTCCGGTCGAAGTACTCCTCTACCATATGGCCAAAAGCCGTAGCGCCGAGGTGAAGAGGTGCATCTCGCTTTACTTCACCAAGCTCGACGGCATGCACCCGCAGCTCCGTGGCGAGGACCTGAAGGAGCTCGGCGTGGCGCCGGGCCCACTGTACCGGGAGCTGCTGGACCTGGTTTTGAGGGCGCGGCTGAACGGCAAGGCGGCGAGCCGCGAAGATGAGATCCGGCTGGTGCGAGAGGTGCTGGGCGGGGTGTAGCTTTTTTGCCACAGCACCGCTTTTTCACGTTATTTCGCCAAGTGGCCGTTTTAGCTCGGTTTTGCCTTTGGACCCTGCGCCAGGTGTTGCGAATGGGGCACAACCGCGATATTACCACCTGCTGCTAATTAAACTCGGCTTCCCCTTCCTTTAATTTTTTACCTCTTTGAAATCGGTTACTTGTCCGGGAGATGGGTCGCGGCCGACCCTGTTGGCCCTGTGTTTGCAGGAATCCGCATGAACTTGCACACAACAGGAGCGTGGATACTTATGAACAAATTGAAGCGTTGCATTGCTATCGTCGTCACGCTGGTTTTCATGGCAACCCCCTGCCTCGCCGCAGAGAACGCACTCAAGACGGTCTTCGAAGACTCCATGTACGGCGGTCTCGCCGGCGGCTTGGTCGGCGCAGCGCTCTTGGTCTTCACCCACAAGCCTGCCGACCACCTCGACTACATCGCCTACGGCGCCGCAGGCGGCGTTTTGGTCGGCGCAGGTTACGGGGTGGCCACAGCTTCAAGGTCCTTCGCAGAAATCGATAACGGCAAGGTGAAATTCGCAATGCCGACGGTCAAGCCGGAATTGATGGAAGGAAACGTGAAAGGGCAGACCACGCTGGTCGCCTTCGCCGAACTGATCCGCGGCAAGTTCTAGCCAGTACCGAAATCCTGAAACTCCGAAGGGGGCGCTCCATGCGCCCCCTTTTTTGTGGGCCGGAGGCCACCCCCGGGTTCCATATCAGGCTTTGCTCCCTTCTTGCCTTAGCTGCGCCGCTGGTATAGACTTCACAAGTTTTTCAGTGTCAAAAACGGGGGTGTCTCGTGGAAATAAGTACCAAACCGCCCGACCTCTTGGCCTACACCGACTCCTTGCTTACCTGGGTCAGTGGCCGGGGGCGCATCCTGATCGTGGTGCACGACAACCCAGACCCCGATTCGCTCGCCTCCGCGATGGCGCTGCGGCACTTCTTCGCGATGAAGCTGAACCGCGAGGCGGTGATCGCGTTCTCCGGCATGATCGGCAGGAGCGAAAACCTGGCCATGGCCAAACTGCTCCAGATACCGCTCACCCCGCTTCCCCTCATCGACCTCAAACTCTTCCAGGTGATCTGTCTTTTGGACACCCAGCCCGGCACCGGGAACAACTCGCTCCCGGCAGGCACCCGTGCCGACATCGTCATCGACCATCACCCCATGCGCGAGTCGAGCGCCTCCTGCCGCTGGGTAGACATCCGCCCCGACTATGGAACTACGGCAACCATCCTTTACGAGTACCTGAAGGTGCAGGGGGTTTCGATCGGGACTAAGATGGCCACCGCTCTCTTCTACGCCATCAAGTCCGAGACGCAGGACCTGGGGAGGGAGGCGCAAAGGGCCGACCGCGACGCCTACCTCGACCTTTTCCCGCTGGCCAACAAGACCCTCTTGAACAGCATCACCCGGCCGAGCTTGCCGCGGGAGTACTTCATCTCGCTGCATAACGCGCTTGAACACGCGACGCTCTACGGCGAGGTGCTCGTCGCATCCCTCAAGGGGATACAGTTCCCGGAGGTGGTGGCCGAACTTGCAGACCTCCTGGTGCGGCTGGAAGGGGCAGAGACTGTGCTTTGCCTTGGACACTACAGCTCCGAGCTGGTTCTCTCCATCAGGACCTCCAACGAGGAGATAAATGCAGGTGAACTGATACGAAAGCTCGTGGCCGGCATCGGCGCCGCGGGCGGTCACGGCATGATGGCCGGCGGCAAGATCGACCTGAGCGACAACTCCGAGCAGGCGATTCACGAGCTGGAGAACCTGCTCACCGAACGGCTCCTCGCCGAGTTGCAGATATCGAGCCTGGAACCGGTGCCGCTTGTCCCTGAAAGCTCATGAAACCGGTTGCCAAACGACCCTCAAAATGCTAGTAGTTACACCTATGCCCGTCTTCCTTGACAACGCCGCGACCTCGTTTCCGAAACCGGAAACGGTCTACCAGGCCATGGACGCCGCCCTGCGGGAAGTGGGGGTGGCACCTGGAAGGGGAGGGTACCGGCAGTCACTCGCTGCCGCCCGCATAGTCTACGAGGCAAGGTCGGCGCTGGCGCGCTTCTTCGGCGTCAGTGACTCGTCCCGCCTGATCTTCACCCACTCCGCAACGGAATCCATCAACATCGCGGTCAACGGGCTCTTGAAGCCGGGGGATCACGTGGTCTCCACCCGCGTCGAGCACAACGCTCTTTTGCGGCCGCTGCACCTGGCCGCGACCCGCGGCGTTGAAGTGAGCTACGTTGCCTCCGACCGTTTCGGGGTGGTGTCGGAGCGGGAGATAGGGCTGGCGCTGCGCCCCAACACGAGGCTCGTGGCGCTGGCGCACTGCTCCAACGTTACCGGCGCCGTGCAGCCGATCGAGGCTATTGCCCGGGTGGCGAGGCAAAACGGTGCACTCTTCCTGGTGGACGCGGCGCAAAGTGCCGGCTTTTTCCCCATCGACGTGGAGCGGATCGGGATCGACCTTTTAGCCGCCCCTGGGCACAAGGGGCTCTACGGCCCTCCGGGCACCGGCATTCTTGCCATTGCCGATGGGCTCCAGCTCGAACCGCTGATGGTGGGAGGGACCGGGGGCAGTGCAAGCAGCCCCGAGCAGCCCGACCAGCTTCCAGAGCGGCTGGAAAGCGGCACCATCAACACTCCTGCCATCGCCGGGCTCAAGGCGGGAGTAGATTTCCTGCTCTCCACCGGGCTCGACGCGATCCGGGGAAGGGAAGAGCTACTGGTCGGCGAACTTCTGGAAGGACTCAGGGCAACACCCGGGGTCGAGGTCTACGGGCCGCTTCAGGGGGAGCGCGGCGCCGCTGTCTCTTTCAACGCGGCGGGGCACGATCCTGCCGCGCTCAGCTACCTGTTTGATTCGCAGTACGAGATAAGCGTCCGCGCCGGGCTCCACTGTGCCCCCGACACCCACCGCAGCATCGGGACCTACCCGGCGGGCACGGTCAGGGTCAGCCCCGGTTTCTTCAACACCGAGGCGGACATAGAGTTTTTTTTCAAAGCCCTGCACGAGATATTGGCGGGCCGCTAGTCCGCGCCCTGACTGCTGGGATCACCACAATCTACGAAGGCGGCGCAAGCCGGGAAGGGGATAGTCACACGAAAAGCTCAAATTTGGCGGTAATTGATCGGGATAGGCCGACTGTTCATCATGATGCAGCGCAGGGGGGGGATGTGAAGAAAATCTACGTGCTGGACACCAACGTTCTTCTGTACGACCCGCAGGCTCTCACCAAGTTCGAGGACAACTCCATCGTCGTGCCCATAACGGTGATCGAGGAGATAGACCGGTTCAAGAAGGACATGAACGAGACCGGCCGCAACGCGAGGCAGGTCTCTCGCCTCATGGACGCCTTCCGCAAGGAGGGGTCGCTCTCTCAGGGGCTGGCCCTGGAAAGCGGCGGCACGCTCAAGATCGAGATCTACGAAGAGAAGGTGATGAAGAGGCTCCCGCCGGAGCTGCGCGAGGAGCGCGGTGACAACCGCATCCTGGCCGTCGCCGTAGACCTGATGGAATCCCAAAGCGAGATGCCGGTCATCCTGGTGACCAAGGACACCAACCTCCGCATCAAGGCGGACGCGCTCGGGCTTGACGCCCAGGACTACGAGTCGGACAAGGTCGCCATAGACGAACTCTTCGCCGGCTTCGTGAGCCTCGAGGTCGGTGCCGAAGTCGTCGACCGTTTCTACAGCCAGGGGTGGCTGGAGACCGATCTCGAGCTCCAGCCCAACGAGTACGTCCTCATGAACCAGGCAGGGAACCCCTCCCACAGCGCCATAGGCCGTTTCGACCGGGTCTCCGGCCGAATCGTGCCGCTCGGGAAACTCGACAAGGAAGGGGTCTGGAGCGTGTTCCCGAGGAACCTTGAGCAATCCTTCGCGCTCGACGCGCTTTTGGACGACAACATCAAGATCGTCACGCTGGTGGGGAAGGCCGGTACCGGCAAGACGCTCCTCGCCATCGCCGCGGGTCTGCAGAAGACCGCGGAGGAAAACGTCTACAACAGGCTTTTGGTCTCGCGCCCGGTGTTCCCGATGGGGCGCGACTTGGGATTTCTCCCGGGTGACATCGAGGAGAAGCTCACCCCCTGGATGCAGCCGATCTTCGACAACGTCGAGCTCCTTCTGAGCGGGCACGAGGGGGAGAAGCGCCAGCACAACAAGGGGTACAAGGAACTGATGGCGATGGGGATCCTCGATATCGAGCCGCTCACCTACATCAGGGGGCGCTCCATACCGAACCAGTACATGATCGTCGACGAGGCGCAGAACCTCACCCCTCACGAGATCAAGACCATCGTGACCCGCGCTGGCGAGGGGACCAAGATCGTCCTCACCGGGGACCCGTACCAGATCGACAACCCGTACGTGGACGCCGAGAGCAACGGCCTCACCTATGTCGTGGAGCGGCTCAAGGAGCAGACTATCTCCGGGCACGTCACCATGACCAAGGGTGAGCGCAGCGAACTCGCCGAACTCGCCGCGAATCTGCTATAACCCTTCCGGGTTAACCGGACACCACCTAACATCAGGAGAACAAAGGGGGCACGTACTGTGCCCTCTATTTTTTATGCTACTTCTTACCTTGGAATCATCCTGCGACGAGACTGCTGCCGCGGTGGTCAAGGACGGCCGTACCGTCCTCTCCAGCATCGTCGCCTCCCAGATCAGTGTGCACGCCGAATACGGCGGCGTGGTCCCCGAGATCGCCTCCCGAAAGCACCTGGAGTCGGTCTCCTTCGTGGTGGAACAGGCGCTGGCCGAGGCCGGCGTCGGGCTGGACCGGATCGAGGGGGTCGCCGTGACCCAGGGGCCGGGGCTCGCCGGTGCGCTCCTTGTCGGTATCTCGGTGGCCAAGGGGCTCGCCTTCGGGCGCTCGCTCCCGTTGGTCGGGGTGAACCACATCGAGGGGCACCTTCTGGCCGTCTTTCTGGAGGCTCCGGTGCAGTTTCCCTTCATCGCACTCGCCGTCTCAGGCGGGCACTCGCACCTGTACCGCGTGGACGGCATCGGGCGCTACCGGACCCTGGGGCAGACGGTGGACGACGCCGCGGGCGAGGCCTTTGACAAGGTGGCGAAGCTGATCGGGCTCCCTTACCCCGGCGGCGTTGCCATCGATCGGTTGGCCGCCTCTGGCGACCCTCAGGCGATCAAATTCCCGCGCCCGCTTCTGCATGACGGGAGCTTCAACTTCAGCTTCTCCGGGTTGAAGACCGCGGTCCTCACCCACGTCGGCAAGCACCCCGAGGCGAAGGAGGCGGGTATCAACGACCTCGCCGCCTCGTTCCAGGCGGCCGTCTGCGAGGTGCTCACCAAGAAGACTGCCGCCGCAATCGCCGCCACCGGGATAAAGAGGCTTGTGGTCGCCGGCGGGGTCGCCTGCAACAGCGCGCTGCGGCGCTCGATGGCCCAGTTCGCCGACGAGAACGGCGTGGAGCTCTCCATTCCCTCGCCGGCCCTTTGCGCCGATAACGCCGCCATGATAGCGGTCCCCGGCGACTACTACTTGACCCACGGGGTGCAAAGCGGCTTCGACCTGGACGCGCTTCCCGTTTGGCCCCTGGACAAGTTGGCCCTCAGGCTGAAGGAGCAATGCTGATGGAGAAGATCCGCGCCAAGAAGGAGTTTGGTCAAAATTTCCTGGTGGACGACAGCGTGCTCACCCGGATCGTCTCCTGCGTGGCCCCTGCGGCCAACGACTGCATCCTCGAGGTGGGACCTGGGAGGGGGGCTCTCTCCAGGCTCCTTGCTCAAAGCGGCGCGAAGTTCCTCGCCGTCGAGTGGGACCGCGAACTGCTCCCCCTTTTGAAGGCCGAATTCGCCACCGCTGCCAACGTGGAGATAGGCCACGGCGACATCCTCCGGGTCGACCTGCCGCTTCTGCTCGGCTCGCGCGGCGGCGGCAAGAAATGGAAGGTGGCGGCGAACCTCCCCTATAACATCTCCTCGCAGGTGCTGTTCCGTTTCATGGAGCACAGCGCGCTCTTCGAGAAGCTGGTGCTCATGCTGCAAAAGGAGGTGGGGGATCGGCTCACCGCACCCCCGGCCTGCAAGGAATACGGTGCTCTCACCGTGCTGCTCAGGCTGCACTTCGACATCCGCCGGGAGTTCATCGTGAAGCCCGGCTCCTTCAGGCCGGTCCCCAAGGTGGACTCGGCGGTGCTGAGTTTTCTCCCGCTGCCGGAGCCCAGGGTGGAGGTGGGGGACGAGGAGCTGTTCCGCCGCGTGGTGAAAGGGGCCTTTCTGCAGCGTAGGAAAACCCTCTTGAACTCGCTGCGCTCCTCCGGTTTCGACGACGCCGACGGCTCCCTTTCCGCCGCCCTTGCAAGGAGCGGGATCGATGGCGGCAGGCGCGGCGAGACCCTCTCTCTTGAGGAGTTTGCCCGCCTCACCCGCGAACTTTTGGCCGGGAAAACTCTGGCGTAACTCCCCAGGTGTGTGCTATATAGAAACGCTAATTTTTTAATTCTTCTTGGAGGATGACGCAATATGAAAGTATGTGTGGTCGGATCAGGGTACGTGGGCCTGGTAGCCGGCACCTGTTTTGCCGAAAGCGGTAACGACGTCATCTGCGTCGACGTCGACAAGGACAAGATAGACGGTCTTAAACGCGGCATCATCCCCATCTACGAGCCCGGCCTGAAGGAAATGGTCTTGAGGAACTGCGAGGAGGGGAGGCTCAACTTCACCACCGACCTCGACCTGGCCGTCAAGGAATCTCTCGTCTGCTTCATCGCGGTCGGCACCCCCCCGGGCGCCGACGGCTCCGCCGACCTGCAGTACGTCCTCTCCGTAGCCCGCTCCATTGGCCGCGCCATGGAAAGCTTCAAGATCATCGTAGACAAGTCCACCGTGCCGGTGGGTACAGCCGACAAAGTGCGCGCCGCGGTCAATGAGGAGCTCAATAAGCGCGGGGTGCACATCGAGTTCGACGTGGTGTCGAACCCCGAGTTCCTCAAGGAAGGCGCCGCCATCGACGACTTCATGAAGCCGGACCGCGTCGTCATCGGCACCGACAACGTGAGGACCGCGGAAATCATGAAGGAGCTCTACTCTGCCTTCATGCGCAAGTCGAACCGTCTGCTGGTGATGGACATCAGAAGCGCCGAGATGACCAAGTACGCCGCAAACGCCATGCTCGCCACCCGCATCACTTTCATGAACCAGATCGCGAACCTGTGCGAGAGGATGGGCGCGGACGTGATGGCGGTGCGCGAAGGGATCGGCTCCGACTCCCGCATCGGCTACGATTTCCTCTTCCCCGGGGTGGGCTACGGCGGCTCCTGCTTCCCCAAGGACGTGAAAGCCCTGGTGAAGACGGCGGACGAGTGCAGCTACGACTTCGTCCTCCTGAAGGCGGTGGAGCTTGCCAACGAGCGGCAAAAGGCGGTCCTTTCCGACAAGATACTGCGCAGGCTCGGAACCTCCGGCGAAAAGCCCCTGGCGGGGAAGCGCTTCGCCATCTGGGGGCTCTCCTTCAAGCCCCGCACCGACGACATGAGGGACGCACCTTCGCTCACCATCATCAACAGGCTCCTGGAGATGGGTGCAAGCGTGCACGCCCACGACCCGGAGGCGATGAACGAGGCGAAGAAGCATTTCGGCGACCGCATCAGCTACAGCGTGAACAAGTACGACCTGATGAGAGGGGCCGACGCGCTGGTCATCATCACCGAATGGAACGAGTACAGGAACCCGGATTTCGATCGCATCAAGGAGCTCCTCATCAACCCGATCATCTTCGACGGCCGCAACCTCTACCAGCCGGCCCGCATGAAGGACGCCGGGTTCGAGTACCTCCCCATCGGCAGAAACGGCGAGGCCGTCTGCGAGATGGCCTGAGGTATTCCGGCCCCCCGCGGGGATCAGCGCCTCGGCGGTTCCTGAAACGAGACGCAAACTAGAAGCCACAACGGACAAACGAGAGGTTTTCATGCGCGTGCTAGTAACCGGCGGTGCCGGTTTTATAGGTTCACATCTTTGCGAAAGGCTCTTGAGGGAAGGGCACGACGTCATCTGCCTGGACAACTTCTTCACCGGCAGCAAACGTAACATCTCGCACCTGCTCGACAACAGCAGCTTCGAACTGGTCCGCCACGACGTGACCCAGCCGATCCTTTTGGAAGTGGACCGGATCTACAACCTTGCCTGCCCTGCCTCCCCGATCCACTACCAGTACAACCCGGTGAAGACCACGAAGACCAGCGTGATGGGGGCGATCAACATGCTGGGGATCGCCAAGAGGGTGCGGGCCCGGATCCTCCAGGCGTCGACCTCCGAGGTATACGGCGACCCCCAGGTGCACCCCCAGACCGAGGCCTACTGGGGTAACGTAAACACCCTCGGGATAAGAAGCTGCTACGACGAGGGGAAGAGGGTTGCCGAGACGCTGATGATGGACTACCACCGCCAGAACAACGTGGATGTCCGCATCGTCAGGATCTTCAACACCTACGGCCCGAAGATGGCTGAGAACGACGGCAGGGTGGTCTCCAACTTCATACTGCAGGCGCTCAGGGGGGAGGACATAACGGTCTATGGGGAGGGGGAACAGACCCGCTCTTTCTGCTTCGTCTCCGACCTGGTCGAAGGGCTCATCAGGATGATGGAGTGCCCCGGGTTCATCGGCCCGGTCAACCTCGGGAACCCCGCCGAGACCACCATCCTGGAGTTCGCCAAGAAGATCATCGCGCTCACAGGCTCCAGTTCTCGCATCGTCTACCGGCCGCTTCCCGCCGACGACCCGAGGCAACGCCAGCCCGACATCTCGCTTGCCAAAAAGATGCTCGGCTGGGAGCCCAAGGTGCACGTGGACGAGGGGCTCAAGCAAACCATCGACTACTTCAGCTCGCGGCTCAACACGGCGTAACCGACCATGCAGAAACGGCTATTTTTTGTACCGCTGGCGGTCATAGTTTTCATCCTCTACTTCACGGTGTTCGGGGACCGGGGACTTCTGCGCATCAACCACCTGCACCGGGACCTTGACGAGACGCAAAAGCGCCTGTCCCAGCTCAAGGAAGAAAACGACCAGTTGAAGAGGGAGATAGTCGCCCTGCAGTCGGACCGGCGCTACCTGGAGAGCATCGCCAGGCGCGACTTCGGCCTGGTGCGCAGCAACGAGGTGGTCTACCAGTTCCCGCCGCAGGCGCGTACGGTGGTGCCCCAGGCGGAAGCGCCGGCCCCCGCCGCCGTGCCACCGGCGCCCCCCGCGGCCGCCGTAAAACAACCGCCAGCGGCCGCCGCAAAGCAACCGCCCGCGGGCGGAGCGAGGAAAAGCCCATGAGTGAGACATCCAGTAGACAGTGTTGCGTGGTATGCGCCTGGCGCGAGCACTGCAACAAGAAATTCTGCGTCGCCGACGGGGGAGCACGCTGCCCCGACTTCACGCGCGACGTCACCATAAAGTCCGTGCCCGCCACGGAAGATGAGAAAAGGGAGGAGAAGATATGAAGGAGCAGCTGCGCGCCTGCATCCTGAAGGGAATCGAGGGGTGTTTCGCCGACGGCACGCTCACCTCTGGTGAAGTTCCTGCCATCAACGTGGAGAAGCCGGCGCATGCCGAGCATGGCGATTTCGCCACCAACGTCGCCATGCAGATGGCCAAGCAGCAGAAAAAGGCGCCGCGCGCCGTGGCCGAGATCCTGGTCGCGAAGCTTGCCGGCGCCTCGGACCTCATAGAGAGCCTGGAGATCGCGGGCCCCGGCTTCATCAACTTCTTCATAAAGGAGAGCGCCTGGAGAAGGACCCTCACCGAGATCGACCGCGCCGGCGACGCCTGGGGCAAAAGCGGCATCGGCCGCGGCAAGAAGGTGCAGGTCGAGTTCGTCAGCGCCAACCCGACCGGGCCCTTGCACATAGGGCACGGCCGCGGCGCCGCGACCGGCGACGCCGTTGCCTCCCTTTTATCAGCCGCGGGCTTCGACGTGCAGCGCGAGTACTACATCAACGATGCCGGGAACCAGATGAACACCCTTGGGCTCTCCGGGCTTTTGCGCTACAAGGAGCTTTTGGGCGAGAAGGTCGATTTCCCCGAGACCTGCTACCAGGGCGACTACATGAAGGATATCGCCCGCGACGCGGTCACGAAGTACGGGGACCGGTTCCTCAAGGTGCCCCATGAGGAAGGGGTTGCCTTCTTCTCCAAGATGGGGGGGGACCTGATCCTCGCCGGGATCGATCAGGACCTGCAGGACTTCGGAATTCGTTTCGACAACTGGTTCTCCGAGCAGTCGCTCTTCGATGAGGGGAAGGTGAAGTCCGCCATCGAGGAGATGCAGACCAAGGGGCACATCTACGAGCAGGACGGCGCGCTCTGGTTCAATACCACCGCCTTCGGCGACGACAAGGACCGCGTCGTGGTCAGGAGCAACGGGGTGACCACCTATTTCGCCTCCGACATCGCCTACCACAGGGACAAGTTCGCCCGCGGCTTCGACTGGGTCATCGACGTCTGGGGCGCCGACCATCACGGCTACGTCCCGAGGCTCAAGAGCGTGGTGCAGGGGCTTGGGCGCGATGCCGCCGACCTCGGCATCATCCTGGTGCAGCTCGTCTCGCTTCTGCGCGATGGCGTTCCGGTCGCCATGTCCACCAGAAGCGGCGAGTTCGTCACCCTGAAGGAGGTCGTGGACGAGGTCGGGCGCGATGCGGCACGCTTCTTCTTCCTGATGCGCCGCTCGGACAGCCAGCTCGATTTCGACCTGGAGCTCGCCAAGCGGCAGAGTAACGACAACCCCGTCTACTACGTGCAGTATGCTCACGCGAGAATCAAGAGCATCTTCGATACGGCGCGTGAGCGGGGCGTCGCGCCCAAGTTCGACGACGTCAAGCTGGAACTCCTGCAGACCCCGGAAGACCTGAGCCTGATAAAGAAGCTCTCGGTCTACCCGGAGATCCTGGAAGGGGCCGCGGTCAACTTCGAGCCGCACCGGATCACCTACTACCTGCAGGAACTGGCCGGGGAATTCCACAGCTTCTACAACAAAAGCCGCGTGATCACCCCCGAGGAGCCGGAACTCACCCAGGCGAGGCTCTTCCTGCTGCACTGCGTCGCCATCACCCTCAATAACGCGCTCACCGTCCTTGGCATCTCGGCGCCGGAAAGGATGTAGGGAGTTTCATGCGGCTAGATTACAGCGATAAGGTCGCAGCCCTGAGGGAGAGCCCGGAGCGAAAGCCCTTGCAGAAGCCTGCGCCCAAGAACCGGCCGAGAAAGGCTCCGCTCGGGCTTTTCGCCTTCCTGTCGGCACTACTTCTCCTGGGAGCCACCTTCGGCGCCGGCGTTTTCACCGGTTGGCTCCTCTTCAGGGGGAACGGCAAGCCCGCTCAGGCGGGGAACCCCGCAGCCCCGCCCCAGGCTAAGCAGGCAGCGACCCCGCCGCCGGCGGCACCCGGCACCCCGGTTCCCGAGACCCAGCTTACCTTCTACAAAACGCTCCCCTCAGGCGGACACGGTGCGATGGGAAGCGGGGTGAACCTGAAGCTCTCCGATCCCCCCCCTCAGTCCAAGGCCGTGCCTGCGGCTCCCGCCGCTAAGGGCGCGGAACCGAACCCGGCCGAGGCGAAGCCCGCGCCGGAGAAAAGTGGTTCCGAGAAGGGGACTGCCGGCAAGCCTGAGAGCCACAAGCAGGAGGAAGCGAAGGCGCCTGCCGCGGGCGAGACGCGGTATTTGGTACAGATCGCGTCGTACCGCGACAAGAAGGAAGCAGAGTCGGCCCAGTCCAGGCTCGCCGCAAAGGGGGTCGCCGCCTATCTCGCCGAGTCCAAGGTGCAAGGTAAGGGGGTCTGGTACCGGTTGCGGGTGGGTCGCCACCTTTCCAAAGCCGAGGCGGACCAACTGGCGTCGAAGTTGGGAAGCGGAGCCACCGCTCTTCCCGAGTAGGTTTTTTCCAGGCGCGCATGGTTTTTCGTCTTCCCGATGCTACAGTTATCCCTTGTGGGGAGCCTGCCATGGAAAAGAGAAAGAAACTAGGCGAAATATTTGTGGAAAACGGCGTGATCACCGAGAAAACGGTGGAGCGGATGCTTGCCGTTTCCAAGCGCCTCAACAAGCGCTTCGGTACCGTGCTCGAGGACCTGGAGCTTGTGACCGGGGAGGAGCTTGCCGCGGCCCTGGCGATCCAGTACGGCTGCCGGGTGGCAAGCAACTTCTCGGGCTACTCCTTTGCGCCGGAGCTGCTGGCGACCATACCCGTCGACGTCGCCATGCAGAACAACATCTTCCCGCTCAAGCTCGACAACAACAGGCTGGCGCTGGCCATGGCCGATCCCACCGAGACGCGTGTGGTGAGAAACATATCGGTCAACCACGGCTTGAGCATCACCCCATTCATCGCGACCCGCAAGGAGATCTACGCCGCCATCTGCAGGAACTACCTGCAGAAGGAGGTCTGCTCCTCCGCGGCGCAGACGGTGCTCGTGGTCGAGGACGACAAGCTGATCGGCACCATGTTCGGCGACTTCCTGAGCCGCCAGGGGTACCGGGTCGTCTTCGCCTCGGACGGACTGGAGGCGTATAAGGCGGTTTTGACAGAAAAGCCGCAGGTGGTGCTGACGGACCTAATGATGCCCAAGCTGGACGGTTTCGGCCTCTTCGATGCGCTTCGCACCATCCCGGAGTTCTCCTCCATCCCGGTAATACTGATCACGGGGTCGATGCGTCCGGAGGACGAGGTGAAGGCCTTCGATAGGGGGTTCTTCGATTTCATTGAAAAGCCGGTCAAGGAAGGTACCTTGATCACCCGGGTGAAAAGAGCGCTTCAGTTCCACCAGCGGAAGTACCAGATCCCCTGAAGAAGAGCGTTAACAAAGGATTCGAATCAACCACCGACCCTCCAGGGCGCAGGCTTTGGAGGGATTTGTTTGCAGGTAACGCCATGAACGCCATCACGACCATAAAATGCCCGCAGTGCCGCAAGGAAACCACCCTCACCGGCAACCCTTACCGTCCCTTCTGCTCGCAGAGGTGCAAGATGATCGATCTCGGCACCTGGGCGGACGAAGGTTACCGCATCCCAGGCGAGAAGGCGCCCGATGCAGGGGACGACGAGTCCGAGGAGCAGTAGCCGGGGCATTCCCGGCAAAACATTTATTGCAGTCATGCAATGATCACAGCAAAGGAAGGAGCTTTTCATGTCACAAGTACGCCTCCGTTTCGCACCCAGCCCGACCGGGTACCTCCACGTAGGGGGAGCGCGCACCGCGCTTTTCAACTGGCTTTTGGCGAGAAAGCAGCAGGGGAAGTTCATCCTGAGGATCGAGGACACCGACGTCGCCCGTTCCACCCAGGAGTCGGTGGACGCCATCCTGGAGGGTATGACCTGGCTGGGGCTCGACTGGGACGAGGGGCCCTTCTACCAGTCGGACAACTTCCCGCTCTACAAGGAGTACGTAGAGAAGCTGATCGCCGCCGGTAAAGCGTACAAGTGCTATTGCAGCGCCGAGGAGCTTGAGGCCAAGCGCGAGAAGGCGCTCAAGGAAGGGGGAAAGCCCAAGTACGACGGGACCTGCCGCAACCTCCCTCAAGGCCCTGACGACGGGCGCCCCTACGTGGTCCGCTTCAAGGCGCCGCAGGAGGGGACCACCTTCTGGAACGATCTGATCAAGGGGAAGATCTCTTTCGAGAACGCCGAACTGGACGACCTGATCATCCAGCGCACCGACGGGACCCCCACCTACAACTTCGTGGTGGTGATCGACGATGCCACTATGGGGATCACCACGGTCATCCGCGGTGACGACCACGTCAACAACACCCCCCGCCAGATCCTCCTGTACGAGGCGCTGGAGGTGCCGGTGCCCCAGTTCGCCCATGTCCCCATGATCCTTGGCGCCGACAAGGCGAGGCTTTCGAAGCGGCACGGGGCGACCTCGGTCATGGCCTACCGCGACATGGGCTTTCTTCCCGAGGCGATGGTCAACTACCTGGTCCGCCTGGGCTGGAGCTACGGCGACGAGGAGATCTTCTCGGTGGAGGACCTGATCCAGAAGTTCTCCATCGAGAACGTTGGACGCTCCGCCGGAGTCTTCAACCCCGACAAGCTTTTGTGGCTCAACGCCCACTACATCAAGAACGGCGACCCGGTGCGCCTTGCCGGGCTCCTGGTCCCCTTCCTGAAGGAGCGTGGGGTAGCCGACACCGCTGGCGGACCGGAGCTTTCGGCCGTGGTCAAGACGCTGCAGGAGAGGGCAAAGACCATGCTGGAACTGGCAGACGGCGCCCTGTTCTACTACCAGCAGGAACTCACCTACGACGAGAAGGGGGTCGCCAAGTTCTTCAACGCGGAGACGCCGGCGCTGCTTAGGGCGCTGCTTGAGAAATTGCGCGGAGCGGGGGAACTCACCACCGCGGGAATCGAGGGGGCGTTCAAGGAGCTTTGCGAGGAGAAGGGGATCAAGCTCGGGCAGATAGGCCCCGCCGTGAGGCTAGCGCTATCCGGTTCTACCGCTTCGCCAGGTATCTACGAGATGATCGAGGTACTGGGGCTGGAAGAGACCGGCAAGCGCCTTGAGCGGGCCATAGCCAAACTCTGCTAGGAGTCAGGCTGCGAAGGTGAAAACAAAGAGGGGAAGCTTACGTGGCTTCCCCTTTTTCGTCGCCGCAAAGAGAGGTGGTTCCGGGAGTAACGCTTTTTGACTTTGGCGGCGGGCAAAAAAATAGGCCTGCAAGCGGACGAGCCGCTGCAGGCCATGGCATTTCATGAATCTGGTGTTGGTTAGGCCGAGATTGCGCTCACCGGGCAGGTGTCTACGCAAGCGCCGCAGTCGATGCAGGTATCTGCAGCGATGGTCCTTTTGTTGCCAGCCTCGCTGATTGCGTTGACCGGGCAGGAATCGTCACAGGCGCCGCAGTTGATGCATTCGTCGCTGATGGTATGTGCCAAAGTTTTCACCTCCTTCACGTTTACTGGAAAATTCCGGACGAAAACTAACATATGACCGGGAAAAAGTCCACCATAAAGCTGTATGACATTTCAGGCGCGGCAGGAAGGGAGAAAATCCTTGAACTGTAGACCAGTCTACGGTATATATAAAAAACAGTTTTATTTGTAAACTTTTTTAGCCGGGCTAAAGCGCCCATCATGTCGGGTTAAACTACAATGACGGGGGATGCAGATCGATGGATATACTCGCACTTAACTGCGGAAGTTCTTCTGTAAAATACCAGTTGTTTGACTGGGACAAAAAAGTGGTGGTCGCCAAGGGTATGGTCGAGCGCGTCGTAATCGGCGACTCCTTCATCCTGCACGAAGTCCCGGGGCGCGAGACCTACCGCGAGAACTCGGACTGTCCCGATCATAAGACCGCCGTCGACCTTATCCTGCGCACCCTGACCTCCCCGGGACATGGCGTACTCACCGATATCAAGCAGATAGCCGCCGTGGGGCACCGCGTGGTGCACGGCGGGGAGCGCTTCACCAAGTCGGTGCTGATCGACGACGAGGTGCTCGCTGCGGTGACCGAGGTGCAGCATTTGGCGCCTTTGCACAACCCCCCCAACATCGCAGGCATCGAGGGAGCCATGGCCGTGCTTCCGGGCGTCCCCCAGATCGCCATTTTCGATACCGCGTTTCACCAGACCATGCCGGAACACGCATACCTTTACCCGCTTCCTTACGAGTGGTACGAGAAGTACGGGGTGAGGCGCTACGGCTTCCACGGTACCTCGCATCTCTACGTCTCCAAGCGCATCGCCGCCATCCTCGGCAAGCCCGCCAGCCAGTGCAACGTCATCACCATGCACATAGGTAACGGCGTCTCGCACTGCGCCATCAAGAACGGGGTGTCGGTCGACACCAGCATGGGGCTCACCCCGCTCGAAGGTGCCATGATGGGTACCCGCTGCGGCGACATTGACCCGGCCATCCCCGCGTTCATGATGCAGAAGGAAAACCTCTCCGCCAAGGAGATCGACAGCATTCTGAACAAGAAGAGCGGCGTCATCGGGATCACCGGCCGCTTCACGGACCGCCGCGACGTGATCGAGAACGCCAACGGCGGCGACAACCTCTGCAAGCTGGCGCTCGACATCGAGGCGTACCGCCTCAAGAAGTACATCGGTACCTACATGGCCGTGGTGGGGAAGCTTGACGCCGTGGTCTTCACCGCCGGGGTAGGGGAGATGGGGGCGCCGATCAGGGAGCGCGCCATCGAGGGGCTCGATCACCTGGGCATCGTCCTGGACCGCGAGCGCAACGCCTCCGCCATGACCAGGAAGCGCGAGACGCTGATCACCACCGACGACTCCCCGGTGAAGGTGTACGTGATTCCAACCGACGAAGAGCTGGTCTTCACCGAAGACGTGGCGGCCATCCTGGAAGGGACCTACACGGACCACATGCACTTCGAGTACAGCTTCTCCAGGCCCGACTTTGTCAGGAAGTAAGGGCTGAGAAAACGACGCAAGAAAGGCCGGCGGGGTTCCCCGCCGGCCTTTCTTTTTTACAGGTTTCGTCGGACCGGTCGGACCGGTCGGACCGGTCGGACCGGTCGGACCGGTCGGACCAGTCGGCTTGGCTACCCCTGTGCCTGGACCGCCGTGATGGCGGTCACGTCTACGATGTCCTGGACCGAGCAGCCGCGGGAGAGGTCGTTCACCGGTTTCGCCAGCCCCTGGATCACCGGGCCGATCGCCTTGGCGCCGGCGATGCGCTCAACCAACTTGTAGGCGATGTTGCCGGCGTCGAGGTCGGGGAATACGAGGACGTTGGCCTTGCCGGCCACATTGCTGCCGGGCGCCTTCTTGCCCCCTACGGCAGGGATGAGAGCGGCGTCCGCCTGGAGTTCGCCGTCGATGCTGAGGTTCGGGTCCATTCCTTTCGCCAGCTCCAGCGCCTTCAGTACCTTGTCCGCATCAGGGTGGCTAGCGCTCCCCTTGGTGGAGAAGGAGAGCATGGCGACACGGGCCGGCACGTCCAGGAAGGACTTGCAGTTCCCCGCGGTGGCGATGGCGATCTCCGCCAGGGCCTGCGCGTCTGGGTTGGGGTTGACGGCGCAGTCGGCAAACAGGATGACACCGTTCTCGCCGAACTCGGGGCTCTTGGTCGCCATCAGGAAGAAGGAGGATACGGTCTTGATGCCGGGGGCGGGGCCCACGGTCTGGAAGGCGGCACGCAAAACGTCGCCGGTGGTGCCGGTGGCGCCCGCCACCTCGCCGTCTGCATCCCCCTCGCGCACCATCATTCCGGCGAAATAGAGGTTGTCCGCGCCGCACAGAAGCTCGCGCGCCTGCTCTGCGGTAAGCCCCTTCGATTTCCTCAGCTCCACCAGCTTCGCCACGTACCCGGCGAGCTTGTCGGAAGCGGCAGGTTCGATGATCTCGACACCGGCGAGGTTGATCCCTTTCTCCGAGGCGGCCGCCTTGATCGCCTCAGGCTTCCCCAGAAGTACAATGTGCGCCAAACCCTGTTCCACGATGTTCTGGGCCGCGTACAGCATCCTCTCGTCGTAGCTTTCCGGCAAGACGACGGTCCTCTTGTTGGACCTTGCCTTGTCGTGAATCTGCTTTACCAACGGCATGATGATCCCTCCGTATTAAATTTTCAAACCGTGTTAGGATATATAACCCAGCCGGTGGGATCGGTCAATAAAAAAGGGTACGGATATGCGTCACTTGGGAAGCGGCGTCCCGCATTCCTCAGGGTCTCCCTGAAGCTTCGCGACGGCGTGCGGGACGGCGGCCCAGACGAAACCGATGTTCTCCGTGGCCCCCCTGGGGCTGCCGGGGAGGTTGATGATCAGGGTGTTCTTCCTGATCCCGGCGATGGCGCGGGAGATGATGGCGTGGGGGGTCTTTTTCAGGCTCTCCGCGCGCATCACCTCGCCGAAACCCGGGAGCACCCGGTCGACGACCCGTTCGGTCGCCTCCGGAGTCACGTCGCGCGGCGAGACCCCGGTACCCCCGGTGGTAAGGATGAGGTCGAAGCTGCCGCTGTCGGACCAGGCGGAAAGCTTCTCAGAGATGAGCGAGGCGTCGTCCGGGATCACCTCGGTGCAGGCGACGGTCACACCGCGCTCCTCCAAGAAGTCTTTTAGGGCGGGGCCGCTGCCGTCGGCCCGCTCGCCGGTGGAACAACGGTCGCTCAAGGTCAGTATCGCTGCACGCATCTGGATCTCTCCTTTTAATCTTCTCTCTTGAAGACGCCGCTCTTGCCGCCTTCCTTGTAGTGGAGCTTCACCTCGGAGATCACTATCCCCTTGTCGCTCCCCTTGCACATGTCGTAGACGGTGAGGGCTGCGACCGTCGCCGCGGCCATCGCCTCCATCTCCACCCCGGTCCGCTCGAAGGCCCGAACCGTCGCCAGAACGGCGATGGTCCCCTTCTGCTCGTCCACCTCGAACTCGATGGAAACGTGGTGCAGCGCTAGGGGATGGGAGAGGGGAATCAGCTCAGGGGTCTTCTTCGCCCCCGCTATGCCAGCGATGCGCGCTACGCCCAGCACGTCCCCCTTGGCGACGCGCCCGGAGACGATGGCCTGCACCGTCTCGGGCTTGAGCGTCAGTACCGCTCCGGCTATGGCGGTTCGCATCGTCGGGACCTTCTGGCTGACATCGACCATGATGGCGTTGCCGCTTGCGTCAAAATGATTGAAAGACATCTTAATCCTCCATTTCCAGGGTAGGATCCAACAGGTGCAGCTCGACCTCATCGCCGGCGGCGAACTCGGTGCGGTCGGCGGGAAGGAGCGCCAGTGCGTTGCAGCGGAGCATGGTCTTCAATATCCCGGTGTTCTGGTCGCCGGCCGTGCTGGCTAGGTAGCGCCCATCCTCGATAGTGACCTGCACCCGCAGGAAGTTCAGTTTCCCCGCCTTTTTGCGTGCGGCCTCCTTCAGGTAGCCACGCACGGTGCGCCTGAGGGCCTTTTCGTGCCCCATCATCCTCAAAAGCGCGGGCCTTACGAACTCCTCGAAGGTGATCATGGTGGAAACGGGGTTTCCCGGAAGGGAGAAGACAGGCGTATTTCCCCTGAGGGCGAAAGCGGTGGGGCCGCCCGGCTTCACGCCCGGCTTCCAGAACTGCTCAACCACCCCGAGCTCGGCCAGGATCTCGCGCACCAGGTCGCGGTCCCCGGCGGAAACGCCGGCGGAGGTGACCAGCACGTCCGCCTTCAACCCTTCGCTCAGAAGGGCGAGGTGGCTTTCCCGGTTGTCGCGAGCGATGCCGAGTATGACCGGCTCGGCGCCGCAGAGCTTGACGGCGCAGGCAAGAGCCAGGGCGTTGCTGTTGACGATCTGGCTTTCCTTCGGCTCGGTGCCGATCTCCACCAGCTCGTCGCCGGTGGAGAGGATGGCCACCCGCACCCGGCGGTAGACCGGCACCATGGCGGCCGAGAAGGAGGCGAGGAGGCTCACCTGCGGCGGGCCGATCAGGGTCCCCTTGGGCATGATCAGGTCGCCGCGGCCGACATCCTCGCCCTGGAAGCGGATGTGGTCTCCCTTTTTCACCTGCTGCAGCAGCTTCATGCTTTGATCCGTTGCCTCGGTCTCCTCGATGGGGACCACGGCGTCCGCGCCCGGTGGGATGGGGGCGCCGGTCATGATCCTCGCGGCGCACCCCTGTGCGACTGCGTCCTCTGAGCTTACCCCGGCCGGGATGTAGTCGGTCACCCTGAGCACGGCCCCCGGCGCGCAGTCTGCGCTTTTCACGGCGAAGCCGTCCATGGCGGAGTTGTCCCAGCGCGGCATGTCATTCGCGGCGTAATAGTCTTCGGCGAGTACCCTTCCTGCCGCTTCCAGCAGGAGCACCCGCTCGACCCCGGCGGGGGCGACTTTTTCGAGAATGGTGCGCCGGGCAAGTTCGTAATTCATCATCGTCACCTCTTGTAGCTGTGGAGTGGGAAAAGAAAAGGGGCCCTGCATCCCAAAAGGAGAGGACCCCGTGCGCTGACTGCGGCGGCGGTTCTCCTTTCCAAAAGGGAGGCGGCGCCGTTTCCGGCGGCACCCATCGGCCTGAGCTTCATGGGGATTCCCCTTTAGAAGGCTGCGGCTCGGAGACTTTCTTCTTATTTTCCTAAAGCCATAGCATATCCGTCTCAAAATAAAAAATTATATTATTCCCAGAATCGTCCCCCTTCATCTGCCGCAGGGGGGGCTCCCGAAATAACAGCAAGAAAATTCGCGTCGTTAACCACTTTGTGCCAGTATTTGCCTGTTGTGTATACGTTTTTTCGGCGCGCCCCCTCCGGTGAGCCGCGCCTCTTTAAGGGGTTGCTTTCCGTACATCAAACAAGGTATGGTTTTTTGGCATGCCGCCCGTACCCCTTCTGGAGAGGGGCCAAATTTGGCATCGAAGCCTCCCCGACGGCGGGAGGATCACAGGAAGAACGCGACTTTATGGCACTTATAGACACCTACGGCAGGCGCATCAACTACCTCCGGCTCTCCGTCACCGACCGCTGCAACCTCCGTTGCCGCTACTGCATGCCGGAAGAAGGGGTGGAGAAACTCGACCACTCGCAGGTCCTCTCCTACGACGACCTCTTGCGCATCTCGTCCGAGGCGGTCGCGGCTGGTATCGAGAAGATCCGCGTGACCGGCGGCGAACCCTTGGTCCGCAAGGGGATACTTCCCTTTTTGGAGCGACTTAACGCGATCCCCGGGCTCAAAGAGCTGGTGCTGACCACGAACGGGCTGCTCCTGAAAGAGATGGCGCAGGGGTTGCGGGAAGCCGGGGTGCAGCGCCTGAACATCAGCCTGGACTCCCTGAAGCCCGAGACCTTCGCCAAGATCACGCGCGGCGGCGAGCTGAAGCGCGTTCTGGACGGGATTGAGGCTGCCGAGAAGGCAGGCTTCCCGCCCCACAAGATCAACGTGGTGGTGATGCGCGGCGTAAACGACGACGAGATCCTCGACTTCGTGGAACTCACCATGACGCGCCCCTACGCGGTCCGGTTCATCGAGTACATGCCTACCTGCGGCGACGCCGACTGGCGCGATCTCTGCGTCCCCGGTGCCGAGATCAGGGAGCGCATCTCCGCGCGTTACGTCATCGAGGAGGGGAGCAACCGCGAGCGCTCAGGCCCCTCGAAGAACTTCAAGGTAGAGGGATCGCAGGGGTCGCTTGGTATCATCACGGCCATGACCGGGCACTTCTGCAACGGCTGCAACCGGCTGCGGGTGACCGCCTCCGGTATCGCCAAGGGGTGCCTCTTCTCAGGGGAAGGGGTGGACCTTAGGCCGATCCTGGCGACAGGGGACGACGCGCTTTTGCGCCAGGAGGTCCAGCGCATCGTGGCGGCGAAGCCCGGGCGCCACGAGGTGACGGATGAGGGGGCGGAAACGGTTCCCTTCGCCATGTCCAGGGTCGGCGGCTAGCGGCAGGAAAACGAATACAGATCTAGAACAAGGCAAGGAGTCGTTATGACTGGAAAAATCATCGCGGTGAATGTGAGTCTCAACAAGGGAGAGCGGAAAACGCCGGTCCCCGAGGTAACGCTGCGCGAAAACCACGGCATCGAGGGGGACGCCCATGCGGGAGACTGGCACCGGCAGGTGAGTCTCCTGGCACAGGAGAGCATCGCCAAGATGGTCGCCCTGGGGCTCGACGTGAAAGAGGGGGATTTCGCCGAGAACATCACCACTGAAGGGGTGGACCTGGTGCATCTCCCGATAGGGACCCAGATGCAGCTGGGCGAGGCGCTCCTCGAGGTGACCCAGATCGGCAAGGAGTGCCACAACCGCTGCGCCATCTACTACCAGGCCGGCGACTGCGTCATGCCCAAGGAAGGGATCTTTGCCAAGGTGCTGAAGGGTGGGGTGGTGCGCCCCGGAGATGCGGTGAAGGTACTCTAGGGTCCCGCGGCCTGGGAGCGCGGAAACACCACGGTGAAGGTGCTCCCCCCGCCCGGGACACTCTCGACGTCGATGCGCCCACCGTGCTCCCGGATGATCCCGTAGGAGACGGAAAGCCCAAGGCCGGTGCCGTTGGCCTTGGTGGTGTAGAAGGGGTTGAACACCTGCCTCAGGTTCTCCAGCGCGATGCCGACGCCGGTGTCCGCCACCTTCACCTCGCATCCCCCCTCCGCCCCCAAGGGGCGGGTCCGGACCGTAAGCACGCCACCTGCCGGCATCGCCTGTACCCCGTTCAGCACCAGGTTGGTGAACACCTGCCGCAACTGGTCAGCATCCCCCTCCACCTGCGCCACGTTCTCCGCGTACTGCTCTACTATCTCCACTCCCTCCAGCGGCACCTGGTGCCCGATCTGGCCGACTATCTCGTGCAGGAGCTCGTTCAGCCGCACCGCGCCCGCCTCCATCTGCTCACGCCTGGCGAACTTCAGCAGGTTCGACACGATCCGCTCCACCCTTTTTACCTGCTGAAAGATGGTGTCCACTTCCTCCCGTATCGGGGCGTCCTCCGGCACAGAGAGCTGCAAGAGCTCAGTGTTGCCGCGGATGATCGCCATCGGGTTGTTGATCTCGTGGGCGACCCCAGCCGCAAGCTCGCCTATCGCCGCCAGTTTCTCCACCCTCAGCAACTCCTCTCGGGTCTGGACCAGGAGCCGGTTCTTCTCCTCCAGCTCGGCGGTTCTCGATTGCACCTTCTCTTCGAGGTTGCGGTTCAGTTCGATGATGCTGTCCTCGCGCTCAACTAGGGAGCGGCTCATGTCGTTGAACCTCCCCGCCAAGTCCCCGATCTCATCCCGGGAATCGATGCTGCTTTTCACGTTGCGCTCGCCGGCGGCCACCCGGCGCGCCAGTGAATCGAGTTCGCGTATCGGCTGGGAGAGCTTTTTCCCCAAGAAGCCGGCCATGGAAACCCCCACCAGCCCGCTCACCAAAAGAACGAAGCTCAAAAGGACGGCCATGTCTATCTTGACCGCCGAGTACTGGCTTTCCAGCATCCCCACGTAGAGGGCGCCGATCGGGACCCCCTGCAGGGAGAGGATCGGCTCGTACGCGGTCAGGTACCAGTCGTTCACGACGTATGCGCGCCCGACCCACTTTGCCCCCTTGAGGAGCACCCGCTCCTGGACCTGCGGGGAGAGCCTTGTGCCGACGGCCCGGCTGCCGTCGGTGTTGGGGACGTTGGTGGCGATCCTCATGTCACCCTGGAAGATGGTGGCGTTACCTACGTCACTGCCGTTTTTGCGCGCCCCCTCGTAAACCACGGAACGGATCCGGTCCACGAGCTTCTGGTTATTGTTGAGGAGCACCCCTCCGTAGAGCGCACCCAAAAGGTTTCCCGCTTTGTCCCGCACCGGCGCCGCGACCAGGAGGAACATCGCGCCGTTCAGCTGCAACGGGGCCTGGGCGCTGGGGAAGATGCGCGCCTGGTGAACCAGGCTCTCCCCCTCGAGCTCCAGCTCAGAAGAGGGGAGGATGGTGGTGCCGCTGGCGATCTCCCCCTTGAGGGCGCGCGCCACGAACTGGTTCCGGGTCTTGTCGTCGCCTCGCAGCTCAGGGTTGTTGGCCCTGAAGATGACCTTCCCGGAAGCGTCGACGGCAGCCAGTATGTCCAGGCGCTCGCCGGTGCGTACCGAAGAGAGTGCCTCGCTCACTGCCCGCTCGTCGCCTGAGGCTATGGTCTCCGCGGTCCTGCCGAAGGAGGCGGTGAGCTTCACCACGTCGTAAATCCGGGAAAGCTCGCTCTGGTACGCTTCGCGGGCGACGCTCAGGTCGTAGCGCACCTTTTCCTGCGCCTGGGCTGCGACCTTGGCGCTCAGGATGAAAACCCCGGCCATCCAGCAGATGAGGATGGCTATCCCGAGCGGGATCAGTGTCGCCACGGTGAGTTTGGTCTTTATGGGAAAGCGCAGCTTGGGAAGGTTCATGAGGGGAAGGTGATCTGGTATTCCGCTATCTTGCGGTCGAGCGTCTTCCTGGAGATGCCCAGGATCTCGGCGGACCTGCTCTTGTGGTACCCGGTGCCCGAGAGGGTGCGCTCGATGGCCTCCTTCTCCACGTTCTCCAGGGAGACGAACTGCGCCTCGCGCGGCGGCTCCGTCTTCTGGGGCTGCTTGCGCCAGATGGGAAGCTCCTTCACGGTGACGGTACCAGTCCGTGCCAGGATCACGGCGCGCTCCATGACGTTCTCCAACTCCCTTATGTTGCCGGGCCAGTCGTAGCCGTGGAGCAGCTGCAGCGCCTCAGGGGCGAGCGAGGTCACCTGCTTCTTCATCTTCAGGCTGTACTTCTTCAGGAAATGCAGCGCCAGCGGCTCCACGTCGTCCTTTCTCTCCCTAAGCGGCGGCAGCGGGATGTTGATCACGTTCAGCCGGTAAAAGAGGTCCTCGCGGAAGCGCCCCTCCCGCACCTCCTGCTCCAGGTCCTTGTTGGTGGCGGCGACGAAGCGGATGTCGGCGCTCTTCGGGCGGGTGGCCCCCACCGGGATGAAGTCGCGCTCCTGGATCACGCGTAGAAGCTTCGCCTGTATGGGGAGGGTCATGTCGCCGATCTCGTCCATGAAGAGGGTGCCGCCGTCGGCCTCCTCCAGCAACCCCTTCTGTGCCGCAACCGCGCCGGTAAAGGCGCCGCGGACGTGCCCGAAGAGCTGACTCTCCAAAAGCGTATCGGTCAAGGCCGCGCAGTTTATGGAGAGAAAGCGCCGGTCGCGCCTCAAGCTGTTGTAGTGGATGGCGCCGGCGATGAGCTCTTTGCCGGTTCCCGACTCCCCCAAAACCAGTATGTTCGCCTCGCTGGCGGCGACCTGCAGGGTGAGGTCGTAGATCTCCTGGAACGCGGCGCTTCTGAAGATGATCGACTCCTGCAGGATCGGTTTTTCCAGCTCGTTTTTGAGCGCCCGGTTCTCCTGCAAAAGCTGCTCCTTTTCCAGCGCGTTTTTGAGAACGCTCAGGATCTTCTCCTTGGGAAAAGGCTTGGTGACGTAGTCGTAGGCACCGAGCTTGATCGCCTCAACAGCCGCATCGATGGTCCCGAAAGCGGTCATGATGACGATGGGAAGCGCCGGTCTCAAAGACTTCACTTCCTTTAGCACGGTGATGCCGTCCATGTCGGGCATCCTTACATCCTGCAAGAGGAGATCGGCATCGGTCGGGTCCCCCTCCCTCAGGCGGCGCAAGAGCGCCGCTCCCCCGTTGAAGGTCTCCACCTGGTATCCCTGGGTCTGCAGCAGCTTCTTCAGGTAGATGAGGATCCCTTCCTCGTCGTCGCAGATAAGTATCTTTTCCTGTCTCATTTCCCGGTGTTCCTCATGCTGCTCCTGCCACTGTGTCCCGGATGTAACCTGGTCAAAATGTCACACCATATGACAAAACGGAACATCTTTAAACTGTCATTAATATTGCCGCTCCCCGCTCTCAACGGCGACAACATTAACATTTCAGACCCTTACGGTACACAACTATTTTTGATATTTGCGTAAACGCGCTGGCATGGCAATTGCCGTATACGCATGCCTACAAACGGTGGCACGACGTTTATCATGGAAAAAGGAGAGATTCAACATGGCTGTTTCACGGAGGGAGTTTCTGCAGGGAGGGGCGCTGGCTACGGCACTGGTCCTTTCCGGCAAAAAAGCTGAAGCGGGCGGAGCTGACGCCCCGCAGATGCGCACCAAGGGGCTGAAAAGCTCGACCACCATCTGTCCTTTCTGCGCGGTAGGTTGCGGGCTTGTGGTGCATACCAAGAACGGCAAGATCGTCAACATCGAGGGGGATACCCAGCATCCGATCAACCAGGGTGCGCTCTGCTCGAAGGGTAGTGCCCTGTTCCAGGTGGCCAACAACGAGCGCCGCCTGCAGAAGGTCATGTACCGTGCTCCCGGCAGCGACAAGTTCGAAGAAAAGAGCTGGGAATGGGCGCTGGAGCGGATCGGCCAGAAGATGAAGGAAACCCGCGACAAGACCTTCAAGGCCAAAGAGGTCAACAAGAAGGACAACAAGGAATACGTCGTGAACCGCACCGAGGGGATGGCTTTCCTGGGCGGCGCAGGTCTCGACAACGAGGAGTGCTACCTCTGGAGCAAGTTCGCCCGCGCCATGGGGGTCGCCAACCTCGAACACCAAGCCCGAATATGACACTCCGCTACAGTCGCCGGTCTGGCGGCTTCGTTTGGACGTGGGGCAATGACCAACCACTGGATTGACCTGAAGAACGCCGATGCGATCCTCGCCATCGGTTGCAACCCTGCAGAAAACCATCCGATCTCGATGAAGTGGATCGAGGCGGCCATGGATAACGGCGGCAAGCTTCTGGCCGTCGACCCGCGCTTCACCAGGACCGGCTCCAAGGCCGACCACTACGCGCAGATCCGTCCCGGTACCGACATCGCCTTTTTGGGCGGGATGATCAACTTCGCGCTGCAGAACAACATGATCCACGAGGAGTACGTCCGCGAGTACACCAACGCCTCCTTCATCGTCAACGAGAAGTACGACTTCACCGAGGGGATGTTCTGCGCCTTCGACGACCAGGAAAAGACCTACGACCCGAAGGCCTGGGCCTACGCGGTCGACGGTGCAGGTAACCCCAAGCGCGACAAGTCGCTGAAGGACCCGCGCTGCGTCTACCAGCAGCTGAAGAAGCACTACTCCCGCTACACCGTGGATATGGTCTGCTCCATCACCGGCACCAAGAAGGAAGACTACGTGGCGGTCGCCAAGGCGTTCTGCTCCACCGGGCGCGCCGACAGGGCAGGCACCATCCTCTACGCCATGGGTATCACCCAGTCCACCCACGGAACCCAGAACGTGCGCGCCGTTGCCATGCTGCAGATGCTTCTGGGCAACATCGGCATCGCCGGCGGCGGCGTCAACGCGCTGCGCGGCGAGAGCAACGTACAGGGCTCCTCCGACTACGGCCTGCTCTTCCACCTGCTCCCCGGCTACCTGAAGTCCCCTGAGTTCGACAACGTCGACCTGAAGGCGTACCTGGAGAAGTGGACCCCGAAGACCAAGGACGCGAAGAGCGCCAACTGGTGGGGGAACACCCCGAAGTACACGGTGAGCCTCCTCAAAGCCTGGTACGGCGACAGCGCCACCGCGGAAAACGGCTTCTGCTACGACTACCTCCCCAAGAGAAGCGGCAACTACTCCTTCATGAAACTGATGGAGAAGATGGGCAAAGGGGAACTGCAGGGGCTCGTCTGCATGGGGCAGAACCCGGCGGTGGGGGGACCTGACTCCCTGAAGACCCGCGAGGCCCTGGGGAAACTCGACTGGCTCGTCACCGTCGACCTCTGGGAGACCGAGACCTCCATCTTCTGGAAGCGCCCCGGCGTGAACCCCAAGGACATCAAGACCGAGGTCTTCATGCTGCCGGCAGCCTCCTCCGTAGAGAAGGAAGGCTCCATCTCCAACTCCGGGCGCTGGGCGCAGTGGCGCTACAAGGCCGCTGAGCCGGTGGGTGACGCAAAGAGCGACCTCTGGATCATCGACCAGTTCGCCAAGCACGTGAAGAAAGCCTACGCCAAGGGGGGAACCTTCCCCGAGCCGATCACCAAGCTCTCCTGGAACTACGGCACCGGCGAGGAGCCGGAAGTGCACCTGGTCGCCAAGGAGATCAACGGCTACTTCACCAAGGACATGACCATCGTCGACAAGGACAAGACCCTGGAGTTCAAGAAGGGTGACCAGGTCCCGATGTTCAAGTACCTGCAGGACGACGGCTCCACCGTCTCCGGCTGCTGGATCTACTGCGGCTCCTATACCAAGGACGGCAACCAGATGGCCCGCCGCGACGCCACCGACCCGACCGGGCTCGGCATGTTCCCGATGTGGTCCTGGTGCTGGCCGGTCAACCGCCGCATCATCTACAACAGGGCTTCCGTCAACCCCGACGGCGCGCCGTTCAACCCCAAGCGCGCGGTCATCGCCTGGGACGCGCTGGAGAAGAAGTGGAAAGGGGACGTCCCCGACGGTCCCTGGCCGCCGATGAACGACGCGAAGGAAGGGAAGTACCCCTTCATCATGCTGCCGGAAGGTCACGGCCGCCTCTACGCGCTCGACATGAAGGACGGCCCCTTCCCCGAGCACTACGAACCGATCGAGAGCCCGGCGAAGAACCTTTTATCCAAGGTCCAGAGCAACCCCGCGGTCAAGGTCCCGGCCAACATGTCCAGCGACCTGAACAAGTACCCGTTCGTCGGCACCACCTACAGGATGACCGAGCACTGGCAGGCAGGGGCCATGACCCGCAGCCTTCCCTGGCTGGTGGAGCTGGTCCCGACCATGTTCGTCGAGATCTCCCAGACGCTCGCCTCAGCCAAGGGGATCAAGAACGGCGACCAGGTGAAGATCACCACCGAGCGCGGTGCCATAGAGGCGAAGGCACTGGTCACCTCCAGGCTGAAGCCGTTCAACGTGCAGGGGAAAATGGTAGAGCAGGTGGGCCTTCCCTGGCACTTCGGTTATGCAGGTCTTGCTACCGGCGACTCAGGCAACGTCCTGACCCCGTCCGTCGGCTGCGCGAATACGAGCATCCCCGAATTCAAGGCATTCCTCTGCAACATCGAGAAAGGGGGTAAACGCGCATGAGCGAGATGAACCAGGATTTCAACAAGAGCAAGGCGTTCTTGATCGACATGACCAAGTGCACCGGCTGCCGCGGCTGCCAGGTCGCCTGCAAGCAGTGGAATCAGCTCGACGCCGAGAAGACGGAGTTCTTCAACGGCGAGGGGTACCAGAACCCGCCGCTTATGTCGGAACACACCTTTACCCGCATCAAGTTCCGCGACTACGAGAAGAACGGGCAGAACGAGTTCGCCTTCTATAAAGAGATGTGCATGCACTGCAACGAGCCGGCCTGCGCCTCCGTCTGCCCGGTCGGCGCCTTCAAGAAGACCAAGGAAGGCCCCGTCGTCTACGACGCCAAGCGCTGCATCGGATGCCGTTTCTGCATGGTCGCCTGCCCGTTCGGGGTGCCCAAGTACGAGTGGAGCAAGGCGCTTCCCCTGGTGAGAAAGTGCACCGGCTGCTACTCCAGGGTCAAGGAAGGGCAAAAGCCCGCATGCGCCACCACCTGCGTCTCCGCCATCACCTACGGCGACAGGGGTGACATGATCAAGGAAGCAAACAGGCGCATCGCCACCCGCCCGGAGAAGTACCTGAAGAAGCTCTACGGCGCCGAGGAGGCAGGCGGCACCAGCGTAATCTACCTGACCGCGCTCCCCTTCGACGAACTCGGCTTCAAGCCGGTCACCAAGAGGCCGCTCCCGTCCTACACCTGGCAGGCGCTGCGTCTCGTGCCGGGGATCTTCCTTACCGTCGGAAGCTCGCTTTCTCTTCTTTCCTGGTTCAACCACAGGAAGGAAAGGATCGCCAAGGAAGAGGAACAGAGAAAATCCGGCGCTACGCCTAAGGAGGAGAGCTAGATGACCGCTGCAAAGATAATCATCAACGAGATCAAGGGATACCACCGTTTCGTTAAATTCCTGATCGTCCTGGTATCGCTGGGCGCGCTCGCCTCCCTGGTCCGCTTCGTGTTTGGCCTGGGCGTAACCACCAACCTTAACGACACCTTCCCCTGGGGACTCTGGATCTCCTTCGACGTCGTCACCGCCGTTCCGCTGGCGGCGGGCGCCTTCACCCTCGGGGCCATCGTGCACTGCTTCCACATCAAGAAGCTGGAGCCCTTGGTGCGCCCGGCCATCGTGACCGGCTTCCTCGGCTACTCGCTCGTCTGCGTCGGGCTGCTGCTCGACCTGGGCCAGCCGCAGCGCTGCTGGCACACCATGGTGTACTGGAACCCGCACTCCCCGATGTTCGAGGTTTCCATGTGCATCGCGGCGTACACCACGGTGCTCTTCTTGGAGTTCCTGTCGCCGGTCTGCGAGAAGTTCGGCTACCATGTGCCGCTGAGGCTCTTGCGGACCATCGAGATGCCGCTTGTCATCGCCGCGGCCTCCATCTCGACCTTGCACCAGTCTTCGCTGGGGACCTTCTTCCTGATCGCGGTCGATAAGCTGCACAGCCTCTGGTACAACCCGCTCCTGCCGCTTCTTTTCTGGGTGTCGGCCATGTGCGCCGGCATCTCCATCATCATCGTGGAAGCGACCATGAGCCACAAATGGATGGGGCAGCCCGACGAGAGCGAGCTTCTGGAGACCCTGGCGAAGATCCTCCCCTGGGTCATCACCGCGTACCTCACCCTGAAGCTCTTCTCCCTCTTCGCGCTGACCGAGGGGCCGCTTTTCAACCGTCCGGGGCTGTTGGTGCTGTTCGCCGTAGAGATGCTGGGCGGGGTGATCACCCCGCTGGTGATGCTGATGAACGGCAACGTACGCGAGAACAACCGCCTGCGCGCCACCGCCGCCTGGCTCGTGATCGCAGGCGTCATCCTGAACCGCTTCAACGTGTCGATGTTCGGTATGGAGGCCCCTGGAACCTTCTACTACCCCTCCTTCATCGAGAGCCTGGTGACCATCGGCATCATCGCGGCGCACATCCTGTTCTTCGTGCTGATCGCGAAATACTTCCCCATCTTCGAGCACCATCCGGAGACCGTGGACTACTCGATCCCGGACAACTTCCACAAGACCGAGAAGGGGCACGAGGTGCACGGCAAGGTCGCAGGCGAGGCCTAGGCTGCATGGAGGCCCAAGATCAACGGCAAGTGAAGCAAGTTACAAAGATAAGCATCTGAAAGAAGCACGAAGTACGAGGATACCCTCCGAATACTCAGCCCCTCTCCCCCCCGGGAGAGGGGCTGGGGTGAGGGAAACGAAGCGAGTCCAAAGAGTGCAAGGAGTAACCGGGTGGCTAGCAAGATCTACAGTTTCAACAAAGGGGTGCTGGAGCAGGAAGAGGGCGGGGTGGTCGAGGAATACCCGCTGCAACTGGTGGTGAACGGCCGCGAGCTGGCGACTCTCATCGCTTCGCCTCACGACCTCCGCTTCCTGGTGGCGGGCTTTTTGCGGCTGCAGGGGTTCGTCTCGAAGGTCGACGATTTCCAGGCGCTCGCCATCTGCCAGGATTTCGGGGCCGCAAGCGTCACCATCAAGGGTGAACTCCCCGAGCGCCTGAAGCCGGTGCTCACCTCCGGCTGCGGCACCGGCATCAGCTTCAACATGCCGAAACCCGCAGAGAAAAAAGGGCCGTCCCGGGTCCATTCCCCCGCCTCGATCTTCACGCTGATGAACCAACTGGCGCAGAAGGCGGAGGGGTACAAAAACCACGGCGGGATGCACTCCGCAGGCGTTGGCGACACCGAACTCATCCTGCACTCCGAGGACATCGGCCGTCACAATACCATTGACCGCCTGGCCGGAGAGGCCCTTTTGAAGGGGATCTCCCTGGAAGGGAAGATTCTGGTCACCTCCGGGCGCGTTTCGACCGAACTGGTGGCGAAGGCCTCGCTTCTAGGAATCGATGTGATCGCCTCCCGCACCTCGCCGACCGACATGGCGATCAGGATGGCAGAACAGGCCGGCATCACCCTGGTCGGCTACGTCCGGGCGATGAGCTTCAAGCTCTACACCCACGTAGAAGGGATCGACTTCCGCGCCGGCGACGGCAAGGTCCAGGGGGTGACCGGCGTGATCCTCGCCGGGGGAGCCTCCAGCCGGATGGGAAGCAACAAGGCCCTGCTGCCGCACAAGGGGGGGCGCTTCATCGAAAGCATCTACCGGGAGCTCTGCGAGATCTTCCCCGAGGTGATCCTGGTGACCAACACACCGGAGCAGTACCAGTTCCTTCCCTGCCGCAAGGTGCCCGACCTCTACGAGGGGATGGGGGCGCTGGCCGGAATCCACGCGGGGCTCTCCCAGAGCTCCAACCCGGCCGTCTTCACCGTGGCCTGCGACATGCCGCATCTCAACCCTGAGTTGATCAGGCACATCGCGAGCCACCGCCACAGCTGCGATCTGGTGCTTCCCATGAGCCCGCACGGTTACGAACCGCTGCACGCTCTCTACAACAAGGGGTGCCTGCCGGCCATGGAGTCCTCGCTCAAAAACGGCAAGCGCCGTATCGTCTCCATCCTGCCGCGGGTGAACGTGCGCGAGATCAGCCCCTCCGAGGTGGCCGGTTTCGATCCGGGATTCGACTCTTTCAGCAACATCAACACGCCGCAGGAATACTACGACCTTAGAACCGCCGACAAGGAGAAGACCGCAAACGGCGGCCAGTTCCCCGATGCAGCTGCAAAGCTGCAGGCCTGAATTTGAATGCGACCCCGGGCCACGGCTCGGGGCTCATATAAAACCTACATAACATCGTGCTGTTTAGGCAGTTACTTAAAGGAGAAGTTAAATGTTTGGATTCGGTATGCCGGAAATGATTATCGTCCTCGTCATAGCACTGGTCGTGGTAGGGCCGGCGAAACTCCCGCAGTTGGGTCAGGCTTTGGGAAGCAGCATCAAAAACTTCAAGAAAGCATCTACCGGCGACGACGTGGTCCAGTTGAACGAGGAAAAGAAGGCGTAACAGCGAGAGCCAGTATCTTGTCGATGGCCACAGGCGCGCTGCTTGTGGCCATTTTACGTTTATGCCGTTTAGATGCGACTGGCGGCTGACAAAGAGGCTTGCTGCTTTTGGTTATGCCATTGATAGGCAATGGCATAGCGATGTTATTCCTAAAGTTACTTTCCGTTTTGCCGATGATAGACCACAGAGGGCGAAAAAATACCCTCGTACTCCGACGGGAGAATGGCGGCACAGGAGATAGATGCATGTTGACGCAGTGGCGTGATGAAATGACGACTGGAAACCATGAGATCGACGGACAGCACCAGGAGCTGTTGCGCCGTGTGGACGATTTATTGAAGGGCGCCAGGGCGAAAAAGGGGAGCGAAGAGATCGGAAAGCTGATGTGGTTCCTGAAAAAGTACGTGCGCAGGCACTTCAGGGACGAGGAAAAACTTCAGTTGGAATCCGGGTATCCCGGCTATGAGGCGCACAAGGCCCAGCACGAGATGTTCTTCCGGGAGGTGCTCAGGCTGGAGGCACTGCATGCCGAGCAGGGAGAAAACACCCTGATGATTGTCGCCGCCGTCAACGCCATGTGCGAGTGGCTGCGCAGCCACTTCAAAAGGATGGACATGGAGTTGATTCAATTCCTGCATGACAATAACATCACCCGTCGCGCGGTAGAGCCCGACGACGAGGAAAACGATAACGACTGAGCGCCAAGTACTGCGGCGCCTGTACCAAACAAAAGGAGCAACTTCCTGGATTCAGGTCGTTGCTCCTTTTTCTTTCCAACCGCAACCTATGCTAGAGAGCCCCGCGGTGCACCGCCAGAGGGCCCCAAGCCTGGCACACCGACATCACCTCGACGCTGTTGATGTTGACCCGCTGCGGCACCGAGGTCACCCAGGCAACAATCTCCGCTATGTCCTCTGCCTGCAGCGGCTCCGTGCCCGTGTAGACGCGCTGTGCCTTTTCCTCTTCCCCCTTGAAGCGCACCTTGGAGAACTCGGTTTCGGCCATGCCGGGTTCGATATTGGTGACCCTTACTGCGGTCCCGAGCAGGTCCGCGCGCAGGTTCCGCGAGAACTGCTGCACGAACGCCTTGCTGGCTCCGTAGACGTTTCCTCCAGGGTAGGGCCAGCTTCCCGCGACGGAGCCGATGTTGACCACGTGCCCACGGTTCCTGGCGACCATGCCCGGGAGGATGGCACGGGTGCAGTACATCACCCCTTTGATGTTGGTGTCGACCATGGTCTCCCAGTCCTCCAGAGAGGCCTGATGCGCCGGCTCGAGCCCGAGGGCCAGCCCCGCGTTGTTCACCAGCAGGTCTATCTCGGCAAACTCAGCCGGGAGCGAGGCAAAGGCATCGGAGACCGCTTCTCGGTCGCGGACGTCCATGGTGATGCAGCAGGCCCTGGCCTCACCCCCCAATTCCTGTTTGAGTTGCTCAAGCGCCTCACGGCGCCGGGCGGTCAGGACCAGCTTCCATCCCTGGCTCGCCAAGGTGCGGGCGCAGGCGGCTCCGAACCCCGACGACGCCCCAGTTACCAGCGCAGTTTTATCCATGGTACCTCCTCATTATTTAACCTGCTCAGCTGCTTGATTAAAAAGAAACCTATCTTAGATGAGATCCCCGACCTTTACAAGCCCGGCAGGAGAGGATCGAGCGGGCCCAGCCGTAACCGCGACGTATCCAAAGCCCTCTCCCATTAAAAAGTGGTGCTCACATTGCCGTGCAAAAACAATCGGGTAAAGTTATCGAATTGTTTTTTCGAAACACTTTTTGCTCAATTTGGCTTTTCCCGGCCAACGGCAGGAGGTGCCAGGTCATGCGCAAGATCATTTATAGCAGCGAGGTGCACGCGGCGCTCGATACCGTCTGGAAGCTCCTCATCGACAAGGTTGAGCAGCCGCAAACCTACCTTCCTGGAGCGGTTCAGGCCCGAACCCTGCAGCATTACGGCAACGGACTCCTGCGCGAACTGCGCGGGGAGGGGCTTTTGATCAAGGAGAAGGTGGTGATCGACAAGCCCCACGGCGAGGTGCACTACTTCCTGGTCGAGCACCCGCTCTTTACCGGGCGGGTCATCAACCGCGTGGTCCCGTCCTCGGTGCAGAGTCCGGTGGCGCCGCAGGTCCTCAGCATCGAGGTCGACTGGGCGCCGAAAGACGATGAGGCCGAGCGGCTGATACAGGCTACGATTCCCGAGCAGATCCAGCGTGAGGTGCTGAGCCTGAAACGGCAGGCGGAGGCGCTGGAGAAGGAGGAGTCGCTGCCGCTGCATACCCCCTATGCCTTCGGCATCACCCTGATGCTTCCTTTCAGTGACGCGATGACGCGGGTGCAGCAGGAACTGCAGAAAGAGGGGTTCGGCATCATCTCGTCGATTGACATCAAACAGAAGTTCCAGGAAAAACTGCACAAGGATTTCCGCAACTACCAGATCCTGGGCGCCTGCAATCCAGGCCTCGCGTACCAGGCCTTCGGTATCGAGCTCAACATCGGTACGCTGCTGCCGTGCAACGTCGTCGTATATTCCGTTTCGGAGGGGCGTACCGTGGTTATGGTCATGGATCCGGTCGCGGCCCTTTCCCTGGTTGGGAACAGCCAGCTGGTCGAGCTGGCAGAGACGGTCAAACAGAGCATGCAGAGGGTGATCGACGCACTTTGAACCGTGCTTGGATCGCGCCCAACGGGAGATTTATGCTTCAGATAAAGCGCATTTACCAGGAAGCTGACCCCAAGGACGGCCTGCGCATCCTCGTCGACCGGCTCTGGCCCCGCGGCGTCTCCAAGGAGCGGGCGCACGTGGACCGCTGGGAGAAGGAACTTGCCCCAAGCGACGAGTTGCGCCGCTGGTTCGGCCACGATCCCGAACGCTGGCAGGAGTTCAAAAGCCGCTATGGCGCCGAGCTTGAGGGGCAGGGAGAACTGCTGCATGAATTAGCGGCCAAGGCCGCCAATGGGCCGGTGACTCTGCTGTACGCCGCAAAAGACGAAGAGCATAACAACGCGGTGGTGCTGCAGGAGCTTCTCGGCAAAATGGCGGCCAGGTGATCGGGCGCCAGGGTAGCAAATGACAGGCAGGCGAGGAGGCTGCATGGGCGACAACGTGGCTTTGAAAATTTTGAAGGAGCATCTGGTCGAAGGGGAGCTGATCCCGGGGCAGGAAATCGCCCTGAGGATCGACCAGACGCTTTTGCAGGATGCGACCGGGACCATGGCGATGCTTGAGTTCATGGCGATAGGGCTTCCCCGGGTGAAGGTGGGGCTGGCGGCGCAGTACGTGGACCATAACCTCTTGCAGACCGACAACAAGAACGCGGACGATCACGCCTTTCTCGCCAGCGCCGCACAGAAATTCGGCGTCTACCTCTCCAAGCCTGGGAACGGGGTATCGCACCAGGTCTCACTGGAACGCTTCGGCGTCCCGGGAACGACGCTTCTGGGTGCCGATTCGCACACGCCGACCGCGGCGGGGCTGGGACAGCTGGCGATAGGCGCAGGCGGGCTGGACGTAGCGCTCGCCATGGCGGGACATCCTTTCCATCTCACCTGCCCCCGCATCTGGGGGATAAAGCTCACCGGAAAGCTGCAGCCCTGGGTTTCAGGGAAGGACGTGATCCTCGAGATGCTGAGGCGCCACAGCGTGAAGGGGGGCGTGGGGAAGATCATCGAGTACTACGGCCCCGGTGTGGCCACCCTTTCCGCCACCGACCGCGCCACCATCGGCAACATGGGAGCGGAACTCGGCGCGACCACTACTGTTTTCCCCAGTGACCAGAACACGCTCGCCTTCCTGAAGGCCCAGGGGCGCGGCGAGGTGTGGCGAGAACTCCTGGCTGACCCGGACGCGACTTACGACGACCACGACGAGATAGACCTGAGCCATGTGGTCCCGCTCATCGCCTGCCCCTCGTCCCCGGACAACGTGGTGCCGGTCTCCGAGATCGAGGGGTTGAAGGTGGACCAGGTCATTGTCGGGAGCTCGGTCAACTCGTCTTTCCGGGACCTGATGACCGTCTGCCGGATTCTCGACGGGCGCAAGGTCGCCCCAGGCGTCGCCTTCCACATCAACCCCGGCAGCCGGCAGGTGTTGGAGAACGTGGTGGCGCAGGGGGGCTTCATGATGCTCCTTCTGGCCGGAGGACAGGTGCACCAGCCCGGGTGCCTGGGGTGCATCGGGATGGGGCAGGCCCCTGGGACGAACCAGGTGTCGCTCAGGACCTTCCCGCGCAACTTCCCGGGCCGAAGCGGCACCAAGGAGGACCGGGTCTACCTTTGCTCCCCCGAGACCGCGGCGGCGGCAGGTGTCTTCGGGGTGGTCACCGATCCACGGAAGCTTTCCGACCTGCTCCTCTGGCCGGCGGTGCAGAACCCGGACCAGTACCTGGTGGACGACGCCGGCATCATCTTCCCCCCCGAGGACGGCGGCGCGGTCGAGATCGTCACCGGTCCCAACATCGTTCCCTTCCCGGAATTCCCGGCGCTTCCCGACCAGCTCGACCTGGAGGTTATCATCAAGGTGGGAGACAACATCTCCACCGACACGATCATGCCGGCCGGGAACAAGGTGCTGCCGTTCCGGAGCAACATCCCGGCCATCAGCAAGTTCGTCTTCGAGCAGGCGGACCCGGAGTTCGCCGCGCGTGCCTCCGAGAAAGGGGACGGCGCCGTGGTCGGCGGCGAGAATTACGGGCAGGGGTCGTCGCGCGAGCACGCGGCGCTGGCGCCGCGTTACCTGGGCATCAGGGCGAAGCTAGCCAAAAGCTTCGCCAGGATTCACCGCTCCAACCTGATCAACTTCGGGATTCTGCCGCTCGCCTTCAAGGACAAGGGGGACTACGACCGGGTCAAACAGGGGAACCGGCTTCAGATCGCCAACCTGCGCGAACTGGTGCAGGGGGGAGCGACCGAGATACCGGTCAGGGTCAACGGCAGCGAAATCGTCACCCTGCTTCATGCCTCGGAGCGGGAGCGGGCGGAACTCCTGGCCGGGGGGCTCTTGAACAAGGTGAAGGAGGAGACAAATGGCGGGCAATCTTAGGGAGCTGCTTTCAGAGGAGGAGCTGCTGAAGTTCTACGAGCAGATGGTCGTATGCCGCGAATTCGAGGAGAGCTGCGCCGAGCAGTACTCCAAGGGGCATATCACCGGTTTCCTGCATCTTTATAGCGGGCAGGAGGCGGTAGCAGTCGGGTGCACGGCAGGGCTGAAGCAGACAGACTACGTGCTGTCGGCCTACCGCGACCACGCCCAGGCCATCGTCAGGGGTGCCGATACCAAAAGGGTCATGGCTGAGCTTTTCGGCAAGGCGACCGGCATCTGCAAGGGGAAGGGGGGCTCGATGCACCTCTTCGCCCCCGAGTTGAACTTCATGGGTGGTTACGCCATCGTGGGGGGGCAGTTCCCCATCGCCGTCGGCCTTGCCTGGGGGAGCCAACTCCAGGAACAGGACCGCATCACCGCCTGTTTCTTCGGGGACGGCTCGATGAACCAGGGAACCTTTCACGAGTCGCTGAACTGGGCCAGGCTTTGGGACCTCCCCGTGCTTTTCATCTGCGAGAACAACTTCTACGGCATCGGGACCGAGGTGCACCGGGCTTCGGCCCAGGCTGCTTTGCACCGGCGCACCTGCGGCTACGACATCCCCAGCGAGAAAGTCGACGGCATGGACGTCGTCGCCATGTACCAGGCCACCAAGAGGGCGGCGGAGTGGGTGAGGGAGCGCCAGCGCCCCTACTTCATCGAGGCGGTCACCTACCGCTTCCGCGGCCACTCCATGTCGGACCCCGCCAAGTACCGCAGTTCCTCAGAGGCTGACGTATGGAAAAGCCGCGATCCGATACCAAACCTGTCGCGGCGCCTGCTTGAGGAGGGGATCGCGGACCAGGCCCGCTTGGACCAGATCAACCAGGCCGCCCTGGCCCAGGTCCAGGAAGCGGTCCGGTTCGCCGAGGATTCCCCCTGGCCCGAGGATGCCGAGGTCTGGAACGACATCTATGTCTGACTTCCGTTGGAGACTGCATCCCAGAAAATGAAACTGCAGCAATCGATCGACCGACAGGAGACTTGTCATGCCTGAGATGACCTATCGTGACGCCATTAACCTGGCGCTGAAAGAGGAAATGCGCCGCGACCAGAAGGTGGTGGTCTACGGTGAAGACGTGGCACTTTACGAGGGGGCGTTCAAGGTGACTCGCGGGCTTCTCTCCGAATTCGGGGAGCTGAGGGTCCGGGATTGCCCGATTTCCGAGAACACCATCGTCGGGGTTGCCGTGGGGGCCGCCATGGCGGGGGTGCGGCCGGTGGCTGAACTTATGACGGTGAACTTCGCGCTCCTCGCCATGGACCAGATCGTGAATCACATGGCGAAGGTCCGTTACATGTTCGGCGGCCAGGTATCGGTCCCGATGGTTGTCAGGATGCCCGGCGGCGGCGGGAGCCAACTGGGCGCCCAGCACTCGCAGAGCCTGGAAAGCTACTTCATGCACTGCCCCGGGATGCTCGTTGCCTATCCCGCGACACCTGCAGACGCCAAGGGGCTCCTGAAGAGCTCGATCCGGACCGACAACCCGGTGATATTCCTGGAGCACGAGCTCCTTTACAACAGCAAGGGGGAGGTCCCCGAGGACCCGGAATACCTGGTCCCCTTCGGGAAGGCCTCCATCATGCGTCAGGGCGAGGCTGTGACGCTTATCGGGTACGGGCGCATGTCCATCCTCTGCCTGCAGGCGGCGCAACTGCTCGAGAAGGAAGGGATCTCCTGCGAGGTGGTCGACCTGCGCACCCTGTCCCCCTTGGATACCGAGACCTTCCTCGCCTCGGTAGCGAAGACCGGACGGGCGGTGGTGGTTGAGGAGTGCTGGAGAAACGCGGGGCTTGGCGGCGATATCGCGTCTCGCATATACGAGCGCTGCTTCGATACGCTCCTGGCGCCGGTTAAACGCATCTCCGGACTCGACGTGCCGATGCCCTACTCGCGCAAGATCGAGAAGATCTGCATACCCCAGGCCGAGGGGATAGTGCAGGGGGTCCGGGACCTATTAAACGAATCGTACTGAGGGAGCCGCCATGAACGACATCGTCATGCCGAAACTGTCCGACACCATGACCGAGGGGAGGCTCGTTTCCTGGAATAAGAGGGTAGGGGAGACGGTCACCCGCGGCGAAGTGATAGCCGAGGTCGAAACCGACAAGGCCAACATGGAACTCGAGGCTTACGTATCGGGCGAACTGCTGGAGATTAGGGTGCAGGCAGGGGACTTGGTGCCGGTGGGGACGGTGATCGCCGTCATCGGCAACGCGGGTGAAAAAGGAGCCGGCGCCAGAGAGCAGTCCGCCCCGGTGCCGCATCCGGAACCTGAACCGGCGAGGGCGCAGGGGGAGCCTTCCGGACCGCCGGCCGCACCGCAGCCTGAGGCTGCAGCTGGAGAGAGCGGGGCGGCAGCCGCTGAACCCCCGGCCGCTAAGGGGAGCAAGCCTGCCGAAGCTGTCGATCTGGTCCCTCCCGAAGGGGAGAAACAGGCCCCGGCCGCGCCGCCAAGGCCCGGTGCCGGAGAGACGCAGCCTGCCGGCGAGCCGAAGGAGTCGTATCGTCCTGAAGTGCCCCCGGCGGGGGCCCCCCTGGCAGCTTCTCCCAAAGGTCCGGAGCCTGCTGCCGGAGCGGGGCGGGAAAAGGCGGCCCCCCTGGTCAGGCGCCGGGCGCGCGAGCTGGGTATAGAGCTGGCCCAGGTGCGGGGAAGCGGCCCCGAAGGGCGCATCCTACTGACCGACCTGGAGATGCAGGCAAAGGGGACTGGAGAAACTCCTGGTGTGCCGCAACCGCCGGCCGGTCGAGGAGTCCCTGGGACAACGGAAGCGGGGGCGGCACCGCAGGGAGAAGGTCTAAGGCCGTTGTCGCGGCTGCGGAGCGCCGTAGCCAAAACGGTGATCGAATCTTGGAACCACATCCCGCATTTCACCGTTACCATGGATATCGAGATGGACGAGGCCGACTCGGTCAGGCGCCAGTTGAAGCAAAGCGGCATGCCGGTCAGCGTCAACGACCTCATCGTCAAGTCGGTGGCGCTGGCGCTGCAACAGTTTCCCCAGATGAACGCAAACTTCACTCCTGAGGGGCTGCAGTTTCATAACGAGATCAACATAGCGATCGCGGTAGGCATGCCGGACGGCGTTCTCATGCCGGTTCTGACCGGCTGCCAGAGGCGCTCGTTGCTGGAAGTCTCTGAAGAAGGGAAACGGCTCGTGGAGCGCGCACGTTCCGGCAGCCTTACGGAGCAAGAGATGCATGGCGGGACCTTCTCCATCTCCAACATGGGGATGTTCGGCGTCAGCAGCTTCAGCGCCATCATCCATCCCGCCCACTCTGGCGTTCTCGCTGTCGGGGCGGTCGCCGAGGTGGCGAAGGTGAGCCCGGGGGGGCTGAGCAGCACCAAGGTCATGAAGGTCACCCTCTCCGCAGACCACCGCGCGGTCGACGGGGCCTACGCCGCTAAGTTTCTTGCCGCTCTGAAGGAAATTCTGGAAAACCCCGTTCGGCTGCTCATCTGAAAGTCGCAGCAGTCCCCTTTGTACCTGGGGTGGCCTGAGCGCCACCCTTTTTTTTCAAGGGATACCCACCCGATCTCAGTCCGCCTGCAGCGCACCTTTTGCCCAGCCGTCATCCATCATTTTTTTAATTGAGAGGCTAAAGAACGGTTCCAATGAGCCGATAGGGATTGTATGCCTGGCGTTTTGGGGTCAGGCGCTCACGGTAACTACTACTCTACCTGTACACATTGTGGGGGAAGATTATGAAGTGTTTGATAGTGGACGATGAGCTCTTTTGCCGCGATTTCGTGGCCACCCTCCTCAGCGCGACTGCGGATTGCCACCACGCCGGCAGCGGTGTCGAGGCTCTCGAGAAGTACAACGCGGCGCTAGCGGCGGACGACCCGTTCGACCTCGTCATCATGGATATCATGATGCCGGGCATGAGCGGCCACGATGCCGCCAAGGCGATCCGACACATCGAGAAGGAGCAGAAGCCGGCGAAGCGGGTGAACATCGTCATGCTGACCGCGCTCAACTCCTCTAACGACGCCATGGAGTCCTTTTGCAACGCCCAGTCTGCCGCGTACCTGGTGAAGCCGGTTTCCAAGGATGGGCTCTTCAACGTGCTTTCGAAGCTGGGGCTTATGAAGCGGTAGGACCAGCCGGCTGTTAATAAATGAGCGGCATCAGCCACGGCAATACAGGGCCGTGAAGGATGCCGCTTTTTGTCGTTCAGGCGATGGAAGAAAGGGCGCGTCGAGCCGTTTGCGCCTGCGGCAATCCTTTGTAACGATGCCGAGCTCGCCGCTTATTACACTTTGCGCCTGCTGGTGGAGACATGCTATCTTGTGCCCACATTCAACCACTTCGATCTGTCATATCGCAGGTATTGAGGAGAATTCTCTATGGACCAGCAGTTGAAGGAGGCGATTTACCGGCAGGCCGCAAGGGAGCCTTATGCACAGACACTGAAAATGGAGCTGGTGGAACTGGAGGAGGGTTTTTCTGCCGTCGAGATGAACTACGACCCGGGGAGGATGGACAACATGTTCGCCCGTGCTCACGGCGGCGCCGTCTTTTCCCTGATAGACGAGGCTTTCGAGACCGTGTGCCAGACAGTGGGAAGCGCCACCGTCGCCATGAACGTTGCGGTCAATTACGTCGCCAGCCCGGAGCCGGGGGCGCGGCTGAGGGCCGAAGCGCGAGAGGTGAGCAGCACCAAGCGCACCGCCACCTATGACATAAGGGTCTGCGATCAGGAGGGGGTACTGATTGCCGTCTGCCAGGCTTTGGCATATCGCACGGGAAAGCCGCTTCCCTTCCTCTAAAATCGGAGCCTTGTTGCTTTGATTGCTGCGGCTCTTGTATTGGCAGCGGATGGGTACTAAAATGGAGTTCGAGCCCAAGGCTCAACTCCCCTGTGGTCACGATTCGATCCAGTGACCCACCTCCAGATGAGCATGGGCGCTTTTACCGTTACCTGTTTTCACGAGGAGGCATCATGAATACACCTCATCTGATCCAATTCCTTCGTTCGGCATTCTTCCTTCCCGTACTGCTATTCGCTGTCATGACCGGCAGCGCGGCGGCAGGCGTCAACGTCTCAGTCAACATCGGCCCTCCGATTGTCGTGGCCGAGCCTCCTGCCGTCGCAGTGGTGCCAGGCACCGGCGTATATTTCGTCCCGCAATTCGACGTCGACATCTTTTTTTACAGCGGCTACTGGTGGTCCCCACGTGGGGACCGCTGGTATCGCGCACGCGAGTACAACGGGCCTTGGCGCGTCGTGTCGCGCAGCGCGGTGCCCAGGCCTGTGTACCGCGTCCCCGGTGATTACCGCAGCGTCTACGTAAGGGAGCGTCACATACCTTACGGCCAATGGAAGAAGGAGAGAGGCGAGTACCGCGGCGGCAAGGGGGGAAGAGGGGAGCATAGGGAGCACGGAGAACGCAAAGGGGACGCCCATCGTGGCGGCCACGGCCGCGGCGGGCATGACTGATGCCCTGGTAGGCTACCCCGCTGAAGCGAGCGCCAGCGACCAGGCGCTGATCAGAACCGAGGCGCTGGCCAGCGCGAGGAAAGCGTTGACCAGTCGCCCCGGCTGCCCCAGGTAGCCGACCAGCAGTTCAGCCACCATCCCGAAGATCGTCCCGAAACAAAAGCCCAAGAGGTGCGCGCCAAGGTCGGTCCGTTCCCCCTCGGTCCCCAGCAGCACCAGCAGTGCCAGCGCCGCTGCGACAGGGAGCGGCCAGCGTCTGCGCAGGTGGTGCCGGTAGCGCATCATGGAGACAGCTCCCAGTATCCCCACCGCTCCGAAGACCGCTGTGGAGGCCCCGACAGAGTTGTGGCTTGGGAGCTGGAGATAGGCGTTGGCCAGGTTGCCGCAGGCCCCCGACGCCAAAAGCAGCGTCCAGGCGAGCCCGGAACCGAGGTCCCGGCAGAGGTAGACGATGAAGACCCCGCCGATGGCGAGGTTGCTCATCAGGTGCAGCGCGTCCGCGTGCAGGGTCAGCGCGGTGATGACGCGCCACCACTCGCCTCCGAGGATGGCGCTGCCGTGCGCGCTCCCGATCTCCATCCAGTCCACCGGGCGCCCAAAGAAGTTCAGGTCCAGGTTGGTCAGGTTGTGGAAGGTGGCGAGCAGCAGCAGCACGCAGAGGGTGGGGAGCGTGTTCTTCGCCATCGGGCGCACCGGCGGCAGGAACGGGGGCCAGTTCCGGTTCTCCTCAACGTAAAGGCGCAGTTCGCGGCAGGCGTCCTCCAGGCGAGAGGCCGGGACCAGTACCTGCCATCCTCCCCCTCCCGGTTCGACCCGGTTCTCTATGAATCGCGCCTGGAGCACCAGGGCCCAAAGACGCGCCCGCCGCTGCGCCAGCCGCGTCCCCGCCTGGGGTTCCACCTCGGCCGGCGGCACCGCTACCCATTCCTCCAGCGTATCTATCCCTTCCTCCTGCTCGTTTTTCATGGCGGCAAGTATCGCAGATCCTTCCCCCGCAGTCACCTGGAAAGAGGTGCCAGGGGCAAACTGCGCCCCATGAGCGGGCTCCCCGGCCTGGTCCCGCTTTCTCGTATCGTCTCCCCTTCTTTCCATGGCGTCTCCCTTGCCGGCTTTAGGCCCCTCTTGACGCTGTCTTGACTAATTTCAGCGCAGTGCTAAAAGAAGCTAGTGCTGACGGCCGGTTAAATCAAGGGCGTTGCAGAAAAAAGAGATGGTCGGTGTTTCTTCGCATGTTCTCCCTGCTGATTTGAGGTCCATCCGTGCAGTTCGCGCAGCAGGAACGACGTGGCGGGGCAAGCGGTCTCTCCGCAGCCCCGAAAGGGGAAATGGCAATGCGATCCAGCAAGATCAGCCTGATCCGCTCCGCTGCCGCAGGTTCCGACATCCGTCACCCCTCCCGAAGGGTCCCGATCCGGGTCCGATGGCACCGGCGCTTGGTCCGCATCGGGAAGAGGAGGTACGTCTACATGATCAACCATGAGATAAGGCAGTTCGTGGACAGGGTAGGGCACGCCTTTGTGGCTACTGCCGATAGCGAGGGGAATCCGCATCTGGCGGCGGGGAGGGGGATCTCCATCCTGGAGCCGGATAGGCTTGTCTTCGAATCGTGGTTTTGCCAGACCAGCCTGAAGAACCTGGAGCAAAACTCCAAAGTAGCGGTCGCCATAGCCGACCCGGTGACCGGGAACGGGTTCCAGTTCCTGGGACGCGTGGAGAAGACGGTCGACACTGCAGTGCTCGACGGCTATGCGCCGGAACTCGAGCCGGCCGGCCTGCCCCAGGTGCAGTGGCGGCTTGAGATCAGGGTGGAAAAAGTGATGGCCTTCACGGCCGACGCCCACTCGGACCGGCCACTGGGCTGACGCTCATGCGCCCCTTTTTTCCAGCAAGAGTTCTTCTGCTTTGGGAACGTCCTCTTCCGCCACCTCTATTTCCCTGGCGGTGCCTGCCTTGGCTTCACTGAGGAAATACTCGATCCCTCCCTTCCTGAGAATCGCCTCGACCCGTGCCAGATCTGCTTCGTCCTTAGGGTTGTAGAACCTCACCATGGCTTCCTCCTTCCTGTCGCGGCTCTGTTTCGTAGTCACTGCCTGAAAAACCTAGCAAAGTCTAGTCGGCCTGCTCTCAAAATCAAGTGCACCGCAATTGCGGCTAAGGCGCACTGTTCGTGGGTGTTTGGCCTTTTCGCGTCGCCTGGGCCAGGCTTTCGGCGAAATGACGCAGGTGTTATCCCTTCTACCGTTGTCATTTGGCGCGCTCTCCCAGCTGAAACAGGTCTGCGATCTGCAGGATTCCGCCGCCGGCAGGCCTTCAAACTCTAATGATTCTACCTGGGGCGCCCGTATTCTGTTGTCATTGCTGGCGGTTGGTGAAAAGCCGCGGTGCCGCAGCTTTAATAAAACCAATCTAAAAACGACGCAGAGGGGGAAAAGACACAGAATTAACCGTTTGGGCACGTGTTAAGCAAGTAGTGGTGCATGGCTGTACAGGGTATGCCCGGTTTTTCTTTTATGCGATGAGGTGTGATATGAAGAGAAGGGTCTTGATTGTGGACGATGTAGAGGACATCAGGGTGATGCTCCGTCACATGATCGAGAAAGAAGGGCATACCATCGTTGCCGAGGCCGCCAACGGGATCGAGGCTGTGGAGAAGTTTCGGGAGCACCGCCCGGACGTAACCATCATGGACATCGACATGCCCTTCAAGACCGGGGTGGAGGCGGCAAGAGAAATCCGCGAGTTGGCACAGTCGTCTCGCATCGTCTTTTGCAGCGGCGGGTTCTCGAAGCATGAAACCCCTCCGGCTGAGTTGCGTACCGGCCCCAGCAGCCTGCTGCGGAAACCGTTTCTGCCGTCACAGTTGTACCAGGAGTTGTGTGCCTGCTAAGCAGGTTGTACCAAATTCGCTGACTGCTATGCCATGTGATTGGGTTTGTGATGTTTTTGCCTGTATGTGATTTTTCTGCATGTGATGCCATGTGATGCAATGAGTTGAATGCAATGCTTTGTATGTGATCTTTTTTTTCTTATGCCTTAAAGATGAATTGCTATGTTTGCCCATGTGATGATGCAATCGACCAAGGTGTCGACGGAGACCGCTGGGTAGCCGGTGTGTGAAGCAGTTATGAAGATTTTTCCATATTAAGTATCTTCGCCTTCAGGCGAGTGGGAGCCAAACGGCTCCCATTTTTTTTGCTGCTGAATGTCACGCTTTTGCGCCTGATGCTCGCATGGCACTTTGCGGCACAGGCAGTGAAGTCGTTACCGGTGCGAAGTACCAAAAAATGATGTATGCGTTTGAGACCTGCTTGTGCTAGGGTATGAGGTCGTCTTCGGCAGCCGCTGGTCTCATCTGAGACACAGCACTCCTTCCGTCGGCTGCGCAAAATAAAGAAATGGCAACAAAAACGGGTACCCCATGACACCACAACTGCAAAACGTACACTCCCAACTTGCACAACTGCACGGCCACGCCTACTTCAGGGTGGACGAAGGTCCGCTCAAGGAGAGCATCACCAGGGTCATCCTCGACGACGCGGCAGGTGACTTGGCGGAGCAGCTGTCGGACTCCTCCTTCGGGCTCGAACTGAGCGTCGGTCAGCAGGAAGGGGAGAGTGAGCCGACTCTGAGCTACAGCGTCGACCACCCGGGCGTGGTTTACCGCTCCGAGATGCCGCTTTCGCGCCTTGATGCCGAGGCCCTGGAGGATCTGGCGAAGTACCTCGGCCGGATGCTGCAAAAGGAAGAGCCGGTGCAAGAGAAGCCGACTTCAGGTACGGTGGTGCGCAAGAAGCAGGAACATGATCACCATGAGCAGGATGCTGCCGCGGCCCGGCTGAAGGTTTCGCCGCAGTGGCTAAAGAGCGTGGTTCCCTGCACCGAGTACAGCTACGACGAGATTGACGGCAAGAAGTACATCCGTGAATACTACTGGTCCCGCGATCTCATCGAGAACCTCGTCAGGATCAAGTCCACCAAAACCACTCCTGAAGACCTGCAGTACGTAGCCAAGGAATGCTGCGATGGGGACCTCGACTGGGCCAAGGATTTGATTGCACGGCTGAAGTCTCCCAACCGCCCCGAACCTGCCCCGAAGGAGCAGCCCCAGAAGGGGGGGCAGAAGGGACAGCCCCAGGCAAGAACTGCAGGGCAGCCCCAGGCGAAACAGGCTGGGCAGCCCCAGGCGAAGCAGGCCGGACAGCCTCAGGCGAAACAGGCGGCCCCCGGGGAACGCGTGCGCAGCCGCTCCAGGAACAGGAAGCCTTTCCGGCAGGGAGCCAAGGAGGGCCAGCGCAAGCCGGACCAGCCTGCCCCCAAGCCGCCGCAGGGGTAATCGAGCAAAAAAGGGAGACGCCACCGGCGCCTCCCTTTTTTTATTCCTTCAGAGCCTTCGCGGCTCGGGGCATCAGGCTTCGGAGCGCAGGTACCCGGCAAAAGCCATGTCGGTCTTGCTGATGTGCTGCAAAAGCCACGAGGAGAGGGCCTTGTTGGTCTTGATCACCAGCGGCAGCGTTGCCCCCTCCGCTGCGAATTCGCGCGCGAGGCGCTCCACCTCCGCGATGAAGCTCGTATGCTGCGCCTTGTGCTCGGCGTACTCGGGGTAGGCCGAGCGTAGTTGCAGTCTCTCCTCGGCGGAAAAGTGCTCCTTCACGTACTCCTGCAGGAACAAAAGCAGCCGCAGCACCTCTTCCTTACCCTTTCCCTCGCTGCAGGCGTTGAAGAGCCGGTCGAACCTGCTGAAGATCTCCTTGTGCTGGTTATCTATCTCCGCCACCCCTGTCGCGAGGTCGCTGCTCCACTGCATACTCATGTAGTTGCTCCTTATAGGTGAAAGTTTTACTTTAAATATCTTCGCCTTTTTCCTGCGCTTGCTGTCCAGTTTCTGTTTCCCCCGGCAGCACGATCTTGAAGCAGGTGCCGGCACCCGGCGTGCTGGAAACCTGAATGTCGCCGCCGTGGTCCCTGACGATGCCGTAGGAAACGGAGAGGCCGAGCCCGGTGCCGCTGTCCCTGGTGGTGAAAAACGGCGTGAAGATCTTTTCCAGGTGCTCGGGAGGGATCCCCTTGCCGGTGTCGCGGATTTCCACCTCGCAGCCGTTGCCGGGGCCGTGCGGGCGGGTGGTGAGCCTTAGCGTCCCCCCTTCGGGAAGCATCGCCTGCACCGCGTTCAGGATGATGTTGCTGAAGACCTGCCTCAACTGGTCGGTATCACCGGTGACGGGGCCGAGGTTCATGTCGTATTCCCACTGCACCGAGATGGCGTCCATGGGAACCTGGTGCCGGATCTGGGCGACGATGTCGTCCAGGATCTCGTGCACCAGGAACTCCCTTTGGTTCAGCGACTTCTGGCGCGCGAAGGTGAGCAGGTTGCCGACGATCTTTGCCATGCGCTCGGTCTGCATGCTGATGATCTCGACCTCCTCGTGGTTGGGGTGGTCGGGGGGGAGGCACATCTCCAGGACCTCGGCGTTGCCGCGTATGATGGCGAGCGGGGTGTTGATCTCGTGGGCCACGCCGGCGGCGACGATGCCTAAGTCGGCGAGCTTCTCGGCGCGCGCCAGGTCGGCCTGGGTCTGCAAAAGCAGGCGGTTCTTGTCGGAGAGTTGAGCCGTCCGCTCCTCCACCTTCAGCTCCAGTGCTCGGTGCAAGAGGCCTATTTCCGCCTCCTGGCGGCTCAGCGCCTTGGTCATCAGGTTGAAGGCGTCGGCAAGGTCCCCGACCTCATCCTTTGTGTGCACCTCCATCTGCAGGTTGCGCTCGCCGCGCGCCACCCGGTGCGCGAGCTTCTCCAGTTCCTTGATAGGACGGGCGAGAAGCGTGGCGATGAAACCTGAGACGGCCAAACCGATCAGCGAAGTGACGAAGAGCACCATGTACAGGATCGAGTTGACGCTCTTTTGCATGTGGGTGTAAGGCTTCTCCAGCATCCCGACGTAGAGCGAGCCGACCGCCTTACCCTGCAGGTCCAGGATCGGCTCGTAGGCGGTGAAGTACCAGTCGTTCACCACGAAGGCGCGCCTGATCCACTTCTTTTTCTCCACGATCACCCGCTGGTAAACCTCTTCGGAGACCCGGGTCCCGATGGCCCGGGCGCCGTTGCCCAGGCGCACGTTGGTGGCGATCCTGGCATCCCCCAGAAAGATGGTGGCGCTCCCCACGTCGGTGCCGTTGAACTGCACCCCTTCGTACACGATCTGCTTGATCTTGTCGACCAGGGCGTTGTTGTTGTTGAGCAGGACCCCGCCGTACAGAGCACCGATCACCTGCCCGGCATGGTTTCTCAAGGGGAAGGCAGAGACCATCACCATCCCGGTTTTGTCGACCGTGTCGCTGCGCGGCCGGGCGTGCGGCGTCGAGACCAGCGGAATGGTGGCGCGGTCGGCAAGCGACACCCCCTCCCGGGCCAGTTCCTGCTCCCCCATGAGCGCCGTCCCAGTCACGGCCACCCCCTTGAGCGCCTGCTGCACGAAGTAGCTCTTTTGCAGGTCGCCGGCGAGGCTCGGCGTGTGGGCGCGGTACAGTACCCGCCCCTTGGCGTCAACGGCCGTCAGAATGTCCAGCCGTTTCTTGTAGAGCCGCTGGCGCAAAAGCGCCTGGATCTCGGGGTCTCCGGCGACGATGGAGGAGGAGTTGTAGTGGTTGGTGGCGGTGAGGTCGATCAGTTCGCGGATCCGGTCCAGCTCGTTTCTGTACACCTCGCGCGCCGAGTTGAGGTCGGTGCGCACCTTTTCCTGCGCCTGGCTCGCGATCTTGTCGTTGATGATGTAAAGGCCTGCCAGGGAGCAGATGAAGAAAGCGACGAAAAGCGGCGCCAGCGCCCCGAAGGTGAGCTTGGCCTTGATCGGGAAGCGCTTGAGCATCAGTGGGAGCCCCCTTCGTCCAGGCCGTATTCCTCGATCTTGCGGTCCAGTGTGCGCCGGGCGATCTCGAGGATCTTGGCCGCTCGGCTTTTGTTGTTGCCGGAAGCCTTGAGGACGTGAAGGATGTGCTCGCGCTCCACCGTCTCCAGCGAGACCAAACGGTTCACCCCCGTTTTCGCCTCGGCAGGCTGGGGATTGCGCCAGACCGGGAGGGTCTCGGCGGTGATGGTGTGGCCGCGGGTAAGGATGGCGGCGCGCTCGATGGCGTTTTCCAGCTCGCGGATGTTGCCGGGCCAGTTGTAGGAGGTGAGCAGCTGCATCGCCTCCTTGGTGAAGTCGGTGATCTCGCGCTTCATGCGGGCCGCGTACTTGGTCAGGAAGTGCCGGGCCAAGAGCTCGATGTCCTCGCCGCGCTCCCTAAGCGGCGGCAGGTGCAGGGAGATCACGTTTAGGCGGAAGTATAGGTCCTCCCGGAAGCGCTTCTGGCGCACCTCCTCCTCCAGATCCTTGTTGGTCGCCGCCACGAACCTGATGTCGACGCTTCTCGCCCTGGTGTCGCCTACGGGGATGAAATCCCCCTCCTGCAATACGCGCAGAAGCTTCGCCTGGATGGCCGGGCTCATGTCCCCCACCTCGTCCAGGAAGAGGGTGCCGTGGTTGGCCGCGTCGAGAAGCCCCTTCTGGGCGTTGACGGCGCCGGTGAAGGCGCCGCGCACGTGGCCGAAGAGCTGGCTTTCCAAAAGCGTGTCCGAGAGCGCGGCGCAGTTGATAGTGAGAAAGCGCTCCTTTGCCCTCGGGCTGTTGTTGTGGATCAGGCTCGCCACGAGTTCCTTGCCGGTGCCGGACTCGCCCAGGATCACCACGTTGGACTCGCTTTGCGCCACCAGCATCGCCATGTCGTGGACGCGCCTGAAGCTCTCGGAGGAGAAGATGAGCGGCGTGGAAGGGGAGGGGATTCCCAGTTCGTCCTTGAGCGCGGAGTTCTCCTTGAGGAGTTCCTTTCGCTCCAGGACCTTCTCCAAGATCCCGAAGATCTTCTCCTTGGGGAAGGGCTTGGTGACGTAGTCGTAGGCGCCGAGCTTCATCGCCTCGATCGCCGAGTTGATGGAGGCGTAGGCGGTCATCATCACCACCGGGACCTCGAGGTTCATCTTCTTCACACGCTGCAGTATCTCCAGGCCGTCCAGGTCCGGCATCCTGACGTCGAGAAGCAAAAGGTCCGCGGCGTCGACACCGCGGTTCTCCAGGTAGCTCATCAGCGACGTGCCGGAGCTGAAGACCTCCAGATCGAGCCCCTTTGCTGTCAGTATCTTGCTCAGATACCTGAGAATCTCGACCTCGTCGTCGCAAATGATCACCCTGCCGTTGTACATAGTGTCACCTTTATTCGCCGATCTCTGCGGCCGCAGCCGCGTCAGCTCCGCCCAAAGTTCTCAAGGGCTCCCCCGCGTTTCCGACGGCCCTGTTACCGGGCCAATCGCGCAAGGGTTCAATATCTTTCGTGTGGGGCAAGGTTGTCAAGGGAAATTCCTTTGACAGCGCTGCCTGGCGGACTGCAGCCGGAGAGCGGTTCCAAAACCGCGCCCCTTGCGCGGCTGTGCACGTTGCCTCAGCGGTCCGAGCTGTTATCATTAACCTTTTCGAGGTGTCGGTTATGCACGAGATGACGCTTTTGATCAACATAGCCGTGGCGCTGGTGGCGGCTTTCTTCGGCGGCCTTGCGGCCAGGCGGCTTGCCCTTCCTCCCATCATCGGGTACATGCTGGCCGGAATAGCCATCGGCCCCTCCACCCCCGGCTTTGTCGGCGATCTCAATACGATCAGCCAATTGGCCGAGATGGGGGTGATCTTCCTCATGTTCGGGGTGGGGCTGCACTTCTCGCTTGGGGACCTCTGGAGGGTGCGCAACGTCGCCATTCCGGGCGCCCTGGGGCAGATGCTTCTGGCCACCCTGCTGGGAGTTGCGCTGGCGCGGCTTTGGGGCTGGTCCACAGCCAGCGGACTCGTGCTCGGCTTCTCGATTTCCATAGCCAGCACCGTCGTCCTTTTGCGCGGGCTCATGGACAACGGCCTGCTGAACACCCCGCATGGTCAGGCGGCGGTTGGGTGGCTGGTCCTCGAAGACCTGGCGACGGTCTTCATCCTCATCGTCATGCCTTCGTTGGCCGCCACGGGAGCTGGATTCGACTGGCTGAACCTCGGGGCGACGCTCTTGAAGGCGGGGCTGTTCGTGCTGCTGCTCATGTTCGTGGGGCAGAAGCTGATCCCCTGGCTGCTGTTGACCATCGCCCACACGAAGTCCCGCGAACTCTTCATCCTCGCAACCCTGGCGTTGGCGCTTGGCACCGCGCTAGGCGCGGCCGAACTTTTCGGCGTGTCGCTCGCGCTCGGGGCCTTCATGGCCGGCATTCTCGTCGGGCGCTCTCCGCTCAGTCACCAGGTCGGCGCCGATTTGCTCCCGTTTCGTGAGGCGTTTTCCGTCTTGTTCTTCGTCTCCATCGGCATGCTGGTGAACCCGGGATACCTGGTGGACAACCTAGGCTCCGTCCTGGTATTGGCGGTCCTGATCATGATCGGGAAACCCGCGATCACCATGCTCATGGGGCTGATCTTCCCCTGGCCCGCCCGAACCGCCCTCGTGGTCTCGGCAGGTTTGAGCCAGATCGGGGAGTTTTCCTTCATCATGGGACAGGCGGGGATGTCCCTCAATTTCATAAACCGCGACCAGTATTCCCTGATCCTCGCCGGCGCCTTGTGCTCCATCACGCTGAACCCCGCCATGTTCCGCCTGATCCTCCCCGCCGAGCGCTGGCTGCAGGGGCAACCCGCCCTGTGGCGCGCGCTGAACCGCCACGGGACAGCCCCCCCGGCTGTCGAGGAATCCATTACCGATCACGTGGTCATCGTCGGTTTCGGCCAGGTAGGGCGCTACATCGTGACCGTGCTTGGGCAGATGCGGATCCCCCATCTGGTGGTCGAAACTGACGCCGCCCGTGTCGAGGAACTGGGACGGTTGAAGGTTCCCACCCTCTTCGGGGATGCCGCAAACTCCGAGGTCCTCGAGCATGCAGGCCTAAACCGGGCACGTACCATGGTGGTAACGGTCCCCGAGGAATCCGCCGCCGAGATGATCGTCTCGGCCACTCGCAGCCTGGCCCCGTCCCTGCCGATCATCGTCCGTGCTGCCACCGACCACGGGGTGCAGCGGCTGGCCGACCTCGGCGCCCAGCACATCGTCCACCCCCAGATGGAAGGGGGGCTGGAAATTGTGCGCCACACCCTGCTGCAGCTGGGATTCCCCATGCGGGAGGTTTACCGGTACGCCGACGCGGTGCGCCGTGAACGCTACGACTCCGGACGCGATGGGGCGACGGACCACCGGGTGCTGAACGAGCTCATCGGGGCGGTCAACAGCATCGAAATCACCTGGATCACCCTTTCCCCCGGGAATGCCCTGGCGGGCCGTACCCTGGAGGACGCGGCCGTACGTTCCAGGACGGGGGCCTCTGTCGTCGCACTGCAGCGCGATCGCAACCTTATTGCCAATCCAAACTCTTCGACCGTTCTCATGCCGGGGGACCGGGTGGGACTCATAGGGGAATCGGAACAGCTTGAGGCTGCGGAAAAACTGTTTACTTCAGGCGGCGTTACTCTATAACGGCATCCGTGCTGCTATCGGCGCGTTCAGCCCATTGATAAAGTTAACTTTTTTCTCTTTCTTTCCCTCATCCTTCGTCTTTTTGTGTTATCTTTATACTTCGCAGCAAAGGCAAAGATGCGGCGGCACTTGACAGTCGTAGCTCTTGCCGGTTTCACTGTTCTTGTCCGTTGCCTGATCTGTTTTCTCCGTTCGCTCCTTGAGCGCTGCTTTAGCGGACGCGGAAGCGAGCGGCCTCTTAGATGATCAGTAAGCTCCCTTTGGTTGGATCCGGTTCCACAATCTTGCCCTGGAGAATCGCCATGCACCGTCGGAATATTCGTCACTGGCTTCCGCTTGCCCTGCTCCTTTGCCTGTTCGTCCCCGCCGCGGCCCTCGCCAGCGGCGAGGTCAGGCTCTCCCGGGGGCAGAGCGTCTACGTCCCGGTCTACTCAAACGTGTTCAGCGGTCCGCGCAACCTTCCCTTCCAACTGGCCGCGACGCTCGGGATAAGGAATACCGACCCGGCAGCCTCCCTCAACATCACCTCCATCGACTATTACGACACTGGTGGCAGGCTGATCCGGCGCTACCTCGACAAGCCGGCCCGCCTGGGCCCGCTGGCGACGCGCTACGTGCACCTTGAGGAAAAGGACGAGGCGGGGGGCTTTGGCGCCAACTTCATCGTCAGGTGGCGCGCCGACCGCGTCATCAACGCCCCCGTCATCGAATGCGTCATGATCGGCGCCACCTCCGGCCAGGGGATCTCCTTTGTAAGCCCCGGGCAGGAGATCCGCGAAGGGAACAGGTGAGAAGGGGGGCGGCATGAGCGCGCCAGAAGGGAGCAAGCAGCAGCCCTGGCACCTTGTGGAAGTCGAAGCTGTCTTGGCCGCTTTAGCCTCAAGGCCCGGGGGGCTTTCCAGCGCGGAGGCGCACACCCGGCTTGAGCTGCATGGCCCGAACGAGCTGACCTCCGCGCGCCGCATCTCCCCCTGGTCCGTGTTCCTAGAGCAGTTCAAGAACGTGCTGATCCTGATCCTGCTGGTCTCCGCCGGGCTCTCCGCCTTTCTCGGGCACGCGGTCGAGGCTGCGGCCATCGCGGTGATCGTCCTTTTCGCGGCGCTCCTCGGCTTTCTCCAGGAGTACCGCGCCGAGAAGGCCATCGAGGCGCTGCGCGAGATGGCTGCCCCGGAAGCGGCCGTGCTGAGGGACGGCAAGGAACAGCGGGTGCCGGCGCGCGACCTGGTCCCCGGAGACCTGGTGCTTCTGCACGCAGGCGACCGGGTCCCCGCCGATCTAAGGCTCGTCGAGATCCACAACCTGAAACTTGAGGAGTCAGCTCTCACCGGGGAATCGGTGGCTGTGGAGAAGAACCCGGGTGCCCTCGGCGACCCGGCGCTTTCTCTTAGCGAGCGAAGCAACATGGCCTACGCCGGGACCGCGGCAAGCTACGGCCGCGGCAGCGGGGTTGTGGTCGCGACCGGCATGGAGACCGAATTCGGCAAAATCGCCGGGATGATAGCGGGAATCGAATCGGGACGGACCCCCCTGCAGGAGAACCTGGACCGGGTGGGAAAACATCTAGCCAAGGCCGCCTTGGTGGGGGTTGCCGCTATCGTTGCCGCCGGATTTCTGCGCGGCGAGCCCTTCGTGCAGATGCTGATTTTCGGCATCGCCCTGGGGGTCGCCGTCGTTCCCGAGGCGCTTCCAGCCGTGGTGACCATCTCGCTCGCCTTGGGCGTGCAGCGCATGGTGAAGCGCCATGCGCTGATGCGGCGCCTGGCCGCGGTAGAAACCCTCGGGAGCACCACGGTCATCTGCTCGGACAAGACCGGGACCCTTACCCGCGACGAGATGACCGTCCGGAGCTGCTTCGCAGGGGGGGAGTCTTTCGACTTTTCCGGGGCCGGTTACCAGCCGCAGGGAGAGGTAAGCCGAAACGGGGCGGCCGTCGAGCCTACACCGGCGCTGAAACTCCTTTTACGTGGGGCGGCGCTTGCGTGCGACGCGCGTATCGAGCAGGAAGAAGGGGGGCGCTTCGCGGTCCAGGGGGACGCCACCGAAGGGGCGCTGGTCGTCGCCGCCGCCAAGGCGGGACTGGAGAAGACGGTCCTGGAGGAGCGCTACCCGCGGGTGGACGAGATACCCTTCACCTCCGAGAGCAAGCGGATGACCACGCTGCACCGCGACGGTGAGGCTGTTGTAGCTTTTGCCAAGGGGGCGCCGGAGGTGATCCTCGCCTCCTGCGACTTCGAGCTCTGCGCCGATGGCGAGCGCCCGCTGGGAAAAGAGGCCAGGGAGCGGATAGGCGCGGTCTCCCGGGCCATGGCCGAGTCTGCGCTCCGGGTACTGGCCGTTGCCCGCAAGAAGGATACGGACAAAGACGGAGCTGAGCACGGGATGACCTTCCTGGGGCTCGTGGGGATGATCGACCCGCCCAGACCCGAGGCTGCCGAGGCTATCCGCACCTGCGGCCGGGCTGGGATTAGGCCCGTCATGATCACCGGGGACCACCCGGTCACCGCCTCGGCCGTGGCCCGTGAACTCGGCCTTCTCACCGAAGGGCGGGCGGTCAGCGGTGCAGAGCTCGAGGCGATGGACGAGGCTCAGTTAGAGCAGGTAGTGGAGTCGATCCAGGTCTACGCCCGGGTGGCCCCGTCCCACAAGCTGCGGGTGGTGAGCGCGCTGCAGAAAAAGGGGCACGTCGTCGCCATGACCGGTGACGGCGTCAACGACGCCCCGGCGCTGAAAAAGGCGGACATCGGCATCGCCATGGGGATCACGGGGACGGCGGTCAGCAAGGAGGCCGCGGCGATGATCCTCACTGACGACAACTTCGCCTCCATCGTGGCCGCGGTGGAAGAGGGAAGGGGGATCTACGACAACATCAAGAAATACCTGATGTACCTCCTCTCCTCGAACGCGGGGGAGATCGGCCTCATGGCCGGTGCCATGCTCCTTGGGCTACCTCTCCCTCTGAGCGCGGTGCAGATACTGTACGTGAACCTCGCCACCGACGGCCTCCCGGCGCTCGCGCTAGCCGTGGACCCGGCCGAGAAGGACCTGATGCTGCGCCCGCCGCGCGACTCGTCCCGGGGGATCTTCACCCGCCCGGTGCTGACCCTGATCCTCGTCGGGGGGGCCTGGTCGACGCTGGTGAACCTCTCCCTTTTTTCCTGGGCGCGGGCATCCGGTTGCGGCGACCGTGAGGCGATGACGCTCACCTTCGTCTCGCTGGTACTGATCCAGTTTTTCAAGGCGTATAACTTCCGTTCCGACCGGCATTCGGTGCTGCGCACCCCCTTCGCGAACCGCTGGTTGAACCGGGCCGTCGTCTGGGAGTTGCTGCTTTTGCTGCTTGTGGTTTACCTCCCCCCCCTGCAGCACCCCTTCGGCACCTTCGCCCTGACGGGGCGGGAATGGCTCCTCATCGCCCTCGCCGCCGGGACCATTTTCCCGGTACTGGAATTCTGCAAATGGCTTGAGCGGCGCGGAGCGCTCGGGAAGATGGAGTAGGGGAAGGGCGAGGGTGAGATTAAGGCTAAGATTAAGATTGAGATTGACTCGGGTGCAGGCGGCCCGCTGTCGTGTTTCGCAAAGTAAGTAATCTTCCTAAAGCGAGGTGGCATGGAATTCGTAGCATTAAGGGATATCGTGGTTCTTTTCGGGTTGGCGCTTTTGACCGTGGTGCTGTTGCGCCGGTTTAAACTCCCCTCCATCATAGGCTTTCTCGTCACCGGCGTGCTCGCCGGCCCCCATGCCCTGGGTTTCATCAAAAACGCACATCAGGTCGAGCAGATGGCGGAGATCGGCGTGGTGCTGCTTCTTTTCACTATCGGCATCGAGTTCTCCCTGAAGGAGTTGATGCGCATCCGCCACCTGGTGCTGCTGGGTGGTGGCTTGCAGCTTTTCCTCACCATAGCTGTGGTGGCGGGTATCAGCAACCTCGACGGTTTTCCTGCGCCCCAGGGGATCTTCTTCGGTTTTCTGGTCGCGCTTTCCTCCACGGCCATCCTGATGAAGCTTCTGATGGACGCGGGTGAGACCGATACCCCTCAGGGTAAGACCGCCTTCGGCATCCTCATCTTCCAGGATCTTTGCATCGTGCCGCTCATGCTCTTCACCCCGTTTTTGGCCGGTGGGGGGAGCGGCTTGCTTGACGTGGTGATTGTCACCCTCAAGGCCGTCGCCGTCGTGGTCGGGGCGCACTTCGGGTCCAGGTTCGTGATCCCGTGGATCTTCGAGCAGGTGGTGAAGACCAGGAGCCGGGAGTTGTTCGTGCTCAGCATCATCTTCATCGGCATGGGTACCGCATGGCTCACCTCGCAGGCGGGGCTGTCGCTCGCGCTCGGCGCCTTCATCGCCGGGCTCGCCATCTCCGAATCCGAGTACAGCCACCAGGCGCTGAGCGACATCATGCCTTTTCGCGAAGCCTTCATGAGCCTCTTTTTCATCTCGGTCGGCATGCTCCTCAAACCCGCCATCCTGCTGAAGTTCCCGTTTTTGATCATCGGGATGGTGATCTTCATCATCTTGATCAAGGCGGTCCTCACCTCGGCGGTCGTCTTCGCGCTCGGGCTTCCCATGCGCATCGCCATCGTAGCGGCGCTCTCCCTGGCCCAGATCGGCGAATTCTCCTTCGTCCTCTCCAGAAGCGGCCTCTCGCACGGCCTTTTGACCCCCGAGACCTATCAGCTTTTCCTGGCGGCCTCCATCGCCACCATGGCGCTCACCCCCCTCTGCATGAAGGTGGCCGGTCCCGTCGCAGACTACCTGACGGGGTTGCTGCCGCACGAATGGACCCGCGGCAGGAGCGCGCTGGCGCAAAACGGCGCCAAGGTGACCATGAGCGATCACGTCATCATCGTCGGCTTCGGCGTGAACGGCAGGAACCTGGCCCGCGTGCTGAAGAACTTGGAGATACCGCACCTCGCCATCGACACCAACCCTTACACGGTCCGCAACCAGAGCAGGATGGGGGAACAGATCCTCTTCGGCGACGCCTCCAAGCCCGAGATCCTCACCCACGCGGGGATCGAACAGGCGCGCATCGTCGTGGTCGCCATCTCCGACGCCGCAGCCAGCAGGCGCCTGGTCTCGCTGGCCAGGAAGATGAACCCGTCCATCCACGTCATCGTTCGCACCAGGTACCTGCTGGAGATGGAGCCCCTTTTCATGCTGGGAGCGAACGAAGTGATCCCCGAGGAATTCGAGACCTCGGTGGAGATACTGTCCAGGGTGCTGAAGCGCTTCCTGATCCCGCAGGACGTGGTCGAGGAGTGTGTTGCCGACGTGCGGAAGGGGGGATACGAGATGCTGCGCACGGCGAGCAAGCGTCACAGTCACGCGGTGGGCATCACCGGGTTCCTGTCGGGGGCAGAGGTGGGGAGCTTCCGGGTGCAGAAGGGTGCGCCGGTCGAGGGGGGAGCCCTGAGAGAGGGGCTTTTGCGCAACCGTTCCGGCGCCACCCTGGTAGCCGTCAAGCGTGGCGCCGAGATCACTCCGAACCCGGATCCGGTCTGGGAGTTCCACGAGAACGACATCGCGCTGGTCCTCGGGACGCCGGAGCAGATGCGGGCGGCGGCGAGGCTCTTCGAGCCGGCAAGGGGTACGACTGGCGAAAGCTGAGCTTTCAGTTTTCGTGGCCGGCAACCGAAAAGCAGGTAAACTACCCCGGTTGTCGCAGCCGGACCCGAATCGCAAATTTCAGCTCAAGGAGCATGACCGATGGCGAAAACCGAAACTGACATACTCTGCGCCCCCGGACTAGAAGACCTTCCGCCTCTCCCCATGGATGCTGAAAGCCTGGTGACCGATTTCACCCACCACTACTTCCATCATTTAGGGCGAGACAGGAGTTGCCGCAACATCCGCTACCACTACCAGGCCCTTGCCTTCACGGTCAGAGAGCGCCTGATCGAGCGCTGGAACAACACCCGTTACGCCTACATCGACGCAGACACGAAGACCGGCTACTACCTCTCGCTCGAGTTCCTGATGGGGCGCGCGCTGGGAAACGCCATGCTGAACCTGGGGCTCGACGACGCGGCCCACCGGGCCATGGAAAGGCTTGGAATCCATCTGGAGCAGGTGGCGGGCGAGGAAATCGATGCGGGGCTCGGCAACGGCGGCCTTGGGCGGCTCGCCGCCTGTTTTTTGGACAGCTGCGCCACCTTGCAGCTCCCCGTTATGGGGTACGGCATCCGCTACGAATACGGTATGTTCCGCCAACGCATCGAAAACGGCAGGCAGGTGGAGGAGCCGGACCACTGGCTGCGAGACGGCAACCCCTGGGAAATGGAGCGGCCGGAATACACCCAGCGCATCCGCTTCGGCGGGCGGACCGAGTGCAGCCGCAACGACGATGGGAGCCTCACCTACCGCTGGCTGGACACCCGCGACATCCTGGCCGTCCCCTACGACCTCCCTATCCCCGGCTATAAAAACGGCACCGTCAATACGCTGAGGCTCTGGAAGTCCGCCGCGACCGACGTCTTCGACCTGCAGGAGTTCAACGCCGGCAGCTACACCGAGTCGGTGGCCATGAAGAACGAGGCGGAGAATATCACCATGGTGCTCTACCCGAACGACGCCAGCGAAAACGGCAAGGAGTTGAGGCTCAAACAGCAGTACTTCCTGGCCTCCGCAAGCCTGCAGGACGTCCTTGCCCGCTGGGAAAACAGGCAGGGAGAGGTGTTCGGCCACTTCGCCGAAAGAAACGTGTTCCAGTTGAACGACACCCACCCAAGCTGCGCCGTCCCGGAACTGATGCGGCTGCTCATGGACGAGAAGGGGATGGGTTGGGACGAGGCGTGGTCGATCACTACCCGCACCATGGCCTACACCAACCACACGCTACTCCCCGAGGCGCTGGAGAAGTGGCCGGTGCCGTTATTCAGGCAGCTTTTGCCGCGCCTGCTGGAGATCATCCTGGAGATAAACGCGCGCTTTCTGGCCGAGGTCTCCAGCCGCTGGCCGGGCGACAACGAGCGACTGCGCAACATGTCCATCATCGAGGAAGGGCCTGTGCCGCAGGTGCGCATGGCCTACCTTGCCATCGTGGGCAGCTTCTCGGTCAACGGCGTCGCCGCGCTCCACTCGCAACTGCTGGTGCAGGGGCTTTTCAAGGATTTTTACGAGCTTTGGCCCGAGAAGTTCAACAACAAGACCAACGGCGTCACCCCGCGCCGCTGGCTCGCCAAGTGCAACCCGGGGCTTGCCTCGCTCATCGCCGGCAGGATAGGGGAGGGGTTCATCGCGGACCTGGGGAGGATCTCGGAGATAGCGCCCTTGGCCGACGATCCGGAGTTCAGGAGAGAGTGGCACGCGGTGAAGCAGGCCAACAAGGAGCGCCTGGCCGCGGTGGTCCTCGACCAGTGCGGGGTCGCCTTCAACCCCGAAAGCCTCTTCGACGTACAGGTGAAGAGGATCCACGAGTACAAGCGCCAGCTTTTGAACGTCCTGCACGTGATCCATCTCTACGACCGTATCAAGCGCGGCGACACCGAAGGTTGGACCAACCTCTGCGTGCTGATCGGAGGCAAGGCCGCCCCAGGCTATTACATGGCCAAGCTGATCATCAAGCTGATAGGCAACGTAGCAAAAGTCGTGAACGAGGATCCCCTGGTCGGGGACAGGCTCAAGGTTGCCTTCTTCCCCAACTACCGGGTCACCGCCATGGAAGTTATCTGCCCGGGGACCGACCTCTCAGAACAGATCTCCACCGCCGGCAAGGAAGCCTCGGGAACCGGGAACATGAAGTTCATGATGAACGGCGCCATCACCATCGGGACGCTGGACGGCGCCAACATCGAGATACGGGAAGAGGTGGGGGACGAGAACTTCTTCGTCTTCGGCCTGACCGCAGAAGAGGTGGAGCGCCTGCGCCGCAGCTACAACCCGGCCGGCATCATCGCCGCCGACCCTGACCTGGACCGGGTGATGCAGCTATTGACCAGCGGCCACTTCAACATGTTCGAGGCTGGACTCTTCGACCCCATCATCCAGGCGATCAAGAGCCCGGGCGACCCCTGGATGGTCGCAGCCGACTTCCGCAGCTACGTGGAGGCGCAAAAACGCGTGGCCAAAGCCTACCTGGACCGGGAGGCGTGGACACGGATGAGCATCGTCAACAGCGCGCGCAGCGGCAAGTTCTCCACCGACCGGACCATAGCCGAGTACAACCGGGAGATCTGGCGTCTGACGCCGGTGCGCCCGTGACCGTCTCTTTTTTCTGCTTTAGATTTCGCCCTGGCTGCCGATAACCGACAAATAGGCGGCATGAGCAGATAAGAGCCGGCCCTCACACGACGAAGACAAGACATCTCCCGGAGGAACCAAATGTCGACAGCCATAGTGCTTGCAAAAACCGGTGAATCGAAGCATGAACTCATCCAGCTGGTCAGCTTCAACCTCGGCGCCGAAGAGTACGCAGTCGAGGTGCTCAAGGTGCGCGAGATCATCAGAATGACGCCGATAACCCACATCCCCAACACCCCCCCCAGCGTGGAAGGGATCATCAACCTGCGCGGCAAGGTGATACCCATCATCTCCCTTCGGAACCGCTTCGGGATGTCGAGCACAGAGGACGATCAGCACACGAGGATCATGGTGATGGACATAGACGGCAAGCTGATGGGGTTCATCGTGGACGGCGTGTCGGAAGTGATCCGCATTTCCAACGCCGAAATCCAGCCCCCGCCCAGCATCGCCGCCGGCGGGATAGACCAGGACTTCATCTGCGGGGTCATCAAGCACGGCGAGCAGTTGCTGCTCATGCTGCAGCTCGACCGGATGTTCACCAGCGAGGAGCAGGACGCCTTCGCCGGGTTCGCATAGGCTTCAGCTTCCAGCGATTTAAAAAAAAGGACCCGGTGCATGCCGGGGCCTTTTTTTCGTTCACCCTGCCTCCAGAGCGAGCTTCAGGTGAAAGGCCTCCTGCAGCAGGTCTCCCTTCGCCTTCGCACCGTAGAGTTCCACCGACATGTCCTCTTCGCCGACTAGGGCGACGCACAGGGTTTCATCCGGCAGTAGCCGGCAGGAAAGCTCGTGCACCACGCCGTTTCTGCGCCGGTCCAGCCCGTCGCAAAGCCTGAGGATCCCCCCAAGCCGTGAAACCAGCAGCTGGTCGGCGGCCGGCAGCCGCACAAACTGGTCGTGCTTTTTCTTCGGGACCGATTTCCGGTGGTAGCGCGCCACGTTGGCGATCAGTTCCCGTTCGCGCGGCGTGAACCCGAAGAGGTCGGCGTGCCGGATCAGGTGGTAGGAGTGCTTGTGGTGGCTCGAATAGTTGATGAAATAGCCGACGTCGTGCAGAAGCGCCGCGGCCTCCAGCAACCGGAGCTCCCGTTCAGTCAGCTTGAATTTGGGCGCGAGCGACTTCGCCACCTGCTGTGCCAGTTTCGCCACGTGCTCGGCATGCGCCTGGTCGAAGTGGCAGGAATGGCCGAATTCCAGCGCGGAATTGCGCCAGGAGCGGCTCCTTTTCTCCTGGGGTAGCAGGTTCTGCCGACGCAGCCCCCTTAGTATCAGCCCCTCCCTGATGCCGCGCTCGTTCACCTTGAGCAGGTTCACCTGGAAAAAGTCCATCAGTTCGTCGACGACGGTCACCCCTGCGACGATGATGTCGGAGCGGTCCGGGTTGAGCCCGGGCACGGTGCGCCGCTCCTTGTCGCTCTTTCTCGCCAGCATCGCCAGAAGGTGCACCACCTCCGAGCGGAGCAGTTCGTAGCCGTGCACCGAGTCGTATTTCTCCTTCCGTGTGGCGGCAACCATGGCGGCGATCGAGGTGACTGTGCCGCCGGACCCGACCAGGCACTGCATGCCGCTGCGCTCCCCGGTGTAGGCGCGTTTCAGCGTCTTGCGGACGTGCTTGCGCAGCTTTTCCAGTTCGGAGGGGGAGACCGGGTCTCCCTTCAGAAAGCTCTCGGTGAGAAAGACCGCTCCCAGCTCCAGGGAGAGCATCTCCTCGGTATGGGCGCCGAGCGCGGCTATCAGCTCCATGCTACCGCCGCCGATGTCGAAGATAAGGTGCCGGACTCCCTCCAGCTCGAAGTTGTGCGCGGCGCTCAGGGCCGCGAGCTCCGCCTCCTCCTCGCCGCTTATGACATCCACCTCGACGCCGGTTGCCTCCTTGATTGCCTGCGCCAGGGCGGGGCCGTTGCTCGCCTTGCGCATGGCGCTGGTAGCCACCGCATCTATGGAGGCGACCCCGTAGCCGTCGATGATCTTCTTTTGCCGCGAAAGCGCCTCCAGGGCGCGCCTGCAGGCAGCCGGCGAGATGGCGCCGCTTTGGTGCAGCCCTTCGCCTAGGCGCACCAGCACCTTCTCGTCGTCGAGGATCTTGTACTTGCCGTTTCCGGAGGTCTCGATGATGATGCTGCGGATGGAGTTGGTGCCGATGTCGATGGCGGCAAGCCTGGTCTGCTTCAAGAGGTTCTCCTCGCGCATTCCTTGTGCTTGATGACGGGATGGCAGGGATTGTACCAAGAGGGAGCGTTCCTGGCAATGCCGGGATAGTTGCAGTTACAGGATCACCGTAGTGCTTTCAGTACCGCCTTCTTTGCTCTTTTGAACCCTTTGCGGACTTTCTTTAGAGTTGCGTCCTCTAGTCCTGTGACTCTTTTTTCCGCTTTTACCAGCGCCTTGTCTACGCGCTTGGACCTTTTCTTGCCGAAGTCGTGCATCTGCAGCAGCGCCATCTCTATCCGGTTCAGGTCGGAACTGATCTTTTTGCCGCATCCCTTGCTCATTTCCTGACCAAAGCGGCCGCGTGTCTTCTCCGCCAGGGTCTCCACCATGCCACGCACCTCGGCGACCCGCCTCTGCATTACCTCCTCGGGTCCTTTACCTGGGTGCTGCGTCATCCCGGCGAGCTGTCTGGATTGCTCGACGATGGAGCTGAGAGCGCGAGGGCTCACGCCCCGCACCTTCTTAAGCCCCTCCTCGCCGGCCTCGGCGATCTTGGCGATGCTGTCGAACCCTGCGTCGAAAAGACGTTTTCCCAGGACGATGCCGACTCCCCTGAGCCGTTTCAGGTCCTCCGTTGACTGCACCATCTTGCACGCTCCTTGTAAGTTGATCCCTTTGCGGTTTGTATCAGGCCGGTCAGCTGCCGTCGTTTTGCAAGCGGTCCAGCGCCTTCGCGGACGAGGTGATGATCTTCCCCGAACCGGTGACCATCTGCAGAAAAGTTGCCTCGCCTCCATCGAACCCGCGCTTGAATGAGACCGCACCCCCCTTCGGGAGCGCGCAAGCCTCCTGTACCCCCAAAAGGGCCTGTACCAGCAGGCCCAAGTCCGGCTCATGCCCGACCAGGACGATCTCGCGCGCCTGCGGATTCGTCCTCAGCAAGTCTTCCAGCGCTTCCGGCCGAAAGCCGGGCGCCAGAGGCCCCGATACGGCAAGCTCCCGCTTGTAGCGCAGGCTCTCCGCAAGGATGTCTGCGGTCTGCACCGAGCGAACCAGCGGGCTGGTTAAGATGATGTCCGGCTGGATACCCAGCGTCTTGAGGCTCTTGGCTGCTTTCCTGAAGCGCCTTCTGCCGCGCCGGGTGAGGAAGCGGTGTTCCTCAGGGACCAGCGGACTTCTCTCTATTGCTTCCGCATGTCTGACGACGTGTATGATCATGACATCTCCCTCATGTGAACACGCTGAAGACTTTAACCAATATGTTTCAATTTGCAACCCGCTGTCTCAATTTTGGACCGGTTTTACGGGGGGACGGCATAGTGCTTTAAAGCGGCTGTCATCTGGGTAAAGGGCCAGCATGCAGCAGGTTGCGCATCAGTCATTATTGCCATATTAACTGTCATCCCTGCACCGATGACTGCAGTTCACCGACGCACCGGTGTTTATGGAACATGCCGCAGCCTGCACATCAGTGTTGATTAGATTTTTCATCCATAGTACCCTTGCGACGTTCAGCGGCGTTGCCGAGACGATTATCTCCGCTACTGCCACGCAAGCACAATCATCCGATACAACAGGTGCCATTCCCTATGAACGACCCAGTAACCAGCGGCAGTCTCACCGAGATGGTGGACGCTGAGCTCTCCTCCCTGGTCGCCATCTATAGGCAGCTGCATGCCCAGCCGGAGCTCTCGGGCCAGGAGGCGAAGACCGCCGCCCTTGTCGCCGCCGAGCTGCGCGCCTTGGGGTACGCGGTTACCGAAGGTATCGGTAGGTACCGGAACTACGACTGGCCCGGCTACGGCATCGTGGCGGTGCTTGAAAACGGCAGCGGACCGACCGTGCTGCTTAGGGCCGATATGGACGCGCTCCCGGTTGAGGAAAAGACCGGGCTTCCCTATGCCAGCAAGGTAAAGGGGATCTACCGTGACCGAAGCGAGGTTCCGGTGATGCATGCCTGCGGACATGACATCCATGTCACCGTCTTGTTGGGCGTGGCGCGCATGATGGCGCGGCTTAAGCAGAGCTGGCAGGGCACCTTGGTCCTCATCGGCCAGCCGGGCGAGGAGGGGGGAGGCGGGTCCGACGCCATGCTCGACGACGGCGCCTATGACCGCTGCCCAAGGCCCGACTTCGCCTTGGCGCTGCACAGCACGCTGCAACTCAAAGCCGGCAGCGCCGGGTACGCCCCGGGCAACTTCATGGCGAGCTTCTGCGAACTGGAGGTCGTGATCCGCGGCGTCGGCGCACATGGCTCGACCCCCGAGTACGGCAAGGACCCGGTCGTGATGGCAGCCCAATTGGTCCTCGCCCTGCAAACCATCGTCAGCCGGGAGAAGAGCCCTGCCGAACCGGCGGTGCTTAGCGTCGGTTCCATCCACGGAGGGGCTGCCAGCAACGTGATACCGGAGCAGGTGGTCCTGCAGCTCAGCATCAGGACCTACGATGACCGCGTGCGCGACCTCATGGTCGAGTCGGTGCGCCGGATGGCTGCCGGTGTGGCGCTGGTCGCGGGGGTGCCCGAATACCGCTCTCCGGTCGTGACGGTGAAGGCGTCCCATCCTGCTACCTACAACGACCCAGTGCTCGCCGAACGCGTGGCTGCGTCGCTGCGCCTGGCCCTGGGCCCAGAAAACGTCCATCGCAGCGAGCCGAAGATGGTGAGCGAGGATTTCGGCTCCTGGAGCCTGGAAGGTGAGATCCCCATCTGCATGTTCTGGCTGGGTGCCGCGGATCCCGTGAGCTTCGAGGAGAGCCGGAAAAGCGGAGTGCCGCTTCCATCGCACCATTCTCCGCTTTTCGCCCCACTCCCGGAGCCGACCATAAGGGCCGGGGTCGCCGGGCTGGCGACCGCGGCATTGGACCTATTCAAGAGGGCCTGACGCAAAAGAGGGGGCAAGTCGACGACTTGCCCCCTCTTTCTTTCAGCTTTCCTTCCGGTCTATCTTTCCTCTCTCCGGCCGCCCCCTCTGGGTTCCGCTCTTCCCTCTCCGCCGCGTCCGACGCCTCTTTCTACCCCTTCTACCGGCTCCCTTTCCGGGCGGGATGGGCGCGGGGGTTCCACTTCCCTGGGTGCAACCGGTGGCGCCGGCGCTGGTACCGCAGACGGCCTCGGGGTCGGGTGCGGAACCTCAGGTCTTGCGGCCGGGTGCCGGATGACAGGCCGCGTCGGTGGTGTTTCCAGCACCCTGGCGGGCGGGGTGGAGGTGCTCGGCGCGGGGGGCGTCGCGCGTGGGACCGTCGCGCGTGGGACCACGGTGGTCGGGGTGGCTGGCGGCCGGTTTATTTGCCTTAGTTGACGGCTGCGCTCTTTCTCCCCGCTGGTCGCCGGCTGCGGGGCGGTTGCTGCCGGTGCCTGCTGCACGGCGGGGCCCTTATGCTGTTCCACCCTTGAATGGCGCTGCTGGCTCTCACCCGACGGCTTCACCTCCGTCCTCCCTGGGCGGGGCTGGGTCCTGCCTGACGGCGCGCTCTCGGTCCTGCCGGGGCGCTGCTGTTCGACGCGACCCGGAGTTGGCTGGGGTGTCTGCCCCTGGCGCGGCGTCTCGCTGCGGGCGCCAGGTGTCGCGCCTCCGCGGCGCGTCTGCACCCTGGTCGGGGTGCTGTGGCCGCCGGCCTTGCCGCGCCAGCGCAGCCCCTCGTTGCGCAACTCCGTGCGATAGACGCGGGTATCGCGCTGGGTCACTTTGGTGTTGACCCTGATGTTGGAGGCGCGCGTGTTGATGTAGATACCGCGCCGGTCGTGGATGTGAGGACGGGCCCGGTTTACCCACCCGGTGCCGCGCCACCCGTGATAGTAAACCCGGTGCCGGCGCCAGTCGCAGTCGCGGTTGAGCCACGCCCCGATGACGAACCCCGTGCTGAAGGTGATGAAGGGGTAGGAGGGGGAGTAGGGCTCGTAGTAGACCACGTAAGGGTCGTACACAGGCAGGTAGACGTACTGCGGGCGCGCCGGAACGATGCTGATTATCCCCCCCTCGACGATAACCTGCTGCTGGGGTGTGGTGTAGAGGTTGCCTGCGGCCCTGGCGTCGTCGCGCAGCCTCTGGATTGCGTCCATGACGTCGTCTGGCTGTTCGATGTACGCCTGCCCCAGCGACGCGGTCCAATCCGGGTTTTGCTCCATCATGTAGAGGACTTGTGGGTAGTGGGCTATCGCCCTGACGCTTATGTCCCACCGCTGGTAATCGACTTGGGCTGTGCCATAGCGCCTGACGAAACGCGATGCGTCGTATATCTGGTCCACAAAGGTCGACGCCGGAAGGATCTGCGCGATCAGCGGGTCGGGGTATAGGGCGATGGGCGCCAGCAGTTCGTCGAGTTCGTCCGGCATAAGGAGGTCGGCCTGATAATACTCCTGCTGGAAGCTGTCGGCCCTGGCTGTGGTAACCGGTGCGAAGAGCAGTGGTACCATGAGCGCAAGCAAAATAACAAACAGCGGCTTTTTCATATTGATCTCCTCGCGTGCATTGCTGTTTAAACACCGTCCAAGTCTAGCAGACCGATCCCTTTTGGGCAAAAAAAACGGGACAGGCCGCTTCTATAAGCTAGCTCGTCCCGTTTTGTGTCTGGCTGCGGTGAGTCAGGCCGCAGGTGCCTTAAGGATCTCCAGTATCTTCGCATGCAGCCCCTCCATGTTGAAGGGTTTTTCGACGTAATGCAGTCCGGGGGGGACGTCGCCGCGGCTTGCAATGGCGTCGGAAGAGTACCCGGTCATAAAGAGCACCTTGGCGTCGGGTCGCAGCGCCGCGATGCCGCGAGCCATCTCCAAACCGTTCATCTCGGGCATGATCACGTCGGTCAGCACAAGGTCTATGGGCGTGGCTTGATCAGCGCAGAAGGAAAGGGCCGCCTGAGGGGTTTCTGCCTGGAGGACGCGATACCCGATCTTCTCCAGCATCTGGGTCGCCATGGTCCGGAGCATGGGGTCGTCTTCTACGACCAGGATCGAGCCAGATCCTTTCGGCTGGTCGGCGCTCGGTTTTTCTTCCCCCTCAGGCTCGTCCTTCATGCGCGGCAGGTAGATCCGGAACGAGGTTCCTTCTCCAGGTTCGCTGTCGACGTCGATGAACCCGCCGTTCTGGGTGACTATCCCATAAACCGTGGCGAGCCCCAGGCCGGTCCCCTTGCCGACGTCCTTCGTGGTGAAGAAGGGCTCGAAGATCCGCTTGGTGAGCTCCTTGTCCATGCCAAACCCGGTGTCCGCAACGGTAAGGCAGGCATACTCGCCGGCGCGCGCGTCCAGGCGGTAATCGCAAAAAGCCTCGTCCACCGTCGCGTTCTCGGTGCTGATGGTAAGCCGCCCTCCATCGGGCATGGCGTCGCGGGCGTTCACCGCGAGGTTCATCAGGATCTGGTCCACCTGCGACGGGTCGATCTTGACCGTCCACAAGGGCTCGGCAGGGATGAAGTTGAGCTTGATCTCTTCGCCGATCAGCCTGCTCAAGGTCTTTTCCGTCTCGACGCAGTGTACGTTCAGCTCCACGGCTCGGGGAGAGATGATCTCCTTGCGGGAGAAGGCGAGCAGCTTCCTCACCATGTCCCGCGAGCGTTCGCCCGCCTTGACGATCTCCTGGAGGTAGAGCCAAAGCGGGCTGTTTTCCTCGGCCTCGGTCTGGCAGAGCTGGGCGTATCCCAGGATCACGCTCAGCATGTTGTTGAAGTCATGGGCGACGCCGCCGGCCAGCTGCCCGATCGATTCCATCTTCTGGGAATGCCTTAGCTGCGCCTCGATCTTTCGGTGTTCTGTGATGTCGATCCCGAAGCAGAGCGTGCCGAGCCGTTCGCCCTTTTCCATGATGGCGCTGTTGCGCCAGGAGATGGTCCGCACCACGCCTGCCTTGGTGACGATCTGGTTTTCGAAGGCGCAGCGGTTCACGCTTTCGCCTACCATCCCGGGTATGGTGCACATCTTGTAGAACGCCTCCGCCCCCATCACAGTCTCGAACCAGTTCTTTCCGAGCAGCTCGGCGGCGTCGTACCCGGTTACCTCTTCGGCTGTGCGGTTTAACAGAGTCACTTTCCCTTTCAGGTCAAGCCCCAGGATCATGACGCAGGCAGCCTGGATCAGGTTTTCCGTGTACTCCTTGGCTGCCTTCAGCTGCTCGATCGAGTGCCTGCGCTCGGTTATGTTCTCGACCGAGAGCACCGTGCTGGCGATACGCCCTTCCTGGTACACCGGTGTTGCGCCGCAGGCGATGGCGATGGTGTTGCCATCCTTTCTGAGCAGGTCGGTCTCGAACTTGACGATCTCCGCTTCGCCGCTTGACACTTGGCGCAGTTGTTCAAGAACCGTATCGAACGATTGCGGGCAGAGCAGCCGGTCGATCTCCGAGCCGTAGAGGTCTTCGCGGCGGTAGCCGCTCATCTCGGTGCAGCGGCCGTTGACCATTCCGATCTTTCCCTCAAGATCTAGAACGATCATCGCGTTGGCGCTACTCTCCATGACCTTGGTAAGAAAATTGTAGGAGTCCCGCAACTGACGGTTGGCGCGGTTGATGGCACGGAAGGGTAGGAGGATGAAGACCACAAGGCCGACGCTGAGGCCGAAAATGGCGACCATTGCAGTCTTGGTCAAGATGGGCCTGAGCGAGCGGCTGATCTCGATGCTGCCGGTGGTCTTCCCGGCGTAGACGATGTCGTGCGCCCGGGTGATCACCGGTTCGGCAAGGGCATCGCCCCGGGTGGCGAGGACCCGGCCCTCGGCATCCAGTATCCTGCTGAAGTCGGGTTGTCCTGAATTCGGGTGCTGCGGGAGCATCCCCTCCAGGCGGTGGGCCTGGGCGTGCAGCGATCCGGGGCTCTGGTCGCTCAAACCGCCGACGATTCTGGCATTGATCTCGGCTTCTGTCTCAAGGCTCCCTGCAACATATTGGTAACTGATGACAAAGTAGCCAGCAGGGAAAAAGAGCGCGACGAAGAACGCCAGCAGTACCGTGCACTTTGCGGTGAAATGCACTGCTTGTTTTTCTGAGGCGGCCATTGGGTGAAGCTCCGTGCACCGATGGATGAGATGGGACTGCAACGGAAAAAACTGTTCCGACAAGCACGTCGGCGGAGTTGCAGGGCGAGACATTAGCATCATTTTAAAAGAAAGAGAAGGATGTTTTCTTGGAAATCTTACAGTCGGTGTCAGAAAGATCTTGACGGTAAACGTGTCTGTTGTGAGCTCAACCAGACCTTGATAGCGCTGCCAAACCGTATACGTTATTGCTTCCCGTCTGCCCTCATATTGCGTTGACACTGTTCTGAGCTTCTTGTATACCTTCCGGTGTTACTTATATGACATTCGTGCTACCGTTTCCGGCGGGTTGAGAGGAGGATACAACATGCACATGGCAGACGCTTTGCTATCCCCGGCGGTGGGAGGGGCCATGTGGGCTGTCTCGGCAGGAACCATCGCCCTCAGCTCTGCAAAGCTGCGCCGCGAGCAGGACGATCGCCAGGCGCCCCTGATGGGGGTGCTCGGAGCCTTCCTCTTTGCCTCCCAGATGATCAACTTTTCCATTCCCGGAACCGGTTCCAGCGGGCACCTGAGCGGTGGGCTGCTGCTGGCGGTTTTGCTCGGCCCCTGGGCCTCCTTCCTTACCGTCGCTTCCGTGCTGGTGGTGCAGGCTTTATTTTTTGCCGACGGCGGCCTCCTCGCGCTTGGCTGCAACATCTTCAACCTGGGCATCATCCCTTCCTTCCTGGTCTACCCATTCCTGTACCGCGGTCTTTCCAGCGGCTCGCCCGGGAGAATCCGCGAGACCCTGGCCGTCATGACCTCGGCGCTGGTGTCGCTGCAGCTAGGATCCCTGGCGGTCGTGCTGGAAACGGGGTTATCGGGGATCTCTTCGCTTCCCCTGGAGCGTTTCCTGTTGCTGATGCAGCCGATCCACCTTGCCATCGGAGCGGTCGAGGGGGTGATCACCGTTGCCGTCTTGTCTTTTGTGCGCAAGGCGCGACCGGAACTGCTTCAGCGTGCGCCGGAGGGAAGCGCAGGGCGTTCCCGCTCAACGGTTTTGGCTGCCTTCCTGTTCCTGGCACTGGCCGCTTCCGGCTTCTTTTCCCAGCTGGCCTCTCAAAACCCCGACGGGTTGGAATGGTCCATTGCCAAGGCTGGTCGCCCCGATGTCGCTGCCGGCACGGGGGAAGGGATGCACGCGTTTCTCGCCCGCCTTCAGGAAAAAAGCGCCTGGTTCCCCGATTACGCCGTGAAGCGCGCGTCCGGTCCGCTGCCGAATGCCGCCTCTGGTGCGCCTGCTGTCGCCAGTGCCGTTCCCGGCATCGTCGGCACCGTCCTCACCCTGGCCCTGGTCTGCGTCGCCGCTTTCCTCTTGAAAAGGGGAAGAGCAAGGGCGGTTAGCCCCGATGCCTGACGCCAACCCCTTCCCTGGACCGGACCATGACATCCATTAGTGCCGCGCTGCTCGATTTGAAGCGGCTGGATCAACTGGCGTACGGGACCACCTTTTTGCATCGGCTCGATGCCCGCGCGAAGGTGCTCGCGACCTTGTTTTTCATCGTCTGCGTCGTCTCCTTCGACAGGTACCAGATCTCCGCCCTCATCCCTTTTATCATTTTCCCCGCGTTCCTGATCGTCGTTGGGGAACTGCCAGCCAAATACCTCCTGGGAAAGGTGGCGCTGGTGCTCCCCTTCGCCATCGCCGTAGGGATCTGCAACCCCTTTTTCGACCGCGAAGTGCTGCTGCAAGTAGGAGCGCTGAAACTTACCGGTGGCTGGCTTTCCTTCGCCTCCATCGTCCTTCGAACCGGCCTCACCGTAACTGCAGTTTTCTCGCTGACCGCCCTCACCGGTTTTCCCGCTGTCTGCAGCGCCCTGAAGCGTCTCGGCATGCCGCGCCCCTTTGCGCTGCAACTACTGTTTCTCTACCGCTACCTGTTCGTGCTGGCAGAAGAGGGCGCGCGGGCAGCCAAGGCCAGGGAACTGCGCTGCTTCGGCAGGAAAGGAGCCGGGCTGAAAAGCTACGCCTCGCTCATAGGCCACCTTTTGCTACGGACCTGGCACCGGGCAGAGCGCCTGCATATGGCGATGCTGGCGCGGGGATTCTCTGGAGCCTTTCCTGAGCCGGTCAAGAAGCGCGTGCGGGTCGCCGACCTCGCTTTCCTCTCTCTCTGGGTCTCCCTGTGCATTGCCTTGAGGCTCACAAACGTCGCCGGTTCGTTCGGCGCACTCTTCACAGGATCACTGCCATGAGCCATCACATACTCGAAGTGGACCGCCTGCGCCATGTCTATCCCGACGGCACGGTGGCCCTAAGCGACGTCTCAATCCGCATCACCCACGGGGAATCGGTCGCCGTAATAGGGGCGAACGGGGCGGGGAAGTCGACCCTTCTGGCGCACCTGAACGGGCACCTGCTCCCCACTTCAGGCTCAGTTCGCGTCGGCCACCTCCCTGTCAGGCGCGATACTCTCGCCGAGATCAGGCGTACCGTCGGGATGGTATTCCACGACCCAGACGACCAGCTCTTCATGCCCACCGTGTACGAGGACGTGGCTTTCGGCCCGATGAACCTCGGCCTGAGCGGTGAAGACCTTGAGCGCTGCGTGACCGATGCGCTGCGGCAGGTCGACGCGCTGCACCTTGCGGGAAAGCCCCCTTACCACCTGTCGGCCGGCGAGAAGCGGCGGGTCGCCATCGCCACCGTCCTTTCCATGTCGCCCGACATACTGGTGATGGATGAACCGGGGAACGGTCTGGACCCGTACGCCCGCCGGCAGTTGATCAACCTTTTGAAGGATTTTCGGCACAGCAAGATCGTCACCAGTCACGATCTCGACCTGGTGCTGGATCTGTGCGAGCGGACCGTGGTGTTGAGCGGCGGAGAGGTGAGGGCGGACGGGCCGACCCGGGAGATATTTCAGGACGAGGCTCTGCTTAGGGAATGTCGCCTGGAAAAGCCCCTTTCCATGCAGGGGTGTCCCATCTGCGGCGCATGAAGCAAATGGGTCTGGCAAAGGCTCATCGGGGAACACCGGAGAGCAAGCGTCGTCTTTCCGCGAAGGACCATGCGGGGGGTGCGTTCCCCCCCTTGCGACGGGCCTGCGCGCCATAGCGCTTCGATCCGCGAAGGCGGGAGTGGGGACAGGGGGGATTTTTGTGGTTACGCGTACAAAATAAAAAAGGCCCCGGATTCCTCCGGGGCCTTCGATAAAGTTCTACGCTATGTGATTAAGCCCTGGAAACGTTGGCTGCCTGAAGCCCTTTCGGTCCCTTTACGATTTCGAAAGTCACGCTGTCGCCTTCGGTGAGGGATTTGAAGCCGTCGCCGTTGATAGCGGAGAAATGTACGAATACGTCCTCGCCATTTTCCTGCTCGAGAAAGCCAAAACCCTTGCTGTCGTTAAACCATTTCACAGTTCCGTTTACCATTTACTTACTTCTCCCATTTTACTGCCTTGTTAGTGTTCCGGGAATCCGCGGATGCGTTAACATATAGCATCTCCTGTACCATGTCAATCTTATAATTTGATTTCGATTAAAAAGAGGTCTCATAAAACGGCAGCCCGGCTGTCGCGTTGACAGGGAAGCCAGGCTATAGTAGCGTGCAGCGCTGCCTATGAGAGAATTTTCCAGGTAATCCAAAGCGCCGAGGGTGATATTGCTGGAGTAGAGAATGAAAATATGGATTGACGCCGATGCCTGTCCCAGGGTTGTAAAGGATATCGTGTTTCGCGCTTCCGAGCGTTTGAAGGTGCCTGTGTGTCTGGTGGCCAACACCGACCTTTCCCGCGCGCACACCTCGCTGGTGACTTCCGTGCGCGTCAAGGCTGGCTTTGACGTCGCCGACGACTACATAGCCGAAAATGCCGGGGCATGCGACCTGGTCATCACTGCCGACATCCCGCTCGCCGCGCGGGTGGTCGAGAAGGGGGGCGTTGCGCTCGATCCCCGCGGCGAACTGTACACCGAGGAGAATGTAGGGGAAAGGCTTTCCTACCGGAACCTGATGGCAGAGTTGCGGACCGACGGGGTGCTGGTAGGCGGGCCCGCGCAGTTGGGCCTCACCGACCGCAACCGTTTCGCCTCCGCCCTTGATCGCCTGCTCACCAGGATGGTGCGCGAGCAACGGTCCTAGAACGCACGAGTTGCCGGGAGCGACGTACGAGTCGTCGAAAGCGAGACGGCTAGGCGTGGCGCGGTTTCATAAACCGGAGCCCTCCTTTGGGGGACTCCGGTTTTTTGTGCCGGTTACTTAGCAAGCTCCGACAGCGCCTGCTGGGCCATGATGGCATGTACCGTTTGGGTCGGGTGAATTCCGTCCCAGAAGAGGTAGTCGTCAGGATTGCTGCAGGTGAAGGGAGGCACCCCCGGGGTTACACAGGGGGTGTCGATGAAGCTCAGCCCAAAGTCGGTCGGCTTGCTGACGATTTCGAGGAGCATGTCGAAAAAGTCCACCTGCACTACCTGGATCTCGGGGTGCTGCGACTTGAGCGTAGCCACCAGTTGGTTCAGGAGTAAGTTGTAGTAGCTTGAAAGCTCACGCGCGCCGGCAGCGGTTCCTGGCTTCATCTTGTCGATGGCTATGACTGCCGGCGTCAGGGAAAGATCCGGGGCGTTGCACACCAGGAATTTGACCGCGCCCGCTTCAATGAGGGACACCATGTTCCTTTGGACCGAAGCCACCGCCTTCTCGACGATGGAGGGATCCTGTGCCTCCAGCGCGTCCCTGATGTCGTTGCTGCCGAATTCCACCACGTAGAGCGCATTTTTCGGGGCGTTCCAGCCGAAGACCTGGAGGAAAGCGGTGACCTCGTAGGAGAGGGTTGCCACCTCCTCGAAGGTTGGGGCTAGTATTTCTTCCTCACTGTCGTGCGCCCTGGCTCCGCCGATTGCGTAATTGGTCGCATCGAGGCCTAGTTCGGCGAAGGCCGGGCGCGTGTTTTTCGATAGCGCGAACTGTCGTGCCAGTTGTTCCACCCAGGTGCGACCGTTGCTGAAATGATGCCCCCCTCTGGCGTAGGACATAGTGGGGACAAGGAGAGGGTCGAGGGCGTCATAGGGGGGAACGTTCGCCGCTCCTTGAAAGATGAAGGCGTTGCCCGGGTCGGAAAGACTGTCACCGAAGACGACGATCTGGTCGAAAGATGTCTGTGCTGCCGCCCAGCCCGGCAACGCAATGATTAGGGCTAGCAGAAGGCCAAGGAACGCCCGCCTCTTGGAAAGAACTTCTGTCATAGAATCCTCCTTGAGAGTGACTACCTGTGAAAAGCAATGACAGACCATATGCCTGCGACTCTTACCACCCCTCCTTTCCGCAGGTGCAACGAGGTTAACTTTATGGCTTTTGGTCGTCATTTCAAGGATTCTGCGGTGGGAGTTTTTCCAATGTTTATTCTTTTTTAGGCATAGCTTTCTAGCGATGCTGTATCGAAGACGCCACTTCTTCACGTCTATTGCAACGGCTAGCTGTCTTCCTTATGGATGACGCCCATTGCCGCAACTCCTCGCACCTATTTTCTGCCGTATCCACTTCAACCGGCTAAAATCCTTTTGTATAGAAGCCTCCGGCGTGTTAGTGTACGAAAATAAGTGGATGCTGTTAAATTATCGCTGATAGTGTGGTCGCTATGACGGCTTGTTTTCAGGGAAAACTACCGGAAGAGATCGAACTCGAGCAAAAGAAGGCCGAGCTTGCGTCTCTGCGTGCCCGGCACGCGGAGCTGTCGGCCGAACTGCAGCAACTGCGCGAGGAGATCGCCGGTTTCGAGAAGAACTACCAGGCGACCCTCGGGCTGCGCATGGCAGAGCTTGAGCGCCTGGAGGCGGAGATAGCTCGTCTCAACGGCGGAGGTGCAGCAAGCGATCCGGAGATCCGGGAGGAGTACCTGGACCGGGAAACCTACGGCCGCGGCAAGTCGTTCAAGCCTGGTGCCGGTGCCGGATCTCGCGGCCGCGTCTGGAAGGCGGAAGAAGAGGACATCAAGGCGCTCTACCGGGAGGTCGCCAAGGCTATCCACCCGGATCTTGCAGGGGAGGGGAACCGTAGCCTGAGGCATGAACTGATGCTGAAGGCGAACCAGGCGTATGCCGACGAGGATTCGCGTGCCCTGAGGGAGATCCTGCGCAGTTGGAGAAGGCATCACCCCGAGCGGCAGCCTGAGGCCCCAGACGTGAAGACGGAGCTGGCGCGGGTGAAGCGGGAGATAGCGGTCGAGGCCCAGGCTGTGCGCGATCTGAGCGCCCAGGTGGAAAACCTGAGGACGAGCTACGTCTGCCGCTTCAAGCTGCGTGTCGACCAGAGCCTGGCGGAGGGGAGTGACCTGTTCGCCGAGATGATCGCGGCGGCTGAGATGAACGTCGCTCGGGCGCAGCGCAGGCTGGCTGCCTTGAGAAGCGAAAAGGCGCGTGAGGCGGCGGGGCGCACCAGGGTGAGAAGAAGCATCCAGTTCCCCGAAGGTCTTTCTTGCGGAACGTTGTACTTTCGGGATCTTGCCTCGGCGGACTTCAGCCAGTGGAAGAAGGCTGGACCTGCGGCGGGAAGGGTGGAAGTGTACATTGACCAGGCGGTGCGGCTGGACGTGAAGGACGAAGCTGGGCCGAGCCTGAAGCTTTTGCAGCAGTTGAAGGCGGACGACCTGCAGGCGCTCTTCCTGTACGAGGTGACCGACTCGGACCTCGACAACATCGTGCACCTGAGCGGGCTTGAGGAGCTCTACCTCTGCGGCCAGGGTTTGACCGACGCGGCCCTTCTCTCTATCTCATCCCTCACCAACTTGAAAAGGATCTACTTGTACCAGACCGCCATCTCCGACCGGGGCCTGGTGTATCTGCAGGGGCTGCAGGGGCTCAAAGGGCTCACCAGCAGCGGCAACAGCATCACCGACGAGGGTCTGGCCGTATTCCAGAAAGCGATACCCGGTGTGAAGACTGTGAGCTTCAAGTGGAAAAGGTGAGGCGGTAACTACATAACGCGAACAAAAAGTAAAAGCCCGGGATCCCGGGCTTTTTTTATGCTGAAAGACACTCACCACAGAGGATCACAGAAGAAAGACTAGAACAGAACCAACTTGTTACAGCTTTGTTCTGCTTGTTCCCTTACAAAACCTCCGTGACCTCAGTGGACCTTTGTGACCTCTGTGTTCCGCCTTTCGGTTTCAGGTTTTTATCTAAGAGAGCGTTCCAGGTCGGCGATCAGGTCTTCCGGATCCTCCAGCCCTACCGACAGACGCACCAGCGTGTCCTTGATCCCCCTTGCCTCGCGCTCGGCTGGGGGCATGGCAGCATGCGACATCTTGGCGGGGTAGGAGAGGATGCTTTCCACCCCGCCCAGGCTCACGGCGAACGCGGAGAGCTTCACCCCTTCCAGGAGTTTCCTGGTCACCTCGTAGCTCGATAGTTCGAAGGAGAGCACGGCGCCTGGGCCTGAGGACTGCGCGTTGTGGATCTCGTATCCCGGGTGCTCGGGAAGGCCGGGGTAGTAGATCTTAGCCACTTCCTTTTGCTCCTTGAGCCAGGAGACGATAAGCTTCGCGCTCGCCTGGTGCTCTTCCATGCGGACCTTCAGGGTCTTCAATCCGCGTAAAACAAGCCAGCAGTCCTGCGGCCCGAGAACCGCGCCGAACGCGTTCTGGATGAAGCGGATCCTCTGCCCGACCGCCGGGTCCTTGGCGACGGCGAAGCCGCAAAGAACGTCGGAGTGGCCGTTCAGGAACTTGGTGCCGCTGTGGAGCACGATGTCGCACCCAAGCTCCAGCGGGCGTTGCAGGTAAGGCGTCATAAAGGTGTTGTCGACGATGGTGAGGATCCCCTTCTCCTTGGCGAGCGCCGCGGCTCCCTTGAGATCGGTAACCTTGATCAGCGGGTTGGAGGGGGTCTCCAGGTAGAGCGCCTTGGTCTCTGGCCTGATCGCGGCAGCGATGGCTGCCGTGTCGGTCGCGTCCACGAAAGTGGCGTTGAGGCCCCAATTTTTCAGCACCGTGGTGAGGGCGCGAAAGGTCCCGCCGTAGACGTCCTCGCAGACCAGCAGGTGGTCCCCCGGCGCGAAGATGAGCAGGGTGGAGGAGATGGCAGCCATCCCGGAGGCGAAGGCAAGCCCCACGGCCCCTTTCTCAAGCCCGGCCACAGCCTCTTCCAGCGCCTCGCGGGTGGGGTTCCCCGAGCGGGAGTAGTCGTACTTTCCGAAGTGCTCCATCGAGCCCTGGGCGAAGGTGGAGCTCAAGTAAATGGGGTGGCTCAGGGAGCCGTGCTCCGGGTCTATCGGGGCTGTGCCGTGTATCAGTTCGGTCGCGAATTTCATTCCGGTTCTCCTCCTGCGAACGCCTGTGCCAGGTCGGCTACCAGGTCGTCCTTGTCTTCGATCCCCACCGAGAGGCGGAGCAGTAAATGGTTGATGCCGAGCCGCTTCAGCGTCTCCGGCTCGATGTCCGCGTGGGTCTGCACCGCGGGGAAGGTGATCAGGCTCTCGACGCCGCCGAGGCTCTCGGCGAAGGAGATCAGGCGGGTCTTCATCAACAGCGTATTGACCAGGTGCGGCTCGGTCACCTCGAAGGCGATCATGGCGCCGAAGCCTTTGCCGCGGCTTTTCATCAGTTCATGGCCGGGGTGGTCGGGGAGGCCGGGGTAGTGCACCTTGGCGATCTGGGGGTGGAGGCTCAGCCACTGCGCTATGGCGAGCGCATTTTCCTGTTGCCGGTCCAGGCGGATGGTGAGCGTCTTGATTCCCCTCACAGTGAGCCAGGAATCCTGGGGGCCCAAGACTGCGCCGGCGCCGTTTTGATGGAAGTAGACCTGCTCGGCCAGCGCCGGGTCCTTCACCGCCACCAGCCCGCAGACGGTGTCGTTGTGGCCGGCCAGGTACTTGCTCCCGGAATACACGGTGATGTCGGCGCCCAGATCGAGACAGCGCAAAAGGTACGGAGTCAGGAAGGTGTTGTCAACGATGCAGAGCATCTCGCGCTCTTTGCAGAGGGCCGCCAGTTGCTCCACATCGGCCACCTTCAAAAGCGGGTTGGTGAGGGACTCGACGAAAAGCGCCCTGGTGTTGGGCCTCACGGCCTGGCGCACCAGCTCAACGTCGCTCGTGTCGACGTAGCTGAAACTGAGCCCGAACTGCTGGAACAGCTTCTCGAAAAGCCGGTAGCTCCCGCCGTAGAGGTCCTCGGTGACGATCAGGTGGTCCCCCTGCTTGAAGAGGAACATGAGGCTCGTGATGGCGGCCATCCCGGAGGCGTAGGCGAAGCCGCGGCAGCCCCCCTCCAGTGCGGCAAGCCCTTCCTCCAGCGCCTGGCGGGTCGGATTTCCGGATCTGCTGTAGTCGTAGCCGGTGCTCTGCCCCAGTCCGGGATGGCGGAAAGTGGCGGTCTGGTAGATGGGGACGGTCACAGCACCGGTGCGGGTGTCGCGCTGCAGGCCTATCTGGGCTGCTTCAGTTGCGATCTTCATTTTTCTGCCTCCAATAGGAAAAAGTCCCCTTCCGGGGTCGGAAGGGGACTTTTCTATAGTAGGTCCGCGCTTCCTTATCTTCCGGAGCGTCGCCGCTCCGCTGGATTTGGCACCTTCCCTTGCGGGAGGTTGCCGCGACGTCATAGGGCCAGTCCCTCGGTCGCTCGTGATAAGTTAGTGCTATTGAGTTGTTTGTCCAGGAGCGTCCGCTCCTTTTTAATGTTCATATTAATACTGAATCGCTGCACTTCTGTCAATGGTAAACTTGACGGGTTGGATAGGTTTTTTTGCTGATGTCCGCTGCCGGAGCTGCCGTTACCAGGTAGGGTATGGGAGGCAGCAGCGTAGTTCATATATTCGGGTGCTAAGCCGGCAACTTTAGCTCTGGGGTTTTGCAGTCGTTGTGACTGTACCTCGTCTCTAACACTTAATCCTGAGGCCGCATTCGAGACTTCAGCCAGCCAATCATTGACATAAAAACCACTCCTATTGACAATGAATGATACTTTTAGCAAATACCCTCATTGACAAAGCGGAATTACCTGCCAATACTATGGCAAGGCAGATAATGTTCTATGGAGGGACAATCAATGGCAACCTTGGTAGAGATCGCAGCTCAGATTGTAGCGTCGCATGCGTCTAGCACTCCGATGACCTCAGATCAGCTTATATTCGAGATCGGCAAAGTTCACACTGCTCTCAAGAACCTTGAAGCAGGTGAGCCTTTAGAGGGATCAGAGGAAACGAAGACATCTTTGACGGTAAAAGAGGCCTTCAGAAAGGGCGAGGTAGTTTGCATGCTCTGCGGCAAGGGCGGTTTCAAGACCCTGGCAAGGCACTTGAACACCGCGCACGGCATGAAACCGGGCGAGTACAAGAAACAGTTCTCAATACCCGGGAAACAGCCGCTCGCCGCGAAGAACTATTCCGACGCCAGGCGGAAGATGGCGCTGGACCGCGGGCTGGCAGACAACCTTGCCAAGGCGCGCGGGGTACGCATGGCCAACATCGAGGCGAAGAAGAGCGCTCCGGTCAAGCCGGCAAAACCAGCCAAGGCCCCTAAGCCTCCCAAGGAAGCCGGCGCCAAGGCCAAGACAGCCTGATCATACAGGTCCACCAATAAGAAAAGCCGTCCTCAAAAGGGGCGGTTTTTTTATTTTCAGCATCCACGGGCAACCGGTTGCCAAAGCTGCCCGATCATGTGACAATGCTGCATCGTGAACAGCGAGGATTTGAGAGCGTCACGGAGTATTTTGCCTGCCTTGTCCATTGCTGCTTCCACAAGATAGTATCCCCAGTGACCGGTCGAATATCGATATAGGGAGCATCCCATGCAGACACTGGTTGATTTATTCCATAGCTTCGCCAAGCGCGGCGACAAAGTCGCCCTGGTCAACCGGACCGGCGTCAGGCGCCTGCCGGTTTCCTATCGCGAACTGTACGACCTCTCCCTCAGGATGGCATCGCTTCTGGCCCGACAGGGCGTCGCGCCAGGAGACCGGGTGCTCCTCTGGGGGCCGAACTCATCCTGGTGGGCGGTAGCGTACTGGGGGATCATAATGCGCGGCGCCGTGGCGGTCCCGGTGGATTTCATGAGCGAGCGCGGGCGGGCCGACTCGATCCGCCAGTTGACCCAGGCCCGCATCGTGCTGCAGAGCCGGTTCAAGCCGGAGAGGATCGACGAGGGGCCGAGCCTGTTGCTCGAGGACCTGCAGTACCTCCTGGAGGGGGTTGAGCCTATGGCGGACACCGCCGCTCCAGCTCCCGAGGACATGGCGCAGCTCATCTATACCTCGGGGACCACCGGGAACCCCAAGGGTGTGATCCTCACCCACAAGAACCTGGTCGCCAACATCAAGCAGATCAACGAGCAGGTCCCGATCATCACCCCGGAGTTCACCTTCCTGTCGCTATTGCCGCTGTCGCACATGTTCGAGCAGATGGGAGGCTTCTTCACGCCGCTTTACCAGGGGGCCGCCGTGGTCTACCCCCGCACCCTGAAGCCTTCGGCCATCATGGAGGCTTTGAGCGAGGAGGACATCTACGTCATCATGTCCGTGCCGCGCCTGATGCAGCTTTTGAAGAGCACGATCGAGCGGGAGCTGGCGGAAAAGGGGCTGGAGAAGGTCTTCGCTTCGCTCACCGGGCTCGCGCAGGGTCTCTCCAAGCCGCAGCGGGCCAAGCTCTTTTTCCCGGTGCAGCGAAAGTTCGGCAAGTACTTCACCGTCTTCGTATCAGGCGGCGCGCCGCTCGACCCGGATGTCTTCCGCTTCTGGGACTCCATGGGGTTCACCGTCCTCGAAGGGTACGGCCTCACCGAGTGCTCCCCCGTTCTCTGTGTCAACACAGTGGAGCGGCAGGTGGCAGGCTCCGTGGGGCCGCCGCTTCCCGGAGTGGAGCTGAGGCTTGACGGAAAAGAGGTGGTGGTGCGCGGCGACAACGTCTTTCCGGGCTACTACCAAAACGAGGAGGCGACCCGGGGCGCGTTCAACGCCGAGGGGTGGTTCAAGACCGGGGACCTGGGAGAGATAGCTCCGGACGGCTGGCTCAGCATCAAGGGGCGCGAGAAGGAGCTCATCGTCACCGGCGGAGGCGTGAACGTCTACCCGGACGAACTGGAGGCTGTGCTCAATAAGGTCCCCGGGGTGAAGGAGTCCTGCGTCATCGGGGTGGACCGGGGGGCTGGCGAGGAGGTGCACGCAGTACTGCTGCTGGACGAGCAGGCGCCAAGGCCCGAGGAGATCCTCTCTCGCGCGAACGCCCAGCTGGACGCCATGCACCAGATTACCGGCTACACGCTCTGGGACGAACCCGAGTTCCCGAAGACCACGACGCTCAAGGTCAAGAAATTCCAGGTGAAGGAGCACGTGAAAAGGGGGGGCGCCACCGACGCCTCGGGGCAGGGGAGGGATCACCTCATAAACCTCCTTGCCAAGGTGACCGGAACCGCAGCTGCCGAGATCGGCGAAGAGTCGTACCTCGTGGCCGACCTGGGCCTCACCTCGATAGGGCGCTTGGAGCTGGTCAACTACCTGGAGCAGGAATACCGGATGGACATCGAGGACTCCCAGATCGGCCCGCAGACCAAGGTGGCCGACCTGCGCCGCATCATCTCCCGGCGCGAGAAGGCCGGGCACCGAGGCCATTACCGGTTCTGGACCAACACCCCGGCGGTGCGCGCCCTGCGCATGGCTGCCGACGCGCTTTTGAACTACCCTTTGTACCGTCTCTTCGCGACGCTGGAGGTGCGCGGCGCGGAGCGCCTGGAAGCGGTGCAGGGGCCGGTCGTCTTCGTCTCGAACCACCTGGGGTACTTCGACCAGCCGTCGCTGATGTTCTCGCTCCCAAGGAGAATCCGCTACCGCACCGCCACCGCCGCCTATGAGGAGTTCTTCTTCGGCCCCGACCCCGGCCTCATACGCCTGTGGAAGCTTTTGACCTACGAGTACGGCACCCTGTTCCTCAACCTGTTCCCGCTGCCGCAGACCAGCGGGTTCAGCGGCGCCGTGCGCTTCATGGGAAAGCTTGCGGACAAAGGGCTCAACACCCTGATCTTCCCCGAGGGGGAGCACTCGCGTGATGCGAAGCTGCACGACTTCCAGGCAGGGCTGGGTGTCATCGTCAAGGAACTGGGGGTTCCGGTGGTGCCGGTCAAGATCAGCGGCACCGACCAGATCCTGCCGCCGGACCGGGTGGGGCTGCCTAGGCGGGGGAGGGTGAGCGTCACCTTCGGCGAGCCGCTGCAGTTCCGCTTCGAGGAGCCTGCCGAGATCGTCAGGAAGGCGCACGCGGCCGTGGCCGCGCTCTAAAGGTCGGCCGGGGCGCTCTCCCTGGATGTCATGGAAGTAATGGAAGTTATGGAGGATGATAACGGATGCAGGCAGAACAGATCTCTCTTACCTACCGAAGATACGCGCTGGGGTTGCTCCTGGCCGTGAACCTGCTGAACTACATCGACCGGCAGGTCCTCTTCGCGGTATTCCCCCTGATCAAGGCCGACTTCAACATTAGTGACACCGAGCTGGGACTTTTGGGGAGCGCCTTCATGCTGAGCTACATGGTGATCGCCCCGGTCTTTGGCTGGCTGGGGGACCACTGGGACCGGGTGAAACTTGCCTCTTCTGGCGTCGTGGTCTGGAGCCTCGCCACGGTCCTCGCGGGATTTGCGCCCGGCTACCGAACCCTTTTGGCGGCGCGGGCAACAGTCGGGGTAGGGGAGGCGAGCTTCGGAACCGTCTCGCCCGGCCTCATCGCCGATTTCTTCCCTAAGGATCAGCGCGGCCGCATCCTTTCCTGGTTCTACGTGGCGATCCCGGTGGGGAGCGCCATGGGGTACCTCCTCGGAGGCGTCCTGGGGCACCGGTTCGGCTGGCACGCCGCCTTCCTCATGGTCGGCCTGCCGGGCATGCTCCTGGCGCTGCCGCTTTGGTTTCTGCACACCCCCGAGCGCGGAGGGGAACCGGCTGCCGAGGAGGTCGCTAAGGAGAAGGGGATCGCGGCCTACCTCCAGCTTTTCCGAAACCGCGCCTTCGTCACCAACACCCTCGCCATGGCCGCCATGACCTTCGCCATAGGAGGGCTGGCGCAGTGGATCCCGACCTTCCTGTTCCGAGCCCATGCCCTGGACGTCGAGAAGGCCAACACGCTCTTCGGCGCCACCACGGTGCTGGCGGGGATCCTTGGGACTCTCGCCGGGGGGTGGCTCGGCGACCGCTGGCAGAAAAAAAGCCCCAAGGGGTACCTACTCGTCTCAGGATGGGGGTTCTTCATCGGCGCCCCCTTCGCCGCCTGGGCCATTATGGCGCCGGCTCTCCCCGTCTGCATGGCCGCCATCTTCATCGCCGAGTTTTTCCTTTTCCTGAACACCGGCCCGCTCAACACGGTGATCATCAACGTGACACGCCCCTCGGTGCGCGCCATGGCCTTCGCGGTCAACATCTTCTTCATCCATGCCCTCGGCGACGCCGTCTCACCGTCCATGCTGGGGTGGCTTTCCGACCAGTGGGGGCTTAGGTCAGCGCTTCTCTCCACGCCGCTGGTAATGGCCCTTGCCGGGGTTTTCTGCTTCGTATGCGGCAGGTACGTGGCGCACGACATGGCTCAGGCAGAGCCCTGAAAACCATTACATTTTAGCGAGGTGTGCGTGTCCTTATTCATCCGAAAACTGTCGATTTCGCTCCTGTTGCTCACGGCGCTTCTTTCCGGCTGCGCCACGGCCCCGAAACCGCTCACCGGACTTGTCCAGGGGCGCACGGTGCAGACGGTCCAGTCCTCTATATCCATCACCGTCAGCGCCGGAGCGCAGAGCACAGGCGGCCGCGGGTACCTGATCTACCAGGCACCGTCGCTCTTTCACCTGGCGCTGCTCACCCCCTTCGGCCAGACAGTACTGGAAGCCTTCAGCGAAAACGACCGCTTCACCTGCATACTCCCCGACCGTCGCTTGGCCTATACGGGGCTTGTCTCTGAGCTTCCGGAGAACAGCATCCTGAAGAGCGTGGAACTCCTCAAGTGGGTGATGGCGCCGGCCCCTTTCCCTGTGCCCGCGCCGAACCCCGGCGAAACTGTGCAGGTCTCGGGCGTCCGCTACCATTTCGACCAAAACGGCCTTGTTGAGCGCAAGGTATCCAGCGAGGGGGAGCAGGTCTTCTACCGCGAGTACCAAGGGATCGAAGGGGTGGCTTTCCCGACATCGGTAGAGGTGCAGAACCGCTACGGCGCGAAGGTGCGCATCGTCTTCGACGAGCCGCAGTTGAACGCGCCGGTGGAAGATTCGACATTGAAGCCTGATTTAACCAGCCTGCAAGTGCTCCCGCTTGCCGATTTCAAAGGTCTTTAACTGTCATAACTGGAATAAACAGGCGGCGGCAGCAGTATTTTAAAACTCGAAACTGTCAATTGTTCAAATATCTTGCTATGCTTAAAAGCAGTTGTCATCAAGAAGAGTTGCACCTGCCAGTGAATTCAGCTTCCGGTGCGACCAAGCCTGAGGAGAAAAGAGTCATGAAATACGCCGGTCCAGCAATACTTGTTGCCTGCCTTTCATTTGCCAGCGGCTGCGCCCTTTACCAGACACACGACCCGTCCGCTCCACAAGTGGCCCAGCCGAAGGAACTTTCCGTACCGGTGGGAAAGGATTGGAAGGTGATGGAGGAGGCGCCGGCGCTCCAAAACGAACGCAACAACCGTCAGCCGTTCCAGACCGAACAGTCGGTGCAGCCTGAAGGGGTGCAGCGTCCTGTCCCCCCCGAGAAGGGGCGCAAGATCGAGACCCCTCGCTAAAGGCCACCTCACCGGCAGTGCGGCAATGCCGCCTGCCTTGTCAGTTTTTTCGCGCTACAACCAGGTACTTCCCGTGCCATCCGCGGCAATCCTGATATCCTTTGCCAGTCCAGCTACAGGGGGAGACTATGGATAAAAAACTCTACCTCAGCATCGTCGCAGCCTTTTTCACCGTCGCAGCGATAGCGGCGCTGGTCCTTTTCGCCGTTCCCATACTGAAGCCGCTCGCCTGGGCGCTCATCATCGGCATCGCCACCATGCCGCATTACCAGCGCGTCCTGAAACGGCACCCCGACCGCCCAGGGCGCGCCTCCGGTCTCATGCTGCTCGCTGTCGCCGTATGCCTGGTGCTTCCGGCGGCCGGGCTCGTGATCACCGCCGCCGTTAACGCGCCGGAATGGTACCGGCAACTGGAGCAGATGGCCCAGGATCTCACCAGGACCAGTTCCGGCGCTCTCAGCCAGCTACCTTTTTACGACCGGATCATGGCGCTGATCCAGCGCTTCGGCATAGACCTCGCCAACATCGGCGGCAAGATCGCCTCCAGCGGTTCGTCCGTGATCCTCAACGCCGCCACCAACATGGTGCGCAACCTCTTCGACTTCATCTTCACCCTGATAGTGGCCCTGTTCCTGCTCTTCTTCATCTACCGCGACGGTGAGCGCGCCGTGTCCCTTTGCATCGGGAAACTCGCCCCCAACCCGCGCAGGGCCCAGCACTACGCCACCCAGATCCGATCCATAACCACCGCCGTCGCCGTCGGCACCATACTTACCTGCTGCACCCAGGGCGTGATCGCCGGCCTGGGGTACTGGGTAGCGGGAGTCCCGGCGCCGATCTTCTTCGCCGCGCTCACCGCCATAGCCGCACTGATTCCGGTGGTCGGCACCGCCATCGTCTGGGTCCCGATGGTGGCCCTGATCGCGCTCAACGGCTCCTACCTCACCGCGGTCTTGCTGGCCCTTTGGTGCGTTTTCTTCGTCGGCTTCTCGGACAACGCCATACGCCCGCTTGCCATCGGCGCCGCCAGCGACATCTCGGTACTGGCGGTCGTCGTCGGCGCCCTTTGCGGCGTCGTGATGATGGGGATTTTGGGGCTTATCATTGGACCGGTGATCTTCGCCATACTGTTCAGCATGTGGGATGACGCGGTAGGCGAAGCAGGAGACACGGAATACAACGACGTCCCCTGACGGTTTCCGGCCGAGTCGACATCCACGTACCTGCCGCACCTAAATCCTGTCCTGACCCAAACCGGAGTCCCTTTTGCTTGCCGCTTCTCCGAAGCACGATCCTTCGGATGCGCCCTGGCCGGTTCCTGACGCTAGTCGACACCCTGTTCAGATGCAACGTGGGCGCTATACTCTTGCTTGGCTCCCAAACCGCAGGCTTCAGGTACGATGACAATGTGGGCGGTAGCTACCAGGATGTGTGACTTTATGATAGCGACAAAGGGACCCAACGCCTGACCCGGAGGTGTTTTCATATGAAACGCGAACCCATGGTAAGGTTCATCTCGACGAGGATCGTCGCCGGTTTCCTTGGGCTGGCCCTTTTATTCTCATCCGTGGCCGGCTTAGCCGCAGATCCTGGTAGCGATGCAGAACGCGCCCTTTTAGCCAAATACGCCTCGATAAGGGACAAACTGGAGAAAAACCAGTACGGTGCCCCCATCTACCTGGAATCCACCGACTCCGAAGGGAGGGTCCGTGTCGACATGTACGGCGTGGTCCCGCACCCTTTCGAGCTGGCGCGGGAGGCGCTGCAGTCCCCGGCGAGCTGGTGCGACATCACCTCGCTGCATCTCAACATCAAGGCCTGCACCTTCAAGACCAGCACCCGGCCGCAGCAGGTGACCCTGTACAGCGGCAGGAAATACTACCAGCCCCCTTCAGACGCTTTCCCGCTCAAATTCACTTTCACCGTACTCTCCCAGACCCCGCGGTGGCTTGACGTGAGACTGGAGGCGGAGGAAGGGCCCTTCAGGACCAAGGATCACAGGATAGCGCTGCAGGCCGCCCCCCTGGGTCCGGGCAGCACGCTTTTGCACTTCAGCTATACCTACAGCCAGGGGACCATGGCGCGCCTTGCCATCAACAGTTATTTCTCCACCTTGGGGCACGGCAAGGTCGGGTTCAGCGAGGTCACGGAAAAGGGCGGGGAGCAGCACTTGGTCGAGGGGGTGAGGGGGGCCGTGGAACGCAACACCATGCGCTACTACCTGGCCCTGCAGACCTACCTCGACACCCTGAATTACCCCGAGAGCCAGCGCTTCGAGCAGCGCATCGGCCGCTGGTACGACCTGACAGCGAGGTACCCTAAGCAGCTGAAGGAAAACGACAAGAGCAGCTACCTGGCCGCCAAGAGGATGGAACATAACCGGCAGGTGGAACTGCAGAATAAGCTTGGTAATTGAAGGGATTTTCATGGCGGAGCCGGTCGTTCAGCTTACGGGTGTGTGCAAATCGTTCCAGGAGGGGGAGCGGGAGCGGGTCGTTTTCCGCAACGCCTCGCTTGCCGTGGAAAAGGGGGAGTGGCTCTTCCTTTTGGGACGCAGCGGCTCTGGAAAGTCCACCCTTTTAAACCTGATAAGCGGCATCGACCTTCCCGACAGCGGGGAGGTACGGGTGGCCGGGCAGCCGCTGCACCGCCAGAGCGAGCGCGAGCGGACCCTGTTCCGTCGCACCAGCATCGGTTTCGTCTTCCAGTTCTACAACCTCATCCCCACCTTGACCGTCCTCGAGAACGTACTGCTCCCACTGGAGCTTGCCGGACTCCTCACCCCCGGACACGACGAACTGGCGCGCGACCTCTTGGAGCAAGTGGGGCTCGCTGACCGGGCGGCGAGCTTTCCGGACCGCCTCTCCGGAGGGGAACAGCAGCGCGTTGCTGTCGCCCGCGCCCTGGTGCACCGGCCCAAGCTGGTGCTGGCCGACGAGCCTACCGGCAACCTCGACGCCGGGACCGGGAGGCAGGTGCTCGACCTTTTCCAGCGGCTTTTAAGGAACAGCGAGACGACGCTGGTGCTGGTCACCCACAGCGGCGAGGTCGCCGCACTTGCCGACCGGGTGCTCACCATCGAGAACGGCCTCCTGGTCGAGGCCGGTCGCCGCGCCGGGGTCCAGCCATGATCCTTTGGCGGGCAGGGGTGCGCAACGTGCTTCGCCATCCCTGGCTCACGGTGCTGGCGGTTCTGGGCGTGGCGCTGGGCGTCACAGTCGTGACCGCAGTCGACCACGCCAACGAGGCTGCCCAACGCGCCTTCCGGATCGCCGCGGAAACAGTGGCCGGGCGCGCCACGCACCAGGTCGTCGGGGGACCTGCGGGGCTGCCGGACCAGCTTTACCGCACCATCAAGGTCGACCTCCGTTTCCGGGCCGCAGCCCCCGTGGTGACCGGAAGCCTGCAGCTCGCAGGCAAGCCGGGGAGGACCTTCCAGCTCATCGGCGTCGATCCCTTCTCCGAATCCCCCATCCGCTCCTTCAGCTCCCGCTTCTCCGATAAGGACATCCTGCCAAAGCTCATGGCGCAACCCGGCTCGGTACTCATGTTGCGGCGCACTGCGAACGAACTCGGGCTGTCGCGCGGACAGAGTTTCGCCGTGCACGTAGCCGGCGCAACACGCCAACTGGTCCTGGCTGGGTACCTGGAGCCGCCCGACGAGGTAAGCGGGGTCGCCCTGGCTTCAGTGCTGGTGAGCGACATCAGCACCGCGCAGGAGATCCTCAACCGAATAGGGCGCCTCTCCAGCATCGACCTGGTCCTCCCCGATGGCAGAGAAGGAGAGGCCTGGTTGAGGCAGCTTCAAGCTGCGCTCCCACCGGAGGCGAGCATCGTTCCTGCCGGCGCCCGTGCAGGCGCGATGGAGAAGATGACCCGCGCCTTCCGCCTCAACCTCGCTGCCCTGAGCCTCCTCGCGCTCGTGGTCGGCATGTTCCTCATCTACAACACCATGACCTTCTCAGTGATCCGCAGAAGGCGCCTGATCGGCATGCTTAGGGCTCTCGGCGTGAGCCGCAGGGAGATCTTCCTGATGATCTGCGCCGAGGCCCTCTTTATCGGCGTCGCCGGCACCGCGGCCGGGCTTTTCTGCGGCGAGCTACTTGGAAGCGAACTGACGCGCCTGGTAACGAGGACCATCAACGACCTGTACTTCGTGATGGAGGTGCGCAAGGTCTCTTTGCTGCCGTTGGCTCTGTGGAAAGGTGCCTTCCTCGGCGTGGGGGCTACGGTCCTCGCGGCCTTCCCCGCCGCTCTGGAGGCGACCAGCGCGCCGCCCCGAGCCGTATTGTCCCGTTCCGTGATCGAAGCGCGCCACAGGAAGCTTGTGCCGATAGCAGCTTTTGGCGGCACTTTGCTGATGCTGGCAGGTTCCTGGCTTTTCCTTTACCCCCTAGGGGGCGTGGCGGGAGGGTTCGTCGGACTCTTCGCAGTCATCGTCGGTTATACCTTGCTGGTTCCCACGGCGGTGCTTGCTTTTGCCCGGGTACTCCGCCCGGTGATGGGGAAGCTAGCGGGGTCGATAGGGAAGATGGCGGCCCGGGGGGTGACTGTCTCGCTTTCGCGGACCGGGGTCGCTACTGCCGCGCTGGTTGTTGCCGTCTCCGCAGGGATCGGGGTCGGGATCATGGTGGGAGGCTTTCGCCTGACCGTCCAGAACTGGCTGGCGAACTGGTTGCAGGCCGACGTCTACGTCACCTCGGCGGACAAAAGCGGTGGGCGCTACCGTCCGCCCCTGGATCAGGCCCTGGTGCGGCGTCTGGCCGCCTTGCCGGGGACAGCTGGCATCACCCTTTCCAGGCGCGTCTCTCTCGAAGGGGCAGGCGGGGTGACCGAGATATTTTCCGTTTCGGTGCCGGAGGTTACCTTCTACCGCTATCCCTTCAAGACCGGGAATCCACGCTACGCCTGGAAGAGCTTCAGCGAGGGGAAATCGGTGCTGGTCTCGGAGCCTTACAGTTACCGCCACCGGGTGCGCGTGGGTGACCAGGTCGAGCTGCGCACCCGGTTCGGGGTGAAGCGCTTCCCGGTCTCGGCCATCATCTACGACTACGGCACCGACACCGGCATCGTGATCATGAGCCGCAAGGGGTACCTGGAGAATTTCAACGATCCCGCGGTGGACGGGATGTCCTTCACCGCCGGGGCCGGCCAGAGCGTCCCGGACCTGATGGAGGAGATCCGGAAAAGGGCAGGGGGGGAAAGGATCAGCGTCATCTCCAACGCTGAACTGCGCCGGGCGACGGTCGAGATTTTCGACCGCACCTTTGCCATAACCTCGGTTTTGCGGATACTCACCATGCTGGTCGCCTTCGTCGGGATTCTCTCCGCCCTCATGGCCATGCAGGTGGAGCGTGCAAGGGAGCTTGCGGTGCTGCGGGCGGTGGGGCTCACGCCGGGGCAGGTCTGGGGGGTGGTCTGCGGCGAGACGTTCCTGATAGGGCTCATCGGCGGGGTGCTGTCGCTTCCTCTCGGCATCCTGGAGGCGCTGGTCCTCATTTACGTGGTAAACCTGCGCTCATTCGGCTGGACCATGCAGCTCTCCATCGACCCGGCCTACCTGCTGCAGGCCGTGATCCTGTCCGTCGCGGCGGCGCTCCTGGCAGGTATCTACCCTTCGCTCAGGATCGCCCGTACCTCCCCCGCGCTGGCCCTTAAGGAGGAGGATTAGCATGCGCCGACTCAATCTGATCCTGGCCTCTTTTTTAATTGTCCTGTCGGTGCTGGGCTATCTCTACTTCCGCAAGGGGAGTGCGCCTGAGGCGGAGAAAACTTACAGTCTGAACGAGGCCTTGGGGGGGAGTGCGGCGGAGGGGTTCAAGAGGGCTGAGGCGCCAAGGCGCTTCAGCTTCCCCGCAGACCACGGTCCACACGAAGGGTTCAGGAACGAGTGGTGGTACTTCACCGGAAACCTGACCGCCGCCGGCGGGCGCCGTTTCGGCTACCAGCTCACCTTCTTCAGATCGGCACTCACGCCGCACCCGGCAAAGAGGGGGGCAGCCTGGGGGACCAACGAGGTCTTCATGGCCCATTTCGCCGTGACCGACGTGGAAGGGAAGCGTTTCCGTTTCGCAGAGCGTTTCAGCCGCGCAGCTCTTGGACTAGCCGGGGCCGGGGGGAGTCCACTTACCGTGCGCCTGGAAGACTGGTCGGTTCAGGAGATCGCGGCAAAGCCCTGGAGCGTCAAGCTGGCCGCCGCGCAGGGGGACCTTGCCATCGACCTCGACCTCTCAAGCATGAAGCCGGTGATACTCAACGGGGAAGGGGGGCTCAGCCGAAAAAGCGGAACTTCCGGAAACGCTTCTTATTACTACAGCATCCCGCGCCTTGCCACCTCCGGGACCGTCCGGGTCGGCGGGGAAGCCTTTAAGGTCTCGGGGGTCTCCTGGCTCGACCGCGAATGGAGCACCAGTGCCCTCGACAAGGATCAGGCCGGCTGGGACTGGTTCGCGCTGCACCTCGCCGACGGCCGGGACATCATGTACTACCAGTTGCGCAGGCACGACGGCAGCAGCGATCCCTTTTCGGCCGGTACTTTTGTTGAGGCAAACGGCGGCTCGCTGCACCTCAAGCGCGAGGAGGTGCAGCTTGAGCCGATGAGACGCTGGACCAGCCCGAAGAGCGGCGCCAGCTACCCCTCCGGCTGGCGCATGAGGATACCATCCAAAGGAATAGACATCGAGGTAGTGCCGCTACTGCCCGACCAGGAGTTGGCAGCCGGTTTCCGCTATTGGGAAGGGGCGGTAAAAGTGCGCGGGAGTGCAGGCGGTTTCGGCTATATGGAGATGACGGGATATTAGCCAGGGCGGTTGCAGCGCCAGCAGGCGGAGGTGAGAAGGATCAGTCGCCAGGAGGAAAAAACAAAAAAGCGGTCAGCTTTCGCTAACCGCTTTGTGATTTATGGTGGAGCTGATCAGGATCGAACTGACGACCTCTTGAATGCCATTCAAGCGCTCTCCCAACTGAGCTACAGCCCCATCTAAGGAGTCCTGTTTATAGCAAACGGGGCTTCGGGTGTCAATATTTTTATTGGGAGTGAAAAGATATTTTGGGGCAGGCTGAATAGTCGATGTCGGTGACTGTCGGGAAGTGTAGATAGCAAAAGGACTTTTGCTTCAGGTTCAGTAGCAGGCCAAGACAGACGGCGTCATTTACTGAAGCTCGTACAGCTGTTGCCAGCGATGATACACGTATTGCCCAAGAAAACTGTAAAGTTACTTGACCCGGTCCTCCTTTGTTGGTATAAGGATGTTCTCTTAAGACTGGGAGAGTTAAAAGCCGGAGTGGTGAAACTGGTAGACGCACTGGACTCAAAATCCAGCGGGGCAACCCGTGTCGGTTCGATTCCGACCTCCGGCACCATCTATGAATCAAGGGCCTAACCCGAAAGGGTTGGGCCCTTTTGCTTTTGTCACGAGCTTTGCGACATTGTATCTGCTACTCGCGGACGTTGGACTAACCCCGATATATTGACAGTTGTATACAGATGAGATAGTTTGCTGCATCACACTTATTCGGAGGAATGATGAAGAAATTTATGGCTTTTTCGCTTCTGTCGACTGTTCTGCTTGCTGCCTGCCAACCTGCCAACATCACCGCTGTGAAATGGGATACCGGCGAAAAGGGTGCCGGCGTCCAGACCCGCTGCGAGCGCGTCGACATGAGGGACCATTCGGAAATGCAGAGCGCGTTTGCCAAGTACGACGGCTGGAAGTTGATCTACGTCTCCGAGTACACGACCGGCAACAAAAGTGGTACCGACGGAGCTGTCTGCTTCGAGCGGGTTAAGTAGTCGGCGTCACCCTCACCCCGGCCCTCTCCTTAAAGGGAAGGGGGTTATAGACTGCAAACAGACTGCATCTCGTGAGCGGGAAGGGCGTGGACAATGCCCTCCCGCTTCGCGTCGCATAGAATTCCCGTTTGAAAGCCAAGGAGAAACCGTGTTCGAAGACCAGTACAACGAGGAGATGGAGGCTGAGGTGAGGCGGCTGGAGGCGAAAAAAAGAGCCGCAGATGCCGGCCATCCCGAATGGGACAACGCCTGCGCACGCTGCGGCTGCGAATTGAAGGGGAGCGCGGACCAGTACTGCCAAAAGTGCCGCGGTTGACCCTGCCGGTCTTCTAGTTGAACTCCACGGACAAGACGTCCGACTTCTCGCTCTCAAGTCCGTCCGAGTCCTCGGCGGAAACCCTCAGCTCTTGCGTCCCCTTGCCGACTTCCAGGACGAAGCTGGTCCCGTAGACCGGCTGCAGCTTCTGGAAAATCCCCATGAAATTCTTCCTGTAGACGATGTAGCGAACCACGTCCTTCTCGGGGCTCGGCTCCCACTGGATCTGTTTTGCGCCCCCTTGATCCTTCACGTTCAGCCCCCAGGGGGCCTTGGGCCTGGGCTTGGTGCTCCCGGTGACGGAGGTGGTGATGAGGCTCGGTATCTCGTTCTCGTCGATCCCCTTTACGGCGTAGATGTACGAGGCGCCATGCTCGACCTCGCTGTCCTCGTAAGTGCTCTCCTTCACGGTTTTCAGCCTGGTCACCTCGTTTTGCCCGACAGCTCCCCGGTACACCTCGTATTCGATGAATTCCGGTGCGCTCTCCCAGTTGAGTGTCACTTTCCCGGCCTGGCCGCTGCATGCCTTGAGCTGCTTGGGTGCAGGCAAAAGGGGTCTGGTGGTGGCCGAGACGGTCTCGGAGGGAAGGCTTTCAGAGCCTGCCTCGTTGAAGCAGGTGAACCGGTACCAGTAGGTGGTGCCGTCGGCCAGGGGCTTGGAGTCCGAGGTGAAGAGCTTGAACCCGCCTTTACCGGCTAACCCGTCGTTGTAGCTGTTCTTCTCGGCTGTCACCTCAGCCACCTTGGCGAACTCGCCATCCTTCTGGGTTGCGCGGTACAGGCGGTACCCCTTCACTTCGTCCTCGGGAGCGCCGGTCCCCTTCCAGGTGAGCACTACGCGCCTGGGCTCGTTGTTGGAGGCTGCAGGTTCTGCAGGCGCCGGGGGGCGCTGGCGGGTCGTCGCCGACACGGGATCCGACTTCGGGCTCTCCTCGCCGCCTACGCTCGCCGCGACGCGGTACCAGTAGGTGCTGTTGTCTTCGAGCCCGTTGTCCTGGTAGGAGCTTGCGCTCTTTCCGCTTGCCTGTCCCACCTTCTTGTAGTTCTCGGCTGCACCGGCGGCGCGGTAGATCAAGTAGCCGTCGATACCCTGGAGGTCGCTCGGGGTCCAGGTGAGCTGGACTTTGCGGGCACCCCCGCGTGCCTGGACGTTGACCGCCGCCTGCGCGGTCTTCGCCTCCAATACGGAGGAGAACTCGCTCTCCACGTTGTCCGGGTTGACGGAGGTGAGGGCGTAGCTGTAGGTGACCCCGTTCCTCATGTCGTTGTCCACGTAGCTGGCGGCGCCGGCGCTGACCCTGGCTATGCTGCGGAAATCGGTCTCGTCCGCAGCTTTGCGGTAGATCTGGTACCCTGCGGTGGCCAGGTTCCTGTCGCTGCCGGAATATGGGCGGCTGTACCAGTTTAGACGCGCTCCGGTCAGCTCGGCCTTGATATCCATGAAGATGGGGGGGAGGGGGGCGAGGGCGGTCTTGCCGACCACCGGGTTGGAGAGCTCGCACTCTATGCCGCTCTTGCTGATTGCTTTCACCTTGTAGTAGAAGGTCTCGTTCAGCTTCAGGTTCGCGTCGGTGTAGCCGGGCTGGGTGGTGGTGGCGATCTGGACGAAGGCGCCGGCAGGGCTTGTTGAGCGAAGCACCGCGTAGCCCACCACCTGGCTGGACGGGGTGGGTGCCCATTTGAGCCTGACGCTTCGGGGCGTTCCGGTCGCTGCGAGGTTTCCGGGGCAGCCGATCTTGGACTGGGTGGAGGCGGCGGCAAATCCCTTGACCTTGGCCACTACGACTTCTGCTATTTCCTGCAGTCTCTTCTGGAGTTCGAATTCCGGAGCGCGGAAGCTCTCGGCGTAGTAGGCGCTGCGCGAGCTGGAACCGGTCATCTGCAGGTCGATGTGGGCGATGCCGTCCACCCCCCTGCTCACCGTCCCCACGATGAAGACGTCGAAGCCCGCCTTGGTGGCGACGCTGTTGAGGGCCTCCTGCGACATGGAGGCGATGGTGGCGGCGTCCTGTAAAAGCACGCTCTCCACTTTTTTCCTCTCAACGATCTCGAAGGAATCAGTCCTCTCGATGTTGTTGAAAAGCTGCGTTGACACCGCCTCGGTAAAGGAGATGGCCTCCTCGCTTTTGGCCACCAACGGGTAGAAGGCGAGCTTAGGCTTGGTTTTGAAATCCATGGCGAGCGCAGAAGCGCCCATCAGCAGGACAAAAATCAGGCAAAGCCCCGTTATTCTACTGTGCATTGGTGCCCTCACTCGTTTCTTGGTGGCTCTGTCGGCTTGCTAAAAAGAGCCTGGAGGGAAAGTTTCCTTTCCCTCCAGGTCGTTTGCTGCGTTGAACGGTTCTCTCTATTGAGCGGCAGGCGCCGCGGCTTCGGCGACCGGCGGGGCCGGCGCTGGAACCGCCGCAGGTGCCGGGACCGCGGCCGGTGCCAGTGCCGGGGCCGCAACAGCCACCGGGCGCTCGACCACCGCCGGGTCGGGCGGGAGCTTCACCGCGACCGGTATCTTGGTCTGCGGGCTCTTCTGCCTGGACGCCTTCTCCGCATCGGAGAGGTCGTCGATCGGCTTTTCCAGCGAGAGCGCCTTCAACTGGGCCTCTATCTCGGTCCTGGCCTTTTCGGTGATCTGGCTCGGGTTGTTCTTGATCTCCTCGGCGATGATTGCGTCCATGTAGCGCTCGACGACCATTTCCGGGTCACCCTTCGACTTCAGCGCCTCGGCGCTGTTGGAGTAGAGCACCTGCAGGTTCTGGAAGCGCGACAGTACCGCGTACCCCAGTTCGGAGATGATGGATTCCACCACCTGCTCCAGGAGTTCCGTATCGGAGGGAAGCTTCAGTTCCTTGAAGGGAATCTGCGCGAATTCCACCCCTTCGGAGTAGGTGTCGGAGACTTCCTGCTTCTTCTTCAGGGTCTTGGTGATGATGACCTCGCCTTCCTCGACGTCGATGACGCGGAAGGAAACGCTGACGTTGGCGGTCTTTTTGTGGGTCGCGACCTTGTACCTCACGATCTCCCTGATTTCTTCCTTCACGGTCTCCGCTGGCGCGGGGGGGCGGTCACGGTCCGTGGCGTTGCGGTACTTGTTCTGCCATTCGGCGAAGGCGGGGTTGGGGACGAACTTGCTGCCGACCACGGCGTTCACCATCTTCTGCCCCTCGTCCACGTTCTTCTCGACGTTGTAGTTGAGGACGCTGCCGAAGATGAAGACGTCGGTCCCTTTGAGCTTGCCCCCTTTTTTGGCGCTCTCGATGTCGTAGAGTCCCGCCTGGCCGAGCTCGATCTCCTTCAAGAGGGTGCCGAGCACGTCGCGCGCCAGGATCTTGATGTCGCCGCTCGAGTTGCGGGTGAGGTAGGAAAGGAGGTTGTCGGTGACGATGCGCCCGGCGTCCGGGGCGGTGTTGGGGCTGGTGAAGTCCATGAGCGCGATCTTCTTGACCACGCGCTGGCGCAGCTTGTCTTTGAGCCCTTGGGTCTTCTGCAGGATCTCCTTGCTCGCGGAAAGCTTCAGTGCCTTTTCCTGCCAGACAAGGGCGCTTCCTATGCGGTTGATCTCCTCGTAGGCCTCTGCCCGCTCAAGCATGGCGGCGACCAGCTTGTCCTTTAGCTCCTGCACCCGGGGCTGTTTGACGGCGCCGGGGTCGAAGCCGGTGAGGGACTGGTAGCTGTTGAAGGCGTTGAAGAGGTTCTTGCGCTCCAGGTCCTGGCCGATGTTGGTGACCATCGTGGACGAGGTCTCCTTGTAGAGCCGGTCGATGCTGGCCAGGATCTCCTGGTTCGGGTTGAGCTCCCTTGCTTTCTTCATGGAGTCCAGTGCCAGGATGCATTCACCCTTGCCGGCGTAGGACTGGGCCTTTTCCAGGTAGTTCTTCGGCGTGTGGAGCACCTTCACCTGTTCCGCCAGTGCGGCGAGGCGCTGGTTATCGGGCTGGAACTGGAGCGCAGTGTTCAGCGCTTTCAGGGCCCCGGCGTAATCTTCCGAAGCCTGCAGGCACTCCGCCTCTTTAAGATAGGCGGCAGCCGCCTGTTCCTTCACCTGGGGCAGTTTGGCCGAAACGTCGAGGTAGGAGGGGTAGAAAGAAGAAATCTCCGTCAGGTTCTCCACCGCCCTGGCCCAGGACTTCGCTTCCGCTGCCTTGGTGGCGGAGCCGTAGAGCTGTTCGGCCTTTTTCACCATCGCGTCCAGGTCCGACTTGATAGTGGCGGAGAGCGCCTTGGCTGACGCGTTGGACGGATCCAGCGCCAGCGCCTTGTCCACCGTGCTCAGCGCAGAGTTCAGCTTGGTGAAGTCGGCCGGCCCCGCAGCCAGTTGCGATTTCGCCCCCTCCAGCTGCTTGTTGATCAGCGAAGCCTTGGTCGTCTTGTAGCTTTCCTGGTAGGTGGCGTTCTCAGGCTCCTTGGCCAGCGCATCCTCGTACATGGAAATGGCGTCCTCGTATCGCTGCTGGTTCTGCAGCATGAGGCCGCGCTGGAAGCTCTCGTTTCCCGCCGGCGGTGCGCAACCGAAGACGGCCGCGAACGCCAGTGCCAGGACTGCCTTCGTTATCAACCTATGACCCATGTTTGAACACTCCTCGTGCCAGGTTATTTCATGTTTATCTGCAGCTCAAGGGCGTTGGCGGAAAGCGAAGTGATCTTCACCACCCCCCCGTTGAACTCCATGTTGCTCATTGTCGCGGCGAGGTCCTTCGCACTGCCTGTTACCTCCAGGTCGAGCTTCGCAGTCTGGCCGCTGAAACCCCGCTCGTAGACGTCCTCGACCTCGTCCACCCGGTCCTTGATCAGGGCGGTGAACTCCTTGAGCTCTGCGTAGCTGAGCCCCGAGGCGACCAGCTTGACCACGCCGGAGCGGGTCACGCGCCGCTTCCATCTCTCCAGGATCTGTTTCTGTAGCTTCTCGGCGCACTCGCCGGCCGCCTTCTGCAGGGCCTGGGCTCCGCCGGCTGCGGCGTTTACGTGCGGTACGGTGGCGGTCGAGGTGTAGGAGGCGAGGACTTCGCCGTTGTCGGTGTTGATGGCGCGGGCGGAGACGGTGGCCTGGCAGGCCCTGAAGTTGGTGCCGGCGGCCAAGTTGCCGGCCTTGGCGTACGCCTGGCCGATGATGGCGACTTCTGCGTCGCCGGAGGAGAGGATCCTCACCGCGGCGTCGTTGGAGATGTTGGCGTAGAGTTTTCCTTCCAGTCCTTCCTGCTTCAGGTGGGAGAGGATGGTGTCGCGGTCCACGAAGTTGAATTCCTTCTGGAGCAGCTTGGTGACGATGGTGTTTTCAGCCACCCCGATGTCGCCGGAGTTCCCCCCCCACCAAAAGGAGGGCTTCTCCTGGGTCGCGTTCTGCTCGGAGAGGAGCATGACGATCCGGGGCTTACCCATCTTCTTCATCAACAGGCCGTGGCTGTCCAGCCCTTTTTCCAGCTTCACCTTGGAGACCAGAGCCTTGATCTCCACGGTGCAGACGTCTCCGTCGAAGCTCTCCCTGGAGATGGTGTACTTCTTGATGTAGCCTGCGCTCTGGGAGCAGATCTTGTCCTTGATCAGCTCGAAGTCGTTGACGACGCTTTCGGACTGCACCAGGACGCCCACGGCCTGTTCCACCGCACGGCGGAAGGCGTTTTGCAGCGCCGTCTCGCGGGCCGTGTCCCTGCGGCCGTCGACGATGTTGGCGATCCCGGTGGCCTCAATGTAGTCCTGCTGATTGGCGGACGCCGCGCACGGCAGGATCAACAGCAGCAGAAAAAGGAGGAGCTTCACTGTTTTCAGGGTGTTGACTGTGTGCATATTAGGCTCTTCTAGAAATAAATTTTTGCGACAAAAGATACGATATCTGCAACTATATTTCAAGGCAATAGTGTGGATAGGTATGATTTTCTGGAGGAAATGGCATAAGTGGCACAATTTAAATTACTGAGAGATAAAAAGTCCACTTTTTGTGCGGGTTCCTTTTTTATGACAGTAGCTTTATCGGCAGGAGAGGACTACTAGTGTAGTGGAAAAATGCTTATGACAGTGATGCAGTTTCTGGACGGGAGATGAGGGAGAAGCAGGTGCGGCTGCATATAAAAGCACTGCGGAAATAAAAAAGGCCTCCCGTATGGGAGGCCCCGTTGCGGCAGGTATGCGGCCAGGTCACATCTGCAGCCGCTGCTCCGCCTTGTTCCAGTCGATGTTCTGGAAAAAAGCGTTGATGTAGTCGGCGCGCTTCAGGCCGTAATCGGACATGAAGGCATGTTCGAAGACATCCATGATCAGTATGGGAGCGCACCCGGCCGGGTGGCCTGCGTCATGCTCGTTGATCCAGAAATTGAACAACCTGCCGTTGCTCAAGTCCTGGTACATGATCGCCCAGCCTATGCCGCGCATGGCACCGACCGACTTGAAGTCCTGGACCCACTCGTCGAACCCTCCGAAATCCTGGTGGATTCTGGAGGCAAGCCTGCCGTCCTGGTTGATCGGCTGGTTGCCGCCCAGGTTCTCGAAGTAGTACTCGTGCAGCCTCATGCCGTTGAACTCCCAGCCGAAGCGGCGCTTGAGCTCGGCAAACGCCGGGTCGCTCCCTTTGCCGGACTTGCGCAACTCCGTCAGGGTCTCGTCAAGGGTGTTGGTGTTCTTCACGTAACCCTGGTAGAGGGTGAAATGGTTGTTGAGAAGTGTCTCGCTGAACCCGGGCATCCCTATCAGCCTCGAGTAATCCTTTGCCGTGAACGCAGTCATAACTATCTCCTTTAATCCGGTATTTTGCGCCAAGCCTCCGTTTCCCAAGGAAAAATACTGCCTTAGTTTACCCGAAGGGTTAACAGTGTCAAATAGAGCCGCGGAGAAGGATGTGCTCCAGATGAAGCAGGGGTAATAATTTTCGTTGACCGCTCAGGGAAGGACCGCTAGAGTGTCGATTTGGCCCGGTTCCGGCGGCGATTTCGGCCTTAGCCTGCCTTCGTTACGGTATGGATAATAGTTGCTCCGGTTCATTATTCTTGCACAATCGCCGTTTAACCTGTCCCTGGTTTCCGGTCCCTGCCGGTCAGGGGGAGGTACCGAGCGATCTCATCGAAGGGGTGTACCAGTGAAAAAAATCGTAGGCGCCGTTTTGCTGCTGCTGGTTCTGGGCGTGGCCGGCTACTTCTACTTCAAACAGCCGCCTAAACCGCAGTATAAGACGCAGAAGGTGGAGCGTGGATCGATCGTCTCGACAGTCTCGGCGACAGGGACGCTCAACGCCGTGGTGACCGTGCAGGTCGGCACCCAGGTTTCCGGCACCATCGCGAAGCTCTACGTCGATTTCAACTCCCAGGTCAAGAAGGGGCAGCCGATAGCTCAGATCGACCCGGCCCTGTTCCTCTCCGCGGTGCAGCAGTCCCGCGGCAACGCGCTGAACGCCGAGGCGAGCCTCGCCAAGGCGCGGGTGACCCTGGCCGATGCGAAGAGAACCCTTAACCGCAACAGGGCGCTTCTCTCCGAGGGGATCATAGCCCAAAGCGATCTGGACGCGGCCCAGACCGCCTACGACGCGGCGCTCGCCGGGGTGCGCGGCGCCGAGGCGGTGCTCTTGCAGACCCGGGGCGCCCTGAAGCAGGCTGAGACCAACCTCAACTATTCCACCATCAAGTCGCCGGTAGACGGCATCGTCGTTTCCCGCAACGTGGACGTGGGGCAGACGGTCGCGGCCTCCTTTCAGACACCGACCCTCTTCACTATCGCGCAGGATCTGACCAAGATGCAGATCGACACCAGCATCGACGAGTCTGACATAAGCCGCCTGAAGGTGGGGCAGAAGGCTGAGTTCACCGTGGACGCTTATCCGGAGCAGACCTTCCAGGGGGAGGTGGTGCAGATCAGGAACGCACCGGTTGTCACCCAGAACGTCGTCACCTACGTCGCGGTTATAGGCGTCGACAACCGGCAGCTCCTTTTGAAGCCCGGGATGACTGCGAACGTCTCCGTGCAGACGATGCGTAAGGACGACCTTCTCAAGGTCCCAAGCGCTGCGCTCAGGTTCAAGCCCAAGGCTGAGAAGGGGAAAGACAAGGAGAAAGGTAAGGGCGTCGGCATGACGGCGGGCGCGCCGAAGGGGAGCGTCAGGATGCAGGGAGAGGGTAGGAGCGCCGCCGCCAACGGCTCGAAGCAGACCGTCTACCTGCTGAAGGGGGAGGGGAAACCTGTCCCCGTCGCCATCACCACCGGGATCAGCGACGGCGCGTCGGTCGAGGTGGTAAGCGGTGCCTTGAAGGAAGGGGACGACGTCATCATCGAGCAGGTGAGCCAGGAGAAGAAGAAAAGCGGCATGGGCGGCCCGATGGGACCGAGGTTCTAGATGGAAGAAGTGGTACGTCTCATAGACGTCGCCAAGGTCTACACCATGGGCGAGGAACGGGTCGAGGCCATGAAAGGGGTCTCCTTCGCCGTCAGCCGCGGCGAGTTCGTCTCCATCATGGGTGCCTCGGGGAGCGGCAAGTCCACCTGCATGAACATCCTCGGCTGCCTCGACGTCCCAACCCGCGGCCAGTACCTCCTGGACGGAACTGACGTGGGGAGGCTCTCTCCCGACGCGCTCGCCGAGGTGCGCAACAAGAAGCTCGGCTTCGTGTTCCAGGGGTTCAACCTCCTGGCCCGGACCACGGCGCGGGAAAACGTCGAGCTGCCGCTGGTCTACTCCCACGTCCCCGCTTCCGAACGCCGGACCCGCGCACACCGGGCGCTGGAGCGGGTGGGGCTTGCCGGGCGCGAGGGGCACTACTCGAACCAGCTCTCCGGCGGCCAGCAGCAACGCGTCGCCATAGCCAGGGCACTCGTCAACAACCCTTCCATCATCCTCGCCGACGAGCCGACCGGGAACCTTGATTCCAGGACCACGGTGGAGATCATGTCCATCTTCCAGGAGCTGAACCGGCAGGGGATCACCATCATCATGGTCACCCACGAACCTGACGTGGCCGAATTCACCGGGAGGCACATCATCTTCCGCGACGGCCTGATCATTTCCGATACCCCGTATGAAGCGAAGAGTGCGACGTTGCCGGGGGAGGTGAACCCATGAGCTCCCTCTACCAGAGTTTCCTGATCGCGGTGCGCGCGTTGCGGGTGAACAAGATGCGGGCGCTGTTGACCATGCTCGGCATCATAATCGGCATCGCCGCGGTCATCGCCATGGTCGCCATAGGTGCGGGCGCGAGCAAGATGATCTCCGACCAGATCTCCAGCATCGGCTCCAACCTGCTCCTGGTGCTTCCGGGCTCCACCACAAGCGGGGGGCTTCGCTCCGGCGCCGGGGGCAACCAGACCCTCACCTATGACGACGCCATGGCTATCAAGGCGGAATGCCCGTCCGTCGGGGCCGTGGCGCCCCAGGTGCGGGGCTCGGGGCAGGTGGTGTACGGCAACCAGAACTGGTCCACCGTCGTCTACGGCGTAACGCCAGAGGTGATCCAGGTGCGCGACTGGACCATCGTCGCCGGGCGCAACATTACCCAGTCCGACGTTGATGGCGCCACCAAGAACTGCCTCATCGGCCAGACCGTCGCCGAAAACCTCTTCGGCGCGGCCGACCCCATCGGGAGGATCATCAGGATCAAGAAGATACCGTTCACCGTGGTGGGACTTCTGGGTGAAAAAGGGCAATCCCCCCAGGGGCAGGACCAGGACGACGTCATATACGTGCCGATCAGGACCGCGCAGCGGAAGCTTCTGGGGAGCCAGTTCCCCAACGTGGTCGGCTCCATCATGGTGCAGGCCAAAAGCGGCGACGTGCTGGACCAGGCCGAGGAGGAGGTGACGGCGCTTTTGAACCAGAGGCACCGCATCGGCCCCAGCCGCGAGGTTGACTTCACCATCAGGAACCTCTCCGAGCTCCTCGCGCTCACCGCCCAGTCCTCCAAGGTCATGTCCATCCTCCTGGGCGCGGTCGCCTCGATTTCGCTCGTCGTAGGCGGCATCGGCATCATGAACATCATGCTGGTCTCGGTCACCGAGAGGACCCGGGAGATCGGTATCCGGATCGCCATCGGCGCCAAGAGGCGCGACATACTGCTGCAGTTTCTGACCGAGGCGGTGCTCCTCACCACCTGCGGCGGCATCATCGGGATGCTGCTCGGTGTGGCGGGGGCGCGGCTGGTGGCCTCGCTGGTGGGATGGCCCACGCTGGTATCGGTCAACACCATCATCGTCGCCTTCGCCTTTTCCGCCGGGGTGGGGGTCTTCTTCGGGTTCTACCCGGCGCGGAAGGCGTCCTCCCTGAACCCGATAGAAGCGCTGAGATACGAGTAAAAAGTTAAACCGAAGCCTGAAAGGATCCAACCCATGAAGAGAACCGCCAAAACGACCGCCGCTGCCGCACTTTGCCTGCTGTTTGGCGTGGCCGCCTCCGGGTTTGCCCAGGAGCCCACGGTCAACCTGACGCTGAAAGACGCCATCAGGCTCGGCTTCGAAAGAAACCTCGATCTCAAGGTCGAACTCTACAATCCCGCCATGGCCGAGGCCGACATACGCCGCAGCCTGGGCATTTACGACCCGCTTCTCACCCTGGGCGCCGACTACAACCGCACCAACAGCAACAACACCCTTACTTTCCGGCCCCAGGCGATCGACCAGGCCACGGTCAACGCCGGGGTGAGCCAGCTTCTCCCCACCGGAACCATCGTCGGTTTGACCGGCGAAAGCGGCTGGCTCGACAGCTCTTTCAACAGGTACTACTCCAACGGGGTCTCTCTGACGCTCAACCAACCTCTTTTGAGGAACTTCGGCCAGGAGGCGACCGAGCTCAACATCAACGTCTCGCGCGTCGCCAAGGAGGAGTCGATCGAGAGGTTCAAGACCCGGTTGAGCGACACGGTTGCTCAGATACGCAGCGACTACTTCAAGCTCTACAACCTGCGCGAGGTGCTGGTGGTGAAGAGGACCTCGCTGGCCCTGGCGCAGCGCATACTGGCAGACACCCAGGGGCGAGTGAAAGCCGGGGTCCTTCCGGCCATGGAGATCCTGAACGCCGAGTTCCAAGTGGCGACGCGGGAGAAGGAAGTGATAGACGCGGAAAGGGGGGTCAGGGACCAGATGGACGTGCTGAGGACGACCCTGCAGCTGGACCCCGGCGCCGAGATCCTCATCGCCGACCCGCCGACCCGCGACCCTTACCAGGTGGCCGAAGACGCCGCCCTGACCACGGCGCTCGTCAATCGACCCGAAATCGTCCAGCAGCGGGCCGTGGTGCGCATCAACGACCTGCAGCAGCGCGTGGCGCGGAACCAGACCCTTCCCGATCTCTCCCTGAACGCCAACGTCGGGGTGGGGGGATTCGACCCCCGCTTCCTGCGTGGCCTGGAGAAGACCGCCACCCTAGGAGACCCGAGCTGGGGGATCGGCCTTCAGTTCAGCTATCCGCTTGGTAACCGCGCCGCGGAGAACACCTACATCAGGAGCAAGCTCTACCTGGAGCAGGCCACGGCGCAGCTGCAGAGCCTCGAGGTGGGGGTGACGAGGGACGTCAAGGCTGCGATCAGGCAGGTTGCGGCGAACTACAAACAGATCGAGGTCACCAACCGGGGGAGGGCCTACGCCGAGGACAGGCTGCGGGCCTTCGAGAAGCGGCAGGCCGTTGGGCTTGCCACCACCAAGGACGTCTTCGACGTGGAGAACGACCTGGTCACCGCCAAGGGGAACGAGATCCAGGCCCTGGTAGACTACAACAACTCCATCACCCAGCTTTGGCGGGTGACCGGGGAGATCCTGGAGCGCCAGGGGATCCGCGTCACCGACAAGCAGGCCGACCCTCTCTACGACAGGCTGAAGTAGCGAAAGCGGTTTCTGTCATAGATTCCGACGGCCGGGATGCCGGTTGTCTTCACCTGGCCGTCGCCCACTAGCACGGGCTTTCCGCTTCTTTTTTAAAAGCAGCGCCGCCGTTTGCCTCCCGCGCAATCCACGCTACAATTAGCCATCGCTCACCCTGTAAGGCGGAGGTGGTTATGCCGGTATTGCGCTATGAGCATGTACACCAGATCAAGTTCACAGCCGTCGGCGCCAGAACCATCGGTGACCTGATCCACAACTTCGAGGAGAACCTGGCGCTGTTCAAGCGCTGGGAGGAGAAGGGGATCAAGCTCGACCCGCACGGCGTTGGGAGCAGTTACGCCATCTTCTACACCCACGACGAGCAGGTGGCGCGCGAAGAGGGTTTTGAAAGGATCCGCACCGAGTCCGGGAATCCCTTGCCGCGGCGCTGAACTCGGCGTCTGTTTATAATGAAAGTTTCGCTTCCAACTTTCATCCCACCTATGCCATACTTTGCCAGTTCGCGTGGCCCGCAACAGGGGCCGTCGCATCAAATACGCAAGCGTCAAGGGCAAAGTAAACATGTCGAATCTGCACCGTTTTTCCCGCACCGAACTCCTCATCGGCCCTGAGGGCCTCAACAAGTTAGCTCAATCCACCGTCGCCATCTTCGGGCTGGGCGGGGTAGGGAGTTACGCCGCCGAGGCCCTCTGCCGCGCCGGCGTCGGCCGCCTGGTCATCGTCGATTTCGTCGACATCTGCCTCACAAACGTGAACCGTCAGCTGCACGCCATGGACGGCACCGTCGGCAAGGCGAAGGCCCAGGTCATGGCCGAGCGGATGCGCCAGATCAACCCCAAGGCGGAGATCGTTCCCTACCAGGATTTCTATTCCGCCGAGAACAGCGAGTTCCTGCTCGGCGACGGCTACGATTACGTCGTAGACGCCATCGACCATATCACCAGCAAGCTGCACCTGATCCGTACCTGCCGGGAGCGGAACATCCCGATCATCTCCAGCATGGGGGCCGCGGCGAAACTCGACCCGACGAAGATCGGGGTGGCCGACATCTCCCAGACCAACAAGTGCCGCATGGCGCGCTCGGTCAGGAAGCTGTTGAAGAAGCAGGGGATCGAGACCGGGGTGAAGGTGGTCTTCTCCACCGAGGAGTACCGCGAGCAGCTGGTAAAAGACGGCGGCTGCAAGGGTAATTGCATCTGCCCCAACAAGGACGACCAGAAGTTCTCCTGCGAGCATCGCCGCGTCATCCTGGGGAGCGTCTCCTTCATCCCCTCCATCTTCGGGCTCACTATGGCCGGGGTCGTGGTGAACGACCTTTTGGCTGCCGAAGGTGAGTAACCCGGAAATTAGGGATCGCCCCGCCTAAATCCCCCCTGTCCCCCCTTCGCAAAGGGGGGGGACGTAATAGCCTAGCTGGCGCTTTGGGGGAACAGAGCCTCCTCAGGCTTTCCCCGAGAAGCCCTCGCCCTATGGGAGATGGCTTCCGCACAACTCCCTCATCCTCAGCGCGTTTTTGACGGCGCAGCCGCAGCGGCAGTTGTTGAACATGACGAAGGTGAGCCTCGCCTTCGCGCTCAGACGCGTGGCCTCCGCCGCTATCATCCTCAGTTCGGGCTCGGTATAGAGATAGTCGTCCGCAGCCGTGGCGCGCAGCTGCCAATCCTCTGCGCTTCGCCCATGCAGCCTCAGGTAGGCGACGGAGGTCGTGGTCTCGGGACGGAAGGGGGCTGTGGCCAGGGTCCCCAACTGCGGCTCGTCACAGGTAATGTAGGTGATCTTGTGCTCCCGCAAAAAGCCGAAGAGCTCCTCCCGGTTGCGGCTGGTAAGCCAACTGCCATGCCGGAACTCCGCCGCTATCGGGTGCCCCGCCATCAACTCCCTGCAGTAGAGGAGATACTCCCTGTTTTCCTTCTTGTAGCCGAACCAGGGGGGGAACTGGAAGATGATGAAGCCGAGCTTGCCGGCTTCCTTGAGCGGTACTAGCGCCTCGGCCAGGGCCGTTGCCATCGCCCTCAGTGCCGCCGGGTCGGAGACATGCACATCATCCCGGTCGCGGTCCTCGGCCGGAAGCATCAGTCTCAGCTCCTCGGGGAGCCTTCCCGGATCTACGTTGTGCCCGGTGAGGGCGCCGTAGGCCTTGACGTGGAAGAGAAACTGTTCCGGGGTCCGTTCGGCCCAGGCCCGGGCCATATCGACCGTGGGGATCTGGTAGTAGCTGCTCTCTATCTCTACCGTGTCGAACCGGCTGGCGTAGAATTTGAGGCGCGCCTTCGGCGTGCTGGCGCCGCGTGGATAAAAGGCGCCCACGTCGACGAGGCTTTTCTCCGTCCAGGAACAGGTCCCTATGCGGATGCGGCCTGGGGACATGCGATGCACCTCCGGGAAATAAAGGAACCAATGGACCGATCATCCAAAAACCGCCTGACCCCGCACCTTTTGCCGCGATTTGCCGGCGACACACTCTTCGACCGCATCGCCCGCGCAGTTTGCCGCGCCGGTTGCCTTCCCCGAAAGGAGCTCTACGAGGCGTGGGAAGTGGCCAGGCGGGTGCACCGCCGCTTTAAAGGGGGGAGGGTGGTGGACCTCGCCGCCGGGCACGGGCTTCTCGCCCAGATCCTGCTGATCCTCGACCGCGACCTGAACGGAGCGTTGGCCGTCGATCTGCGCCTGCCCCCAAGCGCCGAACTCTTGTTCCGCGAACTTCAGGTCGACTGGCCGCACCTGGCAGGGAAGCTGAGCTTCAAGGAACAGGACCTGAATCATCTCCCCCTTGGCCCCGACGACCTGGTGGTCTCCGCCCACGCCTGCGGCTCCTTGACCGACCTGGTATTGGACCGGGCCGTTTCCGCCAGGTGCCGGGTCGCAGTGCTTCCCTGCTGCCACGACCTGGATGTGGCCGACCAGGGAGGATTGCAGGGGTGGCTCGATGGACCGCTTGCCGTCGACGTCACCAGGGCGGCCCGTCTGCGCGCCCATGGGTACCGGGTCTACACCCAGACCATCCCCGGCGACATCACGCCGAAAAACCGTCTGCTGATGGGGGAACCGCTTTAGAAAAAGATGACGTCAAGGATGTAGTTGACGACAGCCAGCACCAGGCCGAACAGAAGCGCCCACCAGAACCCCCTGACCATGAAACCTGGGACGGCCGCGACCAGCATTATCATCAGCGCGTTGATGACCAGGGTGAAAAGGCCGAGTGTAAGGATGTTTATGGGGAGCGTCAGCAGCAACAGTAATGGCTTGATGAAGATGTTGACCACGCCCAGCACCAAGGCGGTGACGAGCGCCGCGAAAAACCCCGAGATCGCGACCCCGGGAAGCAGATAGGCGGTGATGCCGATGGCGAGCGCGTTCACCAGCCACTTTATCAACAGTGTCATGATGGTCCTCCTGTCCAGATAGATCTGTATGAACCCGTAATTTCAAACTCCGCAAGTGTACCAAATATTGATCAGCCACCAAACAGCTTCCATTAAAACTGTACCTTTCGTTTGACCACGCCAAAACATTGTTCACTCTTGCCGCAAACAGGGCCTGAGACTACCTCCAAAAGATAATGAAAAGAGAAGGTGACAGCGTCTAATAATGATGCAAACCTGCGAAAACATTCATTTTAACTGTTAACTGCTACCTATAAAGCAGTTGACAGTTCCCCCAATACTCTAGTATATTTCGCCGACCCACTTTATTAACCCTATGAGGTATCGATCCGCATGAAGGAAATACTTTCCGGCAACGAAGCCATTGCCAGGGGTGCTTACGAGGCAGGGGTGAAAGTTGCCTGTGCTTACCCTGGCACCCCTTCCACAGAGATCCTGGAAAACACCACCCGTTACCAGGAGATAGACTCCTCCTGGGCCACCAACGAAAAGGTCGCGCTGGAGGTCGGCATCGGCGCCTCTTTCGTCGGCGCCCGCTCCCTGGTCACCATGAAGCACGTCGGCGTCAACGTTGCCGCCGACCCGCTGTTCACCCTTTCCTACACCGGCGTCAACGGCGGACTCTTGCTGATCTGCGCCGACGATCCGGAGCTACATTCCTCCCAGAACGAGCAGGATAGCCGCAACTACGCGAAGTTCGCCAAGATCCCGATGTTGGAGCCGGCGGACTCGCAGGAATGCCTCGAGTTCACTAAGCTCGCTTACGAGATCTCCGAGCGCCACGACACCCCGGTCATGCTCCGCACCACCACCCGCATCTCGCACAGTAAGTCCGTTGTGACGCTTGGCGAGAGGACCGCTACGGTCGCCGAGCCTAAGCTCGCCCGAAACGCCGCCAAGTTCGTCATGCTCCCGGGGAACGCCCGCGGGCGTCACTACGTCGTCGAGGACCGGATCACCACGCTCTCCAAAGAAGGGTGCAGCATGCCCATCAACAGGATGGAGCTGCGCGACAAGAAGATCGGGGTCATCACCGCCGGGATCAGCTACCAGCACGTGCGCGAGGCGCTCCCCGATGCGTCAGTTTTGAAGCTCGGCATGGTGCACCCGCTTCCTTTCGACCTGATCCGGGAGTTCGCTTCCAAGGTGGACAAACTCTACGTGGTCGAGGAGCTCGACGCCTTCATCGAGGACCAGGTGAAAGCGATCGGCATCCCGGTGACCGGCAAGGAGATCATCTCGCTTTGCGGCGAACTGACCCCGGGTCGCGTCAGGAAGGCCTTCGGCCTCCCCGAGAACGCGCAGGGAACCGCGGAGAAGCTTCCGGGACGCCCCCCCAACATGTGCCCCGGCTGTCCGCACCGCGGAGTGTTTTACACCCTGAAACAGCTGAACGCCTACGTCTCCGGCGACATCGGCTGCTATACCCTGGGCTTCATGCCGCCTTTGTCCGCCATGGACACCTGCGTCTGCATGGGCGCCTCCATCGGCATGGCTACCGGCGCTGCCAAGGTGCTCTCGCCTGAGGAGCGGAAAAAGGTGGTGGCGGTTATCGGCGACTCGACCTTCCTGCACACCGGCGTCAACGGCCTCATGGATATGGTCTACAACAAGGGGGCTGCGACGGTCATCATCCTGGACAACAGGATCACCGCCATGACCGGGCGCCAGGAGAACCCCGGCTCCGGCCATACCCTGATGAACGAGCCGACCAACGCCATCGATTTCCCGATGCTTTGCAAGGCGATCGGCGTCAAGAACATCCGCACCATCAACCCGCTGGACCTGGACGAGTGCCGGAAGGTGATCTCGGAAGAGATGGAGCGCCCCGAGACCTCGGTCATCATCACCGACAAGCCGTGCGTCCTCATCAAGAAGGAGGGGGTGTTCACCCCGGGCAAGCCCCTTGCCGTCGTCGAGGACAACTGCACCGGCTGCCGCGCCTGCTTGAAGATCGGCTGCCCGGCCATCGAGTGGGTCCCCTCCAGCGGCAAGAAGGGTAAGGCCAAGATAGATCCGCTTTTGTGCAACGGTTGCGACGTCTGCAGGCAGCTGTGCAAGTTCTCTGCGATTCAGGAGGCGAAATGAGCGACAAGATAACCAACATCCTCCTGGTGGGCGTGGGCGGCCAGGGCATCCTGCTCGCCGCAGAGATCCTTTCCGAGACCTTCATGCTGGCGGGATTTGACGTCAAAAAAAGCGAGATCCACGGCATGTCCCAGAGGGGAGGCTCCGTCGTCTCCCACGTGCGCTACGGCAAAGAAGTATTCTCCCCGATGGTTCCGGAAGGGGAGGGGGATATCCTCTTCGGCTTCGAGCTGATGGAGAGCTACCGTTACCTGCCGCTCTTGAAGCCCGGCGGCACCGTCATCGTCAACGACCTCTGCATAGCTCCCCCCGCGGTGCTCTTGGGCCAGGAGCCGTACCCGGAGGGGCTCGAGCTTAAGATCCAGGAGCTCTGCCCCGATTGCCTGCTGGTTGACGGGCAGAACCTGGCGATTCAGGCCGGAAACGCGCGCGCCGCGAACACCGTACTTCTGGGCGCCGTATCCAAGCGGCTCGACATCGAAGAGAAGTTCTGGCTCGAGGCGATCGAAAAGATGGTTCCCAAGAAGGCGCTGGCCGTGAACTTGAAAGCGTTCGCGCTTGGCCGTTCGCTGGGGTAAAAGCACTCACCACAGAGGAACACAGAGGAAAAGCAGGATTTTGATTTACCCAAAAGAAGCTTTTGGTCTTCCTCTGTGACCCTCTGTGGATAACCTCTGTGTGCCCTCTGTGGTAAAGCTTTTTGCTTTTGATCTAACGTTTTTCAGGAGTAAGTCATGTTCTTCAACGAGGAGTTCGAGACGCTTCCCAGGGAGGCTATCGAGGCACTGCAGCTCAAAAGGCTCAAGTTGATGGTGGCGCGCGTGCAACAGAACGTCCCCTTCTACAAGGAGTCGCTTGCCAAGGCTGGGATCAGCGCCGATTCCATCAAGTCCCTGGCTGACCTGGCCCGGCTCCCCTTCACCTACAAGCAGGACATGCGCGACTCATACCCGTACCGCCTCTTCGCGGTGCCGATGGAGGACATCGTCCGCATCCACGCCTCTTCCGGCACCACGGGAAAACCGACCGTGGTCGGCTATACCCAGAAGGACATCGACACCTGGAGCGAGCTCATGGCGCGCTCCTTCATGGCGGCCGGCGTCCACAAGGGCGATATCATCCACAACTCCTATGGTTACGGCCTCTTCACCGGCGGACTGGGCGCGCACTACGGCGCCGAGAGGCTCGGCGCTTCTGTCATCCCGATGTCCGGTGGCAACACCAAGAAGCAGATCATGATCATGCAGGACTTTGGCTCCACCGTCCTCACCTGCACCCCCTCGTACTCTCTCTTCATGGCGGAGGCCGCGAAGGAAGAGGGGATTGACTTCCGCGACCTGAAGCTAAGGGTCGGCATCTTCGGGGCCGAGCCTTGGTCCGAGGCGATGCGCCGCGATATCGAGGAGAAACTGAACCTCTCCGCGGTCGACATTTACGGCCTCTCGGAAATCATGGGACCCGGCGTCGCCATCGAGTGCTGCGAGGCGAAGCAGGGGCTCCACGTCTGGGAAGACCACTTCATCCCCGAGATCATCAACCCCGAGACCGGCGAAGTCCTTCCCGCCGGCGAAAAAGGGGAGCTCGTCATCACCACCATCACCAAGGAAGGGATCCCGCTGATCCGTTACCGGACCCGCGACATCACCTCCATCACCTACGAGCCCTGCGTCTGCGGCAGGACCCACGCCCGCATCGCCCGCATGAGCGGCAGAAGCGACGACATGCTGATCATCCGCGGCGTCAACGTCTTCCCGTCGCAGATCGAGGCGATCCTCATGGGGGTCGAAGGGGTCGAGCCGCACTACGTCCTCATCGTCGACAGAAAGGACAACCTCGACACCCTCGAGGTGCAGGTCGAGGTGGGCGAGAACATCTTCTCCGACGAGATCAAGCACCTCCAGGCGCTATCGACCAAGATCGAGAAGCAGATCAAGGAGATGCTCGGCGTCACCTGCCGCGTCAGGCTCGTGGAGCCCAAGAGCATCGCCCGCAGCGAAGGCAAAGCCAAGAGGGTCATCGACAACAGGAACAAAGCCTAAGGGGGATACCATGCACGTAGAACAGATCTCCATATTCATCGAAAACAAGTTCGGACGTCTGGC